>ERZ795053.30-NODE-30-length-160520-cov-18.435715_pt1 | contig 160520 bp, 126 predicted proteins | sample MGYA00375137_ERZ795053 | MGnify/ENA primary metagenome ERZ795053 (study PRJEB30182, sample SAMN05720284) | activated sludge metagenome | isolation source: Anaerobic digester | place: Hong Kong | collected 2014-12-17 ... | reverse complement strand
AAGCGATCCGCATGGCGCTGGAAATTGAAGAGGAAGAGGAAGCCGCAGCGGAAGCGGCCGGAACGCTCGATGAGGAAACCACTGCCGGCAGGGTATCCGCTGAGTCACAACACGCCGAGGAGAGAGACGAGGAATGCGATGAGAATGACGAAGATGACGATATCATCCTTCCCGGCATCCGCCATGATCCTTTGCGCTGGGTCGCCGAAACCGCAGGCTATGGCGATAGTGAACGCTGGTGGGAACATCTGGTGGAACAGCGCCAGGACAGCAACGAGTTGTTCCAAGCCATCCAGGAACTCATGTCCGCCCTGCGCGCGGAAGCCGACGCGCAGTCGCCGTCGAATGAATTGGAGCAGCAGCGCGAGGCGGCAATGCGCAGTCAACTGCGGGCAGCGTGCAAGGAAGGTTATGAGCGGATTGCTGTAATCTGCGGCGCCTGGCATGTTCCCGCTCTCGCCAAATTGCCACCGGCGCGCGAAGACACAGCCCGGCTCAAGGGCCTGCCCAAACGTAAATTGGCTGCAACCTGGGTGCCGTGGACCTATGGCCGCCTGACGTATGCCAGCGGTTACGGAGCCGGCATTGAAGCACCGGGGTTCTATCAGCATCTCTGGGAAAGCGCTGGTGAACCGGCCATTCGCTGGCTGGCGCGGGTGGCGCAACTACTACGTGAGCATGATCTCCCCGCCTCCACCGCCAGCGTCATCGAGGCGGCACGGCTGGCCGATACCTTGGCTGCCCTGCGCAACCGGCCCCGGCCGGCGCAGGAAGAACTGAACGAAGCAATCCTGGCAGTGCTGTGCCACGGCGATGCAACCCCGCTACGGCTGATCGAAGACCAATTGCTGATCGGAGAACGGCTGGGTGACGTGCCAGAAAGCACACCAATGTTGCCCTTGCAGCAAGATTTGCAGCGTCAGCAAAAACGCTTGCGGTTACCGCCGGAAGCCAGCCAGCGGGTGCTGGAACTCGATCTGCGCAAACCGAATGACCTGGAGCGCAGTCAGCTCTTGCATCGGCTCAATCTGCTGAATATTTCCTGGGGCCGGATCGAGCAGGCCAGCGGCAAGGGCACTTTCAAGGAAAACTGGCGCTTGCAATGGCAACCAGAGCTGGCAGTGGCCGTGATCGAAGCCAACCTATGGGGTAGCACGATTCCGGCCGCCGCCGCTGCCCGCGCGCGTGATCGCGCCCGGAACAGCGAGCAACTGAGTCAGTTGACTGCGCTGGTCGAGCAAACCCTGCTGGCGGAATTGCCCGAAGCCATCGGCGAGGTCATGGAGCGGCTGCAAAATGCCGCCGCCCTGACCAGCGACATTCCGCACTTGATGGATAGTCTGCCGCCGCTGGCGCGGATTCTGCGCTACGGCAATGTCCGCCAGACCGATGCTGGACTGGTTGGACATGTCGTCGATGGCCTGATCACCCGGATTGCCATTGGCTTGCCTGCCGCGTGTCATTCACTGGACGATGAAGCAGCGGAAGCGATGTTTGCCAAGGTTCGGACGATGCAGAATGCCATCAGTGTGCTGCAAGACCCCGAACAGATCGAGACTTGGCAAGGGGCGCTGGCGAAACTGGTGGATCAGACCGGACTGCATGGCCTGCTGGCCGGTCATGCCTGCCGATTGCTATTCGAACAGAGTATTCTGCCGCCGCCAGAAACGGCCCGGCGGATGGGTTTGGCCTTGTCATTGGCAGGCGAACCGGCACACGCTGCGGCGTGGTTGGAGGGGTTTCTGCATGGCAGCGGTCAGTTGCTCCTGCATCACGAGGCGCTTTGGGAAATTTTGGATCATTGGGTCAGTGGTTTATCCGGTGATGCCTTCACCCCCTTGCTGCCCTTACTGCGCCGCACCTTTGCCCACTTCCCAGCCCCGGAACGGCGGCAGATTGGCGCGCGTGTCAAACAAGGGGGCGCAACCCGCATGCCCGCCACAACCGAGGCAGATGTAGATGCAACGCGGGCGGACCAGGTGTTGCCGATCCTGGCCAAGGTGCTGGGATTGGCTGAAGGGGCGCTTGATGTTTACACCAGCACTCATCCAGATGGAGAGATCGGCGGCCAGCTGGGGCTAAAAGACGCCTGAATGCATGCCGCCCTCTGAGATCGCCGCCCTGCTCCAGCAAGGCGGTTGCATGAAACGATAGCCTGCGCTGAACTCTAGCCATTCCCTACGGCAATTGCCTCAGCACATGGCCTGACCCTTCATATTGCCTGTCAGACCGCATGAACAACCTGCCTGGCCTGCCATTTCGGAAGTCCAAAACCCGCAATCAAGATCACCACGGCAAGGCCCGCGTGCAACCATTTATCCGCTTCATTGATATGCACCAATCCTAGCAGCAAATGGCCCTCGGTCAGAAAACCCAGGATCGTTACGCCCACATAGGCGATGCCGATCGACTGCAAAGTGAGTCGAGCTGTTTTCTCCGAAACCAGAGCACCGGCAATAAAAGCCCCTGCGGTCAGAATATGCACCAGGTTATGCATGGTGTTCACCGCAAAAATACCATCAGACGAGACCAAAGGATTCGGGATAAACCCCAGGATACCAGCGGCAAGGAATGAAATACCCAAGACCAAGGACAGATTCTTACTCGTAATAAGGTTCATGACATTTCTCCAGATGGGATGTGACTACAAGTTCTCGGCAACACAGTGACGGATCATTGCCGGCACTGCTTGGATGACGTGGCCCCTTCTGGTCTTACCTCGCTGCCCAAGAATTCTGCAGACGCAGTTTTTTTCAGGGGAGCAGGGTAAGACCTTGAGGTCTTGCCTCGTCCAAGTAGCAGCCAATCCTGGTGTTAAGCAATTCACTTCAAACCTTGAGGAGCACAGCAATGACTCGTATCCAGCCGATTGATCACAACACTGCTGATCCTGCTGCGGCTGACCTGCTGCACACAGTCAAAAAGAAAATGGGTTCGGTACCGAACCTGATTGCGACGATGGCCCACTCGCCCGCTGTAGCGAAGGCTTATCTTGGCTTCAGCCAGACGTTATCCAGCGGCTTTCTGCCGCCTCGCGTGCGGGAGCAAATTGCTCTGGTGGTCGGTGAGACCAATCACTGCGACTATTGCTTGGCTGCCCATACGGCGCTTGGCAAAGCTGCCGGTCTCAGCGAGCAGGAAACCCGCGCCGCACGCCGTGCCCATTCGCCGGTTGAAAAGGAGCAAGCGGCATTGGAACTTGCCCGCAAAATCGTGCAGGACCGGGGTATGATCGCTGATACCCAGCTAGGACGGGTCCGGCAGGCTGGATACACGGATGGTGAAATCGCCGAGATCGTGGCCCATGTGGCATTGAATATCTTCACAAACTACTTCAACCACGTCGCCGGGACAGCCGTGGATTTCCCCGCAGCGCCCAGCCTCGCGGCCGCGTGACGACGCTCCACGGCGCACCCGGCCAGGCTCTCAACTGCCGGCCGGGTGTGGCGTGGTGAATTCAACAAGCGAACGGCCTGACCGGCACCGGACAACATGACTCGAAACAACGAAACCTGGTTGATGCATCTCGGTAAAGGCCATCCAGATCAGCAGGCGGCCTTGTCGGCTCTGCGGGCAGAGTTGCTGCGCAGTCTGCGGCGGGCTTTTTGGAATTGGGGTCTAGCCGATGAAGCATTTCTCGAAGACGCCGTACAGGATGGATTGGTGCGCATTCTCGACCGCCTTCAGCAGTTTGAGGGACGCAGCCGTTTCCTAACCTGGGCGACCGCGATCGCGATTCGTGTTGCGATGACCGGACTACGGCGACGGCGCTGGCAGGACGTGTCACTCGATACATTGAGTGAAGACCCCCATTTTGCCCAAGCATGGGCCTGCGATGAAGAAATGAGTCCAGCTGTGCGGTGGGAACGGCAAGCGATTCTCGACACCCTGCATGACATGATGCAGAACGAATTAACGGATAAACAACGAACGGCGCTGGTAGCCGAGCTAAAGGGGATGCCCCAAGAAGAAATCGCCCGGCACATCGGCAGTAATCGCAATGCGGTTTATAAACTGACCCACGATGCCCGCAAACGTCTGAAACGAGGGTTGGAAGCGGCCGGTTATGTTGCTGCTGACATCCACGCTGCCTTTGTCGAATGAGGACACCCGGCCATGTCACTCTCAACGCATGAAATTAATAAACTGATGCAGCTCATCGGTCTCACGAAAGACGATGAAATCGACTGCGAGCAATGCCTGTCGCTGGTGGCTGAATTCGCTGAGCGGGAACTGGCGGGCAAGTCGATTCCAGATGGACTCAAGGCCGTCGCGCATCACTTAACCCTCTGCGCCGAATGCCACGAAGAATATCAAGCTCTGCAACGGGTATTGAAAGACCTGAAAGAGTGAAGCAGCAATCCGCCAGTCCTGCGGCGGTTCATGACTCAGATAGGCTTGAACTTCTTCATCATGATTGATAAGAGGCACCATCCTAAATCATGAGATGTTCATCTTTGGACAAACGGCCACGTTAAACACATGAACCGGATCATCAAAGAAGCAACGGTAAAACGTTATCACGACCACTCGCACGATGACCTGAAACAACATCTGCCAGTGTTCCTGATAGCCTGCAATTTCGCCAAGCGCCTCGAAACCCTTAAAAAGCTAACCCTATATGAATACATCTGCACAATCTGGACGAACGATCCCGGACACGTTAACGTAAATTCGTTTCAGCATAACGCGGGACTCAACATCGAGGAAGGCGCGCGTAAATATCCCCTGACCGGCCCGTTCGAGCCTGGATGTCAAGTTTTTCAAGCAAGTCTGCTGCCGTCAGCCAGTCCGCTGACCGCAAGCATTGCGTCTCTCCAACCGACCAATTGAAGACATAGGGTCCTAACGCCGTCAGCAAGGTCACACAAGCTCGTGCGGTGTCCAAACAGGCCGGCAGGTACTCGAAAGACAAGGCAGGAACCGGTTGGGATAGCCCCTGTAAAACTTCCCGCTCGTAACCTTCCACGTCGATTTTGCAAAATGCCGGTATACCATAATGGGCAATCAATTCATCCAGGGTGGTGACCGTAACCGGAACCGGCGCGTCCCAGCGCACACCAGCAAACCCGCGATCCTGCCGTACTGCGGCGATCCAAGACGACGACAAAGTGGTCACAGTCGGCGTGCGGGGACTGACCCGCAATTCGGCAACACCAGGCACGGCTCCAACTGCCTGCTCGACCAAGGTAACCGGCGCTTGATGGCCAAACCAGCGACGCAGCAGCGCCATGCAATCGGGTTGCGGCTCGACAGCTACGATCCGGGCGCCCAACGGCGTCCAGGCCCGCAACCGGCTGCCAACGTGCGCGCCAATATCGAAGCATAAATCGCCCGGACCGATAAACTGGGCGTAAAACCGGGTCAGACGGCGGCGGCGGAATGGAATGCCGTGGTACATCAACACCGAACGCAGCAGTCCCACTCCGCGTTCGAAACGGGTCCAGGCGCTCATAGTGATTTACCTGTAATCGCTAAATGAAAAACCCATCGCAGATGGGTCCGTATACAAATCTGGGTTAGATCCTGCCTTTTCAGCCAAAGTGATCATAGCCTGACCGGTCCAGGCGAAAAGCGGAACCATCGGCGCGAAGCAATTGTAACCCCGGCTCTGCGGTGATGACGCCGATACGCGTACAGCGGCAATCCCAGTGCATGGCAAGATGCTCCAGCCGTTCAACCCGCTCCGGTGGCACCGTAAAACAAAGTTCATAATCATCGCCGCTGGTTAAGGCGGCCGTGATCGCTGCATGCTGATCCAGGCAGGCCAATAGCGCGGGTGATAAGGGCAACCGGTCGACCTCCAGCCGTGCGCCGGCCTCGCTGCGCTCCAGAATATGGCCCAGATCCTGCGCTAACCCGTCAGAGAGGTCGATAGCCGCGCTGGCAATCTCACACAGCGCCCGTCCCTGCGCAACGCGCGGCTCAGGCCGCTCCAACCGCATCTGCAGATAATTCTGATAGCCGCCACCTCCCCCTACCCTCCCCAATGCCACCGCCAATGCCAAACCGGCATCGCCCAGAGTTCCGGTGACATACACGCTATCGCCCGGTTTCGCGCCGTCACGGCGTAGTGCCAATCCAGGTGGGACGAAACCTTGTGCTTGAAGCGTGATAACAGTCACTGGACCGCGGGTGGTATCGCCGCCGATCAGTTGCACTTCATACCGGTCCGCCAGAGCAAACAGCCCCCGGCAAAAGGCCTTCAGCCAATCCTCATCGGCTTCCGGCAAAGTCAACGCCAGTGTCACCCAGGCCGGGGTTGCACCCATCGCCGCCAAATCACTCAGGTTCACCGCCAGCGCCTTGTGGCCAATCCCTTCCGGGCTGGCGGCAGCGAAAAAATGTACCCCAGCCACCAAGGTGTCCATTGTCGCAACCAACTGCTGGCCGGAAGGCGGAACTAACAAGGCACCGTCATCGCCGATGCCTAGCATCACATCGGAGCGCCGCAATTCATGTGCAGCGAAATAGCGATCAATCAGGGTAAATTCAGAACCAGGCATGGACGAGAGTGAACTCCGATGGTAAGCACTGGACAAGCAACATCAAGACGGACGTTGAATATCCCGCCGGGCGGTGGAGATGGTCACGGTAAAGCCCGCAATCACATCACTCAGAGTCATGAGCACGATCAGGAAAAAGGTCATATTGGCCATGCGTGGCATTACGATCAGCTCAATCAGTGCGATAATAAACACCACAAGCGACAGAACATGGTTGAGAATAGCGGCAGTTGAACTGTTGGTCGCGCGATAAATCTCAACGCACAACAGGAACAAACCGACGACCAGCAGCAAGTCGCCACCCTGGAACAGCAAAACGGCTCCGGATAACAATGGCAGGCCAAAAAGCGCCGCTTCCAGCCAGCCCGGCGCCGCCAGCGCCAGCGCTGTATAAGCGGCTACAACAAATACCAGTAAGGGAATGCTGGCCATAGTTTCCTCTCTCCCGCAACTAGGATTCTGGGATGGATGATAATGAAAGCAGGGTGCATTTTACTTAAAGATGACCTTGCCTGACCTGGCCTACCGAAAATAGGCGTAAAATCGCTGCACCCATGAGGTGATTATCTTGTACCCAATGCTCAATCAGCGTTTGACCTGGCTGTTTAATACCGATCCGCGTCCCCTGCTGGACGGCCGCCTGCTGGGTCTGGAGCGAGAGGCGCTGCGGGTCGCTCCAGACGGCTGCATCTCGCAAGTCCGGCACCCTGCTCCCTTGGGTTCGGCCCTGACCCATCCTTATATCACCACCGATTACTCCGAAGCGCTGCTGGAGTTTATTACCCCGCCTCTGCCCGGAGCCAGGGAAGCACTGCGTTTCCTCGATGATCTCCATCGTTTCGTTTATCCCCACATTGACGATGAATTGCTGTGGGCGGCCAGTATGCCCTGTATCCTGAGCGGCGAAACCAGCATTCCCATCGCTGAATACGGTAATTCAAACCTCGGACGGATGAAGCATGTTTACCGGCGCGGACTGGCCTGGCGCTATGGGCGGATTATGCAGGTGATCGCTGGGATTCACTTCAATTTCTCTCTGCCGGATGCGTTCTGGGCAGCCTTTCAGGAGCAAGAGGGCGACCGCGGCACTCTCCAGGATTTTCGCTCTGAGTCCTACTTTGGGCTGATTCGCAACCTGCAACGCTGCGGCTGGCTGATTCTCTATCTGTTTGGCGCCTCGCCAGCCGTTTGCAAATCATTCCTCGATGGTAAGAGCACGACCTTGCCCGCGTTTGATGACCATACCTGCTATGGACCTTACGCGACTTCACTGCGAATGAGCAACGTTGGTTACACTAACCGCACCGAAAAGAAGAGCGGCGTCAACGTCTGCTATAACTCGCTGGCTGAATATATCACGAGCCTGACCCAAGCCACGGTGACGCCTTGGCCGCCTTATGAGCAGATCGGTGTCAAAGTGAACGGTGAATACCGTCAACTCAATGCCAATATCCTGCAAATTGAGAACGAGTATTACGCCTCAATGCGGCCTAAACAACCACCGCAAGGCAATGAAAAACCTACCTTGACCTTGCAGCGGCGCGGGGTGAATTATGTGGAATTGCGCTCGGTGGATATCAATCCGATGGAGCCACTGGGCGTTAATATCCCACAGTTGCAATTTCTGGAAATTTTCCTGCTGTTTTGCCTGTTAACCGAGTCGCCGCCGCTGGATGCCGAGGAACGCGGCCTCATTGATGACAATCAGATGGCAGTGGCGCTAAATGGCCGTGATCCGGCGCTGGTTCTGCACCGGCGGCGCGGTCCATCGCTGCCGCTGCGGCGCTGGGCAGAGGAAATTCTCGAACAAATGCAGCCCCTTAGCGAATTGCTGGACATGGGTCAAGAAGGGCACCCTTACGCAGCGGCGTTGGCCGGACAGCAGGAAGCACTGATTGATTCTGAACGGACGCCCTCAGCCCGCATGCTGGCCGAAATGCATGCCAGTAGCGAGAATTTTTTCCGCTGCGCAAGGCGGCTATCGGAGCAACATCGCCACCACTTCATATCGCCTCCACTGACCGGAGAGCGAATACAATTCCTCACCGGAATAGCAGAACGTTCATGGCGCGAACAGAAAGCCATTGAGGCGGCCGATGAACTGTCGTTCGATGAGTTCCTGGATCGCTATTTTGCGCAACGGTAGGCATTCTCCAAACTCAACTCCCGGCCTCATTAATCATCAAATTTATTGTGAGACAGTAAGTTAGTAAATTCATCCACTGAGACCGGAGGACTAAATAAATAGCCTTGAATTTCATCGCAACCAATATCTTTTAGGAAATCAAATTGTTCTTTAGTCTCCACGCCTTCAGCGATAACAGCAAATTTCAAGCTATGCGCTAAAGTAACAATTGACTTTACAATGGCCGCATCTTCGAAATTTATATGGATATTTCGAATAAAGGACTGATCAATTTTGAGAGTATTAACCGGGAAGCGCTTTAAATAGCTCAGTGAAGAATAGCCTGTCCCAAAATCATCAATGCTAAAAAAGATTCCCATCCTTTTGAATATATCCATTGTTGCAATAGCTTCATCAATGTCTTCCATCGCAGTGCTTTCGGTAATCTCAAACTCTAACCGGTTAGCAGTCATCCCAATTTCATCAATTATATTCTTAACCTTCTGAATCAGATCAGGTTGACGAAACTGCAAAGGAGAAAGGTTGACAGCAACAGTTAATGATAGAAAACCCCGGTCCTGCCAGTGCTTAGCCTGCATACATGCAGTATGAATGATCCATTCACTAATTGGAATGATTAAACCAACCTCTTCACAGAGAGGAATAAACTGCCCGGGTGAGACCCGCCCTTTTTGTGGATGATTCCAACGTAACAGAGCCTCTGCTCCACAAATCCGCTTACTTCGGGTTTCAACTTTTGGTTGATAATATAACTCGAATTCACCTCGCTCTAGGGCATAGCGAAGGTTATTTTCCATCTCTAATCTTTCCAAAGCCACATCGTTGAGTATCTTTGAATAAAATTGATAATTATTCTTGCCCTTTGATTTAGCATGATACATGGCAGAATCTGAGTTTTTTATAAGCTCATCAGTCGTTTGTCCATCACTGGGATAACAAGCAATACCGATACTGGCTGTTGAAAAAATTTCACGATTATTAATATTGAATGGCATTGAAAATTCTGCCAAGATTTTATTAGCAATTTTAGTTGTTATCGACAATGACTCTTTAATATTTTCAAATTGTGAGATGACAATAACAAATTCATCACCTCCAAGTCTGGAAATAGTATCCTCACTTCGCAAATTTCTACTCAGTCGTTGTGCAACTTCGCATAACAATAAATCACCGATCACATGCCCTAAGGAATCATTAACGTATTTGAAACGATCGAGATCAATAAATAAAACAGCTATAAAGGAATTTTGCCGTTCAGCCCTAGCCAGAGATTGCTGCAATCGATCCTTGAGTAGTAACCGGTTCGGAATCCCCGTCAAAGCATCATAATGAGCCATATGATACAATTGCTCTTCCCAGCTTGCCTTAGACAGTGCCACTGCTACACGATTGGCAAAATCCCGGGAAAGGAAAATATATTCTTCCGAGACAGTAAGCAAACTTCGATAACCTAGACAGATAATTGCAGATACCTCCTCTTTTAGTACGATAGGAAGTACCAAGAAACAAACAGCACCTAATTTTTTTAAAGATAAAAGATAACCAGGTATAATTTGTTGATAATCACACACATATATATAATTTTGATTTGCTAAGAGCCTTTGATATTCCAACGATGTTATTTCCTGAGTATCCACAGTTATCATTTCTTTGGCTAGTTCATTCCTAGTATAAATATAACACGCATTATTATGACTACTTTTAATAACTACCATACTTATATAATCTTGAGAAACAATATCATTCATACGGGTTAGTACAATTCTAACAATATCCTCAATTTTCATGGTTGATAAAATTAACCGATCGATATCTGCCATTGCAGACAACGTTTGAAGCTGTTTATTTATTATAACTCCCATCTTATTAAAAGAAGTAGCCAACTCTTCAAACTCATCATCACTATTAACCACTACAGGTCTATCAAAATTCTTATTCGCAATACACTCAATTCCTTCTATTATTTTCTCAATTGGAATTAGATTCCTACGAATTTGATAAGCGCTTAACAATGCTACAATGGCAATTGTTAGCGTGATGACAACTATAAAAATATTTCTAAAATCAGCTAAAATTGTTAATATATCTTCCTTTGACTGAATAACAATTAAAGTCCACTTTGGTATTGAAAAATTAGGCTTAAGAAAAATAGACCAGTAATTTATCAAATATTTTTCATCGTTAATACCCTGCCATGCAAATTGCCCTGAAGAAGATTGATTCATCTCAATTAACTGTTCTAGACCTAGCAGATATCCCTCATGAGAACAAAACAAAACTCTATTTAATTCATTAAGAACACATAATTGCATTTTTGGTCCAAATGAATTAAAAACGCCCCATAGAAAAGATTGATCAATTTCTCCAACCAATAAACCATCTTCTGGATGCTGTGGATCAAGTATCCGAACTAAATAAACTCTTAAAAAAGAATGCGGTTGATGATCAGTTATAAGAATATAATCACCCAATTTAAAGTATTTATTTTCTTTTTTAAGATATTCTGCTATTTTTTCATCCCTTAATCCTGATATGTATTTTTCGACATCAGTAATCAATTCTATTTTCTTAAAACCTTGACTATCTTTTAAGTAAAAATCTTTTCCTCCTAATGAGTCTATTGATAATTTTTCTTGATCTATAGCTTTGGAAATCCAGCCAAGCTGCATTTTAAGCAATAACAAACGTTCTAGTAGTGCCAAGCCATAATCTTTATTTAATTGCTTAACTTGTTCAGACTGTTGATTTTTTATAAAACCACTTACCTGATTAAATGACAAGATTACTAATAATAAGACAGGAACCAAAGATGAGACAATAAATAACAAAAACACCCTTCGTGCCACTTTACTACGAAGAAAAATCATTTCTATTTTCATATAATAATACAAAAATACTGTCTATCAATACTCCAAAGCCAATCCAACGAAATCGCCATTATTAGCTCGAATAATATCATCTTTACTTGCTTTGGCAGTTAGCGGAGATACACTTTGCTTGTCTTTTCCAAGACTATATAAATCGTAATCAGAATTTAAAGGAACCAGGTTATGATCCTTACGTACCTTGCCTTTCGATTTAGTAGTAGTAATATTTAAATATTGATAGGGGCTTCCCCAAGGGTCTAAAAGAGGTATTGTCTTTGGCAACTCACTAAGAGATTCTGGATAACTAAAGCCCACCGCATAAAAATTATCAATCTCGAACTCAATAAATAGAATATCGAGCTTTGCCTGAGCAATATTCTTACGATCGATATATTCATTATATCTATACAACGCAATGGTTGACAGAATAAAAACAATCACTAAAACCAATAACAACTCGACAAGAGTAAACCCACAGTATCTTCCAATAGTTTTTCTTATATATAGTCTTTCCAATTTAAAAACAGACATATTCCAATAGTACCCTGTTATTTTAAGTGTAATTAGAATTCAAAAATATAAAAAAGAGACTGGAAACCGCTGTTCTGACACAGCTTGAGGCTGCCAGCAACGGGGACGCCCCTGAATCACTTTTATCGACCCCACCCATCGGCTGAAATTCCATCGGCTTACTCTGCTGATAGCGCCCGTCAGTCTCGTTGCAAACGGTTCAAAACTAGATAACAGGTTACACAACTTGGTTAATTGAGCCAATTCCAGTCCTTGCTTCACCTTCGGCCTATTACTCAATCACCTATTTGATAGCGAGATTTTCCAATCAGTCCAAGGTTTCTCCCATGAAAATGCGCAGACCAGTGGCCCAACCACCTGGATGATCATATCATGCCGGTATATTGCATCCCATTTCCACGGCGTGAATCGCTGCCGGCGTTTCTTGAACCGTTCAGAATCGAACACAAATGATTACACTGCTTTCGGCTTGGCAACGTAGGATTCACAACGCTACTTGGCTGCATTTACATTTCATATATTGCTTCAATCAGCGCTTCCATATTGAGACACTCCCTATGCAACGACTCGCCGGGACTACCGCTATCACGCGGCGACTTGGCTTTGAATTTGTCACTGTAGCAGCTTGCTAATTAGGTAATGGTATGTATAACAGACGCAAATGCATGATATTGGGCGCTGTATTCATGGTTTCCATTAATCCAGCTGCAGGACTGGCCCAGCAGAAAGAGATGCCACCCATCCCAATTAAGGCCGCTCCGGTAATTCGCGAAACCTTGAATGTCGATGTCACAGCAGTAGGCACCCTACGGGCAGATGAAACCGTCATCGTGCGTCCGGAAATCGCCGGACGGGTAGCGGCCCTGCATTTCAAGGAAGGCCAAACAGTCCGCCAAGGTCAACCGCTGATCACCCTCGATCAGGAAGAATACCAAGCACAATTGGCCAGTAGCGCTGCTCAGCTCGCTCTTGAAGAAAGCAGCTACCGGCGCTTGCAGGATATGGATCGTAAGAATCTCACCAGCCAGCAAAATATCGATGAAGCTAAAGCGAAGCTGGATACAGCGCGCGCCCAGCAGGAACTCAGCCGGGTACGATTGAGCAAGACCGTGATCCAGGCACCATTTGATGGCGTCATCGGATTGCGCCAAGTCAGTCCTGGCGCTTATATCAAACCAGGCGATGATATCGCCAACCTAGAAAGCATTGGTTCAATGAAGCTGGATTTCCGGGTACCAGAAACGTATCTGGCGCGGCTGGCGGCCGGTCAGACCCTAGCGATCCGGGTGGATGCCTATCCTGATCAGCGTTTCGAAGGCGCCATCTATGCCATCGACCCAGCGCTGGATGAAGAAACTCGCACGGTGCTGCTGAGGGCACGGCTGCCAAATAAGGATAACAAGCTGCGCCCAGGTTTGTTTGCACGGGTTAACCTGATTCTAGAGCGGCGCGAAAACGCACTGGTCGCGCCAGAACAGGCGATTGTACCCGTGGGCCAAACGATCTTTGTTTACCGGGTAGTCGACAGCAAGGCGGTGATGACGCCAGTAAAACTGGGGCTGCGCCGGCCCGGCCAAGTCGAGATTCTAGCTGGATTGCAGGCCGGCGATCTCGTGGTCACTGACGGGCAATTGAAGATTCGCGACGGCGCACCGGTTGCGGTTATACCGCCACCGGATTCTCCACCAGACACCGCTCAGCTCACTAATTCGCCACCGCCGGCCAACCGGAAGAGATAAGCCCCCATGTTTCTTCCCGAACTCTGCATTAAGCGCCCGGTGCTGGCGACCGTGATGAGTCTCGCCATTATTCTGATTGGCGTCATCTCTTTTTTACGCTTGCCGGTGCGCGAATATCCGAACATCGATGCGCCCATCGTGTCGGTGCGCACTGTTTACCCTGGCGCCAGCGCTGAGATCATGGAAAGCCAGGTGACTCAGCCGCTGGAAGATTCACTGGCTGGCATTGAAGGCGTCCGTACCATCAAGTCGGTCAGCCGCGAGGAGGTCAGTCAAGTCACCGTCGAGTTTCTTCTGGAGCGGGACGTGGATTCCGCCGCCAACGATGTGCGCGACCGTGTCGCGCGGGTGCGCGGCCAATTACCGGACGAGACGAATGATCCCGTGGTCGCCAAAATCGAGGCAGATGCCCAGGCGATCATGTGGCTGGCCTTTTCCAGCGACCGGCACAGCGCTCTAGAAATCACCGATTATGCCGACCGCACCATTGTCGACCGCTTGCAAGCGTTACCAGGTGTCGCCAGTGTCATTATCGCGGGTGAACGGCGCTACGCCATGCGGTTGTGGCTGGACCGTGACCGGATGGCCGCCTACGGCCTGACACCGCAGGATGTGGAAGATGCTCTAAGGAAGCAAAACATCGAACTGCCTTCCGGCCGCATCGAATCACGCCAGCGCGAGTTTTCAGTGCTCACCGAGTCGGATTTACGCACTCCAGCGCAGTTCAACGGCTTGATCCTCAAGGAAACCAAAGGCTATCCGATCCGCTTGCGCGACATCGGCTACGCGGAAATTGGCGCGGCAGACGAGCGTAACGCGGTGCGGGTCAATGGCAATCCCTCGGTCGGGCTGGGCGTGGTCAAACAGTCCACCGCCAATACCCTGAGTGTGGCGCAGGCGGTCAAGGCGTTATTGCCAGCCTTGCGGGACAGCCTGCCGGAAGGCATGAAGATTATCGTCGGTTACGACGGCTCGGTTTTTATCGAAAAATCCATCGAAGCCGTTTACCACACCATGCTGGAGGCGCTGGCGCTGGTCGTCGCAGTGATTTATCTGTTCCTGCGCAACTGGCGGGCGACGCTGATCCCCTTCGTGACCATCCCGGTCTCGCTGATCGGTTCTTTCTTTTTCCTGTATGCCCTGGGCTTCACCATCAACACCCTGACCTTACTGGGACTGGTGCTGGCCATCGGCCTGGTCGTGGATGATGCCATCGTGATGCTGGAGAACATTCATCGCCATATCGAAGAAGGTATACCGCCGTTCCGGGCAGCCTTGCAGGGATCGAAGGAAATCGCCTTTGCTATCGTCGCAATGACCTTGACCTTGGCAGCGGTATTCACGCCCCTGGCGTTCATGACCGGTAATACCGGCCGGCTGTTCACCGAGTTCGCCTTCACCGTCGCGGCGGCGGTCATCGTCTCCGGCTTCACCGCCTTGACCCTGACGCCGATGATGTGTTCCAAGCTGCTGCGCCACGAGCGGCAGCATAATTGGCTGTTCAACCTGAGCGAGCGCTTTTTCCTGGCGATGAATACCGGTTATCGCCGGGCACTGATCCAGGCGCTCAACCTGCGCTGGCTGATCGTGCTGGTGTTCTTTGCCGCCGGAGCGGGCGCGGCGTGGCTGTTCACCCATTTGAAATCGGAACTATCGCCGCTGGAAGATCGCGGAGTGTTTATCGGCGTGATTGTCGCGCCGGAAGGCGCGACACTGGCCTATACCGATGGCTACGCCCGGCAACTGGAGCAGTTTTACAAAAATATTCCCGAGGTGATTTCCTACTTCTCCTTCGTGGCGCCGGGTCTGGAAAAACCCAACCCGGTGAACAGCGCGCTGTCGTTCGTGCGTCTGAAACCCTGGGAGCAACGCCAGCGCAAGCAACAGGAAATCACCAAGGAACTGGCGCCAAAGATGTTCGGCGGGTTACCGGGAGTGCTGGCGTTTCCCATCAATCCGCCATCGCTGGGACAGAGTTTCCGCAATCCGGCTGTACAGTTCATCATCCAGGCCACCAGTTACGCGGAACTGCAAACCCTGGTGGATCAAATGCTGGCCAAAGCCCGCCAATATCCGGGCATGGTGAACGTGGATACCGACTTGCGCCTCAACAAGCCACAACTATCCGTGGTGCTCAAACGCGACAAAATCGCGGCGGTTGGCGCGGATGTGGAGGAGATCGGCCGGACCTTGGAGACCTTGCTGGGCGGGCGGCAGGTAACCCGCTTCAAACAGGAAGGCCAACAATACGATGTGATGGTGCAACTCAAAGATCAGGATCGCGAACAGCCCGCCGATCTGACCGCAATCTTCGTCCGGGGCCGCGATGGGCAACTGGTGCAGCTTTCCAATCTGATCGAGGTCCGGGAAACCGTAGCACCCAAGGAACTGAATCATTTCAACCGGCAGCGTGCGGCAGTCATTTCCGCCAACATCGCCCCCGGTTACGCGCTGGGCGAGGCGCTGGATTTCATGGATCAGACAGCCCAGGACGTGCTGGGCGAGAATGCCCAGACCGCGCTGGATGGTCAATCGCGGGAGTTCCGCGAATCCGGCGCGACGCTGTATGTGACCTTCGTGCTGGCGCTCTTGTTTATTTATCTCGTGCTGGCGGCGCAGTTCGAGAGTTTTGTATCGCCATTTGTGATCATGTTGACTGTCCCGCTGGCAGTAACGGGAGCCTTACTGGCGCTATTTTTGACCGGCGGGACATTGAATGTCTATAGCCAGATCGGGCTGGTGATGCTGGTGGGGCTGATTACCAAAAATGGTATTTTGATCGTGGAATTTGCCAATCAACTACGGCTAACCGGGCTGGATCGGCGAGAAGCGGTGCTAGAGGCAGCAACGCTGCGGCTAAGACCGATCCTGATGACGACCCTTGCGACCATTTTGGGAGCGATTCCACTGGCGCTGGCGGTTGGCGCAGGCGCGGAAAGCCGTCAACAAATCGGTTGGGTGATCGTCGGCGGGTTGTTATTAGGGACATTGCTAACCCTGTCGGTCGTGCCAGTGGCCTACACACTGCTGGCTCGCAAAACCCATCATAGCGCCGAAAAAGCAGCGGCATTAGCAGAACAAGCAGAAGCCGTTGCGCGTGAACCGGGGCCGGTCTTGACAACAAACACGGCGAACTGATGGTATGGACGTAACCCTTTACGCCCCTCACCCGTTTACCGGTGAAAGAATTGAATGATTACGTATGAATTACAGGTTGCTTCAATACCAATCGGAAAAGTTCAACACCGTATTTCCTTCTATACACTCTATTCTCAGGTCACTCCAATGGAGGTGAGATCGCCGGGATGTCCTGCAAAATCGCGGTGGCACTCCGCCAAATAGAACGCGTTATTACAATGAGGAAAAATGCCATGTTACGTGTATTTCGTGTCTTTCTTGCACTGGTCGCACTGTTGCTGGCTCCATTAGCCGGGGCAGCAGGTACAGGAACATCTACTGAAGCCAAGGCGATGCTAGAGAAGGCAGTGATCGAGCTACAGAAAGATCCAGCCGCAGCGCTGGAGATGTTTACCAACGGAGAAAGTGGCTTTAAAGACCGTGATCTCTATGTATTTTGCGCCGATGCGACGACCGGCATTACAACAGCACACGGCGCTAAAGCTAACCGCGTTGGAAGCGTGAACATAAAGAAATCCAAAGACGTGGACAGCAAGGAATACGGCAAGGAATTCTTCGCCGTGGCAACCGAAGGCGAGTTCAAGGAAGTCTCATATAAGTTTCCACGTCCAGGTGAAAACGAACCCGCTGAAAAATCTGCCTTTATCACAAAAATCGGCGATCAGATTTGCGGGGTTGGTTATTATAAATAGGGCATTTGCTCCAGGCCGATCAGCATGAAACGGCGCGCCAGGTGTTTGATCCTGGCGTTTCCCGTTGCGCATCAGTAGATCGATTCATCAGCATTCATCTGTACGAACATGTCTACCGTGACAGTCCCAGCATGCTGGAACTGAAGAACAACGGGAAAGTGCTGCCCATCCTCCAATGGCTTCTTCAAGCCAATTAACATCAAGTGCGATTTACCCGGCTTCAAGCGGACGGTTTTTCCTGCAGGAATTTCAAGAGCATCGACCGGGCGTATTTTCAGCACATTATCGTCCTGAATTGCACTGTACAACTCAACCCGTGCCGCTACCTCTGCTGTAGCGGAAAGCAGTTGATCCGGTTTTTGGCCTTTGTTTCTTAGCGATAGATAGCCCTTCCCGTCGGCACTCCTGTGCGCCGGGGTAGCCCAGGGATGAGTGACCGTTATATCACTCAGTTTATAGCCATGAGCATCGACCCAGGCTGGCCAGCTCATCAATAAAAACACCATAAGAACTGAAAAATAAGAGAAAAACCGTTGCAGGTGAATCCAAAATTTCATTTTCTATGCCTCACAACCTTCAAGTTTAATAACAACCGGAATGACGTTCAAAGTTGCCAAACGGGTCAGCGAAACGCGCGTTACAGAGAAAGTTCCAGTCGGTTAGACTCTTGAGGAATGCGATAATATCCAGTTTCTCCTGATCGGTCAGTGAGAAACTTGCCGGCATCAGTTCGCTTTTAAACGGATTCAAGGCGCCATCACCGGCCAGCGGTCCTTCGCGGACCAGCCGCCCGCCACGGGCATAGTGATCAATCACCTCCTCTAAGGTAGCCATGGAACCGTCATGCATATAGGGTGCGGTTAGTTCAATATTGCGCAAAGTCGGAGCGCGAAACCGGCCCATATCAGCAGGCTGCTGAGTGAACTCCCACAAACCCCGGTTGCCCAGCGGATAATCCCCGGCACCGCCAATGTTGTAGAGACCGTTGTTATGAAACTCGGCCTGCGGCAGCGTTGTGCCGGAATGATTCACGGACTGGCTGAAATTGAAGCCGCCGTGACAATGGAAGCATTCCATACGTTCGGAGAAAAATAACTCCTGGCCGCGCCGGGCTGCTTCGCTCATGGCATCGCGGTTTCCTTGAAGCGTGGACTGGTCATAGGCGGAGTTTCCAGAAATCAGCGTGGAAACAAAGGCGGCAACACCTTTGGCGACCTGGTCCGCAGTAAAGCGGTCCGTGGCGTCAGGATAAGCTGCTGCAAACAAGTCCTGATACAACGGATCATAGCGCAGGCGATCAAGAATCTCCGCTTCGTGATCAGTCCAACCGAGTTCGACCGGAAATTCGTTGAACATCGGGGTGAGCGCCTGTTGATGCAGCGTAGTCAGTACCGGATTGGCCCAATCGAAGGTCGCGTTATACACCACATTGGTCAAGCTCATGGCGTTGCGCGGATGAACCTGGCCGGTCGCCCCAACGGCGGTAACGCGACCATCGGCAAACGCCCGTGCCGGCAGGTGACAGGACGCGCAAGATGTCGTTTGGTTGATTGATAGGCGTGCGTCATAGAACAAATGGCGCCCCAGTTCTACTTTGGCATCGGACAGCGGATTTTCCGCAAATTCCTGGGGCGTGGGAAAACCTGGCGGCAAAGACCATGAGTAACCTGAACGCGGCAGTTCTTGCGGCGGTGCGCTGCTATTATCGCCGCTATCGTCACCGCCACACCCGCCCATCGCCAGCAACCCCGCGAGGGCTCCAATCCTGATCAACCCCCGGCTCATGGTTTGCGCACGCTGAACAGCCGTTGGGGAATGATCCTGGGGTATTGCTCAGGCGCCGCTCCCGCTCCAGCGATATAGGTGAAGTCCAGATTCAAACGCGGCATGATGGCAATGCACTCAGGATCGGCATTACCCGACATGCAGCCCGATGCAGTGTCAGGTGTGTTAAACGCCACATTAGACGCCTCCAGCGCCGCACCCATGTCCATGAGGATGCGATCCTGATCGGCATCGAAGCCATTCAGGCAGAATTCGGCAACATTCGGATAGCCGCAGGTGGCAGTAGGAGGCGCGTTGGGATTGGGGCCAGGACATTCGGTGCTGCCTAGATGCACGACAAAGGCCACTGCGTTATCGCCATCGCCTGGCGCGCCCATACCATCGATCCGGATAAACTTGCGTCCGCCGCGCCAGTTCCACAGCATCCCAGAATTGTTTAAGGGCGAGGGCGCGGTGGCGTCGTTGATATGGTTAAGCGCATAAGGCACACCGACCTTGAAGCAAATGCCGGTGTAGTTTTCGTTGGACACGGCGCCAACTACTTCAGCGTTGCCCGGCAACACCCCGCTGCCGCAGTTCTGCCGCAGATCCAGCAAGGCGACGTTTTCATATTGCCAGACCCCGTCCTGATTCAAATCGAGCGTCCGCCGCGCCCCATCTGCCTTGATCAACGCCACATCATGGACGTAAAAGCGCCAGTCTGTCACCTGATAGGTTCCAGGCTGACCTAGTCCTACGTTTTCATAGGTCGCCCCGCAGACAAAATCCTGACCGTTGACCTGGCCCTGGAACTGGATTGCTGCACGGCGAACCGCCGGCAGATTATTGTTATCGTCATCGCCGCCACAGCCCGCCATCAGCGCTGCAATGACGCTGACAACCAGGGTGCTTCGCATCGGGGCTGATGAACACCGGTTGCATGGATCAGTCATGCAAGGATTCTCCTGAGTCAATTCAACATGAAATGGATTTGCCAAGTACACCGCTTGAAATCATTTTTCATGCTAAATCGCCGGGAGCGGTGTGAGAATGCGACAAATTGCCGCATCCACGGAACTTGGAAAACCGCTACAATCCGTACCCGCGATGAACGAGGCGATGGAACGAAGATGACCCGGCGAGAGGGGCTGATGTTGATCACGGCCATGGCTGGATTTTTCTTATTAGGCCGCTTGGTCAGCATGCTGTATCCGCACTTAAAACAAGAATTACAGCCTACCCTCACGCATGCTATTGTTTTGAATGCTGATCCCGCCTGTAATCCAGCAGGCAAGACCTGCATGGCGAAGGATGCAGCGTTGACCCTGACGCTTAGACTGGGAGACCCTGCCCGGCCCTTGACTGCATTCCCGGTGCAAGTTGGCCTTGGCGGAAAAGACGCCTCCACGGCTGAAAAGGTCACGGTGTCTTTCGCCATGCTGGATATGGATATGGGATTCAATCACTTTGATCTGCGCCAGCAAGCAGATAAGACCTGGCGAGGACAGGCGATTTTACCGGTTTGCTCAGCAGGACGGCGGGATTGGCAAGTAACGGTAGCTGTGACCGGTGAAACGCCCTATGTTGGCGAATTTCACCTGCTAACTGATTTTTGATAACGCGTTTCTCGCTGGCGCGACCCTGTGAAACCGGTTATCGGATTTTCGCTTATAAATATCAGGCATCGTAACGTTCGCTCCCTTTACCCGCCAGCGGGAGAGCGGCGGGGGATAATGGCAGTAGTTTTGATGACTGATCTCATCACTCTCACCCTCCCGCGCTTGAAAAGAGGCGAGGAGGCTACATGATCACCAGGCATCCAGGTCATCCCCAGGATAGCAACGGTCACCGCCGCTTCACGAAACAGTCAGCGCATCCTATGCAATCATGGATCAATGAGAATGCGGCATATTGTCACACTCACCTGCCATCAACTGCCGTTGTTACCGCGCTAGAGGCGGTGAGCGTGAAACGGAATTGAATGAATGGAAGATTTGAGACAGCTATTGCTGCTGCGCATCCTAGTGGTACTGGGACCGGGCATCATGTTGTTATGGTTGCGCTTCGGTCTGACGCCGCCTGCACCGCTGCCAGGGTGGCCGGTGGCGCTGTTCCTGGGATGGGCGCTGCTGGCATTTGCCGCGCTGCGACGCTGCGCCCGGCGCGAGAAGCCGTTGACCACCTGGGAATTGTTTGCTTATCTACAACTTGATGTGCTGGCGTTGGCCTTGCTGCTGTTTTTCAGCGGCGGTGCAAGCAATCCGTTCGTTTCACTGTTGCTGTTGCCTCTGATCATTGCCGCCGCCCTGCTGCCCGCCGGTCAGGTGTGGGTGACTGCTGCCATCACTGTGGCGATTTACACTGGGTTGATGTTTCACTACTTACCCCTCCCTAGCACGCTCAGCGGTCATGGCCGCGGCTTTGAGGCGCATCTGTGGGGGATGTGGCTGGTGTTTGTGATCAGCGCCCTGCTGATTGCCGGATTCGTGGCGCGATTGGCGGCGGCCCTGCGAAACCGGGATCGTCAGGTGGCGCAACTGCGTGAGCGCGCATTGCGCGACGAGCAAATTTTGACCTTGGGCATGTTCGCGGCAGGTGCAGCGCATGAGCTAGGCACTCCTTTGTCCACGATCACCGTGCTGGCCAAGGAACTAGAACTGCTTTACAGTGAAAATGTGCTGCTCAGTGAGGATTTACGCACCCTGCGCCAGCAAGTGGAGGTGTGCAAATCCATTCTTGGCGATTTGCTGCACAGCGCAGACTTGGCGTCCGACCGTGAGGCCGCACAGACGCTGGATGTGCTGCTGGAACGCACTCGTAGCCGCTGGCAGTTACTCCGTCCTCAAGTGCCGTTGCGGGTCAGTTGCGCCGGCCCTCCCCCGCCACCGGCGGTCACTGCGCCGCAGACCATCAGCCAAACCTTGATCAGCCTACTCAATAATGCCGCCGACGCCTATCCCGCAGGCGTGGATTTGACGGGGCGCTGGAATCGTCAACGAGTCACCATCGAAATCCGCGACCAAGGGCCCGGTTTGTCAGAAGAAGCAGCGAATCGCGCCGGCGAGGCGTTTTTCTCTACCAAGCACGGGGGTGCCGGTATCGGTCTGCTGCTGGCAAACGCCACACTGGAACGCATGGGTGGACAGGTAAGTTTATTACGCCATCCACAAGGGGGAACCTGCACCCGCATCGACCTGCCAGCGCGGATCGGTATCGCATGATGGAATCGATAGAATCCATGACAGCGTGGTCCGGGCCTTCCTGCCTGCTGCTCGTGGATGATGACGCGACGTTCTGCCGGGTACTAGGATTGGCGCTGAGCCGGCGCGGCTTCACTGTCACGACAGCGCACAATCACGCAACAGCCCTGCAATTAGCACAGCGAATAACCCCAGACTATGCGATCGTCGATCTCAATCTTGCCGGTGACTCAGGACTCAGCCTCATTCCGCATCTACTGGTGCTAGATTCTGCAATCCGCATCGTGGTGCTCACAGGCTACGCCAGTATCGCTACCGCGGTCGAGGCAATTAAACTCGGGGCGGTCAATTATTTGACCAAACCGGCAGACGCAGATCAGGTTTTGGCCGCCTTTGCCGCGGCCGATGGCAATCCCGCTGCATCGGTCAGCGCCCGTCCCTTGAGTGTGAATCGTCTAGAATGGGAGCATATTCAGCAGGTGTTGCTCAATAATAATGGCAATATTTCAGCAACTGCCCGGCAATTGAATATGCACCGCCGCACGTTGCAACGTAAGCTGGCTAAGCGCCCGGTCAAGTTCTAGCAACCGGCCATCAGGTTTTCAGCAACGAACGGATCGCCGACGAAATGGTGACCTTGCCCTCGCCACGATATGCTTCATGGTTGGCTTCAATGTCGTTCAGCTTATACAAATAGTTCACCATCATGCCCGCCGACTGGGCCAAGCCTTTGGCCGAGGTATCGGCCAGCCAGTTCAGCCGTTCGATCCGGGAGCCATTGGCAAGATGAAAGCGAGCCACCGGGTCTAAAATCGCAGCACCGTCACCTCGTTTCTCTTTGACCAGATAACGGGCGCATAACCGCATCAGCGGATGCTTGAGCGCCTTGGCCAATTCCGGTTTTTGCGGCCAGTCCGGGTTTTGCAGCAAGGTTTTCAGGGAAGCGGGCTCCTTGCCGGTTCCCGCCGCGCTGGCCAGCGCTTTGCGCTCGGCGGCAGTCAACCATTCGCCCTCCACATCGCGATCTGGTTCGCTAAGCTGGCGATCCAGCCATCTCTGGAACCCAGGAATGGGCGACAAGGTCGCAAACGTCTTAAGATTCTTGAATTCACTCGCCAGCTCATCCACCACCCGCTTGATCAGAAAATTACCGAAGCTGATACCACTTAATCCATCGTGGGCATTGGAGATCGAATAAAAAATGGCAGTGTCCGCGACATGCGGATCAAGGACTGGAGCCGTCTCATCCAGCAAAGTCTGCACGTTATCGGCAATGCCGTTCACCAGCGCTACCTGTACAATGATCAGCGGTTCGTTGGCCATACGCGGGTGGAAGAAGGCAAAACAGCGCCGGTCGGAGCTGAGCCGGTTCTTGAGGTCGCTCCAGCCCATAATGGGATGTACCGCCTCATAAGCGATCATTTTCTCCAGCAATGCGGCCGGCGAATCCCAGGTAATGCGCCGCAATTCCAGAAAACCAACGTCAAACCACGACGTCAGCAGCGACAACAAATCCCGCTCCAATGCGGCCAGCGCTAAATCATCCCGGCTCCAGTTCAATAACTCCTCGCGCAGATCGACCAGAAACAGGAAACCTTCAGGAAGAGCGTTGAGCTGCGCCAGCAACCGTAATCTTGGCGGTTGTAACGCCTGCCGCAAGACCCGCTCCGCCTTGGCGCGATCCCGGGTATCCTCACCTGCCTGTTGCACAGCAGCGATAGCTTTATCAACAACCTTGCGGTCGATATCGAATTCAGTAGCCAGAACTTGGAGAAACCGCTGCCGGCCTTGCGCGTTTAACGACAGATAAACGCGGCCCAGATTAGCGGCCCGGGCACGGGCAGACACCTCGCCGCCACGGGCCTCCAAGCAATCTCTCATTTGCGCTTTCAGCGCTTCTGCATCCTTCTCAGGAAGATTGGGGCTAGGGGCTGCTGAAAACAATCCTTCCCGCCAATCGGCCATTTCCCGCCACGCCTCACGGAGATTGTACATGGTTCGATTCAACAGATTGGCGCGGGTGATTTCAGATTCGCGGAGAGTCAGCTCGGTCATAACGAAAGTACCAGATAGTCCAGGTTAACCGCAGTGGTTATAAGGTTTGAGTATAGGCGTTCGCGTCGATGAGAACAGGGGGTTTTCAAGACCTGGACTCAACCTAGCCAGCCATAGTCACACTGTCCTCAAGCAAAATTTCCACTTCAGTCAACACAATTTCTCCCAATCCCAGCGCTTGCGCCTCTGGCGTAGCCGCCAGCGCAATGCTCGAATCACTACGCAGGCCAATCCCCAATTTTTCACAAGCCTGATCTGCCAAGCGAACAATGGTGAGCAATATATTGTCGCTATCATAAGGTTCTCTGTGGTGGTCGCGGGCCACGATGCAGTACTCGTCGGGCAAATTCCAGCGCTTCATCAATACATATCCCATCGCATTATGCATATTGCTATTTAATAGTTCGTTGAGCAGGTTTTCCGGCAACGGACCGCTACCCAGTTGTTTATTAGCGGACAATTCATCGATAACCTGCAGGATCACCAGCTGGCCAATGTTATGCAACAGCCCTGCCATAAAAGCATCGTCCGCTTGTGTTCTGCATCCGCAATGATTAGCCAGCCATTGGCTGCTCTGGGCCGCCGCAAAGGCGTGCTGCCAAAGCCTCTCCATATAGAGACCGATCTGCGGGTTACCGGTGAGATAAAGGCTACGTTGCGAAACAGCCATCGCCAGCATCGCCACCTTGCGGACACCAAGACGGATGATAGCCTTCTGAATGGTGTTAATCCGTTGTAAGCCCCTATAGAAGGATGAGTTGGCGACGCGCAACACCTGGCTGGCCAACGCTTGATCGCCAACGATCATCTTTTCAAGATCGGCCACCTTGGTGTTCCGGTCGCGCAAAGCGTGCTGCAACTGCACCGCTATGGTTGGCAAAGCTGGCAATTGCAGATTTTCTGAAGCCAAGGCCTTGATAATCAAATCTTGCAGCGATTGCTGTACCATGCTTTAACACCTGCCAATAAATCGTGTATTACTTGTCCTTCGATTTTCATGTAATCCCTACCAAGCGCTTGATTTCAACCAACGGTCTCGGTTTTTCGAGGCGAGGCAGATAGCGGAATGCTTCGGTTAGCGTGGTTTCACCTTTAGCCGCCTTGGCCAAGCCATCTTCCAGCAGGGTGACCATGCCTGAACTTTCCAAGCTGATTTGCCGGATTTCATGGGAGGTGCATTTCTGGAAAATGGCATCTCTGACTGCCACATTCAGGATGAGTAATTCGAAAACACCGACTCGGCCTCGATAGCCTGTATGACGGCACGCTGGGCAACCACGTCCTTGCCGGAACGCGGTTCCTTCCAGATCGATCTGTTTATAACCCAAGCGCTGCAATTCAGTGGCGTTGGGTTGATAAGGTTCGGCGCAGTATGGGCAAACCCGTCTTAGCAATCGCTGCGCCAGCACGGCAACCACGGTCGAGGCGATCAGGAAAGTCTCGATATTCATATTCATTAGCCGCAGTAAGGCGCCGGTACTGTCTTCGGTATGAAAGGTGGTCAGCACTTTGTGGCCCGTCAACGCTGCTTGAATGGCCGCTTCTGCCGAGAAGCGGTCACGGATTTCACCCAATACAATGACATCAGGATCTTGCCGCATGATATGTGGCAAGGTGGTTTCAAACGTGAGATCAATTTTCGAATTGAGCGAACATTGCGCAATACCTTCAATCACATACTCTACCGGGTCTTCAGCCGTCGTTACGCAACGATCAATGCTGTTTAAATAGTTCACCGCACTATACAACGTGGTCGTTTTACCCGTACCGGTCGGGCCGGTGATTAAAATAATGCCGCTGGGCAAATCAAGCGCGTCCTCATAAAAGCGATTCAACGTGCGAGGAAACATGCTGATCTGATCTAACGGCACCAATTGCGTTTTACGCAACAGACGCAGTACGATTTTTTCGCCGTAGACCGTAACATAGACAGAAACCCGGATATCAATACTGCGGCCGGTACTGGGGTCTTCGAAGGTGATATGACCATCCTGATGGTGACGCCGCTCAGCAATATCCGCCTTGCCCAATATTTTGAGACGATTGATGAAGGCAGGCGCCAGTTTCTTATCAAGGGTTTTGTAAACACCCAAGACACCGTCGCAACGAAACCGGATGCGCAAGTCATTCTTCATGGGTTCAACATGAATGTCGCTAACCAGCGCTTGAATCGCATCCAGCAACATGGTTTTAACCAGTTCAATGACCTGACTGGTATCGTCGGTTTGAATTGCTGGCTTTGCCGATTCCTGGTAATGGCGTCTGTAGGCTTCAAGCGTTTCGCGAATGATGCGTTTGCTCGTGATCAGCGGCACTATATCGCGGCCAAACAATCTTGCAGCTTCCTGGCGGGCGCGCGAGTCCAGAGGATCCGCGAATGCGACCAGGACCTGCTCTTTTTCAATGTGTAACGGGAGAAAGTACCGATCGATGAGCCAGTTAGGATTGGCCTTTTCCAGCAATTTCCGGTCCACGTCACTCAGATCGGGCTTGACCTGAGGAAAGCCGAGTTGATCGGCTAACACATCAATGAGTTTATTTTCCTCGATGAAATGGTTTTCCAGCAGAATATCACCCAGCTTTTTACCTTGCCCGGATTCGCGCTGCAAAGCCAATGCCGCTCTCAAATCCTGCTCCCGCAAGAAACCCAACTCCACTAACAATGCACCAATCCGCACTGAAATCCGGTGCTTGCGTAATGTGTTACGTTGCTGCTCCAAGCTCACGTAACCGATTTCATTGAGAACGCTAAGTAACGATTTTTCGGTAGAAAGCTTAGCTCGAACCCGCATCGCATAGGCCAATTGCTGATCGGTGATGATACCGTCCTCGACCAGAAACTTAGCGATTTCCAGGCCAGTGTCGTTAGCAGGAGAGGGGTTGTTGGGTGCTGACCCTTGGTGAACGCTGCGTAGCGTCTGGGAATTTGCGGGCGAAGCCGCAGAGAGCACCGTTGGTAATTCGCTGGAACTAACCGTGTGCTGCTGCGTTGCAGAACCGGCAGCCAGAGGCAACACTCCCGCAGATGGATCAGGAGCCGCAGGAAGTCGCGTTGGCTCAGACATAATGGACCCTCACACGTAAATTGCAGATGTGTTTTTATATTTCAACATAATTCATCAATGATTGGCGAATCTGGTTATCTCTGCTCTTAATCGCCGATTAGGCTGTAGTACAATTCTCCATCAACAGCATTTATTGCAGCTCATAAGACCCACAAACCCGCGAGCTTGCCTACAGCGAAGACCAGGCTAAGCCAGCCTACAATTAGATAAGCTTGAGAATCGAATCCTCGATTCCCTTCTGTTTGTCCAGATTTACGGAGACTGACGATGTCTACGCTTTCGGTGCGCGTTTCGGAAGATCCCCATCGCCCGCTAGGTCATGCTATCGTGACTATCGATGGCCTGCCGCACACCCTGGAGACCTTCGTATTTGCCCTCAACCGCCATGGTTTTACCGCTAACCATCTTGGAGCGGACGGCTGGCAGGGCGCGGAATGCTGGCTGCAACCGAAAGAAGCGTGGTATGACGGCGACTCCTTGAAATTTGTGATTGACCCCGACTTGGCATTTCAACTGGAAAACATGCCGTATCAAATGGCAATCCGCGGCCAGGGGTTAAGCGGGACTGCTTCTGTAACTTTTATCTGGCCACTGGAGCTGGCGATCGAAGAGGATACAGCAACGACAACCCGGCGAGTCGTGGTGAGCGGCGCCCGTGTGGGTTCCCGGCCTAAAACATCTGTGCAACCTGCTCCCGAGCCGGATTTACCAGACGTGCAGCATGTCGACCTGCCGATTCCCGACCTGCCGATTCCCGAGATCGGCAACAATCTGGAGCATGAAAATGCGGATAGACCAGCCCGCCCCGCACCGTTGACACCTCTAGAAGAGGAGTTGCCGGCCCATGCGGCGATGCATGAGCCGGAACATTCTGCCTCAGATTCTTCTGCTTCAGATTCTGATATAACCAGAGATGTGGCGCCGACCCGCCGGGTGAATGGACGGATTGCCTCAACGCCTTTAAGAAGCGAGGAACGGGTCTTTGGGACACCGCACGAGGGCATGCCAAAAACTCCGGAACCAGAACTTCCCCCAAAAGAGCCATCGCCGCACACAGTTTTGCCGTCTCAACCCCCACCTGAATCCGAGCCACCCGCTCCCCGGCCTACACCGCAACCCGCCCCAAAGCCGCCCAGCACAGCCGATAGCGAGCGACATCACAAGGCTGGATTATTCCTTGGCTTGGGCGGCGCGGCTGTCCTGGCGGCAGCAGGCGTAGCAGGGTGGTGGTGGCTTGAGCAGCGATCCAGTACCGATGCGCCTGCCTTCGTGTCCCAGCCCGAGGAACGCGCAATAGAGACCCAAAGAGACTCTGTGGAACCCATCCCCGCGCCAGAGCCCATCCCCGCGCCAGAGCCCATCCCCGCACCAGAGCCCATCCCCGCGCCAGAACCGGTGCCATTACCTTCGCCAGATGCTTCCAAACCACTGGATCCGGTATCACCCAAACCGCGGATCCCGCCTGCCTCAACGCGGCCACCCTCCACGTCACCTCCTCGCGACCGCCTTGCTCCACCATCAGAACCCGCGGCAAAACCGCAACCCGGCTCCAAACAGAGTTTGGAGGAAGAATTAAAATCGCAATTCGACCCGGCTATGCAAGAATTAGAGAAGAGACTGCGTCCAAAATCGCCTTGACGTTGCAAGAAAATCAAGGTTCAAACCGGGATTACCGTCCGCCATTTACTACTCTCATCCCCAGGAGCCTTTCTTTTATGAATCGTTTGCTGATTGGCAGTCTGATGCTTCTATTGAATCTGGCTGTCTGGACACCGGCTATAGCCGTTGATACTAACGATCAAGCGATCGGCATGGTGACCGGATCGAAAACCGGCACCTACATTCAGTTTGGCAATGACATCGCCGGAATTGCGAAAACAGCGGGGCTGAATATCCTCGTCAAGGACTCTCAGGGTTCCATCGACAATATCAGACGCATGAGCAGCAAGGAAAACGCTGCCCTGGGGATTGTGCAATCCGATGTGCTCGGCTTTCTAAACCGGTCTGAGAGCCCGGAAATGCGCCAAGTCGCTGGCCGGTTACGTTTGATCTTTCCTTTTTATAATGAAGAAGTCCATTTATTTGCCAGCAAATCCATTCAATCCTTTAGCGATCTCCAGGGTAAGCGCGTCGTCGTCGGCGAGGAAGGCAGCGGGAACTGGCTAACCGCAATCAATTTATTGCAATTGACTGGCATCAAGCCCGCAGAGTTGCTGAAAATAGCCCCATTATCGGGCGTGACGGCTGTCCTCAAAGGCGAGGCGGACGCGATGTTTTACGTGGCGGGCAAACCGGTCAGCTTATTCACCAAGGTTGGAAATTTAATCAACAAGCCGGAATTTGCGGCGATGCTGGCAAATGTCCATTTTGTACCGCTCGATGATCCAAAAATGCTGCGTGAATATGCCTCTGCCCAGATTGGTCCAGCGGATTACGAATGGCTGGATAGCGAAACACCGACAATCGCGGTCAAGGCAGTGCTGATGAGCTTTGACTTTTCCGGTAAGCAAAGCGCCTATTTTGCGCAACGCTGCCAGCAGTTAGCGACGTTAGGCCACGCCATCCGCACGAATCTGAACTCATTGCAGCAAACCGGTCATCCTAAGTGGAAAGAGGTTAATCTGGATGAAAAAGTAGGGATCTGGTCATTGGACCAATGTTCGCGGAACCCGGTCAAGAGCGGTGGTTCAAAGGTTGATCTCACCCGCGAGCTAGAAAAAATATTGCTGAACCAACAGGAATGGCCGCAATTTACAACCCCTGCGGCCTAAATCATCAGTTTGTTGCTTGGGGAGAAAATGGATGCGATTCGCACCGGTAGTTTTGACCCTGATGTTAGCGATGGGAGCCAATACGGCGCTGGCCCAGGATAGCCAGCCAGATGGCAGCCTGGAATTTTCCAGCACCTCGTTCGGCCTCTTATTCGGTTACAGCCAAGGAAGAGGAACATTACTCTTCCAGGGGCGGCAATATCCCTTCTCAGTTTCAGGCATTAAGGTAGCAACTTTGGGCGTTAGCCAGGCCAACGCGCTTGGTCAGGTGTACCGGTTGCAAGAAGTCACCGATTTTGCTGGAAACTATGCCGTGATCGAAGGAAGTTTGACCTTGGTTCAAGGCGGCGGCAGCACCCTCTTACGCAACGGAAAGGGTGTAACTCTCTACCTGCAGAACCTGCAATATGGTCTCGATCTGACCTTGGGTGGCGGCGGGATCTCGATCACTCTGGATGATGAGCCAGAACCGGCTGCTGAATCTTCTCCAGCCGTGATGGAGAAGGCCTCTACGCCTTAAGCAGCCCACGGGCATACACAAACATAAACATACCAGAATCGTGAGGCGCAACAGCCCATGGCCGAGCAAATTCTTCTCAGCAGCGGTTCTTTTGACAGAGTACGGGAAATCGGTGGTTTCGGCCAACCGCTGCATACGCTTTATCCGCAAATCCAAGCGGTGCTCGCTAACGAACTAGGCGCTGACGCCGCAAATTTATTAGCAGAACCCGTGGTGGATCGCACCCATAATCGCATCGACTGGTATGTCCAGGGTGATCCTGACTGCAAACCAATCGTGTTGAGTGAGTTACCCGAAGAGCAGCGTCAACCGGTTCTCGCCCAAATTCAATCGCAACTGCAACGTGGCCGGGAGCTGGCAGAACGGTACGCTGCTTCTGGCGATCCGCAGCGGATGCAACTCGGGGCGATGCTTAAGGCAGCACTTGGGCCGCCAACAGAAACAAATATCTTTTTAATTAAAGATCAACCCGTGTTAGCGCACTGGGGTTTTGCCGCTGACCGGCCATGGGAGACCGGTGGGCCCGTTCATCATTCACCTGCGCCGCCGCTTCCATCCGAAGCATCGCGGGATGTAGCAATACCAGACATCACGATGCCCGGACTGGCTTCCAGCGCCGTACCGCCAGCACCGGCTGCCGAATCACCAGAGCAATCCGAATCACCTTTGGAGCCATCGTCCGGGCTGCCATCTGAAAAACCAGCAGCAGCGTTTGCAGATACCATCGCCCCACCGCCTCTTCCGCCTCCACCGCCGCCGCCCTTGCCACCGCCGGAGCCGGCCGGGTCAATGGAAACTGAAACGCCGATACCTTTGCTGCTCAAGTCGAGTCCGCCTTCGGCCGTGGACCGGCCGGGTGCCTTACTGCGCTATGTCGTCGTGGGCTCCCGGTATTTCTGGAGTGTAGCTGTGCTGGCTGTGCTGCTGGCGCTGGGGACTTTCCTCTGGGTTTTGACCCGGACTTCCATGCATCCACTGGTTAATGGATCAATTCAGACATTGCCGGATGTAACCTCTGATGCTTCCTTGAGGGAGGCTTGGCACACTGAACAGGCATTGCGAACCGAGCTTGAACAGCGATTGATTCAGCTCGCTGCGCAGCGTGGCCGGTGTCCGCTGCCGGTTGAAACGGAGGAGAAAGTCTCTCCGGCATTCAATGTTCCAGCGCCAAACGGCAACAAGGCCACCGTAACAGCCGCTGCTGAGGAAGCACACCATGACGAGACACCGTCCACGCGCCGGCCAGCTCATCCAGGTACCGGCGTCAAGCAGCCTGCTCCGGCGGGAGACGTTGCAACTGCTCTAGAACCAAACGGCGCATCCGATCAGACCACCATGAGCACGCCCGTCTCACCCGATCGTGAAACGCCACCTGCGCCACCCAGCGCGGATCTGCCAATACCGGTCAACACAAGCCAATTAGACAAGGACCGGTCACTCGCGGACACTGCTTCGCCTCCGCAAGCACCGGAGGAATCCTTAGCACAGACGTTGGAAAAAGCATTACAAAAAGGTTCTCAAACCGCTTTAAACACATCAGCGTCACAACCACCTGCCGGATTGCCTATGCAAGCTGAGCCGACACCGGAGGAACGTCAGGAATTCACCAGCCGCCTGTCCGCGACCGGTGCGGCAACCGGCGAGATTACCGCAACGTTACTGTGGAATGGCAACGCGGATCTCGATCTGGTCGTGTATTGTCCATCCGGTCAAATGCTGGACTACCAGAACCCCAAGGAATGTGGCGGCACCCTGGATGTGGATGCCAATACCGCCCGCAATAGCCTAAGCGATCGTCCAGTGGAAAATGTGTTCTGGCCGGCAGGCCAGGCAGCACCAGGAACGTATCAGATTGCTGTCCGTTATGCGCCACGCAAGGATGAACAGCATCCTCAGCCAACGCCCTTCCAAATCCGGTTAATCCGGAATAATCAAGAAAAAGTCTTCAAGGGTACGGTCCAGCCCCGCAAGGCGGCACCCGTCACTGGTTTTACCGTGGAGCGCTAAATCGCCATGATTGCTCAGGAACACCCACAATTCACCCTCTATGATGCCGAAACGGCTATCCCTCGCTATCAACGCGCCTGGGTTTGGGGAACGGTAGCGCTGACGGTTCTGCTCTGTGGAGCGATGACCGGCTGGCTGCTTGGCAGCCTGTTTGCCACTTACCCTCCCGTCTCGATGGATACAGGGGTCATCAATAGCACCGCATTGTTGGCCCGGCAGGAAGCCGTCAACGAGCAATTGCGCGAGCGAATCGCCCAGCTGGATCACACGCTAGCAGGTGATGTCTGTAATCAATCGCTACCAAGCCGCTGACATCTAAAAAAATAACAGTAGTCCTGCCGCTTGCTGCAGAACTTTTTAGCGTGGCAGGCTCCGGTTTTCACCGCCGTTAACCCCACCTTTCGCCGTTAAGCGTTTATGGTTATAGCAAACCGCCCTCACCTTGGAGATTGCAACCGTGAACCGGAATCGATGGCTCTACCCTTTGAGCATTCTGCTGCTACTCAGCAGCGTATCGCTGGAAGCGATGGCTCGCATCAAACTCACGACCTTGCCAGTGCGCGAACGGGTCGCTATCCAGCTGGACCACCCGCAAATCGCTCTGGTCGAGGAAGAACGCATCGTACCGTTGGTCAAGGGTATCAACCAGGTGGATTTCTCTTGGGCTAATACCCGTATCGATCCTGACACCTTGGTGCTGCGTATTCTGGCGGCACCTGTCGAACCAGCGTTGAATGCTCAAGTCCTCTCCGTCAGCTATCCACCGAACGAGAATGCTCTAATTTGGTCGGTTGCCGCAAATGTTTCGGGTACCGCACGGGTCAGGATCAGCTACGTATTAGGTGGACTGAGCAAGAATTTTCACTACCGGGCGGTGGCTGGCCGCGATGAAGCGACGCTGGAGCTGGCGCAATACCTCCAGGTACACAACAATGCCAATGAAGCCTACGAAACCGCCGGGTTTTGGGCCGGCGTTGGCCAACGCTTCGACAAACCACTGGGCTTGAATGAAACCAAGGAAGTGCAGCTCAGCCGCTTTGCCAGCGTCCCGATTCGTAAAACTTATACCTGTGATCCGGTCACATCCGGCTATCTTGACCGTGCTCAGGACAAGCTTAACGTACCCATGCACTACGTCATTAGGAATGCTGGCGGGGCGCTCGGCCAGGAACCGCTACCTACCGGCAAAGCCCGTATCTTCCAGGATGATGGTCAGGGCGGCACGGCTTTTCTCGGCGAGGATCGCGGCGAATTCACTCCACCTGATGATGAACTGGAATTGTACCTCGGTCTGGCTCGCGACATTGCCGTACGACGCACCCTCGATCGTAGCGAGCGGCAGCGCATCGCAGGCAATCTATACCGCTACGACGTCACGTTGAAATACGAGATCGAGAATTTTAAGGACACGCCAGCGATCCTGGATATCGCTGAAAGCGTCCGCCAGATCCGTGATCAAGTGCGCGGTAGTGTGGACCGCGATCCAGAATGGCAATTGGGCGATGGCACCCTGCGCAATCCCGATCTGGAAAAGAGTGACGCTGACAAGCTCGTGTTTCACGTCGAACTGCCAGCCCGCGCTGCCGATGGCCAAGCGCAAAAGCAGACACATACCCTGCGGCTGACGTTGAACAATGAGTGGTGAACGTCATGAAAAACAATCGTAATACCTGGCTGTTAGGCCTGTTGGGGTTATTACTGCCGTTAACATTGCTGGCGGGTAATGTTGATCTAGCCACCGTTCCCAAACGGAGTACGGTGCAACTGACTATCTATAACTCAGAGGATTTGACCCTGGTGCGGGAAAGCCGGGTGGTGACCTTTAAAAAAGGCATTAATCCGCTGCAATTCTCCTGGGCCAACACGCTGATCGACCCGACCTCGGTGGAGCTGAAGTTCCGTGAACCCCGGGCCGGGCTGGAGGTGCTGGACACCACCTTTCCTCATAACCGGCCGCAAACACTGTATTGGAATGTGCAAAGCGATGCCAATTACGAGGCGATCATCGAAATCAGTTATTTCACCTCAGGCATCACCTGGGCAGCAGATTATCTAGCAATTGCCAATCCCAATGAAACCGCCTTGCGGCTGGAAAGCTTCGTCCGCGTGAAAAACCTCTCCGGCGAGGATTACGAAAATGCCCAAGTCCGATTGGTGGTGGGTACCATCAACCTGGTGGAAAAAATCGCTGAGCTGGCCAAGCTGCCAGCCGGGCGGTTGAGCGAACTTAAACGCGAGGAATACGGGGAGCTACGGCAAAAAGCGGCGCGCAGGATGATGGCGCCTGCGCCCGCATTGATGATGGGCGGAGCGATGGCCGCTGACGCGGCAGAAAAGGAGGCGCCCAAGGAGATCATCAAGGAAGGATTGAGCGAGTATTTCATCTATACCATTGAAGGTACGGAAACCGTTCCTAACGGCTGGGCGAAGCGGTTGCGCAGCTTCGAGGCAGACGCTGTGCCCATGACGGTCGAATATCGTTACCGGCCCCGCGAATATGATGATCAACTGGTACGGCTATATCTCCTGAAGAATGACACAACATCGAAACTCGGCAGCACCCCGCTTCCGGATGGGGTCATCCGTGTCTTTCGCACCCGTGGCCATGAGGGACTGAGTTATCTGGCAACCCAAAATCTGAAATACGTCCCCATCGGCGACAAGATTGAGCTGAATCTAGGCACCGATCCAGTAGTCATTTTCGAACTGGTCAAACAAAAGGTTTTCCGCGATAACCTTTGGTTCCAGATCAAAGGCGGCAATCTTTACCGCAAGCTGGGCGATGACGGGTTCAAGCTGGAATTGGATAGCCAGGTAGCCGGTTGGGATGAACACACGGTTTACCAACAGAAAATCCGTAATTACAGCGATAAGCCGATTCATGTGCAAATCCGCCGCGAATATCCAGGCGATATCGTGTTTCGCAGCCCGCTCAAACCAAGCCTGCATGACTTCCGGACTGTACAATTCGAAGCTGACATCGATGCCGGTGAAAAAGCCAGACTGGACTACGAAATCATCGCTCGCATGGGTTATAACCAGAAGCAGAACCGGGTCGAGTTACAGACAGGCGCACCAGGGCGTTGAGAGGCTCTACCGCAACACCAGCAGCAGTTCCCCCCGGCCACGGATCAGATTGATGACCAGGGAATTGCTGCGGGCGGCAATTCGCCGTAACTCGTTAGTACTGGACACCCGTTGACGGTTGATGGCGGTAATCACATCATTCGAGCGTAATCCCGCTTGCGCTGCCGGACTGCCCGATTCAACACGGGCGACCAGGATACCTTGCACCTTTCCGGCCAATGGCGAACTGGGTCCAATGTCCTCAAAAACGGCCCCGGCCAGCCGAGGATTCAGATCATCGCCTTCCGTCTTGACCGGCACATACTCACCGACCTTGGCTTTGATCGTCAGCGGGCGGCCATCACGCAAGATCTCTAATTGAACAGACGCGCCAACCTCAAGCAAGCCGATCGCATTGCGCAGGCCGCTCCCGTCGCGGATCGGCCGATCGTTGACACGCAACACCACATCGCCTTCCCGCAAGCCCGCCTTGTCGGCCGCAGAGCGGGAAACAACCTGGGCAATGACCGCGCCTTGATTGGCCGGTATATTGAACGCCCGCGCCAATTCCGGAGTGAGATCCTGCACAGATACGCCCAGCTGTCCACGCTGCACTGAGCCATGCTCAATAATTTGGTTCATCAATCGCGACACCATGTTGGACGGAATGGCGAACCCAATACCGACATTGCCGCCGCCCGGCGCGATGATCGCTGTATTGACACCAACCAATTCACCGTTCAAGTTGACCAGTGCCCCGCCAGAATTGCCTGGATTGATTGAAGCATCAGTCTGAATAAAATCCTCATAACCCTGAATACCCAGACCCGTGCGGCCTAGAGCGCTCACAATGCCAGAGGTCACCGTTTGACCAAGGCCGAAGGGATTACCGATGGCTACGACAAAATCGCCAACCCGCAAACGGTCGGAATTGGCCAATGGCAAGGCAATCAAGTTCCCGTTGGGAATGCGGATCACTGCGACATCGCTTTCTGGGTCGGAGCCAATGACCTTGGCGTCAAGCTGACGGCCATCACTCAAGGTTACAGTAATCGTATCCGCACCCTCAACGACGTGATGATTCGTAATTACATAACCGCGTTGAGCATCCACCACGACCCCTGAACCGACGCTTTGCGTCCGGCGCTGGCGCGGCTGATCGGGAATGTTGAAGAAGTGCCGGAAAAAAGGGTCGTCTAACAGTGGATTATTGCGCAGAGCCACCCGGCTTTCGGTAGCAATATTGACGACCGCAGGGGTCGCCCGCTCCAGCATCGGCGCCAAGGTAGGCATGGCTTGACCGTCTATCATCGCTGGCAGTGCAGCAGAAACCGGCAACGGCATGGCAACGGTCAAGCTCAGCGCCAGCACAGCCAACAGCAGGGAGCATTGTCTATTCATTGATAAAAAACTCTCTTTCAGGGTGCGCAGGAGAGCACGGGGGTTCGACAGATCACCCCGAATGGTTTTTTAGCCGGAAGGAGATGCATATCCTGATCCATCATCCCGCATCAATGCCAGTGTGCACGCGGATTAAAAGGCAATTCCTTCTTCATGCGTTCAAATATCTGGCGAGCAGCTTCGGTATTAGCGGGCGGATTAACGATGCGCAGCACCGCCAATTGATCACCGGGCGGATCGCCAGGCAGACCACGGCCGCGCAGCCGCAGTTTTTGACCGTTCTTGGCATTGGCTGGAATGTTGAGCGTTACTGTTCCACCCAGGGTCGGCACCTCGACTTTGCAACCCAAAGCAGCTTCCCAAGGCGCCAACGGCAATTCCACACTGACATCACGCTCGCGCAATTTATAGAGGTGGTGCGGTCTAAGCGACACTTCCAGATAGAGATCACCGCTGGGTCCACCCCTCATTCCCGCGCTGCCTTGGCCGCTCAACCGGATTTTCTGCCCATTCGTCACACCTGCGGGAATTTTGACGTTCAAGGTGCGTGTCCGGCTCACTACCTGGCCGCTAGCATCCCGCTCCGGCGTTTGCAATTGCAGAGCGCGGCTACCGCCGTGATAGGCTTCCTCCAGGCTGATTTCCAGTCCCACCGTCTGATCCTGCCCAGGAGTTGCGAAGCCACTACCCATCCCCCCCATGCCAGCGAAACCACTGCGTCCACCCGCACCCATTCCACCAAACAGCGACTCGAAGAAGTCGCTGAAATCACGGCTGCTAAAACCGCTGGTGTAAGTACGCGCTCCTTCTCGTCCTTGCCAGCCTGGCGGTGGCCGGAATTCCTGGCCTGCTCGCCAATTATTGCCCAACTGGTTGTAGGCGGCCCGCTTTTCCGAATCCCGCAATACTTCATAGGCCTCGGCGACCTCCTTGAAGCGTTCCTCGGCACCTGATTCTTTGCTGACATCAGGGTGGTATTTGCGTGCCAGTCGACGGTAGGCTTTCTTAATAGCCTCTTCTGAAGCATCACGGCTCACACCGAGGATTTGGTAATAATCCTTATATTGCATACGGGTTCCAGGGGGTTAGGGCATGGCCGGCGGAGAGGTTCCACCAGCCATGGGGCGTCAAATTTTAGCTTTCAACCTTAATGGTTCGCGACAGTGTGTGAGTCAGCTTGGGAATGCCGATTTCCAGCACACCATTGGCGCTGCGCGCAACAATTTGCGCCAAATCGGCAGTATCCGGCAGACTGAAGCGGCGATAAAAACTGCCGCAAGGCCGCTCAACCCGGCTGTAGCCGGCGCGGGTTTCCCGGGTTTCGCCGGGACGGTTACCGCGAATGGTCAAGACACCGTTTTCAGCGATAATCTCAATATGCTTAGGATCGACACCCGGAATATCGGCGTGCAAGACATAGCGGTCTTTCTCTTCCTTGATGTCGACTGCAGGAATCCAGTCGCACGTAGCTACACTCGATTGGTCGTCAACGGTGTTATAAGGCTGGAACATCCGGTCCAGCTCCCTGCGCAAGTGCTGTACTTGTTGCCAGGGTTCATAGTGGGTCGGGTTCATAGATAGAGCCTCTCTCAGTAGATCATGGTTACCTTGTTAAATAAGGCTAATACGCCAGATTTCAAGAGATTCAATTCGTTTTTTCTTTCCCTAACCAATAAGTGTCCAGTATGAGCATAACTGAGTTTCTGCCATTGAATATAGCGGTATTAACTGTCTCCGATACTCGCACTGAAGCGGATGATGCTTCGGGTCAGACTCTGGTGGAGCGATTGACTGCAGCGGGCCACCGGCTGGCGGAAAAGGCCATCGTCCCGGATGACATTTACCGCATCCGCTCGATACTCTCACGTTGGATCGCCGATCCAGAAATACAAGCAGTATTGGTGACTGGCGGTACTGGCATAACAGGCCGCGATAGCACCCCAGAAGCAGCTCGCCCGTTACTCGACAAGGAGATCGAGGGCTTTGGTGAGCTGTTCCGCATGTTGTCCTGGGAAGAAATCGGAACTTCGACACTGCAATCGCGGGCATTGGGCGGACTGGCCAATGCGACATTGATTTTCTGTCTGCCCGGCTCAACCGGCGCTTGCCGCACTGGCTGGGATCGTATTTTGCAGGCGCAACTGGACGCCCGCACCCGCCCCTGCAATCTAGTGGAATTATTGCCCCGGTTGCGGGAACGATAATCATGACAAAAGGGCATCATCATGGATTTCATCACCCGCTACCGGCAGCCGAGTCTGGTCGAGAGTCAGGCTGGCCTCATGTTGGTGTTTCTGGCCTCAACCGGACTGACAGGAGAGCCGCAACCGGCAGCGCTACCGGCTATCTTCTCTGGGCAAATTGCTCAACCGCTGGTCTTTCGCAATCTACTGCTTGGCTTACGGCAAACGGTGGAGTCGCGATTTTACCGGCCCGATCTGTGGCGGCTGCTCGACCCGGTCATTACGTCCGGCCATCGGCTGCTGCGCATGGAGTGCTTCTCCAGTTGCGCTAGCGTCTATGCCCGTGCCGACTTGACAGAAAATGTTTTCACCGATGGCATGTTCTATCGCAGTGGCACGACCAACGTCGATTTCAACAGCACTTTTCTTAGCCATCTGGCGCAACTGCGGCCCGGCAAACCAGCGCATTTTGAGATGGGCGAGCAGTCGATCAAACTGAAAACAGCACAGGGCGTAGCAGTGGAACACACCGTGAAGCTGCCAGAGCGCTGGATCAAAGGTTTTTTACAGGTGCAAGCGGTGCATCGCCAAATGCAGCCACGTTTTGAACTCGATCGCCTGACTGCCGGCCAGTTATTGATGCAAGTACCTGCTAGCGCTAGTAAAACCCCGCTATTTCTGGTGCCAAGACGTCACAAGCCGGAAATTCTGTACCGGCAACCGGCAGCCGGCAAAGATGGCTTCATCGCGGTCAACGACGGTCAACGGTTGCGCTTGCTGCACACGGTTCTGCCCGATTTGAAAACCCTGCGCGTTTATCAAACCGAGGCCACCGGTGCTTCGCTGTGGGTAGCGGATACCGGAACCGCTCAGTTCACGCTCGGCCTGTCGGGCGCGGCGGCGCATGGTTTTTCCGGCGATGGCGATGCGCTGCGCCAGTTAAGCGCAGTGGATGCAGACGAGGCGGATCTGGCACTGGCCCGCGCCGCGGTGGCCAGCCTCAATCATTTCAGCATCACCGATCTGGCCCAGCACCAAGATCTTGCCCTGCCTTATGCCACTGAAATCGTTGATCGGCTGGCGCAGCAGGGCATCCTCGGCTTTGACCGGGATCGTGACTTGTATTTCTACCGGCAATTGCCGTTTCTGTTAGGTAGCCGCTATCAACCTGACCGGCTCAAGGGGTCTCAGGCGCTGCTGACAAAGCAGGCGGTCGATGTGGAACACTGCAAACGGCGTGCTGGTGAGTTGATCGCCAATGGCTGGGTGCGCGGGGAAAGCGGCTATTACCCGGTGGCGTTGCGCGTGGACGCCCAAGGCTATTTGCAAGAAGGCCACTGCACCTGCCCGTGGATTGATCAGCACAAATTGCAGCGCGGGCCATGCAAGCATCTGATAGCACTACGTTTTGCTGCAGAGAAAACCCTATGAGCGATCACGCGGATTTTCCCACTCTGTTAGAAGAGATATTTCATGGGGACAGCCGCCAATTGCGTCACTTGCTGCAATCCCTGACGGCGGAACAACGCCGGGCACTATTTGGTGAATTCAAGGATCTACTGAACGTGTTAAAGCGCGCCTGCCGGTTCCGGGCCGATGCTAAAGGCGTGAGTTTGTCTGAGCTCTATCACGCGATCCGCGACGATCCAACAGCATTTCTACGCGAACGCGCCGATATTCTGGCCGCACAAGGGGCGCTCAACAATGCCCAGTTGATACGGCAACTGTTCTACACCCAGTTAATGGAGTTCTACAACCGTCTGCAATTGTTGCAGGCAGGCTTGGCGGGCAAGGGCAGCACAGCAAGTGTTTTTCGCTACAGTGCGCAATACCCGGTGTGGTGCACGCAGTTCATTCTGCATGCGGGCCGGGTGTTGCTGGACCGCCCGGAACCTTGGGTGCGAGATACGCTGACTCATGTGTTCGCCGGCCTTGAAAACCGGACACGCTTCACCGGCGCCGATCTCGGCGTAGCGCGTTTGTTGCAAGAGGCACGGCAACGGCATCCGGATTGGGCCGAGGCGCTGGCGCCGCATCTGGGCCGGGCGATGCGCCGCGATGGCTTTTTCAGCCGGACGCTGAATGGGTATGATGCCGGCATGATCCTGGCTGGCCTGGAATACGACCCGCCATCCGGAACCATGGCCAGTTTCGAGCCGCTGATGGACCCCAAAGTGGCCGAGTCATTGTTTACACGCATGGCCGATGGCCGTCTGGCGCGCGCGGATCTCATCGCCTTAACTTTGCGCAAATTACAAGGTCCGTTGCAGCCGGGCGTTGCCAAAACCTGGATCGAATTCCAGCAACGGCTAGCCCTAAGCGATACTGAAATCCGGGGACAGGCTGAGGCATTCATCAACCTCCTCAATGCTCCCGCACCCGCCGTCAGCAAGCGGGCGCTGGCGGTTATTGAAAAGTATTTTCTGACGGATACCTGCCAGGGCGAAGAATTGATCAGCGCACTGGGTTATTTGTTACAAAATCCAGTGCAGGTTCTCGCCAAATCCAGCCTGCGCCTGCTCAAGAAATTGGTCAAATCCAATCCCGGACTGACTGGACGGGCGCTGAACGCAGCGATCGCCGGACTGAGCAACCCGCATGCCGCATTACGCCACGAACTGGCACGCTGGTTCGGCGCATTTCCCTTATCCAGCTTCGGCGGCGAAGCACTGCAACGCTTGCAGGAAGCAGTGATAGCCTTACCGGTTGTAGAACAGGCATCCCTCACCGCTCTGCTGACAGTAGCGAACAACGAGCAGCCAGCAATGCTGGATGCCACACCGCTTGATTACCGTGCCGATCTGGATGCACGGCTTGCATTGCTGCAACAGCGCATCAAGGAACAACCTAATAATGGTTTACTGCGTCAACGGTTGGCCGTACTGGAAGGCTATCTTGCCACCGGCCAGTGTCCGCCACTGGAACCCGCTGTGGCCGGTCATGCCTCTGCCCTTTCTGCGCCTGATTTTGCCCTGCATGAAACAGCCGAGGCGCTAGCGGCCGATGTAGTCCGGACTCAGCGCCGTGTGTTCACCCAAGCAGATTACGACCGCATCCTGGCTGGCATGGCACACTTTACCCCCTCTGACCACGATACCGGACGCATCCGCGCTATCCTGGCACCCCTGCTGAGCCGGCTCGATCATTGGCGGCAAACCGCAATCAGCGAGGCAGGTTCAGGTCCGTCAGGCGAGCTGGCCGGATTGATATTAGCCCATGCCTGGCAGACAGGTGAATGGATCGCCTTCCCCAAAGGCAGCCGGGGTGAGCAATTGCTGAACATCCAATTTGGTCCAGCGTTACAGCGGCGGTTGAGACATGTGCTGGCCTTGCGTGCTGCCGGACAGGAGACGTTGCTATCGGTTCCCACGCACACTACCGGTTGGCTGGCGCCAGAAGTCTTTGCCGAGCGCTTCGCACGCCTACCGCGCCCGCTGCTCGATGCCGATGAACTGAGCGCAGCCTTGTACCGTTTACCGGCATTACCGGAACCACGGGCCATCGCCTGGACACGGCTGGCCTCGCTGGTTGAAAACCGCAGTGAGGCACTTGACGAAGCAGTCGCCTTGGCGCTGGCGCCTGATGACCGGGCCCGGCGCTCCCTGGATTGGTTTCTCGATCGTTTTGCGCGGCAACCACCCAACGAGCGGTTGTTTCAATCACTAACGAGTATTGACGGTAGCGGCCTTATCGAGACGTTTCGTGTCAAAGTGCTCCACCACACGCCTGATACGCCGGAAAACACCGCATTCCGGTTATTCAACGCGGCCCTGCGTTGCCGGTTTGGGCTGGACGATGCTCAGATCGGCGGCCGGGCATCCGCCCTTGCAGAACGGCTCGCGCCACGCGCCGGATGGCTGAGCCGGGTATTGCAACACCCCGGCGCGGATTCCTCGCCATTTGCAAAGTTGCTATTCGCCCCCCGCCCAGTCACCGAAACACTGGCCGATGCCGTGCACACAGCCGCCGCTAGCGTTTCCTTCATTTACGATACCCCTTATCCGTTCCTGTGGCCGTATCTGTTAGCGCATCCCCAGCAATTTGCGGCACCGGGCCGGGTTGCTGATCTGGCCTATCAATTCCCGCCACTGGCGCAACGGTTATTTGAGGCAGGGCTGTGTCGACAGGGCCGCAAAGAAGACTATTACCGGGACCTGACGCTGAAGCTGCTCATGCAGGGTCGATTGCCGCAGGTGGATATCCGGACTCATCTGGCTCGTGCAGCGCGTAGTTTAGCCGCTGCCCAGCCAGCACAACGCGAAGTGTGTGTGGATTTAATGGCGCAATGGTTAAACGATGGCCGAATGACGCCCGCCGATGGTGCGATAACCCTAGCTCCTCTCATCCGGGAAACCGGCCAAGGCTTTGTTCACCTGAACCAGGCATTGGCCTCACTGCGCGTGACTGGCCCCCTGGGATCAGCGACCGTGCTGCTGGCGCTGGAACGGGCCATCGGTGGCGGCGTTGCTGGCTTCCCCCCGCGCAAGCTCTCGCTCATCCTGGACCAGCTGAGCACGGTTTTGGAGGATACCTCGTATGCCGTTAGCGAACCGGCGGCACGCAACGTACTGAGTACGCTGGCTACTGCAAAAAAATCAGTTTCCCGGGACAAAGCAAACGCCTTGCTAACCCGCCCTTTGATGACAGATCAGCCGCCGGCCTGGGTGCTGGCATTGGCGCCGCCAGCGGATGAATAATCCCGATGGAGAATGAAAAATGCAATCGCACACTCCCCGGCTTGGCATTGCTCTCGGCAGCGGCGCAGCGCGCGGTTGGGCGCATATTGGCATTTTGCGCGCATTAGAAGAAGCCGGTATCGTCCCAGATGTTATAGCCGGTACGTCCATCGGCGCGCTTGTCGGGGCTGCCTACGCCAGCGGCCGGCTGGAACCCTTGGAGAACTGGGTAACCCAGATCGACTGGTGGGAGATTATCCGCTATATGGATTTGCAGTCGGGAGGCGTCGAGGGCGAGCGGCTTATGCAAGCCTTCCGCGAACGGGTCGAAGAGGCCCTGATTGAGACGCTGCCTAAACCATTTGGGGCTGTGGCGACTGACCTGCGCACCGGTCGTGAAGTCTGGTTTCAGACGGGTTCATTGCTGGAAGCGGTACGGGCTTCCATTGCTCTGCCAGGCCTGTTCAGCCCGGTACGCTACCAGGACCGTTGGCTGGTAGATGGCGGGCTGGTCGACCCATTACCGATATCGCTCTGCCGGGCAATGGGTGCCGAGCAAGTGATTGCAGTCAACCTAAACGGTGATATTGTCGGCCGGCATTTCAACTTGCGCACGATGCGCCGCGTTTTACCGAATCCATTGCTGGCGCGGCTTAGCGCCGGCTGGCAAGCGATGCTAGGTAATCACCAGCCTGCAGCGCCGGTGCCGGAAGAGGAGCCGCCGGGCTTGTTTGATGTCATGGCCGGTGCGATTAACATCATGCAGGACCGTATCACCCGGACCCGCATGGCGGGTGATCCACCAGATGTGGTATTGATACCGCGCCTGGCCCATCTGGGACTGATGGATTTTGACCATGCTGCCGAAGCAATCGCTGCCGGCATCGATTGTGTGCAGCGGAATCTGCCGATGCTGAGGGATGCGCTGAATCTTCCTGTGGCCAATGAGTAAATGGCCGGCGCTTTCGCCTACAATGCCCCCTTTTCAGCGCAACCTGCCAAGACCCTTTCAACCATGCAAATTCTTCGCTATATCCTGACTATTACCTGCCCGGATCAGGTCGGCATCGTTGCCGCTGTGTCTGGCCTGCTGGCGACTCATCATGGGAATATCATTGAATCCGACCAGTTCAGCGACACCGAGTCGGGCCGGTTTTTCATGCGGCTGGTGTTCGATCTGGACGAAGCGACTGAACCGGCTCTTCTGAAGCACCTTTCACCGCTAGCTGCTCAGTTTCGCATGGATTGGCATTTATACGATCCACGCCAGCGGCTACGCGTCATGGTCTTGGTTTCCACCGCCGATCACTGTCTGAACGATCTGTTATACCGGCATCGCACCGGTGCATTGCCTATGGATATTGCCGCCATTGTCTCCAATCATCGTGAGCTGGCGCATTTGGCTGAGTGGCATGCTATTCCCTACCACCACCTGCCGGTCACCCCATTGACCAAACCGGAGCAGGAACAACAAATCCTTAATCTGGTTAAGAAAACCGGTACTGAGTTAGTTATTCTCGCCCGTTACATGCAGATTCTGTCGCCGGAATTGTGCCAGGCGCTGGAAGGGCGAGCGATCAACATCCATCATTCCTTTCTGCCAGGTTTCAAAGGTGCCCGGCCCTACCATCAGGCGTATGCGCGCGGGGTGAAATTGATTGGCGCAACAGCTCATTTTGTCACTGCTAACCTGGATGAAGGCCCAATCATTGAACAAGAGGTGGAGCGGGTTGATCATGCGCAGACACCAGAGCAATTAGCGGCAGTCGGTCGCGACATCGAAAACATCGTGCTGGCCCGGGCACTGCACTATTACTTGGAGCGCCGGGTATTTCTGAATGGTAGCAAGACGGTGGTACTGCGTTAGCGGTAATCATCCGGCTCGCTGCCGGCTTTCCACTTGATGTTGCAGCCGATGCTAGGTTTCTGGTCTGCCGTAACCGGCCGGCCAGCCAGCACAGCATCCACCGCTGCCCGCAGATCGGCGCCGGTGACGGGGATGGTATTGCCAGGCCGGCTGCTGTCAAACTGGCCGCGATAGATTAGTTTGCGGTCCGCATCGAAGAGAAAGAAATCCGGGGTGCAGGCAGCGCGATATGCCTTGGCCACGGACTGGCTCTCGTCATAGAGGTACGGGAAGGGATAACCGGAAGTTTTGGCTTCCTCGGCCATTTTCGCCGGGCTGTCGGCGGGGTAATTGACGACATCGTTGGCGCTGATGGCGACGATAGCCAGCCCCTTGACTTGATAGTCGCGGGCGAACTGAACCAGCCCCTGGCGGATGTGCTTGACGAATGGACAGTGGTTGCAAATGACCATCACCAGCAGTGCCGGGGCGCTTTGGAAGTCACTGAAGGATACGGTCTTGCCGGTCGCCGGTTCGAGGAGGCTGAAACTAGGGGCAGGCGTGCCAAGTGGCAGCATGGTGGAGGCGGTTTGCGCCATGAGGAGTCTCCTTTGCGTTTGGCCAGATAAAGCGCAGACCGGCAGCCCGCGCCTAAACGCTAGATGAGACCATCTGCCAAAGCATTCAGTTGCGCAACGGCTTGTTCGAGGTCGCCACCGTACTCGAAGGTGTAGCAATCGCAGGCGTCGACTAAGGCGGTCATGGCCTTAAAACCACGCAGGCCGATCAATTCGTAATTAAAAGCATGACCACTAAGCGAGACAAAAGCTTCAGTACTCTCTATTTGGTTCAGGCACATTGTCGAACCCGCCCTGAATTTCGGAAAAACAATCCAACGTGCTCGCGCGAGTTCACCAGCTCGATCAATGCTTTCCGGCGGTGGACGTAGATGGCAAACCGTTCCTTTGGGTGTCCCCGGATATTCAGGGCCAAAAACAGCTTCTGGGGCAAAGCTCCGCATAACTGCGATAGACTGATTTTTAAGTGGAAGCAGGCGCGGGAACGGCGTAATCATCAAGTCAGATGGCCGTACTAAACCAAATTCATCGGATAGTAATCGCCAACCCCGTTGAGAAAGCGCTGCGGATAGCGTGCTTTTACCAGAACCTGGCCACGCTGGCAGTAACAAAGCTTGCCCGTTCCTTTCCAAAGTACCGGAATGCAAGATCAAGTATTGATGCGCATTGGTTGCTACACAAAAATTCAATCCCCATTCTACAAATGGAAATATCGAAATTTCGGGGGATTTCGGGTAGATCATCTTTTCATCAAACCACACACTTGCATATGGTTTCTGGTAGCGTAATCTTCTTTCCTTAACAATGCGCAGTTCAAAATCGGCAAATTCGTCCTTTTCTTTCAGTGGGTAATCGGCATAAAGATTTTGTATAAGCACTGCTAGGCTTGACGAATTACTCGATAAGCGAAAAGTAAAAGGGCCTGTCTGGAACGACAGGCCCTTCCTTTGCATTAATGCCGATATCTCTAGAGAGGAAAGCTCGGCGATTTTCACCATTATTGACAAGGCTCTATTAATCCTAATTCATCTAAATTTATAAGCATATTATCAACATAAATACTTAATTCTTCCTCATCAATATCGTACATATCAAGGAGCCTATCGAGAATCTGTTGATCATCAAGCATCCGGCATTGAAAAAAATTTAATACTTCAGAGCATAACTCACTTACAACATGAGTTTTCCCAGAAGCCTCATTAAATATTAAGCGATTGCCATTTTTATCACACAACTCAAGCCAATGTAGATTCACAACTGGATTAAGCCGCCATGCTTTATGTTTAAGCATCTAAATGATAATATTTTAATGAGATTAATGAAGAGTATTATTATAGCTTTTCGAGGATTTCTGCGGAGTCTCCAGTAGAGCAGGGTCCTCGAAGTAAGAAGCCGTCTCTAAAAATGGCTTATCAATTTAAGGTGTGAAACCACCTGGCGGATCTAACATCACAAAGAGCCATTATTATCCTTAATTGCCGTTAGAAAGCCCCAAAGAAGTCATACAAGCTGCTGAGTAAATCGGCGTTCCATCATCCTCAAATCCTGTAGGATCACATTGATGGCTTGGTGCTGCCCAAGCAGCGCCATTACGAAGCGTCATTATTGCTGGCACTGTTAGCATCGCCCCCTTCACCAACCGCCGCCGCCCCTTTGAAGGCGCAACACTAGCCACAGTATCCACACGGGTCGCTTGCTTGTCATCATGTTCGGTCATTGTTTGGCTCCTAAACTTTGTACCGCTCCAAGACGGCAGACTCAAGGTTGATCATCAAAGGGATACAAATAGCATTCCAATATAAAAATCAACTGTTATTTAAACATCTTAAAAAATCTTAAACCGAGCCCAGCACGCTAACTGTAAAATTTGCCATAATCTTGATAATACTTCAAACTGGATTTTTCCTAACATGCCACCCTGCATTTTACCCAACATTCTTGCTAATCCACAGATATTACAAAAAGTTAGTCTGCGTGAGTGGGACCGCCTGCTACCATGGGCGCGCCGGGTTGGAGTAGTAGCTAAGTTTTACACTTATCTTGAACAGCAAGACCAGCTTGACCGCATTCCGGCTCAGATTCAACCCCATCTCGAAGCCGCAACCATCATCGCTGCCGAACATGAACGCCGCATCCGTTGGGAATGTAATCGCGTTCAACGCGCTTTATTAGATTTACCAGAGCTTGATTTTCCAGTGATTTTACTCAAGGGTGCCGCTTACGTGATGGCCCGTTTACCCTGCGCCCATGGCCGTTTAGTGTCAGACGTAGACATCATGGTTCCCAAAGCGAATCTAAAAACCATCGAAGCAATCCTGCAAAAGCATGGCTGGGAAACTGTAAAAAATTCTGACTATGACCAGCAATATTATCGCCAATGGATGCACGAACTGCCTCCGATGCGCCACCGGCTGCGCGGCACCATCCTCGACGTTCACCATACCATTCTGCCGGAAACCAGCCGTCTGAAGCCCGGCCCAGCTCTGCTGATCGCTGCCGCCCGCCCCGTACCCAACACCCCTTTCCATGTCTTTTGCCCCGCTGACATGGTGCTGCACAGCGCAGCCCACGCCTTCCAGGAAGAGCTCAATAACCCCTTGCGCGATCTCCTCGATCTGCACGAATTGCTTACCTGCTTCGATCAGCACGAACCAGACTTTTGGGAAACCCTGCTGCAACGCACCCGCCAGCTCAATTTGGGCCGCCCACTGTTCTACGCCCTGCGCTACACCCAGCGTATTCTCAACACCCCGGTGCCGGAGAGCGTCACTCAAGCACTGAAAAATGTCAGGCCAATCTGGCCCATTCTCCCGATCATGGATCAACTGATTGATCAGGCCGCGCTGGCTGAGCATCCACGCCGCACCGGTCCCGCCACAGCCCGCTGGCTGCTCTATATCCGCTCGCACTGGCTGCGGATGCCGCCCCTATTACTGGCCCGCCATCTCGGCTACAAGGCTTGGTTACGCTGGCGGCCGGCTTCGTCATAACGCACAGCCCTTTAAATCATCCCGAACCAAGCCCGCCTCTGATGGTCAATCCCCGCTAACCCCGTGGTTTTTTCAACCACTTTCCTTTTCGTCAGCCCAATCCTCTGGGAGGATTTTCATGCCACGACTGAAGCAGTCATTCTGGCTAACCGCCGCTCTGGTCCTGTTCTGGGCTGCCTCCGCCCAGTCCGCCGAATATCCCGATTTTATTACCCTGGTTGAGAAATACAGTCCGGCGGTCGTTAGCATCAACACCAAATCAGAACCCAAAGAAAAGGATCGGCCCTGGCGCAATCATCCGCCAATCCCCGAAGACAGCCCATTCTTTGATTACTTCAAGAAATTCTTCGATCAAATGCCCAATCTGACCCCGCAGCCGCGCTCCTCGGTCGGCTCCGGCTTTATCCTCTCCGCAGACGGTTATGTAGTCACCAATGCCCACGTTATCGAGGACATGGACAGCATTATCGTCGGTCTGTCTGACCGCACCGAATTACCTGCTGAAGTTGTGGGCAAGGATAGCCGCAGCGACATTGCCCTGCTCAAGGTTAAAACCAGCAATGTCCTGCCTACAGTTAAAATCGGTGACATTAGCAAGGTCAAAGTTGGGCAATGGGTGCTGGCGATCGGCTCGCCTTTTGGCTTCGAACGCAGCGCCACCCAAGGTATTATCAGCGCGCTAGGCCGCAGCTTGCCCAAAGATAACTATGTGCCTTTCATCCAAACCGACGCTGCGGTTAATCCTGGTAATTCCGGCGGCCCCCTGTTCAATCTCGATGGCGAGGTCATTGGCGTCAACTCGCAGATTTACAGCCGCTCTGGCGGTTATCAAGGCTTGTCCTTCGCCGTACCGATCGATGTTGCCATGGAAGTCATTGACCAACTGAAGACCGGCGGCAAGGTCAGCCGTGGCTGGCTGGGTGTCATGATCCAAGAAGTCACCCCGGAACTAGCGCAGTCGTTCAACCTTGACAAGCCGCGCGGTGCTCTGGTCGGCCAAGTGCTGCCCGATAGCCCGGCGCAGGCTGCTGGGGTACAAGCCGGTGATATTATTATTGCCTTCAACGACCAGCCCGTGCATCAATCCAGCGAACTGCCGCCCCTTGTGGGGCGCATCCGTCCTGGTTCCAGCGTACCGTTGAATCTGATCCGTGAAGGTAAGGAGCAGACGCTAACGATCAAGCTTGAAGAACTGCCTGAAGATCCCAAGTCGCAACAAGCGATTGCCGTCTCGCCCTCCAGCAGCCGGCTTGGGCTGGTTGTAAGCGAGCTACCCGCTGATCAACAGAAGGATGGGGTTAAAGGTGTATTAGTCAAGGAAGCAAACGAAGGCCCCGCCGCCAGTGCCGGCATTCGTCCTGGCGACATCATTACTCGCCTGAACAATGCTGAAATTACCAATCTGGAGCAGTTTTCAGCCCTGGTCAAAGAACTGCCGGCCGGCCGGCCAGTTCCCGTACTGGTTAAACGCGATAATGGCGCGCTATTCCTGGCACTGACCATTCCAGCGAAGGCGGAGTAATTTTGGAGGGATTTTTGTGTTTGGGTTGCCAAAAGGACGGCAACCCAAACGACTCTTCTACCCTGCTATCACCACTTGACGGTATAATTGTTACGGGCTTTACCCCGCATCGCGGGAGTTCACCGCAACCTTACTACTAAAAGGGGCTTTTCCGTGCTCGATACCTATCGCCAACAAGCCGCCGAACGCGCCGCCATGGGCATCCCCGCGCTGCCACTGAGCGCCCAGCAGACTGCTGATCTCATTGAATTACTAAAAAATCCGCCGAAAGGCGAGGAAGATTTCCTGGTAGAACTGATCACCCATCGGGTGCCGGCAGGCGTCGATCAGGCGGCCTATGTCAAAGCGGCCTTCCTAGCTGCCGTGGCCAAGGGTGAGACGCAGTCACCGCTGATCTCCCGGGTCCGCGCTACTGAGCTACTGGGTACCATGCTGGGCGGCTACAACATCCAGCCGCTAATTGATCTGCTTGATGACACCGAGTGCGCCCCAGCTGCCGCTAAGGAACTGTCACATACCCTGCTGATGTTTGACTACCGGCATGGCGTCAAAGAAAAAGCGGATGCTGGCAACAGCCACGCCAAGCAGGTCTTGCGAGCTTGGGCTGAGGCTGAATGGTTCACTAATCGCCCCAAGGTGCCGGAAAAAGTCACTGTGACGGTGTTCAAGGTGACTGGCGAAACCAATACCGATGATCTGTCTCCTGCCCCCGATGCCTGGAGCCGCCCGGACATCCCGTTGCACGGGCTGGCGATGCTGAAGATGGCTCGCCCCGGCATTGAACCTGATGAGCCCGGCAAGATCGGTCCGCTCAAACTGATCGCATCGCTCAAGAGCAAGGGTCATCCAGTAGCTTACGTCGGCGACGTTGTCGGCACTGGCTCCAGCCGCAAATCCGCCACCAACTCGGTGTTGTGGTGGACCGGTGAGGATATTCCCTATGTCCCTAACAAGCGCTTCGGTGGTTACTGCCTGGGTGGCAAGATCGCACCGATTTTTTTCAACACTCAGGAAGATGCCGGCGCCCTGCCGATCACCGACTGCGATGTAAGCCAAATGAATATGGGTGATGTCATCGACATTTATCCCTATCAAGGCATTGTCAAAAATCATGACACCGGCGCCGAGCTTAGCCGTTTCAGTTTCAAATCCGACGTGCTGCTGGACGAAGTGCAAGCCGGCGGGCGTATTAACCTGATTATTGGGCGCGGCCTGACTGATTGGGCACGCGAAGTACAGGGCATGGAACCATCCACCGTATTCCGCCGCCCAGTCCCAAGCGCAGATTCCAGCAAAGGCTTCACCTTGGCGCAGAAGATGGTCGGTAAAGCCTGCGGCGTCGCGGGTGTCCGTCCCGGCACCTATTGCGAACCCAAGATGACCACTGTCGGCTCCCAGGACACCACTGGACCAATGACCCGTGACGAGTTGAAGGATCTGGCCTGCCTAGGTTTCTCCGCGGATCTGGTCATGCAGTCATTCTGCCACACCGCTGCTTATCCCAAACCAGTTGATGTGCAAACCCATCATACCCTACCCGATTTCATTTCCAGCCGCGGCGGTGTGGCATTGCGTCCCGGTGATGGCATCATCCATAGCTGGTTAAACCGGATGCTATTACCCGATACAGTCGGCACCGGTGGCGACTCGCACACCCGATTCCCCATCGGCATCAGCTTTCCGGCCGGCTCTGGTCTGGTAGCCTTCGCCGCTGCGACTGGCTCCATGCCGCTGGATATGCCGGAATCAGTGCTGGTGCGTTTCAAGGGCCAGTTGCAACCCGGCGTCACGCTACGCGATCTGGTCAACGCTATCCCCTACGCGGCGATACAGTCTGGCCTGCTGACCGTAGCAAAGGAAGGCAAGAAAAATATCTTCTCGGGCCGCATTCTCGAAATTGAGGGGCTGCCGGACCTCAAGGTAGAACAGGCTTTCGAGCTGTCCGATGCTTCCGCTGAGCGTTCTGCTGCCGGTTGCACGGTGCGGCTAAATCAAGAGCCGATCATCGAATACTTGAACAGCAACATTACCCTGCTCAAGTGGATGATTGCGAACGGTTACGAAGATGCAAAATCGCTGGAACGGCGCATCAAAGGCATGGAGGAGTGGCTGGCAAACCCGGTACTGATGGAACCGGACGCCGACGCCGAGTATGCCGCAGTGATCGAGATTGACATTGACCAGATCAAAGAACCGCTACTGGCCTGTCCCAACGATCCTGATGATGTGAAAACCTTAGCCGATGTGGCGGGTGAAAAAATCGACGAAGTGTTCATCGGTTCCTGCATGACTAACATCGGTCATTACCGCGCTGCCGGCAAGGTGTTAAGCGGTCAGGCGAACATCCCAACCCGGCTGTGGATCTCACCGCCCACCAAGATGGATGCTCATCAACTCAGCGAAGAAGGCTACTACGCCATCTATGGCGCTGCTGGCGCACGGATGGAAATGCCTGGCTGTTCGCTGTGCATGGGCAATCAAGCCCGGGTAGCGGACGGTGCAACGGTAGTTTCTACCTCAACCCGCAATTTCCCCAACCGGCTGGGCAAAGGCGCTAATGTGTATCTCAGTTCAGCAGAGCTGGCGGCAGTCTGCGCGCTGCTAGGCAAGATCCCGGCCTTTGATGAATACATGAAGTATATGGGCGAAATCGGGACCAAGGGTGCCGAAATCTACCGCTACCTGAATTTCGATCAGACGCCGGAATATCGTGAAGTAGCTGACAAGATCAAGCTGGCAGCTTAATCGGGATCAATAAGCCCTAGAAAAACTAGGGCCTTAATCCCTGTCACACCAAGCGTTCCATCATGAACTCGTGAAACAGCTTTCCACTCCAGATATCTTATCCCGGTGGCAACCTGAATCGCTTAATGATAACCTCATATCTCAATGATAAAATTCATCCCATAAGGGATGTTTTAAATTACTTTCCCTGCCCGGGCGCGGGCGGTTGGCTCTCGTCCGGAGGCTCTTCAACCTGAATCACCTAAACATCAGCAAAGGGGATTTTATCGATGGCAATTACTCACGACGGCGCAAATCGTACTAGCAACGCCAACTTGTTGAAATGGGTGGATGAAGTAGCCGCCCTGACTCAGCCTGACCGCATCGTCTGGTGTGACGGCTCGGAGGAAGAAAACCAGCGTTTATGCGACGAAATGGTTGCCTCTGGAACCTTCACCAAGCTGAACCCGGAGAAGCGGCCCAATTCTTATCTCGCTCGCTCCCATCCATCGGATGTCGCGCGGGTCGAAGATCGCACCTTCATTTGCTCGGTATCAAAGGACGATGCGGGCCCGACCAACAACTGGGCGCCGCCGGATGAAATGCGGGCGCAGCTGAAAAGTCTCATGGCGGGCTGCATGCGCGGCCGCACCATGTATATCATCCCCTTCAGCATGGGCCCGATCGGTAGCCCGATCGCCCAGATCGGTATCGAGATTACCGATTCGGCTTATGTCGTGGTCAACATGAAGATCATGACGCGCATGGGCCAAAAGGTACTGGACGCGCTGGGTAACGATGGTTTCTACGTGCCGTGCGTGCATTCGGTGGGTGCGCCGCTGGCCCCGGGTCAACAGGATGTTCCCTGGCCGTGCGAACCGGACATTGGCCGCAAGGCGATCGTGCATTTCCCCGAGACGCGTGAGATCTGGTCCTATGGGTCGGGCTACGGCGGCAATGCGCTGCTGGGCAAGAAATGCCTGGCGTTGCGTATCGCCTCGTCCATGGCCCGCGACGAAGGCTGGTTAGCCGAGCACATGCTGATCTTGGGTCTGGAAAACCCGAAGGGTGAGAAAACCTACGTCGCGGCGGCTTTCCCAAGCGCCTGCGGTAAAACTAACCTCGCCATGATCGTCCCGCCCAAGGGCTTCGGTAACTGGAAAGCGTTGACCGTTGGCGACGACATCGCCTGGATCAAACCTGCCGCTGACGGCACGCTGCGTGCCATCAATCCTGAGGCAGGTTTCTTCGGTGTTGCGCCTGGCACATCCTATGATTCCAATCCCATGGCAATGGAATCGATCAAGGCCAACTCCATCTTCACCAATGTCGTGCTGACTGACGACGGTGACGTATGGTGGGAAGGCATGGGTGTGGAAGCTCCGGCGCATGGGATTGACTGGCAAGGCAACGACTGGACGCCAGATTGCGGCCGGTTAGGCGCGCACGCCAATTCGCGCTTTACCGCACCCGCGGGGCAATGCCCAACCATCGACCCGGCTTGGGAAGATCCGGCTGGCGTGCCGATTTCGGCCTTCATCTTCGGCGGCCGCCTGTCCAAGACGTTCCCGCTGGTCTACCAAGCCTTCGATTGGAATCACGGCGTATTCATGGCAGCCACTATGGGTTCCGAGGCAACAGCAGCGGCTATCGGTGTGACCGGTATCCGGCGTGATCCGTTTGCCATGCTACCGTTCTGCGGCTACAACATGGCAGCTTATTGGGGTCACTGGATCAACATGGGCAAGAAAGCCGGCCTCAAGCTGCCCATGATTTTCCGTACCAACTGGTTCCGCAAAGACGCAAATGGCAAGTTTGCCTGGCCGGGCTACGGTCAGAACATGCGAGTCCTCAAGTGGATCGTCGAACGTGTCAACGGCCAAGTCGGTGCGGTGGAAAGCTCATTCGGGTTGATGCCACGCTACGAAGATCTGGACCTGGGAGGTCTGGATTTCTCCAAGGAACAATTCGAGATGATTACCAGCATCAACCGTTCGGAAGCGCTCAGCGAGATCGAGGAGATCAAGGGCTTCTTCGAGAAATTTGGCGAGAAGCTGCCGCCGGAGCTCGAAAAACAGCGCCAAGAGTTCGGCAAGCGTGCTGAGAAGGCCCCTGAAGTATGGACGGTCGAAGCCGCTTGAAGTTATGAATAAATCATGGATGATAAGGCGATAATGCCTTAAAGGAAAAAGCCGGCGCAAGCCGGCTTTTTTGTTAGCTCGAAATTCCACATTCCCGGCTACGATAACTAACGCAACGTCTCAACCGGTGAAACCTTGGCTTTCTCCTCCTTTCGCTGGCGCTTCTCTTCCTGCTTCTTTTTCTTAGCGAGATCTCGCTGACGCTTCTCGTACTGATAATTAGGTTTGACCAAGATATTCTCCTGATAGCCGCTTCAGTTAATGCGCTGGTTTCCTGCGTTATCGCCGCCCTTTTAGCGCTGCGATCCGCATCCGCAATGCGTTGAGCTTGATAAACCCCCCAGCGTCTTTCTGATCATAGGCGCCAGCGTCATCCTCAAAGGTTGCGATGTTCATGTCAAACAGGCTGTCATCGGATTTGCGGCCAGCTACAATCACATTGCCCTTGTATAATTTGACTCGAACAGTCCCATTTACTGACGCCTGCGAGGTGTCGATCAAGGTCTGCAACATCTTGCGCTCAGGACTCCACCAATAGCCGTTGTAAACCAGACTGGCGTAACGCGGCATCAGGTCATCCTTAAGATGCGCCACTTCACGATCCAAGGTCAATGACTCCATCGCCCGATGTGCCTTAAGCATGATGGTGCCGCCAGGAGTCTCATAACAACCGCGCGATTTCATGCCGACATAACGGTTTTCGACCATGTCCAACCGGCCAACGCCATGTTCGCCGCCTAGCTGATTCAACCGGGTCAATACCGCTGCCGGACTCAGGGTCTCACCGTCAATAGCCACAATATCGCCATTGCAGTATTCCAATTCCAGATAACGTGGCTGATCAGGGGCTTTTTCCGGCGATACCGACCAGCGCCACATCGCTTCATCCGGCTCATTCCATGGGTCTTCCAACACACCGCCTTCATAGGAGATATGCAGCAGGTTGGCGTCCATTGAGTAGGGTGACTGAGTTCCGCGTTTCATCTCGACTGGAATACCATGCTTCTCAGCATAAGCCAGCAGTTTTTCCCGCGACAGCAAATCCCATTCCCGCCATGGCGCAATAATCTTGATATCCGGCTTGAGGGCGTAAGCACCCAGTTCGAAGCGTACTTGATCATTACCCTTGCCGGTCGAGCCATGTGAGATCGCATCGGCTCCGGTTTGCACCGCGATGTCAATCTGCCGTTTAGCGATCAAGGGCCGGGCGATCGAGGTGCCCAGCAGATATTCACCCTCATAGAGGGCATTCGCTCGGAACATGGGAAATACGAAGTCGCGCACGAACTCTTCGCGCAGGTCATCGATAAAAATATTTTCCGGCTTGATGCCCGCCTTTAGTGCTTTTTGCCGCGCCGGTTCCAGTTCTTCGTTTTGCCCCAGGTCCGCAGTAAACGTGACAATTTCACAGTGATACACATCCTGTAACCATTTCAGAATCACTGAAGTATCCAGGCCGCCTGAATAAGCCAGCACGACTTTTTTAACGTCGGACATAATGTTCCTCATGCTCTAAATGACCCGCAAGAACAGCTCGAACACCTTGGTTCGAACCGCTGCAAGCCGTTCGCTTAACTTTACCCCGGTGCGTCAAGGCAGGCTCAACGTATAATCCGGCACTCTCTTCTCAACCATTCTACCGGAATCGGCTATGGATACGCTCACTCTTACCCGTCCTGATGACTGGCACCTGCATGTCCGCGATGGAGCAGTGCTGCGCACAGTTGTCCCACACAGTGCCCGCTCGTTTGCCCGCGCTATCATCATGCCCAACCTGCGCCCGCCAGTAACGACAACCAGACAGGCGCTGGCCTATCGGGCACGCATTCTGGACGCTGTACCAGCGGGACTGAATTTTCAGCCGCTCATGACCTTGTACCTGACCGATCACACCTCGCCTGCTGAAATCATTCGCGCCAAGGACTCGGGTCACATCCATGCGGTTAAACTCTACCCTGCTGGTGCTACCACCAACGCGGATGCCGGCGTCACCGGCATTCGAAATGTTAGCCTGGTGCTAGAGGCGATGCAGGCGCAAGGAATACCCTTGCTGGTTCACGGCGAGGTGACCGACCCGGCAGTGGACGTCTTTGACCGCGAGGCGGTCTTCATCGAGCGGGTATTGATCCCGCTGATTCGTAATTTTCCGGAGCTGAAAGTAGTATTGGAGCATATCACCACGCAGGAGGCGGCAGATTATGTGCAGGCCGCACCCGCCACCGTTGCAGCAACCATCACCGCTCACCATCTGCTCTATAACCGCAATGCAATTTTTCAGGGCGGTATCCGCCCTCACTACTACTGCCTGCCCATCTTAAAACGCGAGCGTCACCGGCAAGCGCTGGTCAAAGCGGCGACCAATGGCAACCCCAAATTCTTTCTTGGCACTGACAGCGCTCCGCATCCACGCCAAGGCAAGGAAGCTGCCTGTGGTTGTGCCGGTTGCTACACCGCTCACACTGCGTTAGAACTGTATGCCGAAGTTTTTGAAGCGGCTGGCGCCTTAGACCGGTTAGAAGCTTTTGCTAGTTTTCACGGGGCTGATTTTTACGGGCTACCGCACAACGCTGAAACAATCACTTTACAACGTCAAGCGGCTTCGATACCCGAGTCTTTTCCGTTCGGCACCGGTGAATTGATCCCATTGCGGGCTGGAGAGACCTTGAACTGGCAACTTGCGAGTTGAGTGTTTCTCCTGCGGTAAACATCGCCCAAGGAGGTGTATCCAAAAGCCAGCTATAGATCTGTTTAAAACCGGTAATCGAGTTTTAAGCGCCAGCTCCGGCCATCTTGAGGAATTTCCGCCTGGAAATGCTCATCCCCTCCAGGGTCAGCGTAATCTTGATCGAACAGGTTGTAAATGCCTAAGGCAACATCCAGATTTTTACCGAAAGGCTGACCGAGCAAATTCAGGTTAGTGATTAGCGCACCAGCTACTTCATTGCCTTGAGTTGCGCGGCGCTTACTAATGTATTGCAATTCCAATCCCGTGCGCCAGATATCGCCGGATAATGGCTGATTCCAATTCAGCTTAGCGAGATGGCGGGGAGCGTTATCAAGCCATGCTCCGGCTTCATCCTCAACCAGCTGCCAACTATAGCTGGCCCGAAGCCGGGCGCCATTGGTCCAGTGCCGCTCAGCCTCCAACGTAAAGCCATTAGCCCGTACCTGGCCCAAGTTACGGAAGGTCAGTAACTCCGAGTCAGGATCGGTCGTCAGATCGATCAAGTCAGTGATGTCATAGTGATAGATGGAAGCATTGAGACGAGTATGTTCGTCTAGGCGCTTTTCCAGAATGAACTCGTAAGTGTTGATTGTCTCGGGCTGCAGGCTAGGATTCAGCAAATATCCAGAGGGCGTGTAATAGCGCTCATAGGCGTTGGGTGCGCGGAAAGCCTCGCTATACAAAAACTTGAAGGTAGTTTTTCCATCCCACTGGTGGACGAGGCTAAGCCGGGGGTTGATACTGTTGTCGCCGCTGGCAGCGCGGTCGTAACGGATTCCGATGCCAAAGTTTGTTTTTTCGCCCAACGCAAATTCATCCAAGGCATACAACCCCCAACGATGCCCATGGATGCGGCTATCGAAAGCAACGGCACCCGTTTCGTCGAACGCGGCTTGATCGCGCCGTAAATCACGCTGGTACTCCCCACCGAATGCCAGCTTGTGCCGCTCGAAAGCAGTACTCACAAACTGGAGCTCAGTACCCCACCACCGGCCTATCGCCTGGTCGGGAAAATCAGCATCTTCGTAAATATAGTGTCCGTGGTAATCGTAAGCCCCATAAAACAGCCGGCCTTGTACATCAAAATCCGCACTCCACGGGGCACGATAAGCGAGATTCATGAAGGCTTGCTGGTCTTGGGTGCGACTGCGAGGATCGTTGAAATCCTGGCCGTAAGACGCTGTGGGGATACCTTTTTCACGATTGGAGTGAGCCAATTCCAAGCTCCACCCCTCGAAAGACAGTTTCCCAAAGAGCTGCTGGAAACTATCGTGATCGAGACCCATCGCTACGCCAGAAGTCAATCGACGGTCGAACTCAGGAAAATAAAGATTTTTACCCTGACTGTCGTAGGCGGTTGCGGACAACAGTAAGTCGAACCCATTATCCAGTTTGCGGCCAAAAGTCGCCCGGCCTCGATTCGTCTCAGCGCTGGCAACCGCGCCGGAGAGTTCCAGGGCGCCGATATCCCGCCCCTGCTTGGTGGTGATGCTGACCACGCCAAAGAAAGCATTGTTGCCATAGAGCGCCGTAGCGGGACCGGCTGGCAAGAACTCAACCCGCTTGATCAAATCCACATCGAGAATGAAGTCAGTGCCTACCAGTGCAGCATCGTAGATGTTGTCGTTAAGCCGATGGCCATCGATCAGAAACAACAAGTGGTCATTGTAATCGCCAGGGCGGCTGAATCCACGCACACCCACACTGCTGTAGTTGCGATCATAGCTGACATAAACACCAGGGAGACTCCGTAGGATGTCAGTCAGGGTCCGGTAACCTTGGGCTTTGATGTCCTCGGCGGTAATGACCGTTACCGCTGAAGGTGCTTCATTGGCTTGCTGGCCGAACTTGGAAGCTGAATACACTTCGATTTGCATGAGTTCTTCGAGACTGAAGCGTGTCAGATCGATCGAAGTATGCTTAGCGAAAACGGGGGGGCCGGCAACGCCTAATCCCAAAATAAATCCCAGCAGCCATGTCAGCGTGCAAGCTGAACAATGTGCATTCAGGATGAATGATGAACACCGGATAAGGCTATACATGAGAGATTATCACCCGTCTTCTTCATGTAAAGCAGGCAGATTGTGGAGCATTGCAGTAATTTCAGCCGCAGGCAAAGGCCAGCTTAGATAGTACCCCTGGATTTCATTGCAGTGCTTCGCTTTGAGAAAGTGCAGTTGGGCCTCATTCTCCACACCCTCAGCGATGACCTGTAGCCCCATGCTTTCGGCCATAGCGATGACGGCTGTGGCAATGGCAGCATTACTGGGTTGTAAATTGATCTCACGGACAAACACTTCATCGATCTTGAGCCGATCCAGCGGCAGTTGCTTAAGGCGGCTCAAGTTTGAATAGCCGGTACCGAAATCGTCGATGGCTAATTGCACACCCAGATTTTTGAGGGTCTGAAGCGTGTGCGAAGCGCCTTCTGGATCTTTCATCAACAGGCTTTCGGTAATCTCAAGTTCCAGCATCATCGGCTCAAGACCGGTTTCTTCCAGAATCTGCATCACCCATTCGGTAAAACGGGGTTGGACGAACTGCAGGGCAGAAATATTGACCGCCATCCGCGCCACGCCAATCCCCGTCACCTGCCAGGCTTTCGCTTGCTGACAGGCGGTGCGCAAAACCCACTCGCCAATAGGGATGATGAGTCCGGTTTCCTCGGCGAGTGGAATGAATTCGAGAGGAGGCACCGTACCCAGCACATCATTGGTCCAGCGTGCCAAGGCTTCGACACCGCAAATGCGGCCGCTCGGAAGATCAAGCTGGGGCTGGTAATATAAGGAAAGTTCATTTCGCTCAATGGCTTTGCGCAACTGATTCTCCATTGTCAGGCGCTTGTGAGCAGCTTCGTTCAGAGTGGCATCATAAAATTGATAGAGATTCCGGCCTTGGTGCTTGGCGAAATACATGGCCAAGTCAGCATTTTTGATTAATGTGTCTGGATCTTCCCCATCTTGAGGGAACACCGCAATGCCAATGCTGGGAGTGATGAAAACCTCATGACCACTCAGGGTGAGCGGCTGCGAAAGACTCGCCTGAATCCGTTCAGCGACGATAGCCGCATCTGCGCTGTGCTGAATATCGGGCAGTAGCACAGTGAATTCGTCGCCTCCCAACCGGGCAATGCTTTCATCCTGCTCTTCTGCCTCGTTCCGCGACACCGAGTCATTGGCGCGAACGCTCAGCTTCAGCCGTTCAGCCGTTGCTTGGAGCAGGAGATCACCCACGCCATGACCTAAGGTGTCATTAATCCGCTTGAAATTATCCAGATCCAGGAACAGCAGCGCGAGCTGGCTATTGCGGCGTTTAGCCAGCTTGAGCGCGGTATCGAGGCGGTCTTTGAAGAGCTCGCGATTGGGCAGCCGCGTAAGGCTATCCGTAAAGGCCAATTGCCAAATCCGCTCTTCTGCTCGACGCAGTTCGGTGATATCTTGCAAGGTGCCGTACAAATGGCTAGGGTTACCAAACGCATCCAAGACAGCCTCAACCTGTTGCTGGACATAACGTATATTACCATTGGCATCTATCAGGCGGTGACTGATTGCTCTGGATTTCCCGCCCTGCCATATTTCTTCAATCCATTGATCTAAAATATTTCTATCTTTCTCATGCACATGATTGAGGATAACCCGGAACGGGACCTCAGGCGCTTGCGGATCGAGCCCCAGCATCTCACAAACCTCCCGTGACAAGCGAAGAAAGTTCTGACTCTGGCTCCAATCCCAGTACCCCAGCCGCGCGATACGCTGGGCAGTCGTGAGCCGGCGCTCGCTCTCATGCAAGCTGGCCACATCTGCGCTAGCCCGCAGCAGATAGCGGACCCGGTATTCGAGCAAGATAAAATTGATAGGTTTGGTAATGAAATCGGTCGCACCGGCTTTGAACGCTTGATTGATGGATTCGTAATCATCCAGGCCGGTCATCATCAGGATTGGCACTTGCGCCCCCTCAGGCCGCCGGCGCAGTTCGACACAGGTCGCGAAACCATCCAATTCAGGCATCACAACATCCAGCGTGACGAGATCGATGTTGTTTCGCTCGTAAATCATGAGCGCCTGACGGCCGTCTTCAGCTTGCTCGATGTAAAAACCGGCCTGCTCCAAGGATTCACTCACCAGGATGCGGGTCGCAAGATCATCATCCACGACTAAAATCCTAGCTGGCGCGGAAACAGTATCAGAACCCATTATTATTTCCAATTAAATCATCATGATAACAACAATGACCTGCGGCGTTGTTTCCAGCGCATCTGCCGCAATCCCGGATCAAACTGGCAAAGATGTTGCGCTCGCGGGTGGTTTGCTGGTTAACCATCATGGGTCAGCAGAGGGAGGGTTCGCCTCTTTCTCCATCTCCACGGCCAACGCTTCCCGCACCCGTGCAAAGTAATGTTCCACCTCCCGTAGCAAGGCAGGGGCTTCTTCCAGGCGCTGATTCCGCCCTTCGTGCTCCAGCTCCTTACATAGGGCCACCAACTGCGTCGCTCCTAGATTTGCGCTACTCGATTTCAGGCTGTGTGCTGCCTTCCACAGTGTTTCAGAATCAGCACGGGCGACGGCCTCACGCACCTGCTGAAGCAGCGTTGGCGCGCTGTCCAGATAGAGACCGATGATTTTACCTAGCATGCTGGGGTGGCCAGGCCGCTGCAAGGCGCGGATTTGGGCCAGAATGCGTTCATCCAGTAACGAATCGGTCGAAGTCAGGGACGATGAAAGAGGCGGGGCGACTGGCAGAGCCGCCTCAGGGTTGCTGGCAGTGATATCTGAAACCGGCAGCTGAGATTGTGTTGAAATAGAAGACATGATAGCGGGCAATGTAGTGACGACTTCTTGGGACAACCAGCCACTCAGGATGGTTGCCAACTGTTCATATTCGAAGGGTTTACTTAGATAACCGTCCATTCCGGCCTCTCGGCATTTCTCCTTTATCCCCTTCATGACGTTAGCGGTCAAGGCGATGATTGGTATCCGCCGATCATGGGTGGTGCTTTCCTGCTGCCGCCAGGTGGCCGTGGCGGCTAAACCGTCCAGCACCGGCATCTGGCAATCCATGAGCACCATATCAAATGGTTCGCGCATTAACGCCGCCAATGCCTCGCGCCCGTCGCCAACGACTGTCACCTGGCAACCCAAGTGCTGGAGCATGGCCAGTGCGACTTCCTGGTTGACCAGGTTATCCTCGGCTACCAGCACTCGGCCATTGAAGTGTGGCCGCTTCCCAAGCGGAAGGGAGCAACAGGATCCAGGCTGAGCCATTGGGGCGGCAGCTGATTGCCTCAGCCGGCATAGGGCATCGTAGAGTTCAGCCTGACGCACAGGTTTGGGTAAACAGCAGTCAATCCCGGCAGCCAACGCCTGGGCCGCAGTCTCATTCAAACCGCTTGAAGTGAGTATGAGCACCTGCAATGTGTTCAAGCTGAGATCGGCGCGAATTTGCCGGGCAAGCGCCAGGCCATCTATTCCGGGCATGTGCCAATCGAGAATAGCAAGATCATAAGCGGCCCCTGCCTGGGCTGCCTGGCGTAGCACGGCAAGCGCTTCCTGGCCGCTCGCTACGCTATTATCACGCATGCCCCAGCCACTCAACTGGCGATGGAGGATCTCGCGGCTGGTGGCATTATCATCCACCACCAACACGCGCATATTTTGCAAATCGCCATGAGGCAACGGCAATTCTTCCAAGCATGCCAGAGTAACGGTAAACCAGAAGGCCGAACCGGTGTCCGGGGCACTCTCAACACCCATATCGCCACCCATAAGCTGTATGAGACGCTTAGAAATGGCCAAACCTAGGCCGGTACCGCCATAGCGGCGAGTGGTGGAACTATCAGCTTGGGTAAAGGCTTCAAAAATCCGGGCTTGTACTTCCGGAGTCATTCCGATTCCCGTATCACGGACCGTAAAATGCAGTTGCACGGTTTGGGTGTCCTGCGCCACTACCGCAAGGTGGATGACCACCTCGCCGTGCCCGGTGAACTTGATGGCATTGCTGACCACGTTCATCACAACTTGCTGCAATCGCCCTGGATCGCCTTGCACCCTGCCCGGCAGGTCCGCCGCCAGATCAACTATTAGTTCTAAGCCTTTGCTATGTGCTTGCCCGGCGAATAGCATGGCTGTTTCTTCGATAAGTTCCCGCAAGTTAAAGGCCACGGTTTCTAACTCCAACCGCTCCGCTTCAATCTTGGAGAAGCTCAGAATATCATTGATGATTGCCAATAATGCTTGACTCGAATGCAGAATGGTGTCGCTAAACCGGCGTTGCTGAGCGGTCAACACCGTTTCCCGTAATAATTCTGTCATGCCTAGGACACCATTCAGCGGGGTGCGGATCTCGTGACTCATCATAGCCAGAAATTCACCCTTCGCTCGATTCGCCCGTTCGGCGGCCTCCTTGGCAAGCTGAAGCTGAGTGTCATGCTGCTCCAGTTGATCAAGCATATGGTTGAATGCGATGATGAGCGCACCCAGCTCAGCCACGCCCGGTTGTCCGGGGACACGCACCGACAGATCAGTGCCGTTAAGGCTGATGTGCTCCACCGTTTCGATGAGCTGGTTTAGCGGGCGTGTGACGAATGCGGCAAGCGCACCTAACAGCAGCACGATCCCACCGGTAAGGATAGGCAAGGCGATGCCAACGCTGATGAAAAGCACTCGCCGCAATTCGCCTGCTACCAGCTCCGTGGGAAAACCAACTACGACGCTTGCGATCTGTGCACCATCCTGCCCGAAGACCGGAGTCACCGCTGTATAGGAAGGGATCACACCAAAGCTTGTTTTCGTAGTCGAGTCGCGGTCTCGCTGCAGAGCTTCGAGCAAGGCGGGCTGCGTAATGGGGCCGCCCAACTTCACCGGCTCGCTACTGAACAAGATTCGACCGTCATCCGTGGCGACCAATGCATAGCTGATCCCCGGATACAGGCGAACGACCTCCTGGCACTGCTCCTCAAAACCGGTCAGGTGTTCGATACCAATTCCCAACGCCAGAATACGCTCCAGCTGGAGTTTCAGACTCTTACCGATAGCAAGCGAGCGCGACTGAAGCGCCTTCTCATACTGGCTTGAGAAGAGGTATCCACTGGCGCTGATAATAGCCGCTATTGTTATTCCTACGATGCTGGCCGCGATCAGTACGATTCTGGCGCGCAGCCTAAGTTGCATTTTATTGATCCCAATCGAATTTCTTGATCACTTCAGCAGAGAGCAGCACCCCGCTCTTAATCTTGATTCCCAGCTTGTTGGCGCGCGCCAAGCTAACGACGGCATGGCCTTTGACAGTAGGCCGCATCGGGAGGCTCGATGGGCTTTGGCCTTCAACCAGAATTGCCTGCGCCAACCGGCCCGCTGCGAGCCCCTGTTCGCGCTCGGAGACAGTCACAGCGGCCAACGTACCGTAATGCACGCGATCAATCCAAAAACTGCAATCGGGCAATGTGCTGTTCTCGGCGGTCCAGTGCAATACATCCTGATAGGGGACATTTTTGCCTTGCGCGTCTTTGAAGTTGAAGATGCCGATCAGGGCGATAGCGTCCGTCTGACCCGGATATTCTTTGATCTTGCGCTGGTATTCGCTGAAAGTCTGAAATCGGTCCCAGGCCACTATTTCAACCTCGGGGATTTGAGTGACATACTCACGCATGCGCGCCATCACCGGCTCCCACATGGCATCACTGTCGAACACAGCAGCGATTCGCTTAACACCCGGCGCGATCTGTCTAAGCAGGTTGATGGTTTGAACAAAGTGTTCTTGTTCTAGAACACCCGCAATATTTTTACTGCCAACGAAATTATAGTTCTTCGGGTTCTTATTGACCCCGCTGAATACAAAGGGCAGCGCCGTATTGACATAGTGAGCAGTGACGTATTCCTGAGCGTCGTCATCGGTAGTATAGACAAGATCCGGTTGCCACGACTTAATCAAGGCGCGTGCCTCCTGACCTTTCTTGTCCTTTGCGTCCGCCGTGCTATTCCGTTTGGTGTCCATCTGGAACACCTGATATTCAACGGACGCATCTGCCATGCCTTCCTTAAAGCCTTCCAATTGGCCATCGGTCCAGCGCCACGGTGAGTGGTAGCTCATGATGTAGAGGATTTTGTATGGCCCTTTATGCGCTACGCCGTTATCTTCCGCAGCAGCGCTCCAAGATTGAAGCGTCCACATTGCCACGATAACTCCTAATACCCAATAGAAGAATTTTCCGGTTTTCAATGTATTTACTCCTTTGATCTGCTACGGCAACCATGGGTCTGTTACGGTAACCATGCATTGATAAAACAGTCATAACTCGATGCTGCGCGCAAGAGCAATGACTCCGGATAAGGGCGAGGAATAACCCGATTGTAATTCATCCCGTTCTGCCCATAGAAAACACAGCTCATTACCTTTTATCTTTTTAGTCAACCTGTTGGCGGTATGCTTTTACGTATTTGCTGCAATGCTTCACCGGCGCATTCTGGACAGTCGCTATGTGAGAAATTGGCCTCCGTATGGCCGCCCAAGCCGGTGCTCAACCTCATCAGCGCCTCCATCCTGCTCCGGTCACCCATAATGTGCGCCTGTGAAATAGATCTGAATGCTAAACAGCCTTTCTGGTTTTCCTTTATTTCTCGTGACAAATTGAATATTAATCATTACTTCGCACTAATTTCATGTTGATTGGAGTGCCAAATCAGGATGGAGTCAGTGGCTTGTGGAGCCGCCCAAATAGCACCTCTGGCTTCTTTCTGGAAGCATCATCATGCTGCCTGCAATTTGCTGACATACAGAGACACTGTTACAAACTTAGGATACTCCCTGACTATGGCAAGGAGATAGCATCATGACAGAACAACTTCTTCCACAACAATCGCATCTCTGGCATACCCTCACTCCTGGGCAGGTCTTGCAGGAGCTGGAGACTGCCTCCAACGGTCTGAGCGACGGCGAAGCCACCCAACGCCTGGCAATTCACGGCCCCAATCGTCTACGCCCTCCTCAGCGGCGCGGGCCACTCATACGCTTCCTGCTGCAATTTCATAATGTGCTGATCTACCTATTGTTGGCCTCTGCCTCTGTCACGGCTGCACTGGGGCATAGCGTAGACACCGCTGTTATCTTAGGTGTAGTCATTATCAACGCCATTGCCGGCTTTATACAGGAAGGTAAGGCGGAATCTGCCATGGCCGCTATCCGCAAGATGCTGTCATTACACGCGATGGTGCTACGCGATGGCCAGCGCCGGGAAATCCCCGCCGAGGAACTGGTCCCTGGCGACTGGGTGCTGCTGCAATCCGGCGACAAGGTCCCCGCTGATCTGCGATTGATAGAACTTCGCAATCTGCGTATTCAAGAAGCCATCTTGACTGGCGAAGCCGCAGCGGTCAGTAAAAATCCCGCTCCGATTGCTGCCGATGCTGCCATCGGCGATCGCACCGATATGGCCTACTCTGGCACCCTAGTGGTCTACGGCCAAGGTGCCGGCGTGGTGGTAGCAACGGGTGAAGCAACTGAAATTGGTCGAATCAGCACGCTTTTGGAGGAAGTCGAGGAAATCGCCACACCGTTGCTGAGACAAATCGCACAATTCGGGCGCTGGCTGAGTTTTGCCATCGTGCTGATTGCAAGTTTTACTTTTGTTGCAGGTGTGCTCTGGCGCGGCCAATCCACAAATGAAATGTTCATGGCTGCCGTAGCCTTAGCAGTGGCGGCGATTCCCGAGGGGCTGCCCGCTATTATGACCATCATTCTGGCCATTGGCGTCCAACGCATGGCCAAGCGCAACGCCATCATCCGCCGCTTGCCTGCCGTGGAAACTTTGGGTGCGGTCACTGTGATCTGCTCGGACAAGACCGGCACCCTGACCTGCAATGAAATGACTGTGCAATGGGTGGTCACCGCCAGCCGGGTTTTCGAAGTCACCGGCGCCGGTTACGCGCCCACTGGAGGCTTCATCAGCGGGGACACTCCGCTCAATCCTAGAGAAGCCATTGATTTACAGAATATTGCGCGCGCAGTCCATTTATGTAATGACGCAGTGCTGCACGAGCGTAACGGTGAATGGCGCATGGATGGCGATCCCACGGAAGGTGCGCTGCTCACTCTAGCGCTAAAGGCCGGACTTGATCCCATGGAGCATAAGACGCGCTTTCATCGTCTCGATAGCATTCCTTTTGAATCCGAACATCGCTTTATGGCGACTCTGCATCATGATCATTACGGAGAACATGTTATCTATGTTAAGGGCGCACCAGAACGGGTGTTAAGTATGTGTGCGGATCAGCAGCATGCAGAAGGCCTCCGGCCACTATGCCCCGGCGATTGGCAGGAACAAATTGAAGCCTTGGCGGCGGCGGGTCAACGCGTGCTGGCAGTCGCTGTCCGGCCAGTGCCCAAGACCCAGCGAGAATTAACGTTCGCCGATGTCGAAGCGGGCCTGACTCTACTGGGTCTATTCGGCATTAGCGATCCGCCGCGCGTGCCGGCGATCCAAGCCATCAAGCAGACGCAGGAAGCCGGTATCCGGGTCAAGATGATCACTGGCGATCACGGCGCCACGGCGCGGGCGATTGCTGCCCAGCTTGGCATCGGCGATGGGGAAAAAGTGTTGACCGGCCCGGAGCTGGAAGCGCTCGATGATGACGCACTGTGCGCAGCAGTGCTGGATACGGACGTGTACGCGCGCGCCAGCCCTGAACATAAGTTGCGGCTGGTCGCAGCCCTGCAAAACAACCGCCAAATTGTGGCGATGACCGGCGATGGGGTCAACGATGCCCCGGCACTCAAGCGTGCTGATGTTGGGGTGGCGATGGGTCTGAAAGGCACCGAAGCGGCCAAGGAAGCAGCCGAGATGGTGCTGGCCGATGATAACTTCGCCTCAATCACTTTTGCCGTGGAGGAAGGCCGCACGGTCTACGACAATCTGCGCAAGGCGCTGCTGTTCACCCTGCCGACCAACGGCGCTGAGGCACTGGTGATCATCGTTGCCATCTTGTTTGGATTGGCGCTACCTATCACGCCCGTGCAAATTCTGTGGGTGAATATGGTCACTGCCATAACGCTATCACTGGCGCTAGCGTTTGAACCTGCCGAGGCCAATGTAATGCGACGGCAGCCGCGCGATCCCGATGAACCGCTGGTCAATGGTTTCATGCTGTGGCGAATTGTCTTTGTGTCGGTGCTGACAGTTATCGCACCGTTAGGATTGTTTTTATGGGGAACCGCCCACGGCGCTGCGCCCGAGGAAGCGCGCACGATAGCGGTCAACGCACTGGTGATGAATGAAATTTTCTATCTATTCAACAGCCGCTATCTTTATCAGCCGGTGTTATCGCGGGAAGGTTTACTAGGTAGCCGCCCCGTACTGGTGACCATCGGCATCTTACTGGTACTGCAACTGGCGTTCACCTATCTGCCGCCCATGCAACATCTGTTGGGCACCATGCCGATCAGTGCCGCCAACTGGGCTATCGTAGTATTGGCAGGGTTCGCGCTGTTGCTAATGGTGGAATTAGAAAAAGCCATCTGGCGCCGGTTGAAGCAAACATGAGCGGGCCGTTGCGCCTATCTACCGTGTCCAGACCTGCGCCCGCACCACCGGTACCCGTTCCAGCCGCCAATGCACCAGCGCCCAGCCCAGGATTGCCGTTGGCGGCTCCCGTAATAAATCAGAGGGGGGTTGTTGTCCCAGGAAGGACAGCGCTTTCCATAAAGCGGGGCCTAAGTTGCGGTCATCTAACGGCGGGGCATGCGTTTGTTTACTTAGTTTGCCGCCGCTTTCATCCACGGCGATGGGCAGGTGGCCATAGCGCGGCGCCGGCAATCCCAGCAACGCTTGCAGATACAACTGCCGGGGTGTGGAATCCAGCAGATCGCTGCCGCGAATCACCTCGGTCATGCCTTGATCAGCATCGTCAACCACCACGGCCAGTTGATAGGTGAACAGTCCATCCGCACGACGGATCACAAAGTCGCCGGCTTCTCGTTCCAATGACTGATGATGCGCCCCTTGAATCGCATCCTGGAACGTCAGTTGCTTGTTCGTAACCCGCAAGCGAAAGGCGTAAGGCCGGCCCGGCTGGCAGGGACCAGCGCGGCAATGACCGGGATAGAGGGGGCTACCATCTGCTCCACGCGGATACCCAGCCAATTCCCGGCGTGTGCACGTACACGGGTATATCTGTTCGGTGCGTGATAATTGCTCGATCACCGCCTGGTAACGCTCAGTTCTTTGGCTCTGATACCACACCTCACCATCCCAAAATAATCCACAGTGCTCCAGCGTTCGCAGAATGGCGTCAGCCGCACCCGGTACGGTACGGGGGGCATCGATATCTTCAATGCGCACCTGCCATTCGCCTCTTTGAACGCGCGCTTCCAAAAAGCTGCCCAGCGCGGCAATCAATGACCCGAAATGGAGCGGTCCCGTGGGAGAAGGGGCAAACCGGCCACGCACCGGGCCGGGTTTGGAAAGCATCGGATTAGCCGAAGATCAGCGTGGTCCTTCGCGGACCTCTTCCAGCATCTTACAATCGATGCACAGCGTAGCTGTCGGCCGGGCTTGCATCCGCGGCAGGCCAATCTCCATGCCGCAAGCCTCGCAATATCCATAATCGCCGCTATCGATTTGGGCCAGGGATTCGTTAATTTTCTTCAACAACTTGCGTTCCCGGTCGCGGGTGCGCAATTCTAAGCTGAATTCCTCTTCCTGAGTCGCGCGGTCATTGGGGTCGGGGAAGGCTGTGGATTCGTCCCGCATATGGTTAACCGTGCGATCCACCTCATTCAGTAAGCTTTGCTTCCAATCGAGCAATAGTTGGCGGAAATGCGCCCGTTGGATATCGCTCATGTAGTCCTCGCCTTCGGCGGGCTGATGGGCAGCGGGTGTTTCCTGTGGGAGCGGGCGGGTGGAAGCCATCGCGATTCCCTCATGAATGGAGCCAAACCAGCACGGCGGAGTCACATTTTTAGATTGTCCGCCGCAACGCTGACATCGATAATCCGTGATGTCATTGACCAAAATGTACAACAGCCTTTTTCTCATAGCAAAAAATCGGAGATTGGCCGATGATCGCACCCGATCGAACGCAGGTTTATCCATGTCCCTGCTGTCGCTATAATTAAGCTTTACTTTATCCAATGCAACGACCTCGCGCCATCCTCACCAGCAGAAACGCGCTACGAGCCGCGTATATCCATTACATCTCAGGAAACCACTCGTTGCGAACAGTTCTTGGGGATTTCCATAACACCTAGGAGTCGATCATTATCAATGAGCACCCTCAACGAGCAATTTCGCCAAAGTTCACCCCTATTCGGCGGTAATGCGGCATTTATTGAAGAACTCTACGAAAGTTTCTTGACCGACCCGGAATCGGTCAGCGACAACTGGCGGCAGTATTTCCGCAATCTGCAAGCTCAAACCGAGGGCGCCAGGGATGTTGCCCATGGCCCGATCCGTGATTCCTTCGCCCAACTGGCGCTGCAACCGCAAGCCGGCGTGGGCCGGGTACAGGTGCTCAGCCCTGCGGCCGCTGAAAAGCAGGCGGCGGTGCTGCGGATTATCAATGCCTATCGTAATCGTGGCCATAAGGCCGCTGACCTGGACCCGCTGCGCCTGCGCGACCGGCCACCGGTACCGGACCTAGATCCCGGCTATCACGGCCTGAGTGAAGCGGATATGGACACCCTGTTTAACACCGGATCGCTGGCAGCGCCTTCGCAGTGGACCTTGCGTGAGATTCTCGATCTGATCCGTGATGCATACGTCGGCACTATTGGTTCCGAGTATATGCACATCAATGAGACAGAAGAGAAACGCTGGATTCAGAAACGCCTGGAGGGTCAGCGTGCCCGGCTCGATCTGAGCACTGAGGAACGGCGGGAATTGTTGCGCTGGTTAATGGCTGCCGAAGGCTTGGAGCGGTATTTACATACCCGCTACGTCGGCCAGAAACGTTTCTCGCTGGAAGGCGGCGACAGCCTGATTCCCATGATGGATGAGATCATCCAGCGAGCAGGCGCTGAAGGGGTGCAGGAGATCGTCATCGGCATGGCTCACCGTGGCCGCTTGAACGTGCTGGTCAACATCATTGGCAAACTACCGAGCGAATTATTCGAAGAATTTGAGGGCAAGCGGCGGGTTGCGGAAAGCAGTACCGGTGACGTGAAATACCACATGGGCTTTTCTTCCGATGTGGAAACCCCCGGTGGCCCGGTTCACCTAGCGCTGGCTTTCAATCCCTCACATCTGGAAATTGCCAACCCGGTGGTCGAAGGTTCGGTGCGCGCCCGCCTGGAGCGCCGCCGCGAACCCGGCGCGCCTTTTCCACCCTTCAACCGGGTTATGCCGCTGCTGATCCATGGTGACGCCGCCTTCGCTGGCCAGGGCGTGGTGATGGAGACCTTGCAATTCTCGCAGGTGCGCGGTTATCGCACGGGCGGCACCATTCACATCGTCATCAACAATCAAATCGGCTTCACTACCAGCAACCCCTTGGACACCCGCTCGGCATTGTATTGCACTGATGTGGCCAAGATGGTGCAGGCGCCGATCTTCCATGTGAACGGCGACGATCCCGAAGCCGTGCTGTTCGTCACCCGGCTGGCGGTCGAGTACCGGATGACCTTTAACAAAGATGTCGTTATTGACATGATTTGTTACCGCCGTCTGGGTCATAATGAAGCCGACGAACCAGCCGCCACTCAGCCAATGATGTACAAAAAAATCCGGGCACGGAAAACCACCGCTACCCTGTATGCTGAAAAACTGATCGCGGAAGGGGTAGTCACCGAAGCTGATTTCCAGGATATGCAGGCGAAATACCGCGCCGATCTCGATGCGGGCCAGCAAGTGTCACGGCCGACGCTGCCCTTCGTCAAAAGTCCCTACTTCATCGACTGGTCGGCCTTTAAGCACGAGGACTGGAATGCCTCCGTACATACAGCAGTGCCGCTGGAGACAATACGCGAACTATCCGAGCTGCTGCTGAAGGTGCCGGAAGGTCTTGAGATGCATCCGCGGGTGGCTAAGATCATGGACGACCGCCGCAAGATGGCTGCAGGCGCGCTGGCGCTGGACTGGGGCTTTGCTGAAAATCTAGCTTACGCCACCCTGCTTAAGGAAGGCTACCAAGTCCGTATCTCCGGTCAGGATTGCGGGCGTGGCACTTTCTTCCACCGGCACTCCGTTCTGCATAATCAAAAGGACGGCAGCAGCTACACGCCGCTGATGAATCTCTATCCGAATCAGCCAGCCTTTTTCGTGATCGATTCCATCCTGTCCGAAGAAGCGGTGCTGGGTTTTGAATACGGCTACAGCACAGCCGAGCCGAATGGCCTGGTGATCTGGGAGGGGCAGTTTGGTGATTTCGCCAACGGCGCCCAAGTGGTCATTGACCAGTTCATTTCTTCCGGCCAGACCAAGTGGGGCCGCTTATGTGGGGTGGTGTTGTTGCTACCGCACGGTTTCGAGGGACAAGGCCCCGAACATTCCTCGGCCCGGTTAGAGCGATATCTGCAATTGTGCGCCGAAAACAACATGCAAGTGGTGGTGCCATCGACGCCAGCTCAGTGTTTCCACATGCTGCGCCGGCAGATAGTGCGTCCGTTCCGCAAACCTTTGATCGTGATGAGTCCCAAGAGCCTGCTGCGGCACCGGATGGCGGTCAATGCTCTGGAAGATCTGACTGAAGGCAGTTTTCAGGAAATCATCCCCGAGACAGATCCACATGATGTGGAGAAGATCACCCGGATCGTGGCATGCAGCGGCAAGGTTTACTACGATCTGCTAGAAGCCCGCCGCGAGCGCAATCTGGAGCAGGTTGCCATTATCCGGATTGAGCAGCTCTACCCCTTCCCACAGGCGCTTTATGGCCAGATTCTCGATCAATACCCCCATCTGACCGATGTGATCTGGTGCCAGGAAGAACCCAAGAACCAGGGCGCTTGGTATCAAAGCCTGCATCATCTGGAGCGCGGGCTGAAACCTCACCAGAAGATCTCTTATGCCGGCCGCGAACCATCCGCGGCGCCGGCCGTGGGCTATTACAGCGTCCATGTTGAACAGCAGCAGAAACTCGTCAATGAGGCCCTGGGCCAGTAATCAAGATAGCTCAGGCTGAAAAACCCGAAAGATCATAGGAAAACAAATACAATGGCTGTCGAAGTGAAAGTCCCCACGCTCCCTGAATCCGTCTCTGACGGCACCTTGGTCAACTGGAAGAAAAAATCAGGAGAAGCGGTAAAACGCGGTGAGAACCTCGTTGATCTGGAAACGGATAAGGTGGTGCTGGATATCCCTGCCCCTGCTGATGGTGTCTTGGGTCAGATCCTGCGGCAAGAAGGCGAGATCGTTACCACCGGAGACACGATTGCTATCCTGGAAGAAGGTGCTGCGCAGCCGGTTGCTGAAATGTCCGCGGCAGCTCCAGCACCTGCAGCGGTCCCGGCTGCGCCAGCTGCACCGGTGACCAGTGAGGCCGATATAGAAGGATTGAGTCCGGCAGTACGCCGTTTAGCGGCTGAGCATGGACTCGACGTTGCTAAAATCCCCGGCAGTGGCCGTAACGGCCGGGTGACCAAGGCCGATGTGCTCGCCTATATTGAGGCTCAGAAACAAGGACGTCCGATGGCAGCTCCTGCCGCTGCTCCTGCTCCCGTTCCAGTGGCAGCTCCCGCTCTGGCTGCCGCTCCGTCTACTGCTCCGCTACCACCCGATGCACAAGGCCGGCTGGAGCAGCGCGTACCGATGACCCGGCTGCGCGCCCGGATTGCCGAGCGGCTGCTCATGGCCAAGAATAGCACCGCCATGTTGACAACATTTAATGAAATCAACATGAAGCCGGTCATGGATCTGCGCAGCCGTTATAAGGATCAGTTTGAGAAAGTTCATAATGTCCGTTTAGGCTTTATGGGTTTCTTCGTCAAGGCAGTCATCGAAGCGCTTAAGCGCTATCCAGCGGTGAATGGCTCGATCGACGGCAACGACGTTGTTTACCACGGTTATTATGATATCGGCATCGCTGTGTCTTCGCCGCGCGGTCTGGTGGTGCCGATCCTGCGCGATGCCGACCAGATGAGCCTGGCCGATATCGAAAAGGCGATTGGCGAATTTGGCCAAAAAGCAAAGGACGGGACATTGACCGTCGAGGAGATGACCGGTGGCACTTTCACCATCACCAATGGCGGCGTGTTCGGTTCATTGATGTCCACACCGATTCTCAACCCGCCGCAGAGTGGTATTCTTGGTATGCACGCCACCCGAGACCGGCCAGTGGCGGAAAATGGCCAGGTGGTGATCAGGCCGATGATGTATGTCGCGCACTCCTACGATCATCGCATCATCGATGGACGCGAAGCCGTCACCTTCCTGGTGACGATCAAGGAATGCATCGAGGACCCAGCTCGTTTGATTCTGAACGTCTGAACTCCATGCATTGAACTTAGGCTGCAATTGGGCCGGGCTTCTAAAAGGACAGCAACCCGGCCAGTGCAGTTAATCCCCTATTCATTTCCTACAACAGGTACAAGCATGGCCAAAACTTACGATGTGGTCGTCATTGGCGGCGGTCCCGCCGGCTATGTGGCGGCGATCCGCTGCGCGCAACTGGGTTTGGAAACTGCCTGCGTGGAGCAATGGATCAATTTCAAAGGCGATCCAGCGCTGGGCGGCACTTGCCTGAACGTGGGTTGCATTCCATCCAAGACCCTGTTGGAGTCGTCTGAGCAGTATCATCACATCAAGGCAGGGATTGAAAGCCACGGGATCCATGTCGAAGGCGTCAGGCTGAATCTTGACCAAATGATGGCCCGCAAGGAAGACATCGTCTTGCAGCTGACCAACGGCATCGGCGCCCTGTTCAAAGCCAATAGTGTCGCGTGGTTACAGGGCCACGGCAAGCTGCTGGTGGACCGGCAGGTCGAAGTGACCGCCCAGGATGGTTCGGTCGAGGTGGTCAATGCGGATCATGTGATCATTGCGACCGGTTCCAAGCCGATCGAGATTGGTGCTGCGCCAGTGGACAATCACGAAGGGCTGATCGTCGATTCGACCGGTGCTCTGGATTTCCGTGAGGTGCCCAAGACGTTAGGTGTCATCGGCGCTGGCGTGATCGGTCTCGAATTGGGCAGCGTCTGGAACCGTCTGGGCTCCAAGGTCATCATGCTGGAGGCCGTTGAGGATTTCCTAGCTCTAGCCGATCAGCAGATTGCCCGCGATGCGCTGCGTCAGTTCAAGAAACAGGGGTTGGATATCCGGCTAGGCACCCGGGTTACGGCAACTCAGAAAACTGAAAACGGTGTCGTGGTATCCTTCAAAGATAAGGATAGCGAACAAGAGATCACGGTCGACAAATTACTGGTGTCGGTCGGCCGCCGGCCTAATATCGACAATGTCGCTGCTCCCGAGACCGATCTGCTGCTTGACGAACGCGGCTGTATCCATATCGATGACAAATGTGAGACCAATCTGCCAGGGGTCTATGCCATCGGCGATGTGGTGCGTGGCCCCATGCTGGCGCACAAGGGTTCCGAGGAAGGAATCATGGTGGCTGAGAATATTGCCGGTCAGCATGGCCATCTGAACTATGACGCGATTCCCTGGGTCATTTACACCAATCCAGAAATCGCTTGGGTAGGGAAGACCGAGCAGGCGCTGAGGACCGAAGGTGTTCCCTACAAGATCGGGACCTTCCCATTCAGCGCCAATGGCCGTGCCAAGGCGATGGAAGCTGCGACTGGTATGATTAAATTGCTGGCTCATGCGGAAACTGACACGCTGCTGGGCTGCCATATCATCGGACCATTCGCTTCTGAGCTAATCCAGGAAGCCGTGCTAGCCATGGAGTTCCACGCCAGCAGCGAAGATCTAGCGCGCACTATTCACGGTCATCCAACTTTGTACGAAGCGATGCATGAAGCGGCTTTGTCTGTTCATGGCCGTGCCTTGCACAAGATCAATACCTGATTACGCCAAAACATCTGTTTATTCCCCTACCCCTCCCTTCCTTGGGAGGGGATTCTGAGAAGCAGTCAGTTGTTTAATTTCCTTTCTGTGTCATCATTATGCCTATCTTTCTAGCAACATACTGTTACTATTTGCAATAGTCGATCAATAGGCAATATAGCGAAACAGTGGCAACCTGTCAGGGTTTGCTTTCCTTTAGGGTCACTGGAGGGAAAACCATGCTAAGTGGCAAGAATACAAAACCGGTCGCAGTCGTTACAGGAGCCAACCGCGGGTTAGGATTAGAGACTGCCCGGCAGCTGGCAAAACGCGATATCCAGGTGATTGTTACCAGCCGTAATCCCGGTAAGGGCGAAATGGCAATGGAAAAATTACTGGCCGAAGGTCTCGATGTGTTATTTCAGCCGCTGGATGTTACCTCGGAAAGCAGCGTTGCTGAACTAGGCACATTCATCCATAGTCATTGCGGCCGGCTGGATATACTCGTCAATAATGCCGGTGTCTTTCTTGACATTCACAGCACGGAAGACACGGGTAACGCCAGCGTGTTCAACGCCAGCTTGGAAACCTTGACAATGACCCTGAAAACCAATTTGTATGGTCCCTTGCTATTGTCACAGGAACTGGCCCCACTGATGAAGCAGCAACACTACGGACGGATCGTCAATGTTTCCAGCGGCATGGGTCAATTAAGCGACATGGAAGGCAAGTCGCCTGCCTACCGGATTTCTAAGACCGCCCTGAACGCTTTGACCCGTATCCTGGCAGCAGAGACTCAAGGCTACAATATCCTAGTCAATTCGGTCTGCCCAGGTTGGGTGCGCACTGACATGGGCGGCTCTGGCGCCGAACGGACCGTAGAGGAAGGCGCTTCAGGCATCGTCTGGGCTGCGACCCTGCCGGATAATGGCCCTACCGGTGGTTTCTTCCGGGATGGACAACCGATTCCGTGGTAAATGAGAGGTATTCATCAGGCCGATCAATCAGAATCCAGTGAGCTGCTTGATTTTACCCTATTCCTTCCCTTTACGACCGGCCTCATTCCTTAACTTGTCACCAATATGCCAAAGGGCATTTGATCCTATCACCTGGCATGTTCACGGTGCAGGTATTGTCTGCGTGAACGAATATGGCCGCTAGGCGACAACATAAAACCGCCCTGCTCCGGCCAGCAAGGTCCTTGTCCCATTGATTGGGAGAAATTCATAGGAGGCGGATGATATGGCAGACATGCGCAAAAATTTTACCCAATTGATGGATGCACTGAAAAAACGTGGTGTAAGGCTTTCGCTTAATTTTTACCTTTCCCAACGCATCAGCACTTGTTCCAGTTCAGCCAAAGCCGTGATTTCTGCATCCGCCGGCTGGCCCCCAAGCCACGCCCGGCCAGTGCGGTTGACCCAGACGGTGCGGAACCCGGCTTGAGCCGCGCCGAAAACATCATGTTCCGGGTCATCGCCAACATGAACGACTTGTTCAGGCCGTGCCGCTAACCGTTGACATGCCTGCTCGAACATGAGCGGCGCTGGTTTTGCTGCGCCGACATCTATCGCATTGAGTGAGAAAGCAAACAGGTTATGCAGGCCAATCAACCGTAGATCAGCATTGCCATTGGATAGCGATGCTAGCGTATAGCGCCGGGCCAACCGCTCCAGGGCCGGTTGAACATCTGCAAACGGTTCCACGGCGTTGCGGGCGATGAAAAACACAGCAAAGGCACTTTCCACGTCGAATTCCACATAATCCGCCCGCCGCGCCGCCAGCCACAATGCTTCCTTGCGCAACCGGGTGCGATCATGGGCAATCTCCGGGCAGGTAGCAATCACCTCCTGCGATAACTCCCGTAATTCCAGCGGCGTAAACTGCTCCGGGATGCGTGGATAATGGGTGATCAACCAGTCATGCAACAGCCCTTCAGCGCGCTCGACCACCGGCCAGATATCCCATAAGGTATCATCGAGATCGAAGGTAATGGCTTTGATCATCTTCAAGCCAGCCGCTGAAAACCATGCTCCAGATCACGTTGAATATCCACCGTTTCCTCCAGCCCTACCGAAACCCGCACCAACCCGTCGCCGATACCGGCCCGCTCACGCTCCTCTGGCGTTAACCGGCCATGTGTGGTGGTTGCAGGATGCGTGATGGTGGTTTTAGCATCGCCTAGATTGGCAGTGATCGAGAGCAACCGGGTATTGTCGATCAACGCCCAAGCGGCCTCGCGGCCGCCGCGCAGATCGAAGGAAACGATGCCGCCAAAAGCACGTTGCTGCCGCTTAGCCAGTTCATGCTGAGGATGTGAAGGCAGGCCAGGGTAATAGACCCGTTCCACGGCCGGCTGAGTCTCTAACCATTCAGCCAGGCATAGGGCCGATTCACTGCAAGCTTGCATCCGCAGGCGCAAAGTTTCCAGTCCCTTGAGAAACACCCACGCGTTGAATGGGCTCATGGTAGGACCTGCGGTGCGCAGAAAACCGTAAATGTCTACGCCGACCCGCTGTTGATCACCGACCACCGCCCCGCCCACACAACGGCCTTGTCCATCCAGATACTTGGTGGCGGAGTGAATGACCAGATCGGCGCCCAGCTTAAACGGTTGTTGCAGAGCTGGCGTACAAAAGCAATTGTCCACCACCAGCAGAATGTTATGGGAATGAGCGAGATCGGCCAGCGCCTGGATGTCGGCCAGCTCCATCAGCGGATTGGAGGGCGTTTCCAGATAGAACATCCGGGTTTCCGGGCGAATCGCCATTTCCCAAGCGGATAAATCAGATAGCCGCACATATGTCGTGGCGACGCCAAATTTGCTCAAGTATTGATTGAGCAGCGACAGAGTGGTGCCAAACACACCACTGGCTGAAATGATGTGGTCGCCACTTTTCAGCAAGCTCATACAGGTCGCCAGGATCGCCGCCATGCCGGAGGCCGTCGCAATGCACGTTTCGCCGCCTTCCAACGCCGCCAGACGTTCCTGGAACATGCGCACGGTGGGGTTAGTGAACCGGGAATAGATATTGCCAGGGAGCGCGCCGCTAAACCGGGCAGCCGCTTCCGCAGCATTGGTAAAGACGAAACTGGACGTGGCAAAAATCGGCTCGGCATGTTCACCTTCGGCGGTGCGAACTTGGCCAGCACGTACTGCCAGGCTGGCAAAGCCCAATTCCGGCGAGTGGTCGCTATCCATTTTGTACTCTCAAGCGTTATTGTGCAGGTCGATGATGGCGCTGTTGGCGCTTTTCCGGGTGCCTTGGACGCTATCAGAACGTTCACGCGCAAGACAGTCCAGATAATCCCTGTCGATGCCACCGGTTACGTACTCACCGGTAAAACAGGAAGCATCGAAACGCTTGAGCGCGCGGTTGCCACGCCGCACTGCATCTTCCAGATCCGGCAGATCCTGGAAGATTAAATGATCAGCGCCAATCGCCTGGGCAATTTCTTCTTCGGAACGGGCGTGAGCAATCAATTCACGGGCAGCGGGCATGTCGATGCCATAAACATTGGGATAACGCACCGGCGGCGCGGCAGAAGCAAAGTAAACCCGGCGGGCGCCGGCATCACGCGCCATGCGGATAATTTCCCCAGAGGTGGTGCCGCGTACGATTGAATCGTCCACCAGCATCACGTTTTTGCCGCGAAATTCTAGATCAATCGCATTTAGCTTCTGACGCACTGATTTTTTGCGGGTTTTTTGCCCAGGCATAATGAAGGTGCGCGCAATATAGCGATTTTTGATGAAACCTTCCCGGTATTTGATGCCCAGGATCGACGCCATTTGCAGGGCGGCGGTACGGCTGGTGTCAGGGATCGGAATGACTACATCAATATCTTGTTCCGGCCAAACTCGCAGGATCTTTTCGGCCAGATGTTCTCCCATGCGTAACCGGGCCTTGTGGACCGATACTTGATCGATGATCGAATCCGGCCGGGCCAGATAGACAAACTCGAAGATGCAGGGTGAATAGCAAGGATGCTCAGCACATTGGCGCGCATGCATCCGGCCATCCAGATCAAACAGCACCGCTTCGCCGGGCGCGACATCGCGGATACGCTGGAAATCCAGAACGTCCAGCGCCACGCTTTCCGAAGCGACCATATATTCCATCCCCTGTTCAGTTTCGCGTCGACCGAACACGAGGGGCCGGATGCCGTGGGGATCACGAAAAGCGACTAAGCCAAAACCAACGATGAGCGCTACCGCTGCATAAGCACCTTGCACCCGCCGGTGAACCGCCGCTACTGCAGCAAAAATGTCCTCAGGGTCAATTGATAATGCACTGCGCTGCTGCAGCTCGTGGGCCAGGACGTTAAGCAGAATTTCTGAATCAGAGTGGGTGTTGATATGGCGCCGATCGGAGCGGAATAGCTCGTTTTTGAGCTGGACCGAATTGGTCAGATTACCGTTATGCGCGAGAGTAATACCGAACGGTGAGTTGACGTAGAAGGGTTGCGCCTCCGCAGAATCAGCGCTGCCTGCTGTCGGGTAACGGACGTGGCCAATTCCGATATTGCCATGCAGATTGCGCATATGGCGGGTGCGAATTACGTCGCGGACCAGGCCATTATCCTTTCGCAGATACAGACGGCCATCGTCACAGGTCACAATACCCGCTGCATCCTGGCCCCGATGCTGCAAAACGGTCAGACCGTCAAACAGGCTTTGATTGACCGGATTCCGTCCCGCAATACCGATGATTCCACACATGGGCACCCTCCTCCGCAAACCGGTTTATGACGGGAAGCGAATGTTCTGAGCTAATTCCGGCGGCAGGACACCCCGCAGCCAGAGAGCCCCTTCCTGGAAACGGCCCAACAGCAGCGATTGCTGCCACCAGGGATCATTAGGCAAGGGAGTTAACCCCGCCGCTAGCACCAAGACGACGACTATGGCTGCGCCGCGTGCCAGCCCGAAAACCGTACCGAGCAGCCGGTCAGTGCCCGTCAGGCCAGTGTAACTGACCAGATAGGAAGAGACGATGCCGATCAACCCGCCAATGAGCAATGTAGCCAAGAATAGGCCCCCAAAGGCTGCCGCAATCCGCAACGATGGAAGATCGATGTAAGGAACCAGATGGACAGCGCCATCCTCGGCAAAAAGAAAAGCAATAGCGAAAGCAGCGATCCACGTTACCAGCGAGATAACCTCGCGCAACAGACCTCGCCAGAGTCCAATGAGCATGGAAAGGGCAATGAGAAAGATGATCAGGTAATCAGCCCAGTTCATTTCTTACCCTAAATTGCTCGGTCACGCACGCTCTGCAAAATTCTTTTGTCGACGGGGCTAAAAACACCACAAACCCCATCTTCGGTGAAGACCCTTGCTGGGTTGCTGAAAAGACGGCACCCCAACCCCCGTAGCTCTGTGACCTGAAAAAACAGTTCTTCATAACTTTTTAGATCGTGGTCATGCGGGCCGCGTTGCAGGCGGGACGTTCAAGCTTCTTGGGGCAAGGATCCTTGAAGAACTGGCTGGCCATCTTAACAAAATGAACCGTGTGTTGGAATAATGCAGGAGACATGGCCCATGCCCGGCAAGCAAACACGCATCTTTCAATCATTCAAGATATAGATTGTCACGAGCACGTTTAGCTCTCTGGAAAGTCGCAAGAATTGTGGCGCGGTCATCGCTGCGGATTGCCTCAGCGAGCCGTTCCAGATCCGCCGAAAACAGGGCTATCATTTCCAATAATTGCTCACGGTTGGCAATACAAATATCATGCCACATTTTCGGATCACTGGAAGCAATGCGGCTGAAATCCCGGAAACCGCCCGCGGCATAGCGGAAAATTTCTGCCCGGTCATCCAGCCGCGCCAAGGTATCCACCAGCGTGTAAGCTAGCATATGGGGTAAATGGCTGGTTGCAGCCAGCACGGCATCGTGATGATGCACCCCCATATCGATCACTTCAGCACCTGTCAACGCCCACATCTGCCGGATAAGATGATGTGCGGTAGCACAGGTCTCGGCCAATGGCGTCAGAATCACGCGCCGGTTCTGAAATAGGGTAGCGAACGACGCTTCGACCCCGCTTTGCTCGGTGCCGGCAATCGGATGACCGGGTACGAAATTTGGCGGGATAGCGCCGTAAATGCGCTCAACATCTGCTACAACACTGCCTTTAGCGCTACCGACATCGGTCACTACTGTATTGGCTGACAGGTGCGGAACGAGGGTGCGCAACACCGGGGCGATAGCGCCTAGCGGTACAGCAACCACCACGACGTCTGCGCCGGTGACGGCACGGGCGGGGTCGGTATCATAACGATCGACCACACCCAAACGCACGGCAGCCCGCAAATTGTCCTCGCCACGCCCACAGCCGACTATTTCGTCAACCTCACCCGCCTCCCGCAATGCCCGGGCCAGGGAACCGCCAATCAGGCCGACGCCAATAACGCACAGCCGTCGAATTAAAGGTCGTGCTGCCACCCTATCAACCTCGCAGCATGTCGTTCATGGTTTCGATTAACCGCGTATTTTCCGCCTCAGTGCCAATACTGATCCGCACATACTGAGGTAGACCGTAGTTATCCACCGGACGGACAATCACACCTCGTTTGAGGAGTTCCAGGAATACTTCCCGCCCAGGACGCTCCATATTCACACAGAGGAAATTGCCCGCCGATGGCAACCACTTCAAACCCCGCTGACGGCAAGCATCCTGCAATTGCTGCATGCCCGCACGGTTAACCGCTCGACTGCGTTCCAAGTGGCTGACATCATCCAACGCCGCCGCTGCCGCAACCAGAGCCAGGCTATTGACATTGAACGGCTGGCGGACCCGGTTCAGCAGATCGGCGACCTGGGGATGAGAAACAGCATACCCCACCCGCAATCCTGCTAATCCATAGGCTTTGGAAAAGGTGCGGGTCACAACGAGATTCGGGAACCGGTTAAGCCAGCGCAATGCGCTGGGACAATCTGCTTCAGCCTCGACATATTCAAAATAAGCCTCGTCCACGACGATGATCACCGGCGCGGGGACCGCCTCCAGAAATTCTTGCAACTCAGCGGTTTTCAGCCAGGTACCGGTAGGATTATTCGGGTTAGCGATAAAAACAACGCGGGTGCGGTCATTAATTAACGCGAGCAGGGCTGCTAGGTTATGGCCATGGGGCATGGCATGCGCAGGCGGATGGGCTTTAGCGACCCGGGCAGTTGCGCCGATCGCTTGGGTGACGATGGGGTAGACTGCGAAGGCATGCTCGGAAAACACCGCCTCGTGTTCCGGCGTCAGGAATGCGCGTGCTACCAATTCCAGCACATCATTGGAACCATTGCCCAAAGTCAGCATTGCCATCGATACATCCAGTTTCGCGGACAAGGCTGCCTTGAGTTCAAAGCCGTTGCCATCCGGATAACGCGCCAGATGAGCCAATGCTTCACGCACGGCCGTGAGCGCATGGGAACTGGGGCCAAGCGGATTTTCGTTGGATGCCAGTTTAACGATATCGCTCAGGCCATATTCCCGGCGCAATTCGCTCTCTGGTTTGCCGGGCTGATAAGGTTGCAGAGTACGGACGCCGGATGCGGCGAGGGACAGGAAATCGCAGGACATGGCTGACAAACTCCTTTGAAAATGCTGAAAGCCGGATCAATCATGCTTAAAGCACGCCTTTCGGATACGACCCCAGCACCCGAAATAAACTGGCCTGATCGCGCAATTCAGCAAGCGCTCCAGCCACAGGCGAATCATGAGCGTGACCATCCAAGTCAATAAAGAACACATAGTCCCACATCCCACGCCGCGAAGGCCGTGATTCGATGCGGTTCATACTGACGTTATGCCGGGCTAGCGGTTCCAAGAGTTTAAACAACGCGCCAGGCCGATTGAGCGAGGCAACTAACAGCGCGGTTTTATCATCGCCTGAGGGAGCAATAGGCCGGTTGCCGATGATCAGAAACCGCGTGGTATTGTTCGGTTCATCCTCGATATTCCGCACCAAAGTTGGCAGCTTGTAAATATCTGCTGCGCACTGTCCGGCAATCGCCGCTACATCCGCCGCATCCCGCACTCTCGACGCTGCTTCGCCATTACTGCCAACCTCAATTTGCTCGGTACGTGGCAGATTGAGGTTCAGCCATTCACGGCATTGAGCGAGCGATTGCCGGTGTGAATAAATACGGCGAATCTCCCCAAGCGTGGCGGCGCGCGTGATTAGATGATGATTGATGCGCATCTGAACTTCGCCACAGATGCACAGGGGCGATTGCAGAAACATATCCAAGGTGTGATTGACTACACCTTCGGTGGAATTTTCCACGGGCACGACCCCGTAATCGGCAGAACCTGCCTCAACCTCGCGAAAGACTTCATCAATCGCTCGCAGCGGAATGCTATGGATGGATTGACCGAAATGCTTAAGCGCTGCTGCTTGGGTAAAGGTGCCTTCCGGGCCAAGAAAAGCAATTTTCAGCGGTTCCTCTAACGCCAGACAGGCCGACATAATCTCACGGAATAACCGGGCCATTTCCTCGTTACTGAGCGGCCCTGGGTTCGTCTCGATCACCCGCCGCAGCACCTGCGCCTCGCGTTCAGGACGGTAGAAGTTGCCAGTAGCGCCTGCTGCCTGCTTAATTACGCCAACCTGTTGCGCACAGCATGCCCGCTCAGAGATTAAGGTTTGAATCTGCCGGTCCAGTGCATCGATGTGCTCACGCAGTGCCTGTAAACTGTCTGCTTCGCTGTTCATACCGGCCCCTCATCATCTTTGGTCCCTTCATCCGCTGCTAACTCTGCGCCGCTCACCGGCAAATCGTCATCGGTATCTGCCTCGCCAATACCTTCGATTTTCTCAACGCCAATCAATTTTTCGTAACCCTGCAAACTAATCAGCTTTACCCCCTGCGTATTGCGGCCCACCAGGGAAATGCCGTCAACCGGGGTGCGTACCAATGTGCCACCGTCGGTGATTAACATGATTTCATCATCGCTTTCTACTTGCACCGCCCCCGTGACCCGGCCATTGCGTTCGGTAGTCTGAATGGAGATTACACCTTGACCACCGCGCCCACGAAGCGGGTAGTCAGCGGCTGGCGTGCGTTTACCATAGCCTTTTTCAGTGACGGTCAGCACTGCACCGTCCCCGACGACGATCAGCGCGATGACTTTTTGGTCTTTCTCCAGGCGGATACCCCGCACCCCGCACGCCGTGCGCCCCATGTTCCGCACGTTGGTCTCAGCGAAGCGTAGCGCTTTGCCAGCATCGGTGAACAACATAACATCGCATTGACCGTGGGTCAGCGCTACGTCCACCAGTTGGTCGCCATCACGTAAGTCAATGGCAATGATGCCGTTCGCACGTGGCCGGGAATATTCGGATAGCGGAGTTTTTTTGACGGTCCCGCTGGTCGTAGCGAAAAAGACAAAGTGATCTTCGCTAAATTCACGGACCGCCAGCACCGCATTAATGCGTTCGCCTTCTTCCAGAGGCAGCAGATTAATGATCGGCCGTCCGCGTGCCGTCCGCCCAGCTTGCGGCAATTCATAAACCTTTTTCCAGTACACTTGACCGCGATTGGAGAAGCAGAGCAGGGTGTCATGGGTGCTGGCGATGAACAACTTATCAATAAAATCCTCTTCGCGGATCGTGGCTGCCGCCCGGCCCCGGCCCCCACGCCGTTGCGCCCGGTACAGCGTCAACGGCTGCGCCTTGACATAACCGGCATGGGACAGCGTGACCACCATCGTCTCCTCGTTGATCAGGTCTTCCAGATTGAGGTCCTGCTCGTCGGGGAGAATGGCCGTGCGGCGAGGGTCGCTGTATTGGGTGCGCAACTCAGTCAGCTCGGCGCGAATTACTGCCGTCAATCGTTCCGGCACCGCCAGGATCTCCAGATAGTCCTTAATCCGTCTCAGTAGCTCCTGGTATTCATCCAGCAGCTTACGCTGCTCCAAGCCGGTCAGACGGTGCAATCGTAAGTCCAGGATTGCCTGCGCTTGAGCAAGCGACAACCGGTAACCGGTTTCGCTCAGCCCGAACTCCGCGGGTAAATCGCCGGGCCGCGATAAGTCAGCGCCCGATTGCGCCAGCAGATCAGTGACCAACCCCGGTATCCAGACCTGTTCGAGCAACGCGGCCCGCGCCATAGCAGGATCAGCGGCAGCGCGGATCAAGGCGATCAGAGGATCAAGATTGGCGAGCGCGACCATTAAACCTTCGACGATATGGGCGCGCTCCCGGGCCTTGCGCAGATCGAACACGGTACGCCGGATGACCACTTCGCGGCGATGCGCTAGGAATGCTTCCAGCATCTGCTTGAGGTTCAACAGGCGAGGTTGACCTTCCACCAGCGCCACCATGTTGACGCCGAAAACACATTGCAGAGGCGTGTGTAAGAACAGGTTATTCAGCACGACCTCAGCGGTTTCATTCCGCCGGAGTTCGATGTAGATACGCAGACCCTCCTTGTCGGATTCATCGCGCAGTTCCGCGATACCCTCGATCTTCTTTTCCTTAACCAGTTCGGCGATTTTTTCGATCAACCGGGCCTTGTTCACCTGGTAGGGGAGTTCGGTGACGATAATCGCTTGCCGATTACGCACCTCGTCTATTTCAAATTCCGTTTTGGCGCGCATCCGCACCCGGCCCCGCCCGGTTTCATAGGCATCATGGATACCGCTGATCCCGTTAATCAGCGCGGCGGTGGGGAAATCCGGCCCTGGGAGATAGTGCATCAATTGTGAAACACTTAACACCGGATCATCGATCAGGGCAATGCAGGCGTCGATCACTTCACCAAGATTGTGTGGCGGGATGTTAGTAGCCATGCCAACGGCGATCCCCGAGGAGCCGTTGACCAATAAATTGGGGAGGCGGGTGGGGAAAACAGCCGGTTCATGCTCTGATTCGTCATAGTTGGGGACGAAATCCACTGTTTCCTTATCGATATCGGCCAGCAACTCGTGTGCGATACGGGACATACGCACTTCAGTGTACCGCATGGCGGCAGGCGCATCGCCATCAATGCTTCCAAAGTTCCCTTGTCCATCAACCAGCATATAGCGTAAGGAAAAAGGCTGTGCCATGCGGACAATCGTGTCGTAAACAGCAACGTCACCATGCGGATGATATTTACCGATACAGTCGCCGACCACACGCGCAGATTTTTTATAAGGTTTGTTCCAATCATTGCCTAATTCGCTCATAGCGAACAATACCCGCCGATGTACTGGTTTGAGACCATCACGCACATCCGGCAGCGCCCGTCCAACGATCACGCTCATCGCGTAATCCAGATAAGATTGACGCATTTCGTCTTCTAGATTGACCGGCAGGATTTCTTTGGCAATTTCAGTCATGTGGAGCCTCTGTCAACAACAAACCCATTCCAGCGTGTGGAGTGGTAAGGGTTTGAATTGTAGCACGATGGACCATGAAAGTCCGGGTGAAAGGCTGTAAGAGCAGAAGGCGTCCGCTCTCTACCCATTACTCTCATTGACAGACCGAATCCGTCGCCAGAACCGCCAACGGGCAGCTCCGGTCAATGAATACCGGTACCCGTCGCCACCATAGAGATGCAGGGTTTTGATCTGGCCAATTTGCAGCAACCGCCGGCAAGGTTTGAACCAATTCTGTTCCAGATAAGCGACATGTTCCGCCCACGCCAAGGGATTGCCATCAATCCGGTCATAACGCATAAGGTCTAGCATCACCAGGCTGCTGGTTTCACCGGCAGCAGCTTCCTGCCAGTCGCTGGCATTATCGGGAACCGGGCTGATTGCTCCATCAGCTAGCCAAGCCAAACCACGAAGCAATGGGTCCCGGGCATAAAGACCGGCGACGGGAAGATGGGCGCCTATCGGGAGTGAGCCGCCACCCCAAAACCAGACGCTATTGATCATCGGTTGGTTACACTGCTCTCTTGCCTGATTAACAGGATGGTTGTGGAACAACATTTGCGCTTCTGTCAACAAAGCGTGCCAACGCCGTGTATTCGGCCCATACGGCAATAAGGAATTGATATCACGACCAATAACACTGCAAAGAGGATGCGTGCGAATACCAGGATCGGCAGGCAACCGTAAATACCAGCGGTCGGGACAAGGAACATGAAGTTGCAACCCATCGCTGGCAAAGGTCTGGTCAAATGCTGCCGCCAGCGCTGCGGCCTCAACCGGTTCAATAGTCAACGTCCGCGCATCGGCTAGAAACACCCCGCGCAGATCCGGGCGCAGATGCACAGGATCAGCCCGCAACCACCAGTCATCACCCGATTCGCGGCTATCTGCCAGTTGCGTGACCGCTGCAACGGGCAGGTCAGCTTCAACGGGAATAGACAAGCCAAACAACTGAAACAACACAGCATCGATGGCCGGCAGCGTTTTATGGCGGTCCGCCCGGGCTAACAGCCACTCCAGCGCCGGGACTGTTGGGCGGGGTGCTATCAAATCATCTGGCCAGGTGCCCAGCAAGCCTGGAATCAGCAAAGACAGGATCGTTGCCATCGGAAGTTTATCAGCCGGCAGTTGTTGACCCCTTGGGAAGGGGCAGATAGAAGGTCTTGATGCGTTTACGTTTAAAGATGCTTAAAACGGTGGTTAAAAATGCCAAATACCAACTAAACTCAAAGACAATGAATTACTTCATCTTCCTATTATATTTATTTTAATGTGGGGATTTAGGTATTGACCGCTTGACCCTTATCGGCAAAACACACCGATTCTAATAAATAAATTGGCACGATGAATGACTAATTATTATGGGACCACTACCATGGAAAACGATCTGGAACACGATATCCGTCATTTGGCTTATCACATCTGGCGGTCAGCCGGAAACGAGTTTGGTCAGACCGCTCTGGATTTCTGGGTGATGGCGGAGCGGATGGTGATTGAATTGACAGCGGATTCAGTCCGTTTAGCGAACACGGCCACTACCGCTGCCGCCGAAACCATGACTGCCTGGCCAACGGCCCTGCGCGCTCTTTATTTATATCGCGTTCGCGAACTCGCCCGATGCATGTGGGCCGCCAGTACTGAACAGCGCGAGTGCTCGCTGGATTACTGGTTGACTGCCGAAAAGCATCTGCGCTTACTCACCGAGTCAGCCGCATGCACTGCCAGCGCCAATCTCGATAGACAGGCCATCTTAACCCGGATCTTCGAAGTATTCTCGCCAGCGGCTTACCTGGAGCAAATCCGTACAACGGCCTACCAGCTTTGGGAAATCGCGGAGAACCAGCATAAGTCGGCGTTGGATTTCTGGTTAGCGGCGGAGAATAAGATAATGGAGTCAGTGGCCTCGGATGGTATATCGGCTGTTTTCCAAAACATCCGTTCGGCGGCTCATGCTTAACTGGCAGATATAACTAAATTTTATCCTTCAAAGGAGAGAAAGTGAGTACCCGTGAAGGGACGATATAAGAAAAAATTGCTGATCATGTAGGTATTTTTGGCTTGATCAGGCCGTATGCACTGCTTCTGAAAATCATGATCAAACCAACCCGCTGGGCATCATTCCGGGCATTGCCGCGTAAGACGCTGCTGGCTATCACGATCGCAGTGCTGTTATCTATCTTGGCTATAACACTGCGATTGTGGCATCTTGACACAAGCCCTTTCGCTAACTTTTTTCCGGAAAAGCCTGCCTGGAAAGCGGAGCCGATTAAGATCGCTGTCGCCAATGCCTTCAGTGGACCCAATGCCGCTTCTGGCATTGCCATGCTGCGCGGGGCTCAACTATTGGCCGATAAAGTGAACGCCGAAGGCGGCATTCACGGCCATCCCCTTGTTCTCCAACCGTTCGACGATCTCCGCAGTGCCGAACAAGCCGAGAAAGTTGCTGCGCAGATTGGCACCAGCTCCGATGTCGTTGCCGTGATCGGTCATGGCTCCAGCACTGCCTCGCGCACTGCCGGTCACCTATACCGGCTGTATAAGGTGCCTGCTGTTACGCCGACCTCGACCAATCCCAACGTAACCCGGTTCAATCCCTGGTACTTCCGCGTTATCTTCAACGACGACCTGCAGGCGAGCATCCTGGCGCATTACATCAAATCAGTCCTGAATTTCCAATCTATCGCCGTAGTTCACCTGGCCGATACCTATGCAGCCACTCTGAACCGGAGCTTCGGATTCACCGCAGAAACCATCGGGCTGCATATCCATCACCAGATCGTGCTGTCCAACCAACCCCAGCCTGAAGAGATCAGCGCGGCGGCAGAACTTTTGGCAGCGGACCGTAAAATTCAAGCCATCTTGTTGATTCTTCGCCCGCCACAAGCCGAGCCACTGGTACAAGCTCTGCATCAACGTGGCGTCACTGCCCAGTTGCTTGGCACCGACTCACTGGCTTTAGCCGGCTTTGCCGCCGAGCAAAGCGAAAAACCGATAGCTGGCCCAGAACCTCCCTCGCATTTCACCGATGGCATGTATATCGCTGCCCCCTTCATCCCAGACACAGCCACCGCAGCAGCCCGGCAATTTCTTCATGATTATGCAGCGATCTACCGGGAAGACCCCATTTGGAGCGCTATTTACGCCTACGATAGCGCACAGGTGATCGCTGAGGCCCTACGGCGGCTACCGGCCATCGATTTAACCGATGTATCCGGTCTGCGCGAAGCCACCCGCACGCAACTCGCAGCGATGAATACACCGATGCGTGCGGCCATGGGTCTGATGGGGCTACTGTATTTCAATGCAGAAGGCGATGTGATTCGCCCGGTCTACATTGCCCGCGCCAAAGGCGGGCATATCACCCCCGCCACCCGGCAATTGCAACTGGTCGACAATCCGGAATTGGTCAGCACCTTGCAGGCGCAGGGTGAGAACATCATCGATCTGGGTGACAGTCTGTTGCAGATCGTCCAAGTGGTCCATACCGGAGTCCACTGGAACAAGCTGCAGGCTATCGACGAAAAGGCGCGCACTTTTCAGGCCGACTTCGATGTATGGTTCCGCTACAGTGGTGCGCTGGATATTGAGAATCTTGTATTTCCCGATGCTGTCACGCCGATCCGGCTGGCGAGGCCCGTCGTGATCCGGGATCTGCTCGGAGAACATTACCGTGCGTTCCGGGTACAGGGAACTTTTCTCTACACCACCACGCACCGGAATCTGATTGATGGTAATGAAAACTTTACCATTCAATTCCACCATGCCCACCTCGACCAAAGCCGTCTGGTCTTCGTCACAGACAGCCAGAACATGGGCTTGAGCGAAGGGCACCGGGGTTGGAGCCAAATTTTGCGGGCGGAACAAGTACTGGCGGCGGATTCTGGCTGGGTGATCAAGGAAGGCGCCGTCTACCAGGAAATCCATAACCGTAGCACGCTTGGCGATCCGCTGTTTCCGATGATCGCGCTGCCGTATTCCTATTTCTACGCCAATATCCAGGGCCATCAGGGTGAGGTTTCCCTTCAGCGCCAGCTTGCCCGGTTTTTACCGGACCGGTTCAGTGTGCCGTGGTTTATCTTCTTCGGCGCATTGTTTTTGAGCAGCTGGACACCCTGGCTGCAACACCGCTATCCAGTGCCTATGGCTTTGGTGCGGCTGGTGGCCAGCGCCTGCCTGCTATATCTGCTGGAAAACCTTTTCAATGCGCTGTATGCCGAACGCCTGGAACTCTACCAGCTCGAACTGATGCTGCTGTTTTTCAAGAGTCTGTGGTGGCTGCTGCCGGCGCTGTTCGTGGTGGCCTTGCTGCCGCCGCTGATCTGGCGTCCTATCGAGCGGCGGACTCGCTATCCGGTGCCGAACGTCGCGCGGACCTTTGTCAATCTGGTAGTGTTCGGGATTGCTGGCGTATGTATTCTGGCGTTCGTCTTCGACCGGCCATTGACCACGATTTGGGCAGCGTCCGGCTTGTTGACGCTGATTTTAGGCATCGCCTTGCAGAACCTGATTCTCGACGCATTCAGCGGTCTCGTGCTGAATCTGGAGCAACCTTTCACCTTGTCGCAATGGATTGGCATCGCCACCCGCTGGCACGGCCGCCAGTTCGGACGGGTCGAGGAATTGAACTGGCGCACGACGCGTCTCTGGACGCGGGATAACAACCTGGTGGTCATCCCCAACAGCATCATCAGCACTGCAGCGATCACCAATTATTCCCGTCCTACCTATCCCAGCCGGATGGAAATTCCAGTCGTACTGGAATTTTCCGTGCCAGTCGAGCGCGCCCAGCAAGTGCTGGAAGAAAGCGCCCGCCAAGCAATCGTTTCGGGAGCAGTGCTGGGAGAACAACCGATCCGGGTGGTCGTCGACACGCTGGAAAGCTACGGAGTCCGCTACAAAATTCAGGTGTACCATCATCCGGAGATGGTTTCACCCGAGGTGGTGAAAACCGCAGTGAACCGGGCGGTGATGTCGCGTTTACAGACGGAGGGACTGAAGGTGGCCTTGCCGCTGGACCCTCTGTTGATACGGCGCAGGACCAGTTAGAAAGGTTTTCTTAACTCAATTTCTCGCGCAAATAAGCAGCGGCATTCGTCGTGCTCTCCTGGCATACCCACAATCCTAATTGTTCAAAGCCGCCGATTTCCTGAGTATGCGCCAGAAATTCCAGATAGAGACCAGCGCCTGGCCCATTATTGATGGTCATGTTAAAAGCCGGCTCGCGCCCTAACATGGGCATGATTTGCATTAATGCTCAAATGGCATCCTGAATCCCTTGGGTCACAGCGCGCATCTCAGCACTGGTCAATTCATGCAAATACTACTGAAAATGAAAGCTGTATCTGCTCATCTTGTCCGATAAAAACATGCTGATGATAGCACCCAAGCCATCCTGACCCGGTCAATGAGATTGGACCGTTCAAATTAGCCTGCCACCGATAGAATCTGCCCAGATCTAATTTTTATCTTTTTGAATTAACTTTGAATATCCTGGATGGGCATCGAATTTGCTACGCTGCTTCCGCCGGAACTCTTTGTAAAGCAAGCGTAGCGTGCCTTTACGCACAAGCTGGCTAGCAGGTTTTCAGAGATTCAACGCATTTACCACCCGCTTGTTCGCCAGCAATTCCATCAAAGCCACTACGAGAGGAGGATATGCCATGGGTGAAGTCACATGGCCGCTCGAACAAAATGTGATTCGAGGAAATAAAATCAATCATACTTTTGGCATGGTTAGAAAAAATGCTGATGGCACCCCCAAGCCGCATCAAGGCTGGGATTTCAAGGCCACAGTCGGTACAAACGCCTACGCGATTGCCGATGGCAAGATCGAATTTGTCAAAGACAGCGGTGCTTACGGCAAACAGATTTGCTTATCATTTACTTGGAAAGATCAAAAAACGCGCTATGCATTTTACGCGCATATGAACACAATCTTGGTTAGCCAAGGCCAGCAGGTCACGATGAATACGATTATCGGTACCACAGGTAAGTCAGGCAACGCCCAGAATCTGCCTGCTAGCGAAGACCATCTGCACTTTGAAATCCGCACCAAGGCTAATGCTGGGTATGGTTTGAGCAATCGCCTCAGTCCTTTGAAGATTTTTGGCAAATGCCCGCTTTTGGCTGCCCAGGATGGCAACGAAATTATTACTTTTTAATCCACGCCATATACCCCGGATTGCGAAGATTTAACTCTGGGGTCAGTTATAAAGAATATTTATATGAATATCATGATCTTAAATCATATGAAACAACGTTATTTCTCTGGATGGATCATCGGATCGCTAGCCCTGATTGTAAATGTCTCCAGTATTGCCATGAACCGGCAGCCTGGGCTCTATCAGGAACAAGCGTTCATCGCGACCGGATATGACTTTAGCGCGCTCGGATTAAAGAATTGCCAGTCAACCAGAGCACTTGATACCACACACTATCTAGCAGCTTGCCGGCAGACCTCCCCGAAGGCGATATCGGGGCTGCGCTTATTTTTAGTGGATACTCGACAGTCCGAACAGAACGCTATTTTATTCCGCTCCCCGGATTTCGGAGATGCCTACTACGTCAAAGTGACCGTATTCAACAAAGATCAGGGTGATGGCCCTACTTTCATACTAGCGGAATCTGGCGCAGAGTTCAGTTATGGGGTCCAGATCTACATGCTTGATGGTTCAGAGTTGCGATCTGCCGGCAATATTGATGAGGTATTATTGGATGATGAAGAAAATGCCAGCTCCGTGGTACCCACATTGCAAATCAAGGATACTGGCCAAACTGTAGTGTTTTCCTTCACCAAAAATGTGATGGTTCCCGATCGCCAAGGCAACTACACCACAGTCACTCCAGAGCAGATACGCTATATCTTCGATGGCCGCAAACTTCGTCGACTACTCTCCAATCAATAAGAATTGCCGATCTACTGATCTCCGGTCAACCCACTCGATAAACTCTGCGGCGGGCAGGGGAGGGCTGAACAGATAACCTTGGGCAAAATTACAACCCTGTTCAAGTAAAATAGCCCGTTGCTCCTGGGTTTCTACTCCTTCTGCCACGACTTCCAGCCCCAGGCTGTGACCGAGAGAAATGATAATGGCGGCAATCGCCCGGTCGTCCGGAGCCGTTGTCAGATCACGGACAAAACTACGGTCGATTTTTAGCGACGTAATCGGCAAGTTTTTCAGATAGGCCAAGCTCGAATAACCAGTGCCAAAATCATCAATAGCCAGTGTGAAACCGAGTTGCCGTAACTCTTGTAGCGTGGTCATGGTTTCCAAGCCCGCTTCAAGTACCGCAGATTCCGTCAACTCCAGCTCCAGCGCATCATGCGGCAATCCATATTGCTGCAACAGCACTTCAAGTTCATGAGCCAGATGCGGGGTGCGAAAATGCCGGGCAGCGATGTTCACTGCGACTCTCAAAGGCGGTAACCCCGCTGCGCGCCAGGCGGCTAAATGCCGGCATGTATCCTCGATCACCCAGCAACCGATGCCAATAATCAAATCATTATCTTCCGCCAGCGGAATAAAGCGGCTTGGCAGGATCAGTCCTTCATCGGGATGTTGCCAACGTACCAGCGCCTCGGCGCCCACGACCCGTCCATCGACCAGACACACTTTGGGCTGAAAATAGGTCCGCAACTGCCCGGTTTGAATTGCCTTACGCAAAGCTGACATCAAAGTGAGACGCTCCAGGCTGGCAGCGTTCATCGCAGCATTGTAGAAGCGGAAAGCGTTGCGTCCAGCCTGCTTGGCCTGATACATGGCAGTATCGGCGTTCTTGAGCAAATCCTGGAAACAGTCTCCATCATGAGGATAGAGGCTGATGCCGATGGAACCGGTGATGGCGAACCGGTGCTCGGCGAGCGCCACAGGCTCCCGCAACAAGGCCAGAATCTTATCGGCCACTCGCGCTGCGCCATCCCGTCCGGTTTCCGGCAGCAGCATCATAAATTCATCCCCCCCCAGCCGCGCCAGGGTATCGGTATCACGCAAACTCTTCTTTAGATGAGAGGCCACTTGGATCAGCAGGATATCACCCACAACATGGCCTAGCGAGTCGTTAATGTCCTTGAAGTGATCAAGATCGCAAAACAACAGGGCTAGGCTGCCCTTGCTGCGCGCGATCAAGGCCATCACCAGCGTTGCTTGTTCAGCCAGCAACCGGCGATTAGGCAAACCCGTCAAGGAGTCATGGTAGGCCATGTGGCGAATGCGCTCCTCAGCCTGCCGGCGCTCGCTGACATCGCGCACAACCACTAAAACCCCTTGCACTCCTGGATATTCGGACAGATTAGTGGCAACCACCTCAATCTCTGTCCAGTAGCCGCACTGATGGCGGAAGCGGAATTCAATCGGTGTTCCCCGATGGTCACAAGCCAGCATCTCGGCAAAAACCCCTTGAACTTGAGGGATATCTTCTGGATGAACCAGATCTAGCGTAGACCGGCCCAGCAATGTTTCTGGCTCGTACCCCAGCATGGAATAGCTACGCGGACTGACGTATTTGATCCGCATATGCGCATCCAAAATCATAATCACATCTGATGCATGCTGCACAATGGAGCGAAACCGTTCTTCACTCTCCTGCAACGCATCCATGGCCTGCCTTTCTCTTGTGATGTCGAGTAACATGCCATCGAAAACAATCTCGGTTTCCAATTGGCGCGGGCTAGATAACCCTTTAAACCAAATCGTCTCTCCAGAAGGCTTGATGAACCGCCCTTCAAATTTCCAGGGTTTGAACTTGGTAGTAGCCTCCAGGATCGAGGACATGAAGCGCTGGCGATCCCGCTCGTCGATCTGGGCTACAAATCGCTCAAAAAGGCTGGTCTGATCGTCAGCCATTCTCGGCAAACCAAAAATTTCCTCCAGACGCCCATCGACGTAATGGAGGCCCATTTCCCCCTCGGAGCGGATAAAAAACTGATACACAACTCCAGGCAAATTGGTAGTCACACTCCGCATTCGTTCTTCGCTCCGCCGCAACGCGACTTCAACACGCTGCCGCTCAGCGATGTGCCACCATTCGCGTACGGTGCGTTGGGCAATGCGCGCGAACTCCCGAAAGGTGTCGGTAGATTTAACGATATAATCGGCTGCACCGGCTTTCATAGCTTCTACGGCTATTCGCTCATCACCCTGACTTGTCATGATGATTACTGGGTATGAGAGCGGCGCGGTAGCCCGCAGCAGATCCACGCCACTACCATCTGGCAAGCGCAGATCAGCGATCAGCACGTCCGGCGTCTGATCGATCAGCCAGATGCGAGCCGCTTTGAGACTGCTGACAACCAGCAACTCACAGGAGAATTCAGACATGCGTACAGCACGTCGCGCCAGCTCAGCATGATCCTCATCATCCTCAGCCAACAGAATTTTTATGAGGCTATTCGGCCGGGTGCGAGGCTCCATAAGATTCGGATTTGTGCTATCGCTGTCCATCCCGCTTATTCCCGAGGTCTCATATTCCAGTCCAGCCAGTAGCAACCCAGCTCCCGCACAAGCGCAACAAAATCGGAAAACTCAATGGGTTTTACTAGATAGCTATTGGCGTGACAGTCATAAGCCCGAGCAACATCCGCTTCCGCCTGGCTGGTTGTTAGAATAACCACCGGGATGCGATTCAGGTCTGGCGAAGTTTTAACGGTTTGCAGCACAGTTAAGCCATCGACCTTCGGTAGATGTAAATCCAGCAGGATGATAGAGGGACGCGGATGAGAGGCCGGATCCGCGTAGGAACCTCGTTGGAAAAGATAATCGAGAGCACTGGCGCCGTCTTCAACATGTATCAGACGAATAGCCATCGAATGCCGGGCAAAACCACGCCGCACTAGCTCAGCGTGATCAAAATTATCCTCCACTAATAAAATGACCCCATGCGCGCCGGTCATGTTGAATACTTTTCTGTCTGCGCTTCCAATGACGAATCAGCCAGGGGTAAAGTAAAATAGAAGGTGCTACCCTGGCCGGGGCCAGCAGACTCGACCCATAGCTGGCCATTATGAAACTCGATAATACGCTTGACCAACGCCAACCCTACGCCCGTTCCTTCGGTGCGGGGATCCAGCTGCTCAAACAAACCAAACACCTTGTCGTGATAGCATGGTTCGATCCCCAAGCCATTGTCTCGCACATAACAGACCATTTGCCCTCTATCCTGGCGGCAGCCCACAGCGATCACTGGCTTAGGCTGTTCGCCTAAGTATTTGACAGCGTTATCCAGCAAATTTTGCATGACTTCCAGCAGACGCGACCGGTCACCGCATACCGTTGGCAAGTCGCTGGCGACATCCAGGCGTACTTCCCGCTGCTGGAAACGACCCGCCAGCAATTCCACCGCCTCATATACCAGTTCTGCCAATGGCACGCGGACCGGAGGATTGCAAATCCGGCCGATTCGCGACAATTCGAGTAAATCATCCAGCAGGTTTTTCATCTTGTCGGCCGCCCCGCCGATGCGCGCCATATCACTGCGAACCTGTTCTGTATCCCCGCCTGCCAGATCCTGTTCCAACACGCCAAGAAAGCCTTTGATGGTGATTAACGGACTCTTGAGATCGTGCGATACCGTATAAGTAAACCGTTCCAATTCGGCATTTTTGGCTTCCAGCTCTACGATCAACCGTTCACGCTCGGCTTCCGCTTGTTTACGTGCGGTGATATCGGTTCCTACGCTAAACACTCCAGAGATGTTGCCCAATTTGTCAAGAATGGTCCGGTTGCTCCAGGCAACCCAGACCTGCTCACCATTTTTACGCAGGTTCTGATTGACGTTACTCGCATAATCATCCGGGTGTTTGATAATGTCATCAACCATCTCCGCAAGATTGCGCCCGGTTTCATCGAAGGGCGAGACGAGAGTTCCCAGCACAGGCTGGCCGATAATTTCCGCTTCAGTGTACCCGAAAAAGTGCAGTCCATACTCGTTGAGGAAGATGATACGTCCATCGCGACCCCATTTCAGGATAATACTATTCGCATTTTCGACTAAATCACGATATTTCTGTTCAGTCTCTTTACGTTTTTTAATGTTAACGCTGAGAATCAACACCATCCCAGCCAGCGATATGATCACTGCCCCCGTACCTAAAGCAAGCGCACGGTGAACCTCGAAAAAACCGGGCTGCCGGTTAAGGAAAACACTATTTGCTGGCAAATCAGCATCTTCTAGACCAAAACGCCGCAGGACTGCATAATCAAAAAGGTATTGATTGGGGCTTTCCCACACAGTTTGAATCTGTTGGATCGATTCACCGTTGAGCAGCCGTACCGCCAGATGTCCAGCCAACCGGCCCTGCGAACCCCCATCAATGACCTTGCCACCCAGCGCCCCCGAGCCGATCCAGGCATCATGTGCGCTGTAGATCGGTACTGGACTGGCCTTAGCCAACAGTGTCGTTGCTGTATCCGCTTGTATAATGTTGCCGGCAGCATCTGTCTGACGCCCCGCTAGCAATACTGCTGTATCCTGCGTCTGCCTGCGTAACAAGGCTTCGGCATGGCTGATCTGTCCATCCGCCCAATACTCAGCCGTGAAAGGCTCCTTCATTTGCTGCAGTGCTTCACGGATCAGCGCTCGATTAGCTTGGCCAGTGATGGAATCATCAGAAATAACAAGTAGCTTAATGACTTTTGGTTGAAGCTGGCGAATAAGTTGCAAGGTTTCAAGAAACGAAGGGATTTCGGAAACGCCCGTAAGATTGGACAGGCCAGCGACATCCGGAGGCTTGAGGTTATTGATACCGCAAAAGACCAGCGGCTTGCCGGGCGTGATTTGATCCCGATTAGCCAGCATGAAATTGTAAGCGTGGTTATCCGAGACCAGCACGACATCAGGCTGCCGGTTCCAATACTTATCCTGGAGGCGGGTTAGCGTACCGGTAAATCCAGCTTGCAACAGCTGGGGGAAGCGGAGCGCGTCCAGATACTCGGTGAAAATCTCATAGCGCTGCCCACTGGCAGACAGTGACTCTAGAATGCCGGCTTGGATGGCGTCGGTCCAGTGCAGTCCTTGATGATAGGAATGCAGAATCAGCAGGCGTTTGAGTTGAATCGGGGATTCCGGCGAAACACCATGCGACATACTGGCCGCATTGCTTGCTTCTATCATCATTAACCAGCATAGGAGCAAAAAAGATAGCAATCGAAGTTTAAAATACATATTGATTAATAAGTTAAATTTATAGCCTCTAACCCTTGGAGCGTGGATCACCCGGCAGATATAACCCTGCTAACTTATAAAACACCTCGGAGGTACGCGGGCCAGCCTGGCCATCCACTTTCACATAAATTCCTGGCAAGCTATTCATAAAGCATTGCAACGCCTCGACCCAGGGCGAGGCAACGCCCTCATCGTAGCGTAGTAATGGCCAATCAGGCCGGTCCTCTGGATCATCGAATTCAATTAAGTTACATTCCGCCAATCGCCGCAGCAACACTGCTGCACCGCAGCGTTGGGCGATGCTGACCTCACTCCAAGTATCGTCAGTGACGTACTTACCTTTAATGTAATGGGTCGAGTAATTCCATAAATAGGGTGAAGGAACGTCAGGGTGGTGCAACCGGTAGCCCCAGCCACCCCGCCCTTCCAGCAAAAACAGGATGCCCGCGATGCTCCAATCCTGCCAAAGATCAAAATGATATAACCGTAGAGCATCCGTAGCGCTATCCTCCCAACGGAACGGTGGCTCGCCTTCAATAGGCCGTCCGTCTGGCAAATGCCGGGTGCGATCGGTCAGCGGATCACCATTATGCAAGTGAGCACTAAAATCACGGCCTGTATCGCTCTCATGCAGCACTGCCACGACAAACCAGGGTACATTCAACCGCTGACCCACTAATTGATATCGTTCACGCTCTTTTGCCAGTGCATTCGTAATTTCGTCTACTTCAGCGGCCTGTTCCTGGCGAACTACGCAGGTTGCAAACATTGTCCGATAGTCATCGCGTAATTCATCTGTCAGCATGATGCGGCTCATAATCAAATCTCGTTACAGGGGTTTGGGAATGGCGGAAGCTAGCGCGAGTGATCCTTCAGCCAGGTCTGCTTCAGACTAGATACCTGCAGAGCGCAATACCACTTTGACCGCAATCAGCACCAGCAAAATGAACAATAGAGTCATGATTAGCCCGACCAGGATGTAATGAATTGGACGGCCCTGCTGGAAATCCCGCGCGCGATTTTTCTCGCTTTGCACCCCGAAGAAAGCGGCCAATACGCTGAGAATGATGCTCAACGGTCCGGGTGAACGGTTATCGGAGGGATTGTCAGAATTACCGGTATCAGGTTTAGAAGACATTAGATTACTCGATGACAAACTCTGGTAAATTAAACCGTCAGTCAGCGCCGTGTTGTCTATTTCGCCGTTCCCGGCGAGACGGGCACCTTATTCACGGTTCTCGTCGGCTTTTCAAAGTTGCCAAGCCATTTTGCTATTATGCCAGCCAAACTGCCTTTGCTATCATCCGGCACGATCGATTCCCCCATTGCTTATTGGCGGGATCACATGATCAGCCGCGCTGCTTTTCTACGTGATGCCGTGCTTATCGCTCGCCAGCTTCCCGCTGCGCGTTTTATCCTCAATCTATGCGAGGACCGTTATCAATTCCTGGCGGCATTTGCAGCGGTGGGCATCAATTATCAAACCAACTTATTGCCATCCAGCCGGGCCACCTTGCATTTACGGCAGCTCGCTGAGGATTATCCCGGCAGCCAAGCAATCGTAGATAGCGACATTGAGCGCTGGCTCGCCTCGAAAATCGTGGATAGCGCCGCGTTACCGGTCCCTGAACTGCCGGTTGATCATCTTATGGCAATTGCCTTTACCTCGGGCAGCACCGGCCGCGCTAAACCCAATCTCAAGCGCTGGGGAGAACTGGTCAGTGGCGCCCGGCAGGCGCAACAGCGTTTCGGGTTTAATACCGGCTTGACGGTGGTCGCGACCGTGCCCCCTCAGCACATGTACGGTCTGGAAACTTCAATCATGGCGCCATTGCTAAGCGGCGTGTGCATCCACGCCAGCCGGCCGTTCTTTCCTGAAGATGTGCGCGCAGCCCTGGCCGATGCACCGCCGTTCCGGATATTGGTTACCACGCCAATCCACTTACGGGCTTGCGTCGAGGCTCAACTCATCTGGCCAGAGATCGCTTTTTTGATTTCAGCGACTGCGCCCCTGTCCCTGGAGCTCGCTGCTCAAGCAGAGCAGGTCTTTAGCGCCCCGGTTCTGGAGATTTACGGTTGTACGGAGGCCGGTTCTATCGCGAGCCGCCGCGTACAGGAAAGTGATTATTGGTTGCTATATGACGGCTTCCGTCTGAATGGTGACTGCCTGTCAGGCGCGCATTTACCGGAACCCGTACCATTAGGAGATATCATTGAAATTTGTGATAAAGACCGGTTTCGTCTACTCGGTCGCCGTGAAGACTTAATTAACCTGGCTGGCAAGCGCAGTTCATTAGCTTATCTTAACCACCAGATCAATCAAATTGAGGGAGTGATCGAAGGAGTTTTCGTCTTGCCGGATGAAACTGCAACAACAACGCAGCGCTTGGCAGCCGTGGTTGTTGCGCCAGATCTGGACGAACGGCAACTATTGGCAGCGCTGGCCGAACGCCTCGACCCGGTATTTCTGCCGCGGCCGCTGGTCCGGGTCAAGCAACTACCACGTAATGAGACAGGCAAGATGACACGAGAAGCCTTATTGGCATTAATCACCGGTGCATCTTCATTCACCAAGGTTCATCATGATGAATGAAAAACAGCGTGTGATCGCTGCTAATCATCCGAGTCTGGCCGGACATTTTCCAGGTCATCCGATCACACCGGGGGTCGTTATTCTGGACGAGGTCATTCAGATGCTGGCCGAGCAATGGCCGGATAGACGACCCATCGGGATACCGATCGTAAAATTTCTAGCACCCCTGCGACCGGAGCAGCCTTTCAAGATTCGAATTTTCGAGTCCGGTCTCCCTCGGGTCCGGTTTGAGTGCATCCAAGAGAATGGCCTGCTCCTGGCCCAAGGTTATTTACTCCTAGCGGATATAGATAACTGACATGAAATGGGGGTTACTCAAGAGGAATTGGTTTAATGCCTATCCATCGATTGCACGAGAGCCACGATCTTCGCTCCAAAATTCTCCCTGCCGGATTGCTTTCGCTGTTCAATGATCGTTTTATCCGGTCATGTGATCTCATCGAGGAATATATTTTCCGGCTTGCTCTTGGGGTAGTCCGTCAAGCGGGGCTAGTAGCTCCCCTTGCAAAAGGCGGAACGGCTACGGAGATTGCCATAGACGCCGGGCTTGATCCGTTAGCCGGGCCGTGGCTCACCGATTGGTTATTACGCCTGCTGACCGAACGAGGCGTTATTCTTTGTAGAAATGGGATTCCTGCCCGTTTCCAGATATCGAACCCTCTTCCGGATCTTGACCCCATTGAAATTGAGAAGATGCAAGCCAGTCACGATGCTACCGCGCTTCCCTCATTCCAACTAGCCACCCTTGCAGCAGAAGGCTATCCGCGGGTCATGCGAGGTGAATCCTCCGGGGAATCCATTCTTTTTACCGCAGACCGGCTCGCCGCCTGGGCAGCCTATTTCTCCAATAAAAATCCGTTATACGCGATCAGTAACGAAATCGGCGCAAGGGCAGTTCAGGCGCATTTCCCGCATCCGCATGGGGCTATTTTAGAGATCGGCGGTGGATTTGGCAGCGGGGCGATGACATTGCTTGACCGCTTCGACGAGGCTGGTGCCGCGACCCGTATTAAAAATTACCATTTCACAGAGTATTCGCCGATCTTCCTGCGCCGCGGTCAGCGCGCATTAATGTCGCGCCCTAATGCACGCGGACATATCACTTGCGCACGACTGGACATAAACCGGCCGTTCGCCGAAGCACACGTCGAACCAGCTAGTCTTTCAGTCGTTTACGGCGTAAATACGCTGCATGTAGCACACGACCTTGCCTTTACGCTGCGAGAGATATACACCGCTCTCGCGCCAGGTGGGCTAGTTGTCGCTTCCGAATGTATACGTCCCTTCCCTGCACAAACAGTTTACGTCGAATTTATCTTTGCCTTGCTAGCGTCTTTCCGTTCCCCTGCTCTGCAAGCAGCGTGGCGGCCTAACGGCGGGTTTCTGACTCCTGAGCAGTGGATCGAAGCATTCAAGACTGCAGGATTTAAGGATTCATTTGTCTGGCCGGATATTGCCAATATCCGCGATCACTACCCAGCATTTGTCGTGGCAGTTGTGGGTGCGACACGGCCTTAAAAGATGGTATAAATTTGATTTATTCCTATCAATCAATAGGTATTATTTATCCTATAGTCAGATATCCTATAGTCAGATGAAAGCTATTGAGGCCATTGATGCGCTCGTGTCTTAAAGGAATCCATCCAATGAAACCCAAACTCTTTTGTAAAAAAATCATGATCATGTGGACCTCGATAGCATTCAAAAGCTTTCCAAAAGGCAGCCACACCCTATGCCGCTGGATCGCCGGTTTATTATGGGTGTTAAGCTGGAATACCGTTATCGTTGCAGCGCCACCGCCTCCTCAAACCGCTTCCGAAATCGAACGTGTTTTGGGCGGTGCTCCAGGCAATACCCAGCCTGCCCTGCAGTTACGTGGAGCACCACCTTCCGGTAACGCAGGCGTGGGAAGACTGCGTGGTCCAGCCAGTATCGTCGATGATCCGGCATCTGCCAAGCCAGGGCCAATTCAAATAGTTAACCCATCAGAAACAATAGATTATCCGGAACTAATCCGGGACCGGCCAAAAATTGCGGCCTTGATCCATTTTGATTTGAACTCTGCGCGCATCCGCAGTGATGCCTACCCGCTGCTGAATGAATATGTGATTGCCTTAAAAAGCGCAACGCTTGCTGATGCCATGCTGCTAATTGCCGGCCATACCGACGCTATCGGCTCGGATGACTATAATCTAAGATTATCTGAGGAACGGGCACAGGCCGTGAGAGAATATCTGATTGAACATGGAGTCACCCCTAATCGATTGATCGCTAAAGGATATGGGGAAATGTATCCCGTTGCATCCAATGCAACGGAGGCCGGCCGGGACCTAAATCGCCGGAGCGAGTTTATTCGCTTGGACATATCGGCAAAGATCAGCCCATGAGCGGCGAAAAATAAATATTAAAAGCCGTTTACAGTTTGATATTTGATACTATTGAATTATCTATAAGAATTAACCGATATTGAATGATCTATAAGAATCAACCGATGAGGAGAGAGGGCATATGGCTCACGGTGAGTGCCGATATGGCGTGCTGCTGCTGGTTGGCGTTCTGACGCTGTGGGGATGTGCCACGGGAGAAAGCAGGAATCCGGCAACCACACCGGAAGGTTTACCCATCGGAACACGGATTGCCTTGCCTGAAGACGCAAAGGCATTAGGCGATATCACCTGCGAGTTTTACAAATCAGGTGATTCTCAGGGTTTAGAACAGTTCGAGATCCGCTGTCCGGGTTGGGAACGTCCTGCCGGACAAATCTGGCGAGGAAGTCTCCCACGGCCAGCAGCACAGTGGGAAGAGCGCTTTCTTAATCAAGGGACGCTGGCTAAAACGGTGGAAACCGAGGCTGACTGTGGCGATCTGGAACCGGCACGCATTTTGAACGAGCAACCGGCCTATCTGCGCCGTTGCACCAGTTATAATGGCGGTTTCCCCTACTTACTCATTGCGGCTGGAGTCGATAGCCGTGCTTTCATCCTGTGGGGACCTGCGCACCTTGCACCCCTCTTCGAGCGCTTTATCCAAACCTCTCTCCGAGGGACAGCGCAGGAAAAACTCCCTGGCAGCCGGTCGCAATTGATCGCTCTGGCTGAACAAGCTGTAGCCCCGGAAGGCCGGTTCATTGGCTTGGAAGATATGGGGCAGTTCACGGCCTTGGATGAGCTGAGCACCCTGTACAACTCAGCAAAAAATCATCAGCGTGCACTAGAGCTTGCACAACGCGCCCTGGAAATCCACGAGCGCATCAAAGGCGCCAGCCATCCCAGCGGCGGTTACCTGGCAGCACGAATGGGCCGGGAACTCAGCCGCTTGCAACCAGGCGCAGCAGAGGCCATGTTTCAGCGCGCTGAACCATTGGTAAAAGCGTCAGCCGATGCCTCCGACTGGCCCGAACTATTGGTCTATCAGTCCTGGTATGCATTAGACCGGGGTGATCCGGCACAGGCTGAACAGTATGCGCAACAATCCTGGGAACGCAGCCAGGCTGCGGCAGCACGCGCCCGGCAGGGAGCAATGAATCCACGGATCGCCCATTCTTTAATTGGTGTCGGCGATGTCTATGCTGAGCTGGGCAAACTGACGGAAGCGGAAGCAGCTTACTCGCAAGCACTTACAATTTTCGATACGGTGCGAGGCGGTGACTATCACTGGGTGAGCGAAAGCCATCAGCGCTTAGCAGAGGTCTACCGCCGCCGCCAAGCCTATGAGCAAGCCCGAGACCACGCTGAGGCAGCCGTTGTGTTAAGCCGCGTCCTGTTTGGCGAAGGCCGGGCGCTGGCTGAAGCGCTCATGACCCAGGCCCGCGTCGAGCGGGCAGCCGGTCAATCTGAGCGCGCCTTGGCGCTTTGGCGCGAAACGTACAAGATGCTGCTCAGCGATCGCACAGCGCTAGCGCAGTTGCAGACCCAAGACGTTGAAGGTTATATCGAGTTGCTATTTGAACTCATTGATAACGACTCTACCCGTGATAAATCGGTTTTGCTCGATGAAGCATTCACGGTTTCGCAACTAGGTCAGACCCCGGCGGCAGGCCGAGCCGTTACTCAGGTCGCTGCGCGTCTTGCCGAGACAGACCCTGAGGTGCGGGAAACAGCGCGAGCGTTGCAAGATGCCTTGAAAACCAGACAGGATATTCAATACGAATTGGGTGTGGAACAGAGCAAACCTTTCTTGGCGCGAGATACGGCTAAAGAAGACGCGCTCAAGGCTAAATTGCGTACGGCGGCAGAAGAACACCAGCGTCAAGAGCAACAGTTGCAGGCGCGCTTCCCGCGCTATGGCCGCCTGGTCACTCCAACACCGCTGAACACGGCGGAAGTTGCCAAGCTATTGCGGCGCAATGAAGCGTTATTACGAATACTGCCTGGTCAACGGGAAACCTGGGTGTTCCTGGTGAAAGCAGATGGCCTAATACACGGTGCAGCCGTGAAATTACCGGCTCAGCAGTTAACAACCCAAGTTGAACGATTGCGTGCAGGGGTCAATGCCAGTTCTGGCCGTCTGCCCGATTTCGATCTGGTCCTCGCCCACCATCTCTATCAGCAATTGCTCGGTCCGCTGGAATCGACACTGACCGGAACCGGGCATTTAATCGTCGTGCCGTCTGGAGCATTGCTAAGCCTGCCACCTGCGTTGTTGGTACGCCGGACTCCAGAGCCTGGCAACTACCGGCAAGCGGCTTGGATGGTGCGCGACATGGCCTTTAGCTTGTTGCCTTCCGTTGTTGCCCTCGAACAATTCCGTCAGGTTGCAGGATCTTCGCAGGCCCAGTTGCCCTTTATCGGCTTTGGCGATCCTGTGTTTTCTGCAAGGCAGACCCGTGCGGTGCGGGGCGGTGGCAGTGGCGTCGAGCAAATTGTTCAGGATTGTGAGTTCAACGCCAAGGCGCTCAGTCAATTAGCACAGCTTCCAGAAACAGCCATCGAGCTGCGCACCCTGGCCCGGACTTTGAAGGCTAACCCGAGGCAGGAGGTCATACTGGGCCAGCAAGCATCCGTTTCCACAGTGCAAGCCACCAATTTAAAAAATTACCGTATCATCGCTTTTGCTACGCATGCGTTGTTACCCGGTGAATTGGACTGTCTGGCGGAACCAGCGCTGGCATTGACACCAGGGAATGGAGGGGATAATGGGCTACTCAGCACCAGCACCATTGCTAATCTGAAGTTAGATGCAGAATGGGTATTATTGTCAGCTTGCAATACGGCTGGCTCCGGAGGAGGCCATCTGCGGGGTGAAGGGTTATCCGGTTTGGCAACGGCCTTTTTCTACGCAGGCACCCGAGCGCTGCTGGCGTCTCATTGGTATGTGGTATCAGAGCCTACAGTTTTCCTGACCACTCATACTTTTGATGCATACCAGAAATCACCGGCTATGGGACGGGCGGAAGCGTTACGGCGGGCGCAGCTAGCGCTGTTGGAGCAACCAGATATGGCGCACCCCATATTCTGGGCGGCGTTTACTTTGATTGGGGAAAGCAGCCCCTTGCAATAATAGCGTCTTCTACATTAGGGGGAAGTTGCCGTTAAAGACAACCGACGGGCAACGCTCGCGATAGAGGCAGCATCACTATGAATAATCGATCATTGCATCACGGACTTTGGGCTAAAGCCATTACGCTGGTGTTCACCGGTTTCTTCTTGACCCTCTTATTCGGCTGGGGTCATGAATTGAGAGCGCAAACATTACTCATCGATGCTGTCGACGATACAGCCAACACGGTGGCGGCGACGCCAGTCACCATCAACGTGCTGGCTAATGATGACACTGGAGCAAATTCTGGGGGTGTTGTTGATTCAGTAACCGTTAGTGGATCCCCAAGTAACGGGAATGCCGTTGTAAGTGGCAACTCAATTATTTATTCGCCAAATCCAGGTTTTGTGGGTACTGATACCTTTATCTATACCCTTTCCGTTGTTTTTAACACTGCAAGCGCTCCCTTTTTTCAGCAAGACACAGCGATTGTCACAGTGACGGTCAGCCCGCCAAGACCGAATGCGGTGGATAACACCGCCAGCACGCTACTGGGGACGCCGGTCACTGTCAACGTGCTGGCGAATGACACCGGAATCCAGCTGACGGTGGCACAGGTCACCACACCCGCCAACGGCAGCGCAGTGATCAGTGGCAACGCGGTGACCTACACCCCAAACGCCGGATTTACCGGGACCGATACCTTCACCTACACAATCGCTGATAGTTTCGAAGAGACCGATACGGCGACGGTGACCGTAACGGTCAGCCCGCCGAGGCCGAATGCAGTGAATGACACCACCAGCACCCCGTCCGGGACGCCGGTCACTGTCAACGTGCTGGCGAATGACACCGGAACCCAGCTGACGGTGGCGCAGGTCACCACACCGGCCAACGGCAGCGCAGTGATCAGTGGCAACGCAGTGACCTACACGCCCAATGCAAACTTTGCCGGGACTGATAGTTTCACCTACACGATCATTGATAGCGTCCAGCAGACCGATACGGCAACGGTGACCGTAACAGTCACGCCACCGGGGCTCAATGCAGTGGATGACACCGCCAGCACCCCGTCCGGGACGCCGGTCACTGTCAACGTGCTAGCCAATGACACCGGAACCCAGCTGACGGTGGTGCAGGTCACCACACCGGCCAACGGCAGCGCAGTGATCAGTGGCAACACGGTGACCTACACGCCCAATGCAAACTTTGCCGGGACTGATAGTTTCACCTACACAATTCGTGACAGCTTCGGTCAGCTGGATACGGCCATCGTGCGGATCACAGTCATCGCCCCGGCGCTTGAAGCGCTAGACGACACAGCATCGACAACGGCTGGCGCATTAGTTGCTATCGCTGTTCTGGCGAATGATGTAGGCACGAACTTGACTATTATCCAGGTGAGTAATCCAGCGCATGGTCATGCAGTAACCGGTGCGGGCGGTGTGATTAATTACACACCTGTACCGGATTTCACCGGTATAGATGCCTTTGTTTACACCATCACCGATGGTATTAGCACTGACTCAGCGACAGTCACTGTCGAGATTACGCGCAGTAAGAAAGATGTCCAGAAACTCCTTGAGGACACAACCGATGATCCTGCAGCAAAGACGGTGGGCCACGCCATTGGCGGCCTGTGCTTCGATCGGTCGGCCAGTGCTAATTTTCTACGAGACTGTGATGCACTCATCAATGCTGCTGAAAACAATGACCCCAATACAGGTTCAGCTTTGGAGCAAATCACTCCCAAGAGCCTGACCACTGCTGTTAATGCCTCACAAACCAGCGTACAGTCCCAGATGCTGAGTATTCGAACCCGCATGGCTGCCTTACGCACTGGCGTGATGGGCATTAATATCGATCAATTAAATATCCAGCGTGGCGGATGGACACTGTCTGGCCGGGATTTACGTTACCTATTGGCCAGTGCGGGAGAAGAGGCCGGCATTCCGGCTATAAATGAAGGCATCATGAATTCAGGCCCATTTGGCGTGTTCGTTAACGGCGCCATCAATCTTGGGAATCAGGATCAGACGGAGAATCAAACCGGATTTGATTTCAGAACCCTGGAACTGACATTAGGTGCTGATTATCGATTCAGTGATCAATTCATTTTGGGCGCTGCTCTTTCGTACACCTCCATCGATACGGATATCGATAGCAATGGCGGTTCTTTGGATACCCAAGGTCTCGGTCTGACCTTATATGGTGTTTATTACCCCTCTGACCGGTTCTACATCGAAGGAATGGTCAATTATGGCCAGAATGATTACGATCAACGACGCAATGTAGCCTACCAGTTGCAAAACTCTACTGATGTCAATCAGCGTTTTGATAGCAGCTACGAAGGCCATCAATTTTTTGCTGATGTGGGTGCCGGTTATCAATTCACTCGCGGCAACTTAACCTTTGGTCCTGAAACTCATCTTAGCTACCTTGATTTGCAAGTTGACCCGTTCCAGGAGCAGATCCCTGGCAATAACCCTGGTTCGAGCTGGGCTGTCGCTATCGATAAACAAAACCTGGAATCACTGGTTTTTAGCTTAGGTGGAAAGGCCAGCTATCTGCTGGACCAGTCCTGGGGAACACTGGAGCCGCAGATCGAGCTCAGCTGGTTGCATGAGTTCAAGGATAATAACCAGGTAGTCAATGGACGTTTTGTGGAAGGCGCTGTTGTCCCTGACAATATCTTCCAGATTTTTACCGATCCAGTGGATAAGAACTACTTTAGGTTTGGCCTTGGGCTGCAAGCACGATTTGATCGAGGGCCGTCTGTTCTGATCCAATATCGCACACTGTTCGACTACAAACATCTTGAGATGAATACTATTTCAACGCAGTTACGCTGGGATTTTTAGCGGTAGCGCCAAATCTAAATTTTCTCTTCCTCTACGATTAGGAAGAGAAAAGAATTGGGGCACATCTGGCAGGTATCGAGAAATGTATCCAATAATTGCGTGGGTGAGTATTAATGTCGCATCCTGACAATGTGAAGCCCTATGGCAATAAAGATATTGATATAAACAATATCATCAAAGTAATCGATACCGTTCCTGTCATCCCTGGCTATAAGGTTGAAAAACTAATTAGCGGTGGTGCCATGGGTCAAGTGTATCTGGCGCTTCAGGAAGCGCTCGAACGCCCAGTTGCAATCAAGGTCATTAATCCTTCCCTAAGTATTGACGCTACATTTCGTCAGCGTTTCCTTAAAGAAGGGAAAATAGTTGCTCGATTACGGCACCCGCATATTTTAACGATTCACGATATTGGTGAGTGTCTGAACCAATATTATATGGTCATGGAATATGTGGAAGGAGGTACGTTAAAAAATCGCATTCAGAAAGGCTTATCTGCAGAACAAGCTGTCAATATTCTGCGCCAACTTGCTAGTGCCTTGGGACACGCCCACCGTCAAGGCTTTATTCATCGGGATATCAAACCTGCTAATATCTTATTTCGCGATGATAATAATGCAGTACTCTCCGACTTTGGAATTGCTAAGGCTTGCGACGATAGCGCACCTCTTACAGCGACTGGCTTAGCGATTGGCACCATCCTCTATATGAGTCCAGAGCAGGCTCAAGGAAAAACACTCGATGGCCGTAGTGATTTGTATTCTTTGGGGTTGGTGTTCTTTGAGATGTTGACTGGATTCCGGCCTGATCGAACGCCTGATGGCACGACAGAGTCTTTACCAGCAGAATTAAGCCGTTATCAATTTATTCTGGATAAGTTACTAGCGCGCAATCCAAATGATCGTTTTAATACCGCAGAACAACTTATCGAAGCCATTGATGATAGAAATGAAAATAAAATAACCAATAAGACGAACGATAGAACTGTCGTTTTATCCTCAGTAAAAGAAGAGAAAAAATTTGATCATCGATTCAATAAATACTCCATCGGTGCTGTTCTTCTGCTAGCGGTTGTTTTGCTAGCTGGGTTGGGATACATGACGAGGGAGCGCTCATTCGAGAATACCTTTTTTATTGATATTGCCTATTCTTACCGGCCTATCGATCAACTTAATTTCCGGTCATTATCGAATGGCAGCGTCTTGCGTTCCGGGGATTATTACCAGATCCGTTTTACACCCGATCAGAACAGCTATATCTACATTTTTCAAATCGATAGTAGCGGGGGGATTTACCGTCTATTCCCACCCGATAGTAACAATCCTTCGCAAACGGCCATTATCACAAACCCTGCACAGGCCAAGGCAACCTACTTCATACCAGCACAAGATGAGGCTTTTCAACTAGATGACCAAATTGGTCAAGAGCAAATTTATGTTCTAGCGTTTCAAGAACGCAACATCAATCTGGAAAACCAGTACATGGCACTTATTGAGGCACGCCGCTTGCAAAATGACTCGCAAATCCTGGCGCTGCAAGCTCAGTTAACTGATAGCTTAAAGAAAACCCAGGCGGGCGTCATGTCCGTGTTAAATTTCAAACACACATCGAGAGGCAGTCATGATCTCTAAGATCCATTGGTGTAATCTATTCGCACTGGTCCTTAGCAGCCTATTGCTAGGCATCACCCGCGTTGCTGGCGCAACCGAACCCTCATCTGACACTGGCCTGACGACCCGCGGGCCGGCTGGAACAGTGAAAATCACTCCCGAACCAGGCGGCGCAACCCCAAAACCAGCATCCATCCCCCCTCAAGTTGCGGCTGAGCCGTTAAATTTTAAAGTTAATTACGTGTACCGGCCTGGGGGTCAAGGGTCCTTAAAGCCCTTAGTTGAAGGGAGTGTGTTGAATTCCGGTGACCACTATAAAATCCAATTCACCCCTGAAGAAAATAGTTATGTTTACATTTTTCAAGTTGATAGCAGTAAGGCAATTTTCCAGCTCTTCCCAATGAGCAGTTTTGGCAATGTCAGGGTTGATAACTTTAATCCCGTGAAAGCCGGTGTTACTTATCACTTACCTGCCAAGGATAAATCTTTCAAGCTCGATAATAGTGTTGGTTCGGAAAGCATTCTTTTTCTAGCATTCCGGCAACGGAATCAAGCATTAGAACAGCAATATGAAGCCTTGATCAAAGCCCGGCTGTCTCGGGATAAAACCAAAGAAAATGATCTGCAAACAGCAATTAAAAGCAATTTTAAAACCCGGGGTTTAGCCGGTATTGTAGATGATCCCGCGAAAAAAACTGCCACGGTGCCGTGGACATCAACCGAGTCTTTTACTGTGCCTGCCCAGCAGTTGAACAATCTGTGTGCTGACTGTATTAATATGGTGACTTTTGAGCATCGTTAAAATGATTGAGTACCTAACGCATATTAGAGGAAGAGATACAAGGGCAGGGGGAATCACGGCAAAGTCATTGTCATCACGCTGCGATCCCCGTTAGCCTCTAGCATTTCCACGCGATCAATCCAGGCCTCCTGCCCCCCCACCGTAATGAAGGTCAGATATTCGGTGATGCGCGGATCGCGTGGCGTCAAACGCAAATGCCAGTCATTGAGGGTGCCGGCAAACTCTAACCGGTAATAGCGTTCCAAGGTGGCTTGATCTCCACCTTGGGTAGCACGCACTGCTTCTACAAAAGCGCGCAGTTGCGGATGCCCGTTCAGATTGAAATCCCGGCGATCCTGGCCAGATATCTTGATCGTCAGCCAATCGCCATCCGCCTGGAAATCTTCCGGTTGCGGCTCTAGAGTTTGTTTACGTAAGTATGCAGGCGCGTGGTAGTACAACATGCCGTGAGTGACCAATGGTTCCTGAAGCATGGCCAACGTTTTCTCTTCCTGAAAAGCCGCTTTAACCGACTGCACGGCTGCCAGCGCCTGCATAACCTTAGATAAAGCACTGTCGCTGGCAAGAACCGCCAGCGGCTGCAACAGCAGGCACCATAATACCCAACGCTTCATGAGCGATCTCCTATGATGGGTCGCGGCACGATAGTGACACGAGCTTCCGCCAGCAACTGTCCGGCAGCGCGAATGTGGATTGTGTAGATGCAATGCGCGGCTTCGCCTAATAACCGGCGGGCGGTCACTTCCAGTGGCGCGGCGTTTTCATCCAATTCAGCAGCAAACCAGCGAGCATCGCGCAAAGCTGCCAGATAACCCGCTGGCGCGGTTTCTCCGGCTGCACATGCGCGCAGTCCACCATGAATCGCTGCCGCCTGCGCGCCGTACTCGAAGGCGGCAATTACCGGTAATCGCCCTTGCCGGCGCAGTGGATTGGCGGGATCGCGATGGGTATCGGTCAGGCACTGAATAGAGTCATCATCCCAGGCAACGACCGCATCGAGCAGACACATGGCGCCAGTGTGCGGGATCAGTTCCCGGATGCGCGTTTTATCAGTCAGCATGGTTCCGCCTGGAGTTCCAGTCCACAGTTTGGTAAATAAGGCAATGTGATCAAGTGAGTTCGGCGTATAGCAATTTGGCGCAGGAGGGGTAAACAGCAGGCGGCTGGATTACTCAGCCGTAATTGTTCCCATCCAGGTTCACTTTCTCCTTGAGGGGCAGGTCTAGACGGAGGGGAATGCATAGTGATCCGCCATTCCCGCAAGCAGGCTAAGCTATTAGCCAGCCGTTCAGGCGTCAGCAGCAGCGCCATGCCAAAGGGTGCCGATACTGACCGGAAGGATTGCAGGGCGAAGGGCGGTGGTGTATCGAAGGCAACCAGTAACACCCGCCGGTTTTCAATCTGGGCCAGTGCAGCCGCTTCCAGCAATCCAGCAGCGAACGAAGCATCATAGGCACCGACGCTGGACGCCGATTCCTGTGAGCCAGCAGCAATACTCCAATAACCCAGTGGAGCATTGTGAATCGAGTTATTGAACTGATTAGGCGAAATCAGCCGCTCCGGTTCAATCAACGCACGGCACAAGGCATCCAGCGCTTCGGTGTTGCCGCCGGAACAGGCAAACACGGCACTGCATGATCCGGCATCTATTTCAGCTTGGTCGAGAGCTTCCATAGCGGCTTGCAGCGCTAGCCGAACGGTCGGTGACGCACGGCGCGCCTCGTTGCGTGGCAACCGCACCCGATCGAAATTCAACGGTTCCTCCAGCCGATACGGTTGTTGGCCCGCTAACACCGCCCGGCCAGTGGGCCAGTCTGGCAGACCAGGCGCACAGAGACCGATACCATTCAGGTATACTTTCACGGTTCAAGTAATCCTTGCCAAACTGCGATGACGCCCCGTCCAGAGTGCCCAGGCCCGGCCAACTTTGTACCAGTGCAGATAGCCCGCTTCCAACGCTAACCGCCACAATACCAATGGATCAAGGTGCAGGTGTTCTTCGGCAGCGCACAACACTGGATGCAAGCCCAGCCCACGCGCCAGGATTTCACTGCGTGCCAGGTGATAACGGCTGGTCACTAGCACCCATGATTGCGTCCGGTCTTCCCCCAGTACCTGCCGAGCGCGACGCAGATTGTCCAGGGTATGCAGCGATTGGTCCTCAATCGACAGGAGATCGATGGGCAGGCCCTTTTTTATAAGAAATTGCCGGCCTCGTTCGGCCTCGCTGACACTGCCTCCCGTCTGACCACCGACCAGCAGGATACGCCGCTGGGAATCAGCGCGGCACAATGCAGCGGCTCGTTCCAGCCGGCAAGCATAGTCGCTGCTCACTTGGTCACCTTGCAGGCGCACCCCTAGCACCACGACCCACCCGCTCTCGACAACCTGGAAAGGCGTATCCCGGGCAATTCGCCAAACCTGACGGAATAGCCACAAACCACTCAGTCCCAACGTCGCCAGCAACAATATATTTGACAGCAGCAAAGTCCCTAGACCATCCCAACCCATCGCACGCTGCCGGGCGAACCGGCGTTGCGTCTTTTGAATCTTCCGAACCCAACCTCCCTTGCTTTTAATAAGAAGGGAGGGAGTTTCCTGCCAGTAATCATAGAAATTAAACCAATTGTAGGGCGCATCGCGGGCGTAATGTTCCAGACGATCGGCATAACGCTGCCCCCAAAAACCCAACTGTTCTTGCCGATGACGGCGATCCAGAACCACTTGTTCGGCTAAGGGTTCGAAATACAACTGGTAACGGTTGCCGCCCCGGTATAAGCCAAAGCACAGGATCACCGGACAACCCGCCAGCGCCGCCAGCAGGATGGGGGCAATCGGCAAGGCGATGTCTTGGCCAAAAAAACGGCAATGCACTGCTTTCTCACCCGGAACGACCCGATCGCCTAACGCACCAACCAAGTATCCTTGCTCTACGCTTTCCTGTACTTTAAGCAGGGTTTCCGGCCCGCCAACCGGGATAATGGTTTGCGCCAGCGCCGGGTTCAGTGCGTCGAGTAATCGGGTCATGAGCGGGTTATGGCGAGTATTCATCAAAATCCGGATCGGAACATGCTTCAGATTTAATCCGATAGCCCGCAAAGCCTCGAAACTACCCAAATGGGAACCCAGCAGGATACAGCCTCGACCGGATGCCGCCTGATCGAGAATCCACTGACCGCCAAAAACTTCGATCTCGAAGTGTTCCAGCCGCCCGGTCAAAAAATAGACCCGGTCAAGAATCGTAGCGGCGAAACAGTGAATGTGGCGAAACTGATCGCGCCAGCTTGGCTCACGCTTTAGCGCCTGACGCAGAAAAAGCCGCGATCCGCGCCGTGCCTCGCCCGCAGTCATCAAAAAATACAGCGTGATGGGGTATAGCAGAGCACGGCTTGCGGGCCGTCCTATATGCAAAGCGATCCAGCGAATCAACCGCAACGTCCACACGCTGCCTCGTTCTGGCAGCTGCACCCACTGCCTGCTCATAAGCGACTCATGGTGGATCGCGCCGGAATGGATGACGGCTAGTGAACGCGATGCTCAGCGATATGAGCGCTCAAAGCCCGCAATGAGGCGAAAACACGTTGATTTTGCTGTTCGTCGGAGCGCATTTGAAATCCGTAGTTTTTACTGATCGCTAGCGCCAATTCCAATGCATCAATGGAATCCAAACCTAACCCTTCATTAAACAAGGGTTCCTCGGGTGCAATATCTTCCGGTTTGATGTCTTCGAGGTGCAAGGTCTCAACCAGCAAGCGGGCGACCTCCAGCTCGAACGGCGAAAGGGCTTCCAAACTCATTTTTCCCTCCGGGAACCTTAATCAGGACAGAATCGTTTCGAACATGTAGAAGGTTGTTAATTTGATTACAAACTATATCATGCCTTGCAGTGAAAATTGGCGGTAGCCCGGTTGAGCTGTGCGACGCCCTCAATACAGTAATTCCTTGTTTATGAGACAATCCACCTTAAAAACCGCCTCTGCGCTACCCTTCACGATCCTTTATGGCCAGGATACGCACGCTCGTGAGTGGCTGGATGACGATCACTTACTGGCACTGATTGAATTTCGAGAGTCACACGCCGCCCTGCAAGATCCCCGGATCTGCACAGTTGCGCTGCCACAACTTGAGAGAACTGAAACTGCTGAATTCTGGATGAGCCCTTGGCCGGTGCATACCGGTGTATCCCATGGAATTAGCTATGCAGATAATGGCAGTATCCTGTTCCTGCAACTCCGGCTGGATGAGTACGCTGAAGATGCCTTGCAACCGCTCACTGCCGTGGCTTACCGGCAGCTGTTTGCCGCTGCGCGCGCGCGCGGTTATCCCTATTTTCTACGTATCTGGAACTATTTCCCCGGTATTAACCAGGAACGCTCCGGTCTGGAACGCTATCGCGGATTCTGCGCTGGCCGGCATCAGGCACTCATAGCAGAGCTAGCGGAATACGAGACGCATTTGCCGGCCGCGTGTGCCCTTGGAACCACCCTCCCTGATTCTGCTCCCGGTGCCAGAAGCTTGCATTTGTATGCGCTGGCTGCCCGGGAGCCCGGCGCACAGATTGAAAATCCCCGGCAGATCAGTGCCTTTCATTACCCCCCTCAGTACGGTCATCGCAGCCCCTCCTTCTCGCGCGCCGTGCTGAAAGCCTGGAGCGCGCAGGAATACCAGCTTTATATCTCCGGCACCGCAAGCATCGTCGGCCACAACAGTCAGCACACGAGTCTCATGGCGCAATTGGACGAAACGCTGCTGAATCTCAAAACCCTGCTGACCCATGCCAGCCAATCGATCCCCATTCCCTTGCAATTGGCATTGCTGAAGATCTATTGCCGGTCCGATGCTGATCCGGCCGCTCTCCGCCATCGAATCGTTCAAGCGTTTGGCGCCGGCGTGCCGATGCTGTTCCTGCGCGCCGATATTTGCCGTCGTGAACTGCTGATCGAAATTGAAGGCATGGCTGTTGGCACTGCCCGCTAAACCTCCATCAGGATACTCTTTCGTGAAACCCGAACAACCGCTTGAACCGCATCCAGCGTTACCGGATTACTATCCAGATCTGACCCAGCGCCCGGCCTTCGTGCGCCGGATGTTCGACCGCACCGCTGGCTATTACGACCGGGTTAATCAACTGTTGTCATTCGGGTCCGGCAGTTGGTACCGGCGGCGGGCGCTGACCCGCGCCGGTCTGCATCCTGGCATGAAGGTGCTGGATGTCGCGATTGGCACCGGACTAGTCGCCCGGCAGGCGCTGGCCGTCACCGGCGATCCACAATCCGTGGTTGGCCTGGATATTAGCGCAGGAATGCTGGCCGAAGTCCGCCGCCTGTTGAAGCTGCCATTGATCCAGGGTCTCATGGAACAGTTGCCGGTCGCCGATGAACGCTTTGACTTCATCAGCATGGGTTACGCCTTGCGGCATGTCGCGGATCTCAACGCAACCTTCCACGAATTTCACCGGGTGCTGCGCCCAGGCGGAGTCCTGCTGATCCTGGAAATTACCCGGCCGGCTTCGCCGTTTAAGCGTGCCCTGCTCAAGTTTTACCTGGGCAAGGTAATTCCGCTGCTCAGCCGGCTCACCACCGGCAACCGGGATATGCAAACGTTGATGCGTTACTACTGGGATACGATCGAGAACTGCGTTCCGCCCGAAACGATCATCGCCGCTATTCGCGATGCGGGCTTCACCGAAGCAGGTTGCGATGTCGAATTTGACCTGTTCCGGGCCTATTTCGGACGCAAGGGATGAAAACATGTTCCTTAGCCTGTTATTTGGTCTCCTCATCGGATTTTCACTGGGTTTAACCGGCGGTGGCGGTTCCATCTTTGCGGTGCCGTTGCTGGTCTATGGTTTACAGCTATCGGCCCACGAGGCCGTGGTGATTTCGCTGGTGGCCGTCGGCGCGACCGCGCTGGGCGGCGGATTGGTCCGGTTACGCGATCGCGAGGCTGAACCACGCACCGCCCTCATTTTCGGTCTGTCTGGCATTATCGGCGCGCCGCTGGGCGCCTGGCTGAATCCACGTTTTCCGGCAACCGTGTTGCTGGCAAGTTTTGCGCTGCTGATGCTGGCTGTGGCGTTCCGCATGTGGCGGCAAGCGAATCGCTGCCCTGAGGAAACCCGCCTGATTCGCGCGAGCAGCCATCCTGATGACGATCACGCTGGACCGGTTTGCCGCTATGATCCGGGCGGGCGGCTGCAATTCACCTCCCACTGCGCACTGCGCCTAGCCTTAGCTGGAACGCTGACCGGACTGCTATCCGGTTTATTCGGTGTCGGTGGTGGATTCCTGATCGTGCCGGCGCTGGTCATGATTGCCTCGCTGCCGATGCGCCGGGCGGTTGCCACCTCGCTCTGGGTAATCGCTATTATCAGCGCCATTGGTTTTCTGTCCCATCTTGCGGCTGGACATCCACTAAACACCGGCATCACCCTCCCCTTTGTCCTGGGGGGATTAGGCGGCATGACGCTGGGCATCGCCGTGGGAAGGCGCATCGCTGGACCGGCGTTGCAGAAGCTGTTTGCCGGTATGATCGCAGCCGTGGCGGTATTTATGCTGGTAAAACTGGCAATCCATTGAAATAGGAACCATTAATAAGCAGATCACCGCTCCAGCACGGGCGCTAGAAACCGCCCAGTATGGCTGACTGGATGCGCCGCCACTTGCTCCGGCGTCCCCGCTGCGATGACTTCCCCGCCGCCGCCACCGCCTTCCGGCCCGAGGTCAATGATCCAATCCGCCGTCTTGATTACATCTAAATTATGCTCAATCACGACGATGGTATTGCCTCGATCCCGCAATTCGTGCAGCACCTTCAATAACTGTTCAATGTCATGGAAGTGCAAACCAGTGGTCGGCTCATCCAGAATATACAAGGTCTGGCCGGTATCGCGTTTGGATAGCTCGCGGGCCAGCTTCACCCGTTGCGCTTCGCCGCCGGACAGCGTGGTCGCGTTTTGGCCCAACCGGATGTAACTTAACCCCACATCGGCCAGAGTCTGAAGCTTGCGCGCTACGGCAGGCACTGCCCGATAGAATTCCAGTCCCTCTTCGACCGTCATCTCCAGCACTTCGTGGATGTTGCGGCCCTTGTAACGGATCTCCAGCGTTTCCCGGTTATAACGCTGACTCTTGCACTGATCGCAGGGCACATAGAGGTCGGGAAGAAAATGCATCGCAACCTGAATCACCCCATCACCCTCACAGGCTTCGCAACGCCCGCCCTTGACGTTGAAGCTGAAGCGGCCCGGTTTGTAACCGCGTGCCCGTGATTCAGGGACACCGGCAAACAACTCGCGAATGGGTGTGAACAACCCGGTATAAGTGGCTGGATTGGAACGCGGGGTACGGCCAATCGGACTCTGATCAATATTGACCACCTTGTCCAATTGCGCCAATCCCAGCAGGTCGCGGCACGAGGCGGGCGATTCATTGGCATTGTTCAAATCGCGGGCAGCGTAGCGATACAACGTATCGTTGATCAAGGTTGATTTACCCGAGCCGGACACACCCGTCACGCAGGTCAGCAACCCAAGTGGAATCTCGACCTGCACCTGCTTCAGGTTGTTGCCGCTGGCTTCGATAATCTGCACGATCCGGTCCGGGTTAAATGGGGTGCGTTGCTGCGGAAGGTCAATCCGCCGCTGACCGCTCAGATAAGCGCCTGTCAACGAATCGGGATCAGCCATGATATCGGCAGGCGTGCCCTGCGCCACCACTCGTCCGCCGTGAACACCCGCCCCCGGTCCCATGTCGACCACTTGATCAGCGGCGCGGATCGCTTCCTCATCGTGTTCCACCACGATCACCGTATTACCCAAATCCCGCAACCGCAATAAACTGGCTAGCAGGCGGGCATTATCGCGCTGATGCAGGCCAATCGATGGCTCATCCAACACATACAGCACCCCCACCAGCCCAGCGCCGATCTGTGAAGCCAGCCGAATCCGCTGTGCTTCGCCGCCAGACAGCGTGTCGGCGCTACGCGCCAGATTCAGATAGTCCAATCCGACATTAACCAGGAAATTCAACCGCTCGCCAATCTCCTTAACGATCTTGGCAGCAATTTCCCCGCGCCGGCCTGGCAACCGCAATCCGGCGAAAAATTCCTGCGCCGCACCGATCGGCCAAGCGACAACTTCTGGCAAAGGGTGCCCGGCAACAAACACATGGCGGGCGGAACGGGTCAGCCGCGCACCGTGACAGGACGGGCAAGGCTGGTTGTTCAGATACCGCGCCAGCATCTCGCGCACAATGCTGGAATCCGTCTCCCGGTAGCGGCGCTCCATCTCGGGCAACACTCCGGAAAATGGTTGCCGGCGGATGAAAGACTCGCCCCGGTGACCGGCATAGTCCAAAGCCACAGGTTCCTCACCGCTGCCATAAAGGATGAGTTGCCGGGTGCGCTCTGGCAAAGTCTGAAACGGTTGCTCCGGGTCGAAGCCATAATGCTGCGCTAAGCCTTCAATCAGATGAAAGTGATCGCGATTATCCCGGCCCCAATCATAAATTGCGCCATCCGCTAGACTCAGATGAGGATGCATCACCACCCGCTCGGGATCGAAGAATGGCTTGACCCCTAGACCGTCGCATTCCGGGCAAGCTCCAACCGGGTTATTGAAGGAAAACAGCCGAGGTTCCAATTCACTCAGGCTGTAGCCGCACAGTGGACAGGCATAACCCGCCGAGAATAGCAATTCGGTCTGCTTGGGCTCACTGAGGAACGCCACACGCGCCACCTTGTTCCCTAAGTGCAACGCGGTCTCGAATGACTCCGCCAGCCGCTGCGCCAGATCGCTCCGCACCCTGAACCGGTCCACCACGATCTCAATGGTATGTTTGCGGCGCAAATCCAGCAGCGGCGGGCTATCTAGCTCCACCACCTCGCCATCGATACGGGCGCGGATGAAACCCTGGGCACGCAACTCCTGCAACAGCTTGACATGTTCACCTTTGCGCTCCTTAACCACCGGCGCTAGCAGCATCAGCCGCGTGTCCTCCGGTAACGCTAACACCTGGTCTACCATCTGGCTGACGGTTTGCGCGTCCAAATCGATGCCATGATCCGGGCAGCGTGGAATCCCAGCCCGCGCATACAACAGCCGCAGGTAATCGTAAATCTCGGTGATGGTGCCGACTGTGGAACGAGGATTATGCGAGGTGGATTTTTGTTCGATGGAAATCGCCGGCGACAGCCCCTCAATGTAATCGACATCGGGCTTTTCCATCAGCGACAGGAATTGCCGCGCGTAGGCGGACAGCGACTCGACGTAGCGGCGCTGGCCCTCGGCGTAGAGTGTGTCAAACGCCAGTGAGGACTTGCCGGAACCGGACAAGCCGGTGATGACGATCAACCGGTCACGGGGCAAATCCAAGTCGATGTTTTGCAAATTGTGCGTGCGCGCACCACGAATTTTGATGGCATCCATGATCTCTCAATCTCCATTCTCTCGCCGCCGCTTCTCCAAATAGAACGTCAGTCCTAGCGCACCACCGCCAGCGATCAGCAGGCTCAGCAATAGCCCCAGATGCTGCGCCAGATGGGCGAAAAACAGCGTATAGATGTGAATAATCAGGAAAGTTGCGCCATACCCGGTCAGCATGCGCATCGCCAGACGCGCCCCCAACCCAATCAGCGCCACATTCAGGCCAGCCCACAATGCATTGAACAGAAACCGTTCGGTAAGCGTGGATTGATACCACCAATGACTGGCCAGATCGAAGTTGCCGAACAGCGATAGCAGCCATAAAGCCATCTCCGCAAAGAACAGTCCGCTGGACAGCCAGATTTTGCAGAATCCCCGGTATCGCGCCAGCAGTCCACGTTCGCTCTGCTGATGAATCACCGCAACCGCGATCATGGCAATCGCTACCAGCAGGAAGCGCAGCGGGTAATTCATGCCAAACCAGTACGCGCCCCAACCAGATGCATAGCCGGTGAAACCACCGAACCAGGAGAAGAACACCACCGCGCTCAGCGTCAGTAACAACACATTACCGAGTCCATAGCTCAACGCCAGCAGCAACCCCAGATCAATCAGCAGCAACGCTGGCCAGTTACCAGAACCGGTCGAATACATCATTCCAAGGGTAAAAGTCAGCCCGATGAGCAGCAGACCTCCCAACAATTCCAAGCTGAGCGGGGTCCACACCAGCGTTGGACGGGTGCGCTTAAACCATAGTCCGCTGCCGAAACTGGCGAGCATAGCGATTCCCAATAGGACCGCCAGCTTTTCCAAAGTGAACTCGAACACGGTCCGGCCGATCATCACCGCGCCAGCCATGATGCTAATTGCACCGAAAATCAGAAACCAACGGCCCAGGGAGCGCCAGTTCCAACCTTCGACGGGGTAACGTTCGCGCAATTTCGCATGAGTTGCCTCATTCAACAGTCCCTCACGCAACAGGGCGTCCAGTTCCCGGCAAACTTGGCGGTTACGCGAGACCGGGTTCATCGGCTTTCCTCCAGCGAAGTCCGGCCCCAGCGTTCACAGGCGAAACCCAAAGCCATAGCTAGCGCCCCGCCGAGCAGAAAAAATACCCCAGCGGACAACCGGTCCCAGAAGTGCTCAAAAAAACGGGTGTACAGGTCAATGGCAAGAAATACGATGCCGAAGCCCGTGAAACGGGCATCATGGAGCCGGGCGCCGGCGATGATCTGCGCGATGCCGGCAGCGGTGAAAATCAGTATCCAGCCCAATGGTTTGCCAAACAAGGTCAGAAACCACAGTGACAGATTCAGATACAGCAGGCCGAAGATCAGATACAGTGAACCAAAACCGGCGCAACGGCGCAGCGAGCCACTTTCCAGCCTGCGTTCGTGCCAGAGACCGAGAACAATTGCCACCAGCGCCACCACTGCCATCAAGCGCTCGTCCTGAATATGGGCGAAATAAGCGCCATGTCCCCCGTAAGCATGCCACGCGCCAATGCCATGAAAGAACAGCAGTAGTGCCAGTAGCAGCGGCCAGCGCAAATAGTAACGGTAGGCAGTCAAAGCAGCCAGGACAGCCGTCACCAGCAGGAGGATGGGAATCGCTTGGTCCTCGTTTTCACCACCGGCGGCGATGTGCAACAAGGCCAACGTTCCGAATGCCGCTGCCAGGCTGGCGGTCACCAGCACCGCTCCACTGAAGGGGTAGCGTTGCCGGGGATCCGTGGCCATCTGGACACCAAAATACCATAACCCCGCGCCGGCACCGCCCAGCAGCACCGCCGCAACCAGCGCGGATTCCGTCATCATGGCGATGAAGGCAAGCACCGCCAGTCCCAGTTGGAAAATGGCGAACAAACCGAGCCATTTCAGCAGCGCCGCCAGAAATCGCTCCTGCGTTTCGTAGCGCGGTAACAGTGTATCCAACATCGAGCGGTCGATGAGCCCTTGCTGATGCCAATCGATGACTTCACGAGTCAATACGTCACGGGTGATGGAGCGCATGATAGTTTTCCATGAAAGGCGTGTGCTTCCGGTCATCAAAGCATTTGATGTACTACAGACAGTCTAGCGTTTGATGTCAAGCTAGGAACATCATCAATCAAGGTGTCATTTTTAATCGAAGTTCCGGTAAAGTGGTTTCTCAAGGAAAGTGGTCAACCTGTCCTTTGGCGATTTGGAGAACATGATGGAATTTTTAAGCGAGTATGGGCTGTTTCTGGCCAAAGCCGTGACGATTGTAGCAGCGGTACTGGTTATTACCGGCGGCATTGTGGCGTTGATAGCACGCGGCGGCGGTCCGCATGAAACGCAGGGGCGGCTGGATATTCGTCATCTCAATGAGAATTATGATCAGATGGCCCTGGCGCTCAAATCCGCCATTTTGCCGAAAAAGGCGCTTAAACAGTTCCAGAAAGAGCATAAGGCCCATGAAAAGCAGCGGGAAAAAACCGAGCGCCGGCGAGTGTTCGTCCTGAATTTTCATGGCGACATCCGCGCAGCCGCCGTGGCCTCATTACGGGAAGAAATCACCGCCGTGTTAACCACAGCCCAACCCGAAGACGAGGTTTTGGTCCGGCTGGAAAGCGCGGGCGGGCTGGTACATAGCTATGGGCTAGCGGCAGCGCAGTTGCTGCGCATTCGTGACCGGCGGATGAAGCTGACGGTGGCGGTGGACAAGGTAGCAGCCAGTGGCGGCTATATGATGGCCTGCGTGGCAGACCGGATTATCGCCGCGCCTTTTGCCATTCTCGGTTCAATCGGCGTCATCGCCCAATTACCCAACTTCAACCGCCTGCTCAAGAAGCACGATGTCGATTTCGAGCAGTTCATGGCCGGCGAGCATAAACGCACGGTGACGCTATTCGGCGAAAATACCGACAAGGGCCGGCAGAAATTTCAAGAGGAAATTGAAGATATCCATGCCCTGTTCAAAGATTTCGTCAAAACACACCGGCCACAGATCGATCTCGAACGGGTCGCGACCGGGGAGCATTGGTTCGGCACCCGCGCGCTGGATTGCCGATTGGCCGATGAGTTGCGCACCAGCGATGACTACTTGCTGGATGCCAGCGCCAGCGCCGATCTGTATGAAATCATCTACACCGGCAAGAAACCCTGGTTAGCGCGCCTGCTGGCCCAGACTGGCGAGGCGCTGAGGCGGTTCTAAGTAATCCGAGGATCACGGCATTTACGAAGCCTCCTGTAGTAACCGCAGCAGATCCTCCGCCGAAATCCGCCCGCTAGTACCGGTTCCTTCCAGTAACTGATCGGCCAGATCGCGCTTCTGATGATGCAGGGCGACGATTTTTTCCTCAATGGTAGCTTGCGTGACCAGCCGGTAGATGGTCACGGGCCGCTGTTGGCCGATACGGTGCGCCCGGTCGGACGCCTGATCCTCCACCGCCGGGTTCCACCACGGGTCCATGTGGATCACGTAATCTGCAGCGGTCAGGTTCAGTCCCAGACCGCCTGCCTTCAGGCTGATCAGGAACACATCGCCCTGGCCAGCCTGGAAAGCATCGACCCGCTGTTTGCGCTCTGATGCCGGCGTGCTGCCATCCAGATACTGATAGATAACGCCCTTGCGATCCAGTAGGTTGCGGATGATCGCCAGATGATCGACGAACTGGCTGAACACCAGCGCCTTGTGGCGATTCTCCAGCAACTCGTCCAGCACTTCCTCAAACACTGTCAGCTTGGCCCCGCCCAACTCCGTTTCCGGCAACACCAGTTTCGGATGGCAGCAGGCCCGGCGCAGCTTCATGATCTCGGCGAGAATCTGGAAGGGCTTCTGAGAGTCGGCATGGTCAATTTTGGCCAATCGATCCAGCGCCTGTTGGCGCAGCGCCTCGTACAGGGCCGCTTCTTCCGCCTCCAGTTCCACGCGCAGCAGAATCTCGGTGCGCGGCGGCAGCGCCTCCAGCACCTCGGATTTCAGCCGGCGCAGAATGAACGGCTGAATCAGTTGCTTGAGCCGGTGGCGGGCTTTGTTGTCCTGATCCCGTTCAATCGGCGTGGCAAAACGCTGGTTGAAGCGCTCCAGGGAGCCCAGCAAGCCGGGATTGATGAAGCGGAACAGGTTCCACAGCTCGCCGAGATGGTTTTCAATCGGGGTGCCGGTGGCAATCATCTTGAACTCACCATTCAGGGCCATGGCTGCCTGGGAGCGTTTGGTCGCCAGGTTCTTGATCGCCTGCCCTTCGTCGAGCACGATGGTTCGCCAGGTTCGGCTTGCCAGCAGATCCGTTTCCTGCTGTAACAGTCCATAGCTGCAAATCAGCAGGTCAAATGCCCTCATCCCGGCGACCGTTTTCCCCCGGTCGCCACTACCGAAGACCGCCGGGTTCAGGGTCGGTGTAAACCGGCGAATTTCATCCAGCCAGTTCAGACAGACCGAGGTCGGTGCAACCACCAACGCGGGGCCATCCTGCGCCCGGCTTAAGATCAGTGCCAGCGCCTGCACGGTTTTACCCAGGCCCATGTCGTCAGCCAAACAGGCACCCACGCCCCAATGAGCCAGCCGCGCCAGCCATTGGAAACCGTCTACCTGATAGTCCCGCAATTCAGCCTGCAGGGTCGAGGGAATCGTCGGTTGCAGCGCCTCGACTTCACGCAGCCGCTGAATCTGCGCTTTCCAGGCGGCATCGGTGCGCACCGAGCCCGCCTCATCAAGGAGCGGTTCCAGCATCGCAGCCGCCAGGAGATGGAAGCGCGTGCCTTGCGCGGTGAGTTCCGTGAAACCGCGCAGCTCGTCCAGTCGCTTGCGGAATTCCTGGGTCAGCGCCAGAAACTGACCCTCGCCCAGTGGCACGAACCGGCTAGGACTGCGGTCAAGCAGTTCCAGCAACTGACGCACATTCAGCACCTGATCGTCCAGCAGGCGCAGCTCGCCGCTGAGATCGAACCAATCCTGATGGCGCTTGACGTTCAGGCGCAACTGATCGAGAGATGCCGGGCGGCTGACTTTGAAGGTTTCCCCCTCGGGCCAGGCCAGCACCGCTTGCTCGCCCAAGGCTTGCAACTCCAACAATGCCTCCAGGCAGCTTTCCGGATCTTCCAGCAGCCACTCCCCTTCATCGGCGGCCTGCCGGGCGAGGGTAGGACAGGCTTTGATGACCGCCGTCGCTTGCTGGCGCTCTTGTTTCAACATGCGCCGGGCCTGAACCCGCTGGCCATCGATTTCGGCGATCACCCGTTCGCCGCCCGCGCCTGGCGCATAGTAGGGACCTGCACCGAAGGGACGGACCAGCAGCATAATTTTCAGGCCCGCCCCGAAGGGCAGCAGATGGATATGAGGGAGAGGAGTGGCAGCGACTTCCTCCAGATTCTCTACCCCAGTGTCGAGGCTGGACTGCACAGTGACGATGCCTGACAACGCCGCCACGGTCTCCAGTACCCGATCCTTAGCCCGTGATGGAACCAGTAGCCCCTTGCCCAGGATGGTCATGACGGCCTGATGCGCCTGATTGAACACGACCACTTTCAGCCGGGTCGGGGTTTCCTTGACGACCCGCAGGGTGTCGCCCACCATTGCGGGCGGCGATAGTTCCAATCGCCATTGCGAGCCTTTCGGCGTCACCAGTAATTCCGGTTCGCCGCGTACCAACTCCACCCGCACCGTAGGATTGTCTTCCCAGAACACCAGTGGATGACCGACCAGCCGGGGCAGTGCCTGGTCGGGGTCGATCTCGTAACTGACGTTGCCGTAGTAGCCATCGCTGAACGAGCGAATACAGACGCAGACCTCGCGATCCTGGGTGGTCAGATAGTCCAGTTTCTTCGCCTGTTGGGCGAGCCGTTTCAGGGCGACGGCCCGACCCAGGGTCCATTGGCCACGAGCGTCGTGCTTCTGTTCGCGCGGACTGATGGTGCAGGCTCCGCTTTTATGCCAGGTAATCCACCAGACCAGCCGCAGTTGCGCTGGTTTGGCCGTGGTTTCCTGACCGTGCTGGGACAGATCGAGCAGGGCGCTCAGCGCGTGCTCCCAGGGTTCCTTCAACTGGAACAGGCGGGTCAGGGGACGCTGATGGTCTCCCATCCCATCACTCTCACTCTCCCCCGCGAGGGCGAAGGAAGTCGTTGCCGTTGAAGGGAGGTCGTTGCCGATAGACTGCAACAATCCGGTCAATTCTGCCGCGAACCAGCCATAGCCATGCTCCCGAGCGGTTTTCAATAGCGCGATAGCCGGTTCGCGCAAGGGTTTGGCCTCGCTGGGATGCAACCAGAACATCGCGATTAACTGGAAAAAGCCGTCCGCCGGCGGAATACGGATGCTGGCGTCAAAGGGTTCAAGGCGTTGGCGTTGTCCTTGCTGAAACTCTGCGACCTCGCGCAGCATGCGATAGGCAATGAGGTACGGATAGACAGCGCCCTTGTCGAACAAAGGCGCCGTGACCTCCAGCACCTGACGCAGACGGGCCGGGGTATTGCTGGCAAGCAGTGTCAGGATGAAGAAGATGCCCGCCAAATAATTGAAGTAGATCTTGCGCTTACCAGTGCGTTTGCGCAAAAGTTTCAGGGCGTTTTCATAGTATTGGATAGCGTCTTCGTCAGCCCTATCCAGAAAGGCCAGCCAGCCGCGCAGCGCCTGATCGTAGTCATTCCCGCCGGGTGCGAGATAGCCGCGCGCTTTCGCCGAATCGCCATGCAATAGCGCCTGTTCGGCCAGGTAATAGCGCATAAGGTCGGAACAGCGGTTCGCCGCCAGCAGACGTTCGGCCAGCGCGATGATCTCGGTTGCTGGCTCCAGGCTACGAACCGCTGCGGTGAACAGCGTGGTCAGTGCCTGGCTGGCTAACTCATCGGGCAAGGTCAACAGTTCTTCGAGGTAGAGAGGATTGTTAAAAATCAGCAGCCAGGGAGGGTACTGGGCAAAATCGCGGGGAAAAGAGCGTTCGCCGGCTTCCAGGATGCGTTGCACGCGCGGCAGGTCACCCCGGTGAAAAGCGATGCGCAACTCGCTGAGCACCTGGGTGTAGTTGCTGTTGAAATACAGCGCAAATCCTCGATTGGCGGTTCCTCTTCTTTTCTGCACCGCTTTGGCCATGGCTTCAAAATGGCCATCCCGGAGAGCGCGGCGCGTGATTTCTTCAAGCAGCAGAAAGTGGCAGCGAAGCTGGTGATAGTCGCCTTTGGCAACCAGCTTTTTATCCGTCAAGCGTTTGACGGCTAGCGTCAAGCCGCCGGGGAGGAAGCCCTTGGTTTTGAAGATCTCAACGTCACTATCACGGATATATTCGGCGAGCGAGGTTTTGCTGACACCGTCGTAGATAACAGACATCAATTGCAGTACCGCCTGCTCGACTGGCGGGCAGTCTTCATAGGCGGCGATCAGCGATTGACGCAAGGTTTCATTATCAGGGGAAGACATTGGGAGTAGTGGCGATGGCAGGTGAAAGAATGCGACGTTAGCCTGCCAGCAATCCCCGTGGTCAGGCAAGCGCGTGGTCGGGACTTGATAGTCTGTCCCCATCCATCGGGCGGTGTTTCGTCACGGACGTTCCATTGATTGGTAATTCTGGTTCCGTACAGTAGATCGAAATTACTATAGGCGCGGGAGGATTCCCGGTCCGGCAAGGCACGCTGAATAAAACCAGTGCATCCTGTTCCCAGAGGAAGGGTGAAGCAGAAATGGCCTTCCAACGACCGGTTATCGGCATGGTGTGGATCAAGCACGTTTTTGCGGGTGGTTTCGATGATAATTCGGCCTATACTGGCATTTTTTCTGAAATATTATGAGACAGCGTAGCAATTTTTCAAACAGCCTCCAAAGGATAAGAATGGGGTGTTTCGTCATAATTCCGAGGAAAAACCAGCGTTGCTGGCCCATCAGATTGATCTGGTTACTCACCGTGCTAGCCTGTGCCTGGATCGTGTTCACGACACCGGTGACCGCCGACCTGACCCTGTTTGTGCCTCGCACCGATCCTGTAGCAGAACTACTGTTGAAACAACTGCGTAGCGGTCCGACTACCCGGCTGATTCTGATCGGTCTATCGGGTAGTACGGAAACTGCCCAGGCAGACGCTAGCCGGCGGTTAGCGATGCGCTTGCAAGCCAGTGGTTTGTTCTCACGAGTGGCCAATGGCGCGGATGCCCTGCCGGAAGCAGCGTTGCAGATACTCTATACGCATCGCTATCTGCTCAGCCCCGCCATTCTGCCAGAACGCTTCACCTCTGACGGTCTGCATACCGCGCTACAACAACGCTTGCGGGAATTGCAATCACCGCTGGCTGTACTGCAAAAACGCTGGTTGCCCGGCGATCCGACCGGCGAGTTATTGAGTCTTTTGAATGTATGGTCCAGCGGAATGCGCGAACCAGCGAAGCGGCTGGGCGTCTGGTTCAGTCCGGAAGGTGAACGCGCTTTATTGCTGGCCGAAACTCATGCGTCCGGTTATGACTTGGCCGCCCAGCGCGCTGCGGTGAATGCCATTCGCACGGCATTCGCCGAAATTGCCGCTGACACCGGTATGCAGCTGGCGATGAGTGGTCCTGGCGTGCTGGCGACGCTGGCCGAGGATCAAATCCGCGCGGAAGCGGAGGTTCTTAGCTCGCTGGCGATGGTGGCGATGGTGTTGATCCTGATAGGCGTCTACCGTTCAGCACGGACCGTCTGGCTAGGTGCATTGCCGATGCTAAGCGCATTGCTGGCGGGTGCGGCGGCGGTGGATTTACTATTTGGCCAAATGTATATGATCACCCTGGCGTTTAGCATGACTCTGCTGGGCGAGACTCTCGATTATCCCACTTATCTGTTCAGTCACCGGCAGACTGGCGAGACGGTGACCGATACCTTACGCCAGCTCTGGCCAACTCTGCGGTTGTGTGTGGCAACAACACTGCTCGGCTGTCTGGCGATGATCGCCGGCGATTTTCCGGGATTGAGCCAGTTAGGGGTATTCACCATCACCGGGATTGCCGCTGCGGTAGCAACGACCCGCTGGCTATTACCCGCCCTGTTGCCATCTGACTGGACCCCGCCACGCCCGGTGATGCCCGGTCCATGGGCGGATCGATTGCTGCAACCTCATCCGAAGCTGGCGTTGGTAGCGGGGGTGGGGGGACTGGCGCTATTGCTCATCTTACTGCTCAAAGCACCGTTGTTATGGGAAGACAACCTGGCTGTGCTCAGCCCGGTGCCCCGTGACCTGCTGCATTTGGATCAACAACTACGTCACGCCTTAGGCGCACCGGAAGTCGGCCACCTGATCATCGTCACCGCTCCGGATGCTGAAACCGCCTTACAGCATGGGGAAGCGCTCGCTGCCTGGCTCGATGCACGGCAGGCAGCAGGCTTGCTGGACGGTTATGACGGAGCCATGCGCTATCTGCCCAGCCAGTCCACTCAGCAGCAACGGCAAGCAGACCTGCCAGAACCGGAAATGCTGGCAACCCGCTTGGAATCCGCGATGGAAGGCTTGCCGTTCAAGCCGGGACTGTTTGCGCCATTTCTCGACGCGGTCGCGGCTGCTCGCACGGCATCTCCGGTAACGCTGAAACAGTTCAGCGGAACATTGCTGGCTACACGGATCGAATCGTTGCTGTTCTTTAACGAGGGTAGCTGGACGGCATTGCTGCCGCTCAGCGGGGTGCGCGATCCTGGAACGCTGGCCGCCGGTTTACCCGCCTACCCTCACAGCCAAGCGTATTATCTGGATTTGCGCGCCGAAACCAGCCGGCTGGTCGCTGGTTTTCGTGAACAGGTGTTGATTCGGCTTGGCTGGGGGGCGCTATTGATTGTAGCCGTGGTCTGGATCGGCCTGCGTTCCTGGCGGCTGACAGCCGCGGCCCTGCTGCCGGTGCTGCTGGCGCTGATCCTGGATGTGGCAGCGTTGCTCATGTTGGGTGAGCGGCTAACCTTGTTTCATCTGGTATCGCTGCTACTGGTATTAGGCATCGGTGTCGATTATGGTTTATTTTTCAGCCGGCCCGCCGCCGATACGGGCACGCGCCGCCGCACCCTGCATGCCCTACTGGTCTGCTGCGGTTCAGCACTGACAGTATTTGGGCTATTGTCAGTTTCCACGCTGCCCGCGTTGCACGCGATCGGCCTGACTGTCAGCCTGGGCGTTGCTGCTAGTTTCATGGCGGCCCTGTTGGTGGCAAGGCCATTGTCATTGCAAATGAGTGAATGGGTTAGATGAATCATGGCAATCAAGCCACTGGCTATTACCGCTTATACCGTGACTAACGCGCTGGGACGAGGCACAGCTGCCTCCTTAACGGCATTGCGTAACGGGCAGAGCGGCCTGCGCCCCTGCGATTTTGAGGATGCCGGCTTGCCAACCTGGATTGGCCGAGTCGCTGATGTAGAAGATGAACCCCTCACAGGCAAATTCGCTGCCTTCGATTGCCGCAACAACCGGCTGGCGCGACTGGCTCTGGAACAGGACGGCTTTGCCGCCACTGTGCGGCAAGCCCGTGACCGCTATGGCACGGACCGGATCGGGGTATTCATCGGCACCAGCACTTCTGGTATCGGTGCTACCGAACACGCCTATCGTGACCGCGATCCAGCAACGGGCAGCCTGCCGGAGACTTTCGACTACCGCCATACCCACAATCTGTTCTCAGCCGCTGATCTGACGCGCCGCTGGCTGGGATTAACCGGGATAGCGCTGGCAGTATCCACCGCCTGTTCCTCCAGCGCCAAGGTGTTCGCTTCAGCATTCCGGCATATGAGCGCCGGATTTTGCGACGCTGCCGTGGTCGGTGGAGTGGACAGCTTGTGCCTGACCACGCTCTATGGTTTTAACGCCTTGGGCCTGGCCTCAACACAAGTCTGCCGGCCGTGGGATAGCACCCGTGATGGTTTAAACATCGGCGAAGCCGCCGGTTTTGCCCTGCTGGAATGGGCCAAACCGGGCGATGGCCGCATGCGCCTGCTCGGTTATGGGGAAAGCAGCGACGCCTATCACATGACCGCCGCCCATCCTGAAGGCACTGGCGCGGCGCTGGCGATGGAACAGGCGCTGGCACGGGCTGAGTTACGGCCAGCGCAGGTGGACTATATCAACCTGCATGGCACGGCGACTCCACTCAACGACGCTGCCGAGGACAAGGCCGTGCTGCGGGTATTCGGATCAAACACACCCTGCAGTTCCACCAAAGGCTGGACCGGGCATACCTTGGGCGCAGCAGGGATCATTGAAGCAACATTTGTCTGGCTATGCCTGGAGCATGGGTTCATACCTGGCACGCTTAACACCCGCCAGCCCGATCCCAGCCTGGGGGCGGGCATCGTGTTACGTAATCAGGAACAAGCGGCGCAGGTAGCGATGAGCAATTCTTTCGGTTTCGGCGGCACCAATTGCAGTCTGCTATTTGGGCGAGAAAAGACATGAACGCACTGGCGATCGAAAGCATAGGCTTGATAGCGCCAGGCTTATCCGGCTGGGAGAATAGCCGGCCGGTGCTGGCCGGTGAACAGCCCTACCACGCCGCACCGATACCCGCGACGATTGCCACGCTGTTGCCGGCAAATGAGCGGCGCCGTACCACGGCCACGGTTAAGCTGGCGCTACAGGTTGCACAAGAAGCGATGGTCTCGATGAGCCTCAACAATAAACACGCGAACCACGCCGGCACTACGCACCCTTCCTCCTTATCCGAGGAGGGGAATATGTGCGTGCGTACCGTCCTGGCCTCTTCAGGCGGAGACAGTGAAGTACTCGATAAAATCTGCGTGACATTGACCGAACCGGACCGGATGGTCTCACCGACCCAGTTCCATCATTCAGTTCACAACACACCCGCCGGCTACTGGGCTATCGCAACCGGCTGCACCCTGCCCTCACTGAGTCTGTCCGCCTACGACGGCAGTTTTGCCGCAGGCTTGCAGGAAGCAGCCGCTCTGGCGTGGACTGAAGAAGCACGGGTATTGCTGGTTGCTTATGATTTGCCATTGCCGTTTCCACTTTCGGAACGCCGGATGATCGTTGCGCCATTTGCCGTTGCACTGCTATTAAACCCGATGACAACGACACAACGGCTAACGTTACTGAGATTGAAACCGGGTGAGATTCAGTCAGCCGATCGATTAAATCATGCAGGTCTGGAACAACTGCGAACCGGTAATCCTGCTGCGCGAAGTTTACCGTTGCTGTGCGCGATCGCACAGTTGAAGACTGGATCTGTAGCGCTGGACGCCGGTCATGAAACGATACTCAACATGGAGGTTACTCCATGAAACGCGCCTTAGTCACCGGCGGCAGCGGTGATATTGGCCGAGCGATTTGCCAACGGCTCGGTCATGACGGTCTGCATGTCATTGTCCATGGTTATCAGCATCCCGAACAAGCGCTCAACGTAGCAGATGCGATCCGGACAGCCGGCGGTTCAGCAGAAACGGTCGAGTTCGACATGACGGATGAGCAACAAACGGGTCATGCCCTGGCGAAGCTGTTGGAAGCTGGACCGATTCAGGTTTTGGTGAACAATGCAGGCGTTCATGCCGATGCTCCGATGGCCGGGATGTCTTCAGCACAGTGGCGATTACCTATCGAGGTCTGTTTGTATGGATTTTTTAACGTCACTCAACCCCTGCTTTTACCGATGATCGGCACCCGCTGGGGACGCATCATCAATATTTCCTCACTGGCTGGAGTAACCGGCAATCGAGGCCAAGTCAACTACGCCGCCGCCAAGGCAGGCCTGCACGGAGCCACCAAGGCGCTGGCACTGGAGCTGGCTTCGCGCGGAATCACGGTGAATGCTATTGCGCCGGGCATTATCGCCGGAGCGGCTGCTGGCGCTGCATTCGATGCAACGGCTATCAAAAATCTAGTGCCGATGCGGCGAGCGGGAACACCGGAGGAAGTTGCGGCGCTGGTAGGATTTCTGGCATCCGAAGAGGCAAGTTATCTGACGGGCCAGATTATTAGTATTAACGGCGGCATTGTCTGAAAGCATCACCCGTGCCGATCGCTGTCGTCATTCCTGCCTATAACGAAGCAGCCACGCTGGCCAATATCATTGGCCGCGCCCGGCAGCATATTGCAACCGTGATTGTGGTCGACGATGGTTCCAGCGATGGCACCGCTGATCAAGCTGAAGCCGCAGGCGCATGGGTCTTGCGCCAACCGGTTAACCAGGGGAAGGGCGCGGCACTCTGGCGCGGAATGCAAGAAGCATTGGCACGAGGCGCTAATGCGGTCATCACCCTGGATGCTGACGGCCAGCATTGTCCTGAGGATATTCCGAAGCTGCTAGAGGTCCATGGGCGCCAGCCCCATTGTCTGGTTATCGCTGCCCGGCTGGAGCATCGTGACCGTGCGCCACCGTTGCGGCGTTTTGCCAATGGCATGGCTGATTTCTGGGTGTCCTGGGCTGCTGGCTGCCCAATTCGCGATACCCAGTCCGGTTTCCGGCTGTATCCAGCTGCATTGCTGCGCAAACTGCCCCCCTTAGAGAATCAGCGACGGGGCTTTGTGTTCGAGAGTGAACTGTTAATTCATGCAGCACATCACGGCCACTATCCAGCAATGGTGAAAATAGCAACCCTTTATCCCTCCCAGGGCCGACCCAGTCATTATCGGCCCTGGCATGATACATTGCGCATCGTTGCCATGGTGGCTTGGGAACTCATCAAGCAAGGATTGTATCCCTTGGGATTACTAAGATCCCTGGGGCTGTGGCCTTTACATTAGAAGGCTATTCGGCATTTACGCCGCAACCGATTGTGAATCCAGTAAATTTTCCAGTGCGCTCTTTGAACACAAGCCATTCACTTCTAAAAGAGACCTGAGAAAACGCAATTTTTTTGCACCGCAACATTTTATCTGTTAGACTTTCGGACAAGTGAGATGATCACGAACATATTAAGTGAGAGACAATGCTACTGAAAGTCCGGCTCATCGCACCAAACTGTTTCCGGATAGGCATGTGCTTCGTGTAGACATTATATCGCTTGCTCCGGGTGTCTGGCATCTAACGATGGAGGGCGCGACCGCTCTACGCCATCAGAAGACGAGAGTTTTGCCGCGCATTACTATATGAAAGAACTGATTAAAGTTGCTGTATTTTCTATTTTGGTCCTAGCGTTGTCACCGTTCCTAGGTTTTTGGCTCGTCGCGCTGATTGGCGCGCTGATATTCCTATTGCCGGTTGGTGCTGTGGTTTCGATGCTGTTCCCGGAAGCCTGCCATCATATTGAAGATGATGTATTCTCAAGATTTTCACGCTTGTCTGCTTCTTGATCAATAAAATATCACCGGTCAGCCCATTTACTGTTTGGCCAAATGCAAAACCCCCGGCTAAGCCGGGGGTTTTTATTAGAGGGATAAATTCACTCCATCATCATGTAGCTTAACTTTGCGTGGTAATAACGACCTTCTGATAGAGGCCCCCAAAAAAAGTCTGCTTATCGATCTTGAAATCACGAGCTCCATCAGGCAGCCACTCCATAATATCTTTCCGCCATAGGTCCATAGCAAAAGGTTCCAGGGAAGTGAGGATGGGGATCATTACGTAGCGGAAGGGATTCAGCCAGTCAGGCCGATGGTAATCAACGAAGACCACCTTACCGCCTGGCTTAACCACTCGCAACGCTTGGGCAATGGTGCGAATACGGATATTTTCCGGTTGCTCATGCAACAGAAAAAATACGACGACGCAATCATAGCTGGCGTCAGCGAAGCGCAGATTGGTTGAATCCTGATGATGCAAGCCGATATGAAGAGTATCGTTATCAAGCTTGGTTTTCAGATTTTCCAGTTGAACGGGTGCGACATCGACCACATCCAGCCGCCCATTCGGACCCAGACGCTGCATTAACCGCTCGGTAAAATCCCCGTATACGCAAGCAACTTGCAGAATACTGCCATTACTGAATGGCTCCAGTTCCTTTAGCGCAGCATCGCGCAATTCCGCGAAATTGCCCCATAGAATCAGGTTAACCAGCCATTGCCGCTCGAAAATCCGCACTGATGCGGGGTGCAAATAAGCCCACCAGTAAGTTTGCTGCAAGTACACTGGCAGCGGCACATGAGCCTGGGTTCCTCCGGATTCTTCGAGGCTGACTGTGTCTTCGATACCCGTGGTTGCCGGCACCGTGCTATCGCCACGATCTAGTGACAGTGGCCGGAGCAAAGTAGCCGTGCCTTGAACAGATTCGGAACTCATTACAAAAAACTTCCTTAAGTGTCAATTTTTCCGTTACATCCATCTACCTTAATCTCCACTGGGTAGCAGAGAGCTGGGAGAGAGGGCTGGACAGTTACGGTTCAACGGCTTGTCGGTTTCAAAAAAAACCCGTTCCCCACGATGGCGAGGAACGGTCTATTTTTACCGAAAGATTTCGTGGAAAAAAATCACCCGGTTAATCAAATACGCAACAGATAAAAGAGAGTTGCGACAGTTCCCAGGCTGGCGATGAAATAGACGACAATAGCAACCATACCATCGGCACGGACGCCCAAGTCATGCACCGTCACCCGTAAGCGGTGCGCGGCATGCCATAACGACAACAGGATCACCCCGAAGATCACCAGCTTGCCCAGCCAATTAGCCGCGAAGGCATGCAAGTGTTCATAGGTCAGTAGACTGGGTACGAACCCTAGCGCGGCAAACAGCGTGAGCAACACCAGCACTGGCGTGACGAATGCTGTGATCGTACCGCCAGCCGCAAACGGCCCCCAAAAAATGGGTTTATTGGATTTAGCCACGATTACACCCCCAGGAACAGCACGATCAACGAAATCACCACCCAGCCACCATAATGCGCGCCGACGATGATATTACCTGGAACAAATTCTTCACCCCGTTGAATAGGCATGGCTTGGGGCGTGACGTTGAACCACGAGGTACTGTGGTACACCGCTGCCACCAATGCAGCCAAATTGAATAAAATTCCCAATGGACTGTTGAGTGCCTCCAGAAACTCAGCATAGGCTTCAGGACCTTGCGCCAGGTTTTTGAGGGCGAAAACCAGCAGGATGGTGTAGACCAAGATGAAAATGCAGGTCACTTCACGCGCCATATAGCGCATGTAGCGCGGTTGGCTGAAGAACCAGTTGGTCTTGGATATTTCACGGATATAAGGTTTGCGGCTCATTTCTTCACCCAGGGCATCAAGTGTTCTTTATACCAGTCGATGGTGCTGGCGACTTTGACCTGTTGCAAGGCGCCAGCCGGATCGACATGCTTGGGGCAAACCTCAGAGCAGGCGCCAACAAACGAGCATTCCCACACACCTTCATGGGAGGCGATTACTTCCTGACGCTCATCCCGGCCGCCGTCACGGGAATCCTGGTTATAACGGTGCGCTAAAGCGATAGCGGCCGGGCCAATGAACTCCGGAACCAAGCCGTATTGCGGACAGGCGGCGTAACACAACATGCAGTTAATGCACAGTGTGTACTGCTTAAAGGTTAAAAGTTGCGCCGGGGTTTGCTTGAACTCGCCGGCGCTGACCGGCTTGTCCTCTTTGGGAATCAAATATGGCTTGACGCTGGCCAATTTGGCGATGAAATCCTCGACTACCGTGACCAGGTCCCGCTCGATGGGGAAATTGGCCAATGGCTCGACGCGAATCTGGTCGCCATACTCATGGATGAACGCCTTGCACGCGAGCTTGGGTTCGCCGTTGACCATCATCCCGCAACTGCCGCAAACCGCCATGTGGCAGGACCAGCGATAACTCAATGTAGTGTCGAGATTGTCCTTGACGTAGTTCAAGGCATCCAGCACCACCCATTCATTCAGGCAAGGCACCGAGTAGGTCTGAAACCGGGGCTCGCTATCGGTCTCCGGGTTATAACGGAGCACTTCCAGTTGGATCTGGCGTTCGCTCATTTCTTGGCTCCTGAGTAGTCACGCACACCGGGTTGCGACTTGGTGATGACGACATCGAGATATTCGATACGCGCCGGTTCCTTGGGATGATAATAAGCCAGGCTGTGCTTAAGAAATTTCTGGTCATCCCGGGCGGTGAAATCCAGCCGCTGGTGCGCGCCCCGCGATTCCTGACGATCCCGTGCCCCAACCGCAGCCGCTTCCGCGCAATCGAGCATGGAGCCCAGTTCCAGCGCTTGCATCAGATCGGTATTATAGACGCGGCTCTTGTCGTGAATTTCGATGCCGGCGTAGCGCTGGCGTAGCTCGGCAAGCTTTTCACAAGTTGCAGCCAACCCTTCGCCAGTGCGATAAATGCCAGCGCCCTCTTCCATGGTGTGCATCATCTCGCTGCGCAGTCCGGAAATAGACTCGGTACCGCCATTCTTATCGAACAACGCCTGAATTCGCCCTGCGGAATCTTGTGCCTGAGCGGCCAGCACTGCATCTTTACTTGCGGGCAAGCCTGATTGAAGATGATCGATAGCGCTTAGCGCCGCCCGCCGGCCGAAGACCAAAAGCTCAGTCAGCGAGTTGGAACCAAGCCGGTTGGCGCCATTGATGCTGACACAGGCGCATTCACCCGCAGCGAATAGGCCGGGCAGCGGGGTAGCAGCTTTAATATCGGTATGGATGCCGCCCATGCAGTAATGCACCACGGGACGAATAGGGATCGGTTCCTTGACGGGATCCATGCCCAGGTAGCTAATTGACAGATCGCGGACGAACGGCAGACGCTCGTTGATCTTCTTTTCGCCCAGATGACGCATATCTAACAGCACACAATCGCCCCACCGCGTCGAAACCGTATTGCCTTTCTGCTGTTCATGCCAGAAGGACTGGCTCAACCGGTCACGGGGACCGAGTTCCATCGTCTTCAGCACCGGCTGGCCGACTGGAGTTTCCGGACCCATCCCATAGTCTTGGAGGTAGCGGCGACCGTGTTTGTTCAGCAGGATACCGCCTTCGCCACGGCAGCCTTCGGTCAGCAGGATGCCATTGTTCGGCAATCCGGTCGGATGATACTGGACGAATTCCATATCCTTCAGCGGTGCGCCCGCGCGATAGGCCAAGGCCATACCATCACCGGTCTTGATAGCACCGTTGGTGGTGAACGGGAACATGCGCCCTGCTCCACCAGCAGCGATGATGACTGCCCCCGCCTGGAACTGACGCATTTCCCCACTGCGAATTTCCAGCGCCGTGAAGCCTTGGCAACGTCCATCGTCTACCAGCAAGTCAGTGACGTAATATTCATCGAAGCGCTGAATAGACGGATACTTGAGTGAAGTTTGAAACAGGGTGTGCAGGATATGGAAGCCGGATTTGTCAGCAGCGAACCAAGTGCGTTTGATTTTCATGCCGCCAAACGGCCGCACTGCCACTGAACCATTAGGCTCGCGGCTCCACGGACAACCCCAATGTTCGAGTTGAATCAATTCCTTTGGGGCTTCATTGATAAAATACTCAACGGCATCCTGATCGCACAGCCAATCGCCGCCACCGACCGTGTCGTTAAAATGCAGATCGAGGCTGTCATCGGATTTAATGACCCCAGCAGCTCCTCCTTCAGCGGCGCAGGTATGGCTGCGCATGGGGTAAACTTTTGAGACCAGAGCGATGCGCAACTTCGGGTCAGCTTCGGCGAGAGCGATGGCGGCTCGTAGCCCCGCGCCTCCCGCGCCGACGATGGCAACGTCGGTTTTGATGATCTCCATTACTTCGGCTCCTCGGCATGGTGCCTGTCGGATTGATGAAGGGTTAGTGAAAAGGGTGATTGGTTGGCCAGCCTGATGCCTGTTTGTAGAAAACGGGCATCAGGCACGGCCCGCATAGTGAGAACTTGCGGACTCTCCAGGCAAAGCTGCTGATTTTTAGATGTTGATACAGGCAGCACGCGGGATTTATGGTGTTAGAAGGCTTTAGATAAGCCCGATGCCTAATTATAGAGGGTGTTCATAGGAGATTTAGCAAATTTATCCACTTTTCGATGACTGGAAAAGCCTTCGTTATAATGAGCACTGGAGCAGTGCTCGCGAAAGAACGAGACCTGCCGGGCGCAATAGCATCGCCAATCTCTATGCCAGTATGAGCGTTGGAGGATACATGAACGATGCGTCGTTTTACACGGTGCGCCACATGTTGTATTACGCCGGTGCTTGGACGACTGGGGAAAAGTGCAAGCCACTGTTTGCGATGGTGGGCGATGCTGGGTTCGAACCAGCGACCCCTGCCGTGTGAAGGCAGTGCTCTCCCGCTGAGCTAATCGCCCTTTAGAAGGGAAGGCGGATTATAAGTGCCAAAACTAGCCTTGACAAGGCGTTGCGCTCTTTATCAGCAATTCTCATTTTGGCGGTTCCACCTGGGTTTCGAATTATAGGGGAGCTGACTCGAAGCATAGGTAACGAGTCGAAGCATAGGTAACGAGTTAAAACCCGGAATATTGCTGAACACGCATTGCCGCAAGAGCCGTTTCCAACGGAACGGTTGGTATGGGCTATCTATGCACTTCGGCACGGCCTGGACCAGAAAAGCCAGGCTACATTGAAGACTTCAGATTATGTACTGAAAGTTTCGCTATTTTCCAATACAAAAACTACTGAAAATCCGCCCGAGTAAATCATCTGAAGTAAACTCACCAGTAATTTCTCCCAGCGCATTCTGAGCATAACGCAGTTCCTCCGCCGCCAGCTCTCCGGCACCGTCCACCAGTTGCTCATCTACCGCTGCCAGTGCTGCTGCTGTTCGTTCCAACGCTTCCAAATGCCGCCGCCGGGCCATCAATATTCCCTCACTGCTGTGATAACCCATGCAGGCCTTCAAATGTTCGCGCAGCAATTCCAAACCTGAGCCAGTCTTAGCTGACAACCAGAGCGTGTGGCCCCAATCAGCCGGCTTTAATACCGGCTCCTGATCTGTGAGATCAATTTTGTTATAAATGACCGTCACCCCAGTTTGCGCCGGCAACCGTTCCCGGAGTGCCTGATCCTCAGCAGTAAATCCTTGCCGGTCATCCACCAATAGCAAAATCCGGTCAGCGGTTTCAATCTCCATCCAAGCACGGCGAATACCTTCTTGCTCCACAGGATCAAGGCTGTCGCGCAGGCCAGCCGTATCGATGACATGCAACGGCATTCCGTCAATGGCGATCTGCTCACGCAATACATCACGGGTGGTACCAGGAATGTCGGTCACGATCGCCGCCTCGCGTCCAGCCAGGTAATTGAGCAGACTGGATTTGCCCGCATTGGGTCGTCCGGCAATCACCACGGTCATTCCATCGCGCAACAAACGGCCCTGCCCAGCAACTCTCTGCAAAGCGTTCAATTGCTCTTGTAAGGCATGCAATCGCTCGGCAATGGAACCATCCGCCAAAAAATCGATTTCTTCTTCAGGAAAATCGATAGCCGCTTCAATATAGATCCGCAGTTCAATCAGCGCCTCGATCAATATATTAATATGCCTGGAAAACTCTCCTTCCAACGAACGTACGGCGGCACGGGCAGCCTCGGCAGTCGTGCTGGTGATCAGATCAGCAATCGCCTCAGCCTGGGTCAGATCAAGTTTATCGTTGAGAAAGGCACGTTCGGAAAATTCCCCAGGCCGGGCCGGACGAGCGCCCAGGCCTAGGACACGCGCCAGCAGCAAATCCATGACTACTGGCCCGCCATGACCATGAAGTTCCAGCACGTCTTCACCAGTAAAGGAATGCGGAGCAGGGAAATACAAGGCGATGCCTTCGTCAATGATACTGCCGTCGTCAGCATGGAACTGGCGCAAGATAGCTTGACGAGGCGCAGGGAGCATGCCGCAGACTGCCTTGGCAATAACGGAACTCAGCGGACCCGAGATTCGCACGATACCAATCCCACCCCGGCCGGGTGGAGTAGCAATGGCGGAAATAGTGTCGTTCATGAGCTACCTCCTCATTACCGGCCCTAGCGCCTTCGCTGCGATCTGTCTTAAAAGGAGAAAAGAGGCTATTTCACAATAAACACACCCGCTCTCCCCCATGACAGAGGAGGGCTGAGGTGAAGAGTAAACAATCGTGATGAGATCAACGATATCACTTCTTACGCTTATTACCCGGTGCTTGACCGGATGAAGGCTTCTTGGCCAAATCGACCAGCTTCCTTCCATGATTCAACAGGTTGCGGGCTTGTTCACCCAGCCCAGGCCCTTGCTTAGCCTTCGCTGCCGCCGCATCAGCACCTGATTCTACCCGCTTGGTGATGACCCATTGCTGGGCAATAGACAGCATATTATTCACCACCCAGTACAACACCAACCCGGCCGGAAACCACAAGAACATGAAAGTGAACACGATCGGCAGCGACATCATCACTTTGGCTTGAATCGGATCAGGCGGTGCTGGGCTGAGCTTCTGCTGTACAAACATGGTCACACCCATGATCAGCGGCAACACATAGTAAGGATCTGGGATCGACATATCCTTGATCCAGAACATGAATGGCGCCTGCCGTAACTGAACGCTTTCCACCAGTACCCAATACAACGCGATGAACACTGGAATCTGCACCAGAATCGGCAGGCAGCCGCCGAGCGGATTGACCTTCTCCTTCTTATACAAGTCCATCATCACCTGATTCATCTTCTGCCTGTCGTCGCCGTACAATTCCTTGAGACGGGTCAATTCAGGCGCCAGCCGGCGCATATTGGCCATCGACCGGTAGCTGGTCTCGGATAATTTATAGAACACCAGCTTGATCAGGAGGGTCAGGAAGATAATGGCCCAGCCCCAGTTACCAACGACCCCGTGAATGGTTTTCAACAACCAGAACAGTGGCTCCGCAATAACGGTCAATTTGCCGTAATCCACGGTCAGGTGCAAATTAGGCGCAATCTTATCCAAGATATCCGGTAGCTTCGGCCCCATATACAACCGGGTGCGGAAATCACCAGTTGCGCCAACCGGTATGCTTTGCACCGCGCTGGTCATGCCCACGACATAACGATGATCATCAATTGATTTGGTATAAAAGGTATCAGTTTCACCAGCATTGGGAATCCATGCTCCAAGGAAATAATGTTGAATCATGGCAACCCAGCCATCTTTCACCGGCTGGTTGAGCGGCTGCTTGGCGATGTCATCAAAGGAAATCTTTTCATAGCGTTGCTCAGGCGTCGAAATGACCGCTCCGGTATAGGTAATCACTCCACCACCAAAAAAACCGTTCTTGGTTTTCGGCGGGGTGCGCTGAAATTGCCGATACTGGCTGCCTTGCCAGTTATCAGGGCTACCATTTTCTACACGCTGATTTAATTCCACCAGGAAGCTGCCGCGATGGAAGGTGTAAGTTTTAACGACCTTCACTCCAGAGGGATCGGCCCAGTTCAGCCGCACCTCCAATGTGTCCTGTCCATCTGCTAACCGGTACTCGTTTTGCTCAGCGGTAAACGAAGCATAGTGATTAGGCGCAGAACCATCGTTTAACGCCACCAATCCCGATTGGGCGATGAATAGATCAGGGCCACTGTCCTTCAGTAACTGAAACGGTTGATTAAGCTGTTGCACGGACTCAGGATAAGTACGCAGGCCCACCCGGCGCAGGTCACCACCGACCGTGTCGACCTCTGCCTCAAAGAGGTCAGTCGTTACCTTCACTCGAGAGCCACTGCCCAACGCCTGAGAAACCGTACCTGGCACAGGTCCCACCGTAGGAACATCCTGCCCAGGTGTGGCAGCAGGACTGGCTGGAACAGCGGGACTGGCGAGGGCAGTAACGGCTGGTGCCGGCGGGGGATATTTCTTAGCCTGGAACTCCAGCCAGTTCTGCCAGAGCAAAAACAGCACAAAACCCAGAGCAGCAAACAGAAGCAAACGTTGGTTTTCCATTAACGGTCCTTCAGAGAAGGTTCAGGGACGGGATCGACACCGCCTGGATGCCAGGGATGGCAACGCAGCAGGCGCCGGATCGCCAGCCAGCTCCCATGTAGCACACCATAGTATTCAATGGCTTCGCGGGCATACTGGGAGCAACTCGGATAAAAACGACAATGGTTGCCCAACAGAGGGCTGATGAGCAATTGGTAACCACGAATCAGCGCGATCAGGATGGCGCGCATGACGGGGCGAGTCTCTGCCAATGTCGTTGCAAGGAAGCGAACAGGACAGTATTTTCTTGTTGCGCTACACCACTACGGCCCATCACTACCCAGTCCATGCCACCGAGCTGAGGTTGATGATGTCGAAAGCTTTCACGCACGATCCGCTTAATACGGTTACGCGCCACAGCAGACCGGGCAACCTTGCGGGAAATCGCCATCCCCAATCGAGGATGTTTCAGATCATTGGGGCGAGCCAACACGGTAAAATAACGGTCACTGGACTTGGCCGGGCAGGCGAAGACATGAGCGAAGACTGATGGGCCGCTCAGCCGAGCGCGGCGCGGGAAACACGCGCCGCCCCCACCGTCCATATAATTCAAGGTGTGAGACGGGCACGGCCTTTGGCGCGGCGCGCCTTCAGAACCCGGCGGCCGCCGGTGGTGGCCATGCGAGCGCGAAAACCGTGGGTACGCTTGCGATGAATGATGCTGGGCTGGAAAGTCCGCTTCATGACGATTCCTTAAGAGACAGATCAAGACAGAGTTTGCGCTTTTTAGCGAAAAGCGAGAAATTACTGATATGGAGCTAAATTTGTCAAGTTAAATGGTCCGGAGTTCGAAGTCCAAGCTCCGGAAGTGTCTTTGCCAAGCCGTTGACATCACTCATGAACAACCCTGCTTAGTTTTTAGGAACAGCGCTCGTGGACCATGCCTTGTGGAAAGCATGCCAGGATAACCTGGAACGTGAATTATCCGAACAACAGTTAAACACGTGGATTCGGCCATTGCACGCACAGGAAGAAGCTAAGGTCCTGCGCCTGCTAGCACCTAACCGCTTTGTCCTCGACTGGGTCAAAAAGCACCATTTGGCGCAAATCCAAGCCGTGCTCGAGCAGTTGCGCCCTGGTCACCCGCCGGAAGTGCGGCTGGAAATTAGCAGCGGCGGCATTTTGCCGGCTTTAGCAGTTCACACCGGGGAACCGCCAGAAGAGAAACCTATTAGCGAATCTATTTCTGAAACTGCCGAATTGCTGAAAAGCGGCGTTCTCAATGCCGATTTCACTTTCGCCACTTTTGTCGAGGGCAATTCAAACCAGATCGCCCGGGCGGCATGTCTGCAAGTCACTGAAAATCCAGGTAAGGCCTATAATCCACTGTTTATTTATGGAGGTACAGGTCTTGGGAAAACCCATCTCATTCATGCAGTTGGAAATATGCTACGTGAACGTAATCCCGAGTCAAAAGTCGTCTATCAGAATTGCGAGTACTTTGTAGCTGACATGGTGCGTTCTCTACAGCATAACGCCATTAACGAATTCAAGCGCCGTTACCGTTCGCTTGATGCCCTGTTAATTGATGACGTGCAATTCCTGGCTGGCAAAGAGCGATCTCAAGAAGAATTTTTCTATACTTTTAATAGCTTACTTGAAAGTCGCCAACAAGTTATTTTGACTTGCGACCGTTATCCAAAAGAGGTCGATGGGTTGGAAGACCGGCTCAAATCACGCTTTGGCTCAGGTTTAACAGTGGCTATCGAACCACCGGAATTGGAAACCCGGGTTGCGATCCTCAAGAGCAAAGCTGAGCAGACCCAACTCGAATTGCCTGATGAGGTTGCATTTTTCATCGCCCAGCGCATCCGCTCCAATGTTCGTGAACTAGAAGGCGCACTGCGGCGAATTTACGCGAACGCCCAATTTACCGGGCGATCTATTACCATCAGCTTTGTCAAGGAAGTGCTAAGTGACTTGCTGACCTTGCAGGATAAGCTGGTGACTATTGAAAATATCCAGAAAACAGTAGCGGACTACTACAAAATCCCCGTCAGCGAACTGCTGTCAAACAGCCGGTTGCGCAGCCTATCTCGTCCTCGGCAGGTAGCGATGGCGCTTACCAAGGAGCTGACTGCTCTTAGCCTGCCCGATATTGGCGAGGCTTTCGGCGGGCGCGATCATACAACAGTATTACATGCCTGCCGAAAGATTCGCGAACTCCAGCGAGGAGAACCCAAAATCCGTGATGACTACACTAATTTGCTTACAACCCTTACTAACTAGAGAAAGGCTTGTGGATAACTTCTGTGGATAAGTGGATAACTTTTTAAATAGCATTTATATAATATTTTATTTTTTAAATTTAATTGATTCTATTATATAAAATCATGTAAACGAATCGTAACTTTGACATGTAGTATTTTAAATAAAATTGAATAAATATTTATTAAAATTTATTACAATCAATAACATAAATTTAAAAAACCTAATTTATTCTATTTCGATAAAAAATAATATGATAATTACAAAAAAACAATAAAACATCCTGTGGATAACTCTGTGGATAACTTTGCCATTTCTGTGGATAACTTTGCCAAACCTGTGGATAACTTTTTAACCTCAAAAAAGTTATCCACAGGAAAACCGACTTATCCACATTTTATCCACAGGGTTATCCACAGGCAAAACTCGTGAAACTTATTGATAATAAAAAACAAAAAAAAGTTATCCACAGAAAATGCCTCCCTTAATAATAATAATCTTTTATATATATAAAAGAACTTATTCTTACGTAGCCAGGATTAAGGCTGCGCCAGAATGAAGATAAATTTTAAAACCCCTGACTTTTGTCAGGAATAGCATCCACCTGTTGGACCGGCGCCACGGGTCTTGAGAACATCTTCGGGAGAAGTACATGAAACTGGAAGCTAAGCGCGAGCAATTGCTCAAACCGCTTCAGCATGTGATCGGCGCTGTCGAACGCCGGCAGACATTGCCGGTCTTGAGCAACGTCCTTCTGACAGCACGGGAACAAGATCTGACAATGACGGCAACTGATCTGGAAGTCGAATTGTCCGCCCGGGCTAAATTACCCGTGGAAGTTTCAGGCGAGATCACGTTACCTGCCCGCCGCCTGCATGACATTCTGCGTGCTTTACCAGAAGACGCAAACGTGGTTTTAAGCGGTGAGGGTGAGAAAGCAACAGTGCGTTGCGGACGTAGCCGGTTCACCTTAGTCACCTTGCCTGCTGCTGATTTCCCTACGCTGGAGGACTTGCCATTCGAGGGAGACATCCATCTGCACCAAGGTGCTCTACGTGGCATGATCGAACGTACGCATTTCGCAATGGCTCAGCAAGACGTACGTTACTACTTGAATGGACTGCTGCTAGAGACCGCCCCCGGTGTTTTACGATTGGTGGCGACGGATGGCCATCGGCTGGCATTCCAGGAACTGAAAACTGAGGTCGATGTGGCGGAAACGCGCCAGATCATCGTGCCTCGCAAGGGCATACTGGAATTATTGCGGCTACTGGCCGACAGTGACGCCGAAGCCGTACTCAATCTCAGCACCAACCATATCCGCCTGGTGCTCGGCGACATTCGCTTCACCTCCAAGCTGATCGACGGTAAGTTTCCGGACTACCAGCGCGTTATTCCCCGCGATGGAGGCCGGGTGGTCATCGCTGATCGTATGGCGCTGCGAAGCGCGCTAGCCCGGACGGGAATCGTGCTTAATGACAAGACTCAGGGCATCCGCTTGCAACTGGAAGATTGGATTTTACGGGCGCAGGCGCAAAATCCTGACCAGGAAGAGGCCGAAGAGGAAGTTGAGATCAACTACAGTGGCGGCCCGTTGGAGATTGGCTTCAATGTCACTTACCTGCTTGATGCACTGGGAGCATTGAATGGCGAACTGGCCAAGCTGTCTTTCTCCGATGCTGCCAGCAGTTGCCTGATCGAGGAAGCTGAGAACCAGGGCAGCCGGCATGTCATTATGCCCATGCGGCTTTGATTGCCAGCGGACAGTAATTCTGAACCTGCATGCGCATCGTCAGTCTGGATATTGCCTGTTTTCGTAACCTGCGGCACATCCGGATGGAATGCTCGCCTGGATTGAATCTATTAATTGGCCCCAATGCCTCGGGAAAAACCAGTCTATTAGAGGCATTGTATTTCCTTGGGCGGGGACGTTCGTTTCGCACCCGCCAGCCGCGCGAGCTGATCCAAACCGATGCATCAGCCTTCCGGGTGGCTGCTGTTTTACAAACAGGCGATAAGCGGCGGACACCGGTTGGCCTTGAACGCAATACCCGTGAGCTGATGGCGCGCATTGGTGGTGTTCCAACCCGTTCACTGGCGGAGCTGGCCCGGCAGACGCCAGTGCTGCTGCTAAATCCCGACAGCCATCGCTTGCTGGAGGATGGACCGCAACAGCGGCGCCGGTTTATGGATTGGGGATTGTTTCACGCTGAGCCGGAGTTTCTCAGTGCCTGGCGCCGCTATAGCAGTGCACTGCGTCATCGCAATGCTGCGTTGCGATCTGGCGCCGTCAACCGGGTGATAGATGCCTGGGATCGTGAGCTGGCAGCGGCGGATCTGCTTGATCGTTTGCGAGGAACCTTCTGTAAGGCCCTGGAAGGCGTTTTAAGGCGATTTATCGGGGAGACCCTCAATGGGGTAAGGGTACACGTCGATTATCGCCGTGGTTGGCCTCTGGAGCCGTCTGAGCGTGATTTTTCCGGCTGGTTACGCATTGGACGCGATCAGGATCGCCAGCAAGGCCATACCCGGCTCGGCCCGCACCGGGCTGATTTTGCCATTCATATCGATGGACGTCCGCCATCCGAGGCACTGTCACGTGGCCAGCAAAAGCTGCTAGTGGTCGCTTTGGTCTTAGCGCAAGCAGAACTCTACCGGCGCCATGTTGATGATGCCTGCATTCTGCTGATCGACGACTTACCGGCGGAACTGGATCTTAATAACCGGGCGCAAGTCATGCGTACCTTAGCTGCGCTCGATATCCAGCTATTCATCACCGCTATCGAACCGGGACTGCTGGATACCACGCTTTGGCAGGAAGCAAAGACATTCCATCTTTTGCAAGGCGAATGGATAGCCGCTGATCCCTGATCACCGTTGAAGCCCTCAAGGTGGTATAATTTTCAGCCTTTAACGGATTCGGGAAAGCTGGGATTATGAACGATTCGTCTTACACTTCGTCGAGCATCACAGTCCTAGAAGGGCTGGATGCCGTGCGCAAGCGTCCGGGTATGTATATTGGCGACACGGATGATGGCACGGGCCTGCATCACATGGTGTTTGAAGCGGTGGATAATTCCATCGACGAGGCGCTAGCCGGTTACTGCTCGGAAATCAGCGTAACTATCCATGCCGACGAATCCATCACTGTTACGGACAATGGCCGCGGCATTCCCACCGATGAACATTCCAAGGGCCGCTCTGCCGCTGAAGTCATCATGACCGTACTGCATGCCGGCGGCAAGTTCGATGACAAATCCTACAAAGTCTCCGGTGGTCTGCACGGCGTTGGTGTATCGGTCGTCAACGCTCTATCCGAATTTCTGCGGTTAACTATTCGCCGCGATGGCAAAATCAACCAGCAGGAATACCGGTTAGGTCATCCGCAAGCGCCATTGGAAGTGACTGGCGAAACTGATCTGACCGGCACTGAAATTCATTTCAAACCTAGCGCTGCTATCTTCAGTAATATCAGTTTTCATTATGATGTGCTGGCGAAGCGGCTGCGTGAATTGTCGTTTCTTAATTCCGGCGTGCGCATTCGCCTCCGCGACGAACGGACCAGCAAGGAAGACTGTTTTGAATATCAAGGCGGCATTAAGGCATTTGTCGAGCATTTAAACCGCAATAAAACACCGTTGCATGAGCGTGTGTTCTATCTGGATGCGGCCCGTGATGATATTCAAATAGAATTAGCGCTGCAATGGAATGATTCCTATCAGGAAAATGTTTTTTGCTTTACCAATAATATTCCACAGCGTGACGGTGGCGCCCATTTGGCTGGCTTGCGCGGTGCCTTGACCCGCACTCTGAATCAGTACATGGATACGGAAGGGATTCTGAAGAAAGCCAAGGTTGAAACCAGTGGCGATGATGCTCGTGAAGGCTTGACGGCTGTATTGTCGGTGAAATTGCATGATCCAAAATTCTCTTCACAGACCAAAGACAAGCTGGTGTCTTCTGAGGTTAAACCAGCAGTCGAATCAATAGTATCTGAGAAATTACAAGAATACTTATTGGAAAATCCCAACGAGGCGAAGGCAATCACTAGCAAGATTGTCGATGCAGCCCGTGCGCGCGAAGCAGCCCGCCGCGCCCGCGAGATGACCCGCCGCAAGGGTGTTTTGGACATCGCTGGCTTGCCGGGCAAGCTGGCGGATTGTCAGGAAAAAGATCCGGCGGCTTCTGAATTATTTCTGGTTGAGGGCGATTCTGCGGGTGGCTCGGCTAAGCAAGGCCGCGACCGGCGCTTTCAGGCGATCCTGCCGCTCAAAGGCAAAATTTTAAATGTAGAGAAGGCCCGTTTTGACAAGATGCTAGCGTCTGTCGAGGTCGGGACATTGATCACCGCTTTGGGTTGCGGTATTGGCCGGGAGGAGTTTAATCCAGATAAAATACGTTATTATCGTATCATAATAATGACGGATGCTGATGTTGACGGGTCGCATATCCGTACGCTCTTGCTGACATTTTTCTATCGGCAAATGGCAGAATTGATTGAGCGTGGCCATATTTACATTGCACAACCACCACTTTACAAAGTAAAAAAAGGCAAACAGGAGCAATATGTCAAGGATGATGTTGAGCTTTCCGCACATCTATTACAGATGGCGCTGGAAGGGGCAACACTGGTGACGAAAAGCGATGAAACTGTTCCATTGACCGGACTGGCACTGGAAGAGCTGGCCCGTGGCTACATGGCGGTCATGGCGATGATCCAGCGCCTGTCCCGCCGCTACGACGCGGCTTTATTGGAGCAACTCATTTATCAGCCGCCATTAGGTGAAAGCCAGTTGCGTGATGAATCTTATCTGAAAGAATGGGTTGCAAGATTGGTCGAGCGGCTCAATGATGGGCAAGGTGAGCGTTCGGTCTATGACGCGATTGTTGAGCCTTGTGAAGATGATGAAGGCTATAGCATCGTTATCCTTCGTCGCGCGCATAGTCTAATTCGGCAGGCACGGTTGACAGCGGAATTTTTTGCTTCCCCAGAATACGCGGCCTTAATCCAGTTTGGTGGTAAATTATCGGGCCTTTTTGAACAACAAGATACAGAAGTACGGCGCGGAGAACGGGTTCAACCGGTCAGTAATTTCCGGGCGGTCATGGACTGGTTGCTCGAAGAAGCTAAACGTGGCCAGCACATCCAGCGTTACAAAGGATTGGGTGAGATGAACCCGGCTCAGCTTTGGGAAACTACCATGAATCCGGAAACCCGCCGATTGTTGCAGGTACGGATTGAAGACGCCGTGGCTGCCGATGAAGTATTTACAACCCTGATGGGCGATCAGGTCGAGCCACGACGGGATTTCATTGAGCAGAACGCTCTGGATGTGCTGAATCTGGATGTTTAAGCGCAAAGAAAGGCATAACGCATCGCCTGCCACGCTTTTCTCTCTCTCACCAGATAAAAATCCCGGTTTTCTACCTGATTTCTGCGCTAATTCTACTGTTTTCCTAACAGTTTTACTGGCCGAATTATTTGCGTTAGTGCTGGCGCTGAGCGAAGCCGACCGGCTAGGCGGCTTCTGGAATCGCCTGGCGCTGATTTCACTGTTCGTGCAATGGGTGTTGCTCGGTGCGGCTGCTGTTCTGTGCTTGTGCAAGCGCTGGCTGGCCCGCTTGGGACCTGCTGCAACCACTTTCGCTGTTCTTGGCCTTACGCAACTGGTTACGTTGAGCTTCTCGCTCATCAGCGGCGGATTTTTGGCTCCATCCCCTGGTTTGGAGATTCCTCCGCTGACTTTTATCGCGCGCAACTTGGCTATTGCTGGCATTATCACCTTGATTGCCCTGCGTTACTTTTACATAAGCTACCAGTGGCAGCGGCAGATCAAAGCTGAATCCCGCGCCCGGTTGCGGGCTTTGCAGGCGCGTATCCATCCCCATTTCTTATTTAATACGCTTAACACTATTGCTAGCCTGATTCCTGGCCAGCCAGACCAAGCCGGGCAAGCGGTACTTGACTTGGCGGATCTACTGCGTTCGGCACTGAAGAATCGCAGCGCAATTTCTCTAGCGGAAGAACTGGAATTGACCCGGTGCTATCTAGCTATCGAGCGATTACGCATGGGCGAACGGTTGAAGATAGACTGGCAACTGGCTGATGATTTACCCTTCGATACTCCTTTGCCGCCGCTGGTATTGCAACCGCTGGTTGAAAACGCCATTCGCCACGGTCTTCAGCGGTTACCCGAAGGAGGAACACTGATGCTGCGTATCGATAAACAGCCTGACAAGCTGCGCTTTACTCTCATCAACCCTTGCCCTGCTATTGATGGTGCATCTGGTCAGCGTATTGCTCAGGACAATATCTGCCAGCGATTGGCGCTTGCCTATCCCCAGACGCTTCCATTGGAAATTGTCAAAACTGCCGGCCGCTACCAAGTCACATTTACGATTCCGCTGAAGAAATGAAATAGACTGGGGCGGGGTATCCGTGCGCACCTGCTACACTGTGAAAAAATCATACGATGTCTTTCTGTTATGCGCATTTTGGTCGTCGATGACGAACTTCCAGCCCGCATTCGTTTGCGTGAACTACTTAATCGGTTGCCCGATCATGCGTTTTGCGGTGAAGCCGGCACGGGTGCTGATGCCCTGCGCTTGGTTCAAACGCTTAATCCCGATATTGTCCTGCTGGATATTCAGATGCCGGGGCTCAGTGGATTGGAAATCGCCCGCCAGTTAGCAGAAATGGAGAAACCACCCGCTGTCGTCTTTACTACAGCCCATGATGACTACGCGCTGGAAGCCTTTGATACGCAAGCCATTGCTTACCTATTAAAACCGGTTCGGCTGGAACGTTTGGAGCAGGTCTTGACCAGTGCGAGCCGCGTTAACCGCGCTCAACTGAGCCGGCTGGCGGCAGATCAGCCGGTTGATAGTGGCGGTCGCACCCATATTCGCGCCCGGATCGGTCAGCGGCTGGAATTGATCCCGCTCGCGGATGTGTTCTATTTCCAGGCTGATCAGAAGTATGTCATGGTTCGCTATTGCCACGGTGAGGTTTTAATTGAGGAATCGCTGAAAACCCTGGAACAGGAACTGAGCACACGAGTGGTGCGGATTCACCGCAATGCTTTAGCGGTGGCAGTCCATATTGCTGGGTTGGAGAAGGCCGCTGACGGTGGTATGGCGCTGATTTTTGATGATATCCCAGACCGGTTGGAAGTCAGCCGCCGTCATCTTCCCGCTATTCGCCAATTCCTCAAAAAAACCTGAGCGTGTGAAAAGAGAGCAAGCCGGTGAATATCCGCGCTTGAAAACTTCCCTTGTCTTTAAGGTGATCAACAAGCTATCATCTTTGCCCCGAAAATTGCCGGAATAGCTCAGTCGGTAGAGCAGCTGATTCGTAATTAGCAGGTCGGAGGTTCGATTCCTCTTTCCGGCACCAACTAAATCGAGTTGTTACAAAACTAGTTATTAGATTGGCTAATAACCGGTCAAAGGAAAGCCTAAGGCGCATCATTAGTTTTGGTTAGCGTCTAACATTGCCAGCTGAGACGGATTTCTTGCTGGCCAGCGCAAGAAATCACCGGCAGTTTATGGATAACTCAGAGTGATCCTCCGCCGTGTAAGAGACGCCCTCGACAGCCGCTACGGTCGGGGGCGTTGTCGTTCGGAGGCGGCTATACCGCTGGTTTTGCGGTGCGAATCCGGGCAATGAAATCGTAAATCTGAGTGACCGTAAGGTCATAGCTACGAGCAAGACCGGCGTGGTTGCGGCCATTGAAGCCCTGCTAGATCCCGGCATCGCGCCAGGCGCGTTTCATGGTGTCTTGCTTAGAGATATAAATCTGGCAGCCAGAAAAAGTCAGGCCGAGATCCTTGGCGCAGGCCATTGTCAGAGTTTCGGCGGTTGCACCGGGCAAGCGTTGTTCTAGGCGTGTGTGGCAGGTGAGCGATGTCCGCTAGGATCGGTGGGTAATGGCCAGGCAGTTCCATGATGACCTCGGCGTAAGGCGGGGCGGGATAGTGGCTGTTTTGCCCGGTATAACGGGTCGTTTCCCTTGTGCATTCAGTGCCTTTGCTCTTCCGGGATAATCTGCTTTGATAGGCCGGGTTTTGTGGTGTGCAGTGAGGATTTCTCCCCATTATGAAAAAGATTTCTGGGTCAGGTGTTCCTGCCTCAGATGCAGGCCGGTTGATTCTTCTGGGGGCTAGGCGTATTTAGGGTAGAGGCGAATTCGTTTCAGACGTTTATGCATGAGGGGTGCGTCATGCGCAGCATCATGCCCCGCCGATGATGCACGAACGGGGATGGAACTCCCGCAGCGGCACTCCTGCAAGGTGTGCGGTCAAGCTGATGGGTCCTTTACCCTACGGCATTTCATGATCTTATTGCCTCATGATCATCTCATTTATGCATAATGCTATATAGTATAGTATTACTCTATATAGTTTAATATTATATGTTAATAATACAGGGGAGCATCATGAACCCAGAAACCGGATCATAGGTCTGGCTCTGTTGGATCAAGTCCACCCGCTATTACGCAATCCACTCAGGCCCGGACCGGTGAGGGCAGTGGATCGTTACCCGGATCTGGAGACAAACCGGAACGGCTCTAGGCTGGAAGGCGAGCGTACCTTGCGCCTCCTACCAGGAGGGCTTGCAACGAATCGCCTTGGTCAAAGCGTGACGGCAGCGCGTGACCTGGCGGCGCGCTACCAAGGCCTGATCCCTGATGCCGGGGGGCGGGACTCGGTAGAACTGCATTCACCTTGGCCTGGCTGCCGGAGTCACCAAAGCGTGCATCCTGTTAGGCAGCTTTGAAATTTGCATCTGGCCAGCGCCGCGATCCGCGACCGCATCGCTTATTGCAAGGCAGCACGGGAAGGCTTGAGTATGGAAGAGCAGAAACCGGTTGATCCGAAAGCTTTAGACGAAATGCAAGCACTGTTTCAGGAGGTATTCCAGGATGAGTGACAGCAAACTGAGTAGCCACCCGCCGTCAATGGGCGAGGGACGGAATTCCCTGGATGAGTTCATCGGCGGGGCCGGTGTCCATACCCCCGAGCCACCCGCCCCGGCTGGAGCGGCCCTAACCATGCCGGTTGCTGCCCCGGAACCTTACCCCTGGAAAATGCCGGGGGTACGCGAGGACGTGGCCAAGGTGTTCAATTTGCGCTTGCCGGAACCGGACCTGCTCAAACTCAAATACATCGCTGAGCATACGCCCGATAGCATGCAGCAGTTCTGCCAGCGGGTATTGCGGCCCGCCATCGAGGCCAAGATTCAGGAATTGACCGGAAATTAGCCAATGAACAAAGCACAGATAGCTGCTCTGCTCCTAGTTCTCGCCGGAAATACGCTCGCCGCTGCCGATGAATTCGCCCTGCTGCGGGCCGAGCACATCGGCCCGCTACGCATTGACCAGCCCGCCGCCGAAGCCGAACGGCAAATCCCTTGTCCCGTGCAACGCAGCCCCGCGGAATTGTGGGGCGCGGATGGGGAATATCATCAGACCTGGGCCGCGCCCGCGTGCGGGCTGACGCTGGACATGAGCGCCGCCGGATCCACCGGTCCGTGGATTCTTGCCGCCATCACGCTGACCGCTCCAGGCACCTGGAGCACCGGGCGAGGCATCAGCCTCGGGGCTACTGAACAGGAGGTGATGACCGCTTACGGGCAAGACCGTAACACGGAGGAGAGCCAGGCTGAACAGACCTTCGTAGCAGGTTCCATCTATGGCGGCCTGTTGTTCACCTTCGAGGCGGGCCGGGTTACCCAGATCTTTCTAGGGGCAGCCGCGGAATAGTCTCGCTCACGGTCCCCCTTCACCCTTTTTATCAACTGCCGCGGTCCCTGGAGGCCGGTGATTACCATGCCCTCTTCTTTAACCCGAACCCTGGCGCTGCCCGTCTGCTGGATCGCGGCCGCTGTCGCCAGTCCGGCGCCTAGTGTACTGCCAGATGGCTTCGTCGACCTCCAGCAAGCGATACCTGCGATCCAGCTGGATCTGCGCTATTACGGCACCGGTAATTTCGTCGGTGAACGCATTGACGGCTATCAAGCACCCCGGGCAATCCTGACCCGGCCTGCCGCCGAGGCGCTCGCGCGCATCCAAAAGGAGCTGGCGCCCTTCGGTCTGGGCCTCAAGCTCTTCGACGCCTACCGGCCGCAGCGGGCTGTGGAACACTTCGTGCGCTGGGCGCGGGATGTGAATGACCTTCGCATGAAAGCAGAATTTTATCCTGGCGTGGAAAAACGTGATCTGCTCAAGGAAGGCTACATCGCTGAGAAGTCCAGTCACAGCCGGGGTAGCACGGTCGATGTGACCCTCGTTCCACTGAACGCCACCCGCCCGGCTCAGGCGCTGGATATGGGTACACCGTTCGACTGGTTTGGCCCGGAATCCTGGCCGAACAGTCCGGCAGTCACCCCGGTGCAGCGCGCGCACCGGCTGTTGCTGCGCATGGTGATGGAAAAGCACGGCTTCCAGCCCTATGCCCAGGAATGGTGGCACTTCACCCTGATTAATGAACCTTTCCCCGGCACCTATTTCGATTTTCCGGTGCAGTAAGTCGCGGCAAAGGCGCTCCAGAAACCGCTTTGCAGGCGCTGGCGCTGGCCCCCGATCACCCGAGCCTTCCGGCCGGTAATCCTTTTCAACAGGAGCCACCATGATCACGGATACAGAGTACATTCACACCAAGAGTGCTTCCCGCGGTCTGGGTTCGCCTTGTTGAGCTTCGCGGATATTAAGGTAATACGCTCACATGCATACCGTTCAGGGGGGAGCGGCAAAATGAATACGAGGCCATTCCATGAGTTAATGCTGAAAGAGGTATTGACGATTGAAGAAGTTGCCTGTGCCCTCGCCGGCGTGAATTGCAAAGAGGCGGATCCTGCCCAGGTCATGCTACGCGAGCGCGACCTGATTCACGCCATCCAGCGTCAGCTTCTGCCCGCAAGCTACGCTTACGTCGACAACGACCGGAATTTAATCGACTGGCGAGCCACGACCCTCACTCGGCAAGCGCTGCTTAACTGGTGTAAAAATCGAGGGATCTCCCTAGCAACTCCGGAAAACCCGAAATCACAGCAATCGTCCGCTTCCCAAAACAATAGCCGTGAGGCCCTGCTTAGGGTTATTGCCGGATTGATTATGCTGCTAGCGGACAAATCCAGCTTGCGATACCACCGGGGCGCATCAAATCTAAATAGACTTCAACTGCAAAACCATATCCAGCGTGCGCTTGAAAAGACAGGAGTTTCACTGGAGGGTGCCGGTAAAAACATATTAACGGCTATTTTCGATGATGCTTTTTATGAAGAAATCATCAATCTGATTAATACATCAGATCATTCTGACGTCCACAATCAACCGGCTAGCACGTATCGAAGAAAGAAATAAAATCCAGGATCACAATCCTGCGGTTCACTGGCCCGGCGCAGCACAAGCCGGTGGCATCGCCTCGCCAAAAAATGACTTTTTCAACAATTTCAAAACACCCGCATTCTTCAAGGATGCTTGCCTTTTATTTTGGATAGGATCGGGATC
>ERZ795053.27-NODE-27-length-168835-cov-7.191172_pt1 | contig 168835 bp, 147 predicted proteins | sample MGYA00375137_ERZ795053 | MGnify/ENA primary metagenome ERZ795053 (study PRJEB30182, sample SAMN05720284) | activated sludge metagenome | isolation source: Anaerobic digester | place: Hong Kong | collected 2014-12-17 ... | reverse complement strand
ATTGATCTGACGGGAAATAACAGGGATTAGAAAAACAATTAAGATGGGAATAATTATCAGTAGTAAATAATTATAGGTTATTATTCCATAAACGGCCATTAAGGCCAGTACCATTATCAAAACATTAAGACCATACAAGGGTAATTCAGGTAAAATACTGTTATCTTTACGAACCAGGTCGCGATATTCGCTAAGGCTTAAAAACAGAAAAATGACCGATAAGAAACTGGTGCTAATGGTACCACCTAATATGGCACCGATTACGAGGATGGCGTATACTGCGCCGGAAATAGTTCTTGTGGTAAAAGTTGTCAAATTTCTTTTTGTTCGTTTACCAATCGTTTGGCTTTAATTGCACAGTCAGCAGGCACAAACACTTCCACTTCTCCAAAGAAGTATGCCGAATCCTGCTTATTAACAACTACGGCAGCAATTTCCTGCTCTTCAAGCATTCCTTTGATAATTTCTGCCTTATAAAATTGTGAAGTAGAATAGATCAATACCCAGTTCCCATCCATAATATCAGTTTAATGATGGTGTTATTGATCAAATATTGTGCGTGGCAATTATTTCCCTGGCTTTTTTCTCATCACGCTGGTCAACGTACAATTTAATTTCACCCACCAGTAATGCAGATCCTTTCTGGTCAAGCGTAACGCTGTCAATTCCATGCTCAGTGAGCACTTCCTGTATCAGATTGATTTTATAATCATCATCTGCTGAAAAGACTTCTCGAAGATTTTTTTCCATAGTTTAATCGTTAAGATTCATCATCCAGCAAAAATACATATAATTCCTTTGGACCATGAGCCCCCATAACAAGTGTTTTTTCAATATCTGCAGTTCTGCTCGGTCCGCTTATAACCGTTACAAGTGAAGGCAGTTTGTTATTGTACTTTTTGCGAATGCCCTCAATGGCATCTTTTAGTTCAGGTACGATTTGTTTGCTCCGGGCAATAACTATGTGAGTTTCGGGGAAAACATTCAGCCGACGCCCTGAAATTTGTCTACTTGAGATCATGACACTGCCCAGCCTGGCAATTAAAAATTCACATTGTGTAATACCGGCTTGCAATTCAACAAAGGTTTCCGGGTCATCCGTGTAATTGATTTTAGCTTTATCAAGTACCGGCTGAATATCTTTATCAATGCAATAAACGGATTTCCACTTTTTCTCTAAAACCAGTGAGGCCAGATTCTTTGATAAATCAACTTCATTTTCGCAATACACAAACTTTCCAGCAATCCGGGTGAATTCCTGGGCAAATGCAATGTCGATGGAATCGTTCAATTTCGGATAAACAGATGATTCCGTGTCGAGCGATGGGTAAGGATTTTCAGTTTTACTGATCAGGGCATTTCTGATTTTTTTTAAAATCTTTTCCCTGGAAGTTGTTTCTTCCATTTAGGTGCTATTTTTTGTCTTCAAATGAAGAGTAAACGTCAGACTTGACGGAATCACTTCCAGATTCTTTTTCATCTTTTGGTTTATCCTCATTTGATAAAACATCATTTTTCCCGGAAATTGCATCCAGTCCGGGTAATGCTGGTTTTGTACCATTGGCCCTGAGTTGTTTTACTTCATCTTCAGCTTCTTTCTCAATGCGCTTCCGCTCTTTATCATAGGGCCTTTCACCAAAAATACGTTCAACATCTTCTCTGAAGATAACTTCTTTTTCAAGTAACTTCATTGCCAGTTGTTCTACCTCTTCTTTATTTTCACTGATAATCTGAACAGCTCTTTTATAGGCTTTTTCCACCAGTTTGCTTACCTCTTCATCAATGAGTTCGGCAGTTTTTTCGCTGTAAGGTTTTTGGAATGAGTACTCCGATTGACCTGTAGAATCATAGTAGGAGAGGTTTCCGATTTTATCATTCAATCCAAAAAACACTACCATATTAAAAGCCTGTTTGGTAACTTTTTCAAGATCGTTCAGGGCTCCGGTGGAAATTTTTCCAAAATTCACTTCCTCCGAAGCACGCCCACCAAGTGTTGCCGTTAGTTCATCGAACATCTGATCAAAGGTGGTAATTTGTCTTTCTTCGGGGAGGTACCATGCCGCACCAAGCGATTTTCCCCGGGGAACAATGGTTACCTTAACCAATGGATGTGCGTGGTCAGTAAGCCAGCTAACAGCTGCATGTCCGGCTTCGTGATATGCAATAACTTTCTTTTCGGATGCAGAGATGATTTTATTCTTTTTCTCCAAACCCCCAATGATCCGGTCAACAGCATCAAGAAAATCTTGTTTGTCGATTTGTTTTTTATCCCGGCGGGCAGCGATAAGTGCTGATTCATTACAAACATTAGCAATATCAGCTCCTGAAAATCCGGGAGTTTGTTTTGCCAGAAAATCCAAATCTACGCGGTTATCGAGTTTGAGCGGTTTTGTGTGTACCCTGAAAATAGCTTTGCGTTCTTCAAGATCCGGCAATTCTACGTGTATTTGCCTGTCGAAACGACCGGCCCTTAATAATGCACGATCGAGAATATCGGCACGGTTTGTTGCAGCTAAAATGATCACTCCGGTATTACTTTGAAATCCGTCCATTTCAGTAAGCAACTGGTTAAGCGTATTTTCACGTTCATCATTGGCGCCGGTCAATGGATTTTTACCCCTTGCCCTTCCAATGGCATCAATCTCATCAATGAAAATAATACAAGGTGCTTTTTCTTTGGCTTGCTTGAAAAGATCACGAACACGGCTTGCACCTACCCCAACGAACATTTCAACAAAATCAGACCCGCTGATTGAGAAAAATGGCACCTGCGCTTCACCGGCAACTGCTTTGGCCAGCAAGGTTTTACCTGTTCCCGGAGGGCCTACAAGCAAAGCTCCTTTTGGAATTTTACCACCCAGGTTGGTATACTTCATGGGGTTTTTTAGGAAATCCACAATTTCCATTACCTCTATTTTGGCCTCCTCCAAACCGGCTACATCGGTAAAGTTTACATTTACTGCAGTTTCTTTATCGTAAAGCTGAGCCTTTGATTTTCCAATATTAAAAATTTGTCCGCCACCAGCACCTCCACGACTCATCATACGCATGATCACAATCCAAACAACGATAAGAATTACCAATGGAAGAATCCAGCTAATTACCTCACCACCCCAATTATGTCGGGTTACATTACGGAGGTAAATGGGATTTTCGATACCTTCCTGTGCTTTTTCAACGTCTTCTTTAAAAGCATCATATGATCCAATTGTATACTTGTACTGTGGGCCTTGTGCCTGATAACCTTCATCCTTAAGGTCTTTAAATTCCGGCTTTTCCAGTGCTTCTTTGGTGAGATAAATTTCTGCTTCCTCCTGGTTAACCACAACAATTTTGTCGATGTCTTTATCTGCCAGCATTTTCTTGAGATCTCCCCATTCGGTTTCTTTTACCCCGGCTCCCCAGTTTGTAAAGGTGAGCCCAATAAAGATCACTGCAATAATACCATATACCCAATAAAAGTTGAATTTTCCTTTTGGAAGTTTATTTTTTGGAGCATTTGAACTGCCTGTGTTTTTATTTTTTTTAGTTTCTTCTGTCATTATGTCCTGAATTTTAATCTGTCACTCTGCTAATTGCAAGAGGATCTCATCTATCCTTAAACGTTTTAATTTCCGCGTCAGCCCACAATTTCTCAAGATTATAAAAAACCCGGGCTTCTTCTTTGAAGATGTGAACAACCACGTCGACGTAATCTAACAAAATCCATTCCGCATTGTCAAACCCCTCCTTGTGCCAGGGCTTGCTCCCAGAATCTTTTAGGGTTTCATCAATAATTGCATCAGCAATCGCTTTTACCTGAACATCACTAGTTCCATGACAGAGGATAAAATAATCGGAAACAGCATTGGGCAATTCTTTTAAATTTAAGCGGACCACATCATGTCCTTTTTTGCTTAAAATACCTTCAATAATAACTTCTGATAATTTTTCTGATTCTGACTGTTTTTTTCTTGGCATATAAATGCTTTAAATTGATGGACAAAAGTAATGATTTTACCTTATCAATGTTGTCATATAGCGCTGCTAAACCTATAAACGAAATATAATAAGCTTTGTTTGAAGTTAATCATTAACTTTAAGCCCTAAAGTTATCAGTTTAAAAATGCCGGAAAATATTGCCTGCAAAACAGTATTAAAGTTACCCCAGGTTGATTCAACAAACGCTTACCTGGAGGCTGGAATAAATGAGGGACGGGCTTATAAGAGCCGCAGTGTTATCATTTCTGATTTTCAAACTGCAGGAAGGGGAAACGGCAATAACACCTGGGAAAGTGAAGCCGGCAAAAACCTCCTCATTTCCATTTTTTATGAACCCATAAAATTACAGGCTGCTCATCAGTTTTACTTGAATATGGCCGTTTCGCTTGGAGTGATGGAGTGTATCACCGATATTCTGGATGAGGAAGAAGTGAGCATTAAATGGCCCAACGATATTTACGTTGATAAAATGAAAATCGGGGGGATGCTGATCAAACATTCGGTGAGTGGAAAGTATCTGATAAATTCAATTTTGGGAATAGGACTAAATGTTAACCAGCAAGTTTTTAACAGCAATGCACCCAACCCGGTTTCTCTTATTCATTATTTAAAAACTGAACAAAACAGGGACGAAGTACTTGATCTCTTGCTAAAATCTATTGATAAGCGCCTCAACCAGCTGGAGGCCGGCTACCTGAATTTATTGAAATCCGACTACCTGAAAAATTTATTTGCCTTCAAAAATTACAGAAGGTACCTTTATGAAAACAAGCTGATAAACGCCAAAATTACGGGGGTTTCCGAGTTTGGCTCACTTCAGTTGGAAGTTGCAAACGGAGAGGCGCTGGAGTGCGACCTGAAGGAAATAAAATTTGTTTTTTAGGCTTCTGCCTCCATCAGTTCCTTTAACTTTTCGGTGAGAATATTTACGAAATTTTGCAGCGGTCGTGCGGCCATCATTTTCAGCATGGGATTAAGTTTGGCCGATAGTGTAGTTTGCACGGAAGTAATTAGCTGACGCTCTTCCAGACTGAAATGCAGATTGAAATCAAAGGGTGAAGGATCGGTTGAGTTGTAAATTATTTTTTGTGCAGGAACATTGTCACCCATTACCAATGAAAGGTCAGCCATTCCTTTGATCGTGAATGTGCATTTTTCTGCTGAAGCTGCCCAGTTGATCACCTGTTCGGGAAGCAAATGCTCAAAATTATTAAAATCACTCAGATACTTGTAAATATAGTCAGCGGATTGCCTGATTTCTGCCGGGCTGCTTTTAAATTCTGTCATTGATTTGTAGTATTATAAACCGGGTTGGAGATTAACCCCATTTCTCGGGATCTTTGCGCCACAGGATCAGCGATTTCAGATCATTTTCCGAAATGTAATTGCTTTCAATGGCTTGTTTGAGTAACTCATCATAATTGGAAAGGGTAAAGAGCGGACACTTTTCCTTTTCAAAGTTTTTAATAGCTGTTTGCAGATTGTAACTGAAAATAGCCAGCATACCTTTTACATCACACCCGGCTGCACGCAACGCATTTACTGCATTTAAACTGCTTTTACCTGTTGATACCAGGTCTTCGATTACTACCACTGACTGGCCGGATTCAAAATAACCCTCAATCTGGTTTTCAAGACCATGTTTTTTTTCTGAAGACCGGACATAAACAAACGGCAGCCCCAGTTCCTGTGCTACCAGCACTCCATGTGCAATGGCTCCGGTTGCCACGCCTGCTATCAGGTCGACGGATCCAAATTCTTCATTTATTACTTCAACAAATTGCTGACGGATAAATGTTCTGATTTTCGGGAATGAAAGGGTTTTGCGATTATCGCAGTAAATCGGTGATTTTAACCCCGAGGCCCAGGTAAACGGTTCACTTACGTTTAACTTAATGGCCTTTATCTGTAAAAGATATTCCGAAATTGTAATTGCTGTCTCTTTGTTTAAAATCATGCGGCAAAATTATGCGAAATTGATTGAAATAAAATCAAAAAAAATGATGTAAAAATTTAAAGGCTCGGTAATTTTATAGTTAACGTAAAGGGTAACGCAAGATACAAAAATTTAATATTCATGCTCAATAAATTTCTTTGCTAATATGTGTACGAGCCGGTAATTATGGAAATTTAAAATGTTTACATTTGCTTAAATTTTAAAGTGATGCATCAAAAAATTGCTGTTTTCCCGGGTTCCTTCGATCCCATAACACGTGGTCACGAATCCATTATCCGCAGGGCTATACCGCTGTTTGATAAACTGTATGTTGCCATCGGAGTAAATGCCGAAAAACGGGGGTTTTTTGATGTTGAGCAGCGAATGAACTGGATCAGGCAGGTATTTGATAATGAATCTTCGATTGTGGTAACCAGCTATGAGGGGCTTACTGTAGATTTTTGTAAGCAAAATAATGTAAGGTATATTTTAAGGGGTTTGAGAACTTCAGCCGATTTTGAGTTTGAGCGCAGTATCGGTCAGGTAAATAAAAAGCTTTATCCTGAAATCGAAACCGTGTTTTTGCTTACTGCTCCGGGATACACCTTTCTGAACTCAAGTATTGTTCGGGATATTTTACGTCATGGTGGTGATGCAAGCATGTTTGTTCCCGAACAAATTGATCTGAAGAACATTTCCATTAAATAAAAAATCTTACAAAGCGTTATTGCTCCGTGATGATATTCCGAAACATGAGATTGACTCCTTTATTTTTATTTTTTTTCCTTTCTTCACAGCTTCTGGCCGGACCGGTTGAGATTAAAGGTGTTTTACCAGGGGCTGAAAATTCTGAAATTCGTTTGTTGAAATTTGCCGACAGGATCAGCTTTCGAACAGAAATGCTCGACCGGGTGATCATTTCTGATTCAGCTACTTTTTCATTGAATTGCGATATTGATCAAACCATTATGGTCATTATTGATATTGATTATTATTCGGCAATATTATATGTTGTTCCCGGTGCGGAATATTTCCTTGAGTGCGAACCTGTTGATATTGCTGGTCAGTACCGCCCTTATTATAAAAAAGACCGGATTATTTACAAACTCCCCGGTGAGCCTGAGCCATTTGTAAATAATCAGATAGATACTTTTGAAAACCGCTATGCTGACTTTGTGGAAAAAGAAATGAGTGGACTTTATCACAAACGTAATTTGTCGTTTCTTACAGAATTTGAATCGGAATTGGACGTACTGCTGGAAAATGAAAAAAGTGAATTTGTAAAAAGTTTCATCAGGTACAGGATGGCTGATTTAAAATTCATTTTAGCCCCCGCTAAAAGGATACAATTTTTCAAAGAATACATAGATAAGCAACCGGTGCTTTACGAAAATCCTGAATACATGGCTTTTTTCAGTTCGTTTTTTGATATCTACCTGCTTCAGGATTCGAAATTTGTATCGCGTCGCGATCTGCAATTTACCATCAATAACCTCGGTAACTATGCGGCGCTGCTTGATACGCTTGGGAAAGATACTTTGCTTAGGAATGAAGTAGTTCGTGAACTGGTGCTTTTGCAAACGATTAAACAATTTTACTTAGATCAATCTTTTAATCAATCGAATTTGATCTCCATTTTGGATCAGATGATCGACAGAACAAAATTTGAAATTCACAGAAAAATCGCTGCTAATCTGCGAAAAGAGTTAACCACCTTAACACCCGGATCATATGCCCCTTATTTTGAATTGCCTTCTCTGGATGGAGATACCTTGAGCATTACCGATTTCAGAGATAAACCCATCTATCTCTCTTTTTTCACCACCTGGAGTTACGCCTGTTTGGCCGAGTTTGAACTGATGGATAGCCTGTATCATCAGTTTGGCAGTCAAATAGATTTTATTACCATTTCATTAGATAAATCTACCGAAGTGGTTGATCGTTTCAGGAATGAAAAGCACTACGAATGGACATTTCTTTTCAATGGATCAGGATACGATCTGATCCATGATTACCGGATTAAAACTTTCCCGTTTTTTATATTAATTGCCCCGGACGGCCGCATTGCAGATTATCCAGCATATAAGCCGAGCGAGATTATAGCCGACCGGTTTCGTGCCGTTTTAAAGAACAAGGATCAGTAAAATTATTAATCCTTTTGCAGCCTCCGAATATATTTTTTACTCCATTAGAATAATTCAGGTTAATTTTGTGTTCTTGTGCTGACTTAATGGCATGCAAATTAACCTGATTATAGTAGGAATAATTATTGCTGCCTCAGCGCCGTGAAAAAGAGTTGATTCAGAAAAGTCGATAAAACAATGGCAAAATTTCTTGAGCGTTTACTCGGATCTAAATCCGACAGGGATATTAAATCGATTACCCCCATTCAGAAACAAATATTTGAAGCATACGAAACTATTCAGAACCTTTCAAATGACGAGTTGCGTGCAAAAACCGGTGAATTCAAATCTCGCATTGGTGATGCTATCGCTGCCCAGCAGAATGAAATAAAAGAGATCAAAAATCAAATTAACCACAATCCTGATATGGATGATGATGAAAAGGAGAAATTGTGGAAAAAGGTGGATGATCTCGAAAAGCAGGCTTATGATAACACACAGGATGTGTTAAATAACATATTGCCAGAGGCTTTTGCGGTTATGAAGGAAACAGCCCGGAGGTTCAAGGAAAATGAAACTGTAGAGGTTACTGCAAACGACTTTGATCGTGAGCTTGCATCAAAAAAGGACAATGTAAATATTGTAGGCGGGAAAGCGCACTTTAAAAATCAATGGATGGCTGGTGGCAACCTCATTTCCTGGGATATGGTGCACTACGATGTGCAATTGGTGGGTGGTATCGTGCTTCACCAGGGTAAAATTGCTGAGATGGCAACCGGTGAAGGGAAAACACTTGTCGCCACCCTCCTGTTTACCTGAATGCACTCCCGGGCAAAGGTGTTCATGTGGTTACCGTTAATGATTACCTGGCAAAACGTGACTCCGAGTGGATGGGTGTTTTGTATGAGTTTCATGGATTAAAGGTGGATTGTATTGACAAACACCAACCCAACTCTCAGGACCGACGCAATGCTTATCTGGCGGATATTACCTTTGGTACCAATAATGAATTTGGTTTTGATTACCTGCGTGATAATATGACGGCTTTTCCGGATGAGCTTGTGCAAAGGCCGCATAACTATGCCATTGTGGATGAGGTTGACTCGGTACTGATTGACGATGCACGTACTCCTTTGATTATTTCCGGACCAACTCCTAAAGGAGATACACAGGAATTTGAGCAATTCAAGCCATCGGTTCAGAAACTTTACAATGTTCAGAAAAACCTTGTTACCACCATATTGGCCGAAGCCAAAAAACTGTTATCCGACCGGGCAACCGGAGATAATGAGAAAAAAGGAGGCGAGCTTTTGCTCAGAGCCTACAAAGGTTTGCCAAAAAACAAAGCGCTGATCAAGTTTTTGAGTGAAGAAGGCAACCGAACCCTCATGCAGAAAACAGAAAATTTCTATCTGCAGGAACAGGCCAAAAATATGCATCTCATCACAGATGAACTTTATTTTGTGATTGAGGAGAAACACAATTCAGTAGATTTAACCGAGAAAGGTATTGCGGTGATCAACCAGGAAGCAGGTGATGATAATTTTTATGTACTTCCGGATGTGGGTGCCGAAATTGCCGAACTTGAAAAATCCGATCTTTCGGAAAAGAAAAAGCAGGAGAAAAAAGCAGATGTTTTGCGTGATTTCTCATTGAAATCGGAACGTGTTCATACGGTTAACCAATTGCTGAAGGCTTATACCATGTTTGAGAAAGATGTGGAATATGTGATCATGGAAAACAAGATCAAGATCGTGGATGAGCAAACGGGTCGTATCATGGAAGGGCGGCGTTATTCGGATGGATTACACCAGGCCATCGAAGCCAAGGAAAGTGTGAAAGTGGAAGCCGCTACACAAACCTATGCCACCATCACCCTGCAAAATTATTTCAGGATGTACCAAAAGCTGGCAGGTATGACCGGTACCGCCGAAACCGAGGCCGGTGAGCTTTGGGATATCTATAAACTGGATGTGGTGGTTATCCCCACAAACAGGCGCATTGCCCGCGACGACCGCGAAGACATGGTTTTTAAAACCAAACGCGAAAAGTACAATGCCGTAATTGATGAAATTGACCATCTTGTTCAGGAAAAACGGCCTGTACTGGTTGGTACCACATCGGTGGAAACATCTGAACTGCTGAGCCGCATGTTAACCCGGAAAAATATCAAACACAATGTTTTAAATGCAAAGCTGCACCAGCGTGAAGCCCAGGTTGTAAAAGAAGCCGGTCAGCCCGGTAACGTAACCATCGCCACCAACATGGCTGGTCGTGGTACCGACATAAAACTAGGACCCGGTGTAAAAGAAGCCGGAGGTCTGGCAATCATCGGAACCGAACGTCATGAGTCGCGGCGGGTCGACAGGCAGTTGCGTGGACGTTCCGGTCGTCAGGGTGATCCGGGTAGTTCCCAGTTTTTTGTTTCGCTTGAAGATGATCTGATGCGGATGTTTGGTTCTGAGCGGATTGCACGTATTATGGACCGAATGGGGATTAAAGAAGGGGAGGTAATCCAGCACTCAATGATCACCAAATCGATTGAAAGGGCGCAGAAAAAAGTGGAAGAGAATAACTTCGGCATCCGTAAAAAGCTTCTGGAATATGATGATGTTATGAATGCCCAGCGCGAGGTGATCTATAAAAAACGGCGTCATGCCTTGTTTGGTGAACGATTGGCAATGGATATTGCGAACATGATGTATGATGCAGTTGAACAGGTGGTTTCTGATTTTAAAGAATCTGGTGATCATGAGGGTTTTGAGCTGGAGCTGCTGAAAATTTTTGCTGTGGATTCTCCCTTTAATGAAAAAGAGTTTCAGTCGAAAAATAATCACGAAATCACAGAAACCATTTTTAAACAAGTTCGGGAAAACTATAAAAAGAAAAACGAACGCATCCGTGAATCGGCACTTCCTGTTATCAAGGATGTTTATGAAAATAACTCGCAGTATGAGAATATAGCAATTCCTGTAACCGATGGTTCCAAGGAAATGCAGGTGGTAGCCAATCTAAAAAAATCAGTGGAAGATGGTGGTCAGGAAGTGATACTTGCCATTGAAAAAGGAGTTACCCTGCGCCATATAGATAATGCATGGAAGGAGCACTTAAGGGAATTGGATGATTTGAAACAATCCGTACAAACAGCTACTTACGAGCAGAAAGACCCGCTTTTGATCTACAAATTTGAATCCTTCGAACTGTTTAAAAGCATGGTTCAGCGCACCAATAAAGAGATTGATTCATTTCTTTTAAAATGCAATTTGCCGGGTCAGCAAGCTGATGTGAAACAAGCTCAGCAACAGCGTCGGACAGATATGTCGCGGTATAAAGAGTCGCGAAATGACTTGCTGTCGCAATCGCATAGCAACACACAAGCGGAGCAAAAAACACAACCGGTAGTTCGTGAGAAGAAAGTCGGCAGGAATGACCCCTGTCCTTGCGGTAGCGGTAAAAAATACAAACAATGTCATGGAAAGGGCGCATAATCATTAAATCAGAATATTAATAAAATGTCGATAACCGTTGAAAACATAACCAAACTTTACGGACAGCAGAGGGCGCTTGACGATGTATCTTTTAAAATCTCAGGTGGCGAAGTAGTGGGATTGCTTGGGCCTAATGGCGCCGGGAAATCTACCATGATGAAAATTCTTACCTGTTTTATTCCTCCTTCGTCTGGGAAAGCTTATGTTTACGGTCATGATATTTTTGAAGAATCGCTGGAAGTGAGGAAGAAAGTTGGATATCTGCCTGAGAATAATCCTTTATATCTCGACCTGTATGTTAAAGAGTACCTGGAGTTTGTTGGAGGAATTTACCGGATCGGGAATCTTCAAAGACGCATCAATGAAATGATTGAGATAACGGGTTTAGGAGTCGAACAAAAGAAAAAAATCGGGGCCCTTTCAAAAGGATATCGTCAGAGAGTTGGGTTAGCCCAGGCTTTGATTCACGACCCGGAGGTTTTGATTCTTGATGAACCCACCTCTGGACTTGATCCCAATCAACTCGTCGGCATACGAAACCTGATCAAAAAGATTGGCAAAGAAAAAACAGTGATGCTTTCCACCCATATTATGCAGGAGGTAGAAGCAGTTTGCGACCGGGCCATCATAATCAATAAAGGGAAAATTGTTGCGGATGATTCCACTGAGGGATTATCAGCAAGAGTGGCTGGCCAGCACCGGTTGCGGGTTGAGTTTAATAAAGAACCTGATCTTGCACTTTTGAAAGCTGTTGATGGAGTTAAAGATATTGCTGCTATTAGTGATTTGGTATATGAGATCAATTCGGCCCAGCAGGATGTTCGGGAGCAAATTTTCCAGTTTGCTGTAAAAAATAATTTGGTGGTACTGTCGATGCAGCAGGCCGGAAAAGGCATCGAAGAAGTGTTCCAGCAGCTAACAGGCGACAACCAATAAACAACCTTATAAATTTTGTTAATTATGGCCTAAATAATTTGTTTAGGCATATTTAATTTATAATTTTGCGCCTGTTTTGTGGACAGATTTGATTGATTGCAACCACGGAAAAAAATGCTAAAGCAACAGCCGTAGCCTCCCAATCAAAAATTTCCACGTTAAATTACGCTAGTTTTAAAAATCTAAAACATAATAATTATGGGATATTTATTCACTTCTGAATCGGTTTCTGAAGGTCATCCCGACAAGGTTGCCGATCAGATTTCAGATGCTATGGTTGATGAGTTTCTGGCTTTTGACCCGGATTCAAAAGTTGCTTGTGAAACTTTGGTTACTACAGGACAGGTTGTTGTAGCCGGCGAGGTGAAATCAAAAGCCTACATTGATGTGCCCGAAATAGCCCGCAGGGTGATCAATCACATTGGATATACCAAAGGTGAATACCGCTTTGAAGGTGATTCATGTGGTGTTTTAAACGCCATCCATGAGCAATCGCCTGATATTAACCGGGGTGTTGATAGGGGTGATAAATATGATCAGGGTGCCGGCGACCAGGGAATGATGTTTGGTTATGCCTGCCGCGAAACCGATGATTATATGCCTTTAGCACTGGATATTTCACACATTCTGTTGCAAGAGCTTGCTGCCATTCGCCGCGAAGGAAAAGAAATGACCTACCTTCGTCCTGATTCCAAATCACAGGTTACCATTGAGTATGGTGATGACAATCAGCCAAAAAGAGTGCATACGATTGTTGTTTCCACACAACATGATGAGTTTGATAAAGATGATGTGAAAATGCTTGCGCAGATCAGAGATGATGTTCAAAAAATCCTCATTCCTCGCACCAAAACATTATTACCAAACAGGGTGCAAAAACTTTTTGATGATAATTACATTCTACATGTTAACCCAACCGGCAAATTTGTAATTGGCGGTCCGCATGGTGATACAGGGCTAACCGGACGTAAAATTATTGTTGACACTTATGGTGGTAAAGGCGCTCATGGAGGCGGAGCTTTTTCAGGGAAAGATCCTTCTAAAGTAGATCGCTCAGCCGCTTATGCTGCGCGTCATATTGCTAAAAATATGGTGGCTGCCGGTTTGGCTGATGAAGTGCTGGTTCAATTGTCGTATGCCATTGGTGTAGCTGAACCTGTTGGTGTGTTTGTAAATACTTACGGCAGTGCTAAAGTAAATATGCAAGATGGAGAAATTGCAGTAAAGATCAAAAAACTGTTTGATTTACGCCCGGCTGCTATTGAAGACAGGCTCAAGTTGCGTAATCCTATCTATTTTGAGTCGGCTTCATATGGTCATATGGGCCGCAGCCCCAGAAAAGTTACCAAAGAGTTTCAATCTCCTTATAGCGGTAAAATTGTAAAAGAGGTGGAGTTATTTACATGGGAAAAGCTTGATTTTGTAGATAAGATCAAAACGGAGTTTGGATTATAATTTATATTCAAACATACAATAAAGAAAAAACCCCGCATGTGACGGGGTTTTTTCATCTCAGGTTGTTGTTTAGTGTTTGATGATCAATTTATGAGTAGTCATCGACTCATTATTGACCAGGAGAGAATAGAAATAAATACCTTCGTTAAGATTAGAGGTATTTACTGTTAGCGACCCTTCTTTATCAGTAATCGCAATATCTTTTACAACTTTACCAAGCAAATTATATATTACCAATCTGAGGTCATCAGAATAATTATATGCAAAATCAAAGTTTGCCTCTGTATTTGCAGGGTTTGGATAAGCATTTGAAATTTCAAATGCACTCCGACCATTTACTGATAGTTCGTCCTCAGCATTATAATTAACAGTAAAACTTGCCTTGTTGTCGGGGTTTCCCAATTCATAAAAGGTATATTTAACAATTGATACACCTTCATATCCCATGGGATCGTGATCACCCTGAAATTCCATTGTCATTTCACCCGATTCAATTTTTACATTCACCGAAGCAGTATCAATGTTGGGAGGATAACATAAACCCCAGCAAAATGAATTCAATGAACCAGGCACAAGATCAATTATTTCGCGGGCACACACTACCATCAGTGGGTCGTTGGAAATATTCTTCACACCAATTTCATTCAGGACAATAGTTCCTGAGTCGGGGTGAGCTGATAAATTGATCACGGAAGTGCTGTCTAATAACACTTCACCATTATACAATTCGAGATCCTGTGCATTGAGCCAGTAAGTTAAAGAACCTAACAAGAGGATGAGTGTAATTTTTTTCATATTTATTTCCTCCTATATGTTTATTGAGACATGAGTTTATTTTAAATAGTTGTCTGGTTAACGAAAACCAATGTTGTTTTTATTCCAAAAACTGTGCTAAAAAATGTTAAAGAGGATGTTAAATAATAATTTTCATACAACTACCCCTAAACTATTCGTGTCAGATACATACATTAATATTTATTTCAATAAATGTTTCATTAAATTTGCATTCAATAATTCAGAAATTTAATTCCAAAATACATTCAATCATGAGAAAGATTATTTACACAATTATTTTAGCTATCGGCATGTCGGCTTTTGCCAATGCACAATCTCAAAGGCTCGTATTACTCGAGCACTTCACTCAGGCATCATGTGGACCATGCGCCACTTACAATCCATCAATCCATACCTTGCTTACAGCAAATCCTGATATGATTACTTCGATCATGTATCACACAAGCTGGCCCGGATATGATCCGATGTACAACCACAATACTGTTGAAAATGGAGCAAGAACCGGATATTATGGTGTAAACAGTGTACCTAATTCAGTCCTTGATGGTAATGTTTACAATGGCCATCCAAACGGATGGAATATTGGAACAGTTAATGCCCGTTATGCGGTTACCTCACCAGTTGAATTAAGCATGTACCATGAGCTATCAGCTGATCAGTCAACGCTTACAGTTACAATGATGATCTACGCAACTGAAGATATTGCTCCTGGAATGAAAGCACATATGGCAGTGATTGAAAAACATATTCATTTCAACAGCCCTCCGGGTTCAAATGGTGAAACCGATTTTTATAATGTGATGAAAAAAATGCTACCTAATCAATCCGGAACAATTTTACCGGCAATGCAGGCTGGCGAGTATATGATATTGCAATATTCATGGGAACATCAAAATGTTTATAATGTTGACGAACTGGCAGCTGTTGGATTTATTCAAAACAATGATACAAAAGAAGTATATCAGGCAGCCAATAGCAGTGATGTATTATTTGATCCTTTATTTTCAACTGATGCAGATGTAACCAGGGTGGACAATGTAGCGCAAAGCTATTGTAACGGTATGGTGCAACCGATAATTACTATTCGTAATAACGGTTCGGATCAACTGACTTCTTTAGATATCTCTTACAGCATCAATGGTGGAACATCCAATACCATATCGTGGACAGGTTCATTGGGTTTCCTGGAGACCGATGTTGTTACATTGGATGAAGCATCATTTTCAGTTGAAGAAATGAATGAAATTGAAGTTGTGCTTTCCAATCCCAATGGAACGGATGATGATTATGCAGCAAATAATATCAAACTGCTTGAAGTTCCAAAAGCATTTGAAGCTACTTCTCCAATAACCCTGATCCTTAAATTGGATTCTCATCCCGAGGAAACCACATGGGAGTTTACTAACAACAACGGTGACGTACTTTATGAAGGTGGTCCTTACTCAACACCTAATCAAAACATCGTACAGCAGTTCCAGTTTGATGCAACTGATTGTTATACTTTCACTATGTATGATGCAGGTGGTGATGGACTAACAGGAGGTGGTAGTTTTGCCGTTGGGTTCGGTACTTCCATTATTGCCCAGGGTAATACTTTTGGTGAAAAAGCATTTGGTCAGTTTAATATCATGTACACCGGTATTACCCCCAATACACTGGCAAATGATTATTCAATATTCCCTAATCCGGCATCTGATAATTTAAACATCAAATTTAATTTAGTTCAGCAAGAAACTGTTTCATATAAAGTGACAGATCCCTCAGGAAGGTTAGTTAAAGAAAATTCGATCGGTGTATTGTCAGCAGGTGAAAGAAACGAAAGTTTAGATGTTACTGATTTGAGTTCCGGAGTTTATTATGTTGTTGTTACCATTGGCTCGGACCAATCAACTGAAAAAATTGTTATTACGAAATAACAACATAAATAAGAACTATGAAAACTCTGAAATTACTCATCTCATTTTTGTTTATTGCCGGGATGACCATGGCACAGCAGGTTGCTCGTGAACAGGTGGTCGTCGAGATCGGCACAGGTACTTGGTGATATTACTGTCCGGGCGCTGCAATGGGAGCAGCCGACCTGATCGCAAACGGTAAAGATGTTGCCGTAATTGATTATCATACCGGTGATGTATATGACAATTCTTACGGATTGTCACGTCTTTCCTATTATGGATTGACTGGTACACCCACTGCCTGGTTTGATGGTGGAATTCCGGTAGTAGGTGGTAACCATACTGCCAGCATGTACGGCAATTATCTTCCAAAGTACAATGCTCGTAAAGCAATTCAATCATCATTTACGATTGATGTAGAAGGCTCAAATTCGGGTTTGATAAACTACGAATTAAACATCACCATCGAGAAAGTTGCCACAACTACAGCAACCAATCTTGCCCTGCATGTGGTGGTTACTGAATCGGATATTCAGCAAACCTGGCAGGGGCAAACCGAACTTCACCATGTTGAACGTCTGATGGCACCCAATCAAAATGGTACTCCTCTTGATTTTTCAGGGAGTGACATTCTTGAGAAAACGGTTAGCTTTAATATGGATCCATCCTGGGTGACTGAGAATTGTGAAGTGGTGATCTTTGTACAAAATATGAGCACAAAAGAGGTTCAGCAAGGTATTAAAAGGGATCTTACAGAATTTGGTACTACCAACGTGAATGATGCTGCACTGTTGAATGTTGCGGCACCTCAAACGGTTTGTAATGATGTGTTTCAGCCAAAGGTTAAAATTGCAAACTACGGACTGGATAACCTCACCAGCGTTGACATCCTTTATGATATGACAGGTGGGAACCTGATGACTTATTCGTGGAGTGGCAATCTTGCAACTTACGAATCCGAAATAGTTGAGCTGGATCCGATCAGCTTTACCATTCAAACTGTAAATACATTTAATGTAACACTTGAAAATCCCAATGGGCAGACGGATGAATTTCCGGCCAATAACACGCAAATGTTAAGTCTGGAGGAAGCTCCCAATGTAACATCTCCGGTTTCGCTGGCGCTCAAACTGGATGATCACCCTGAGGAAGTTACCTGGGAAGTGGTGAATTCAGCTGGTGATGTACTATACAGCGGAGGTCCATACACTACTTCAGGGCAATTTGTAATTCAGCAATTTAACCTGGATAATATGGATTGTTATGCTTTCAAGATTTATGATGAAGGTGGAGATGGTATTACCGGAAACGGCTCATACAAACTTGCTTACCAGGGATCGATGATCTTTGCTGAAGGGAAAGATTTTGGTTTTGAAGATCAGATTCAATTTGGAATTGGGTTGACCGGAGTGGAAGATCAGTCATTCGAAAATGGCTTTGCTGTTTACCCCAACCCGGTTGAAAAGCAGGCTGTAATTGAGGTGATGGTAACTGATCCGGCATCCGTGCAGGTTTCGGTTTTCAATACCATTGGAAAGCAGGTTTATCAGTCTTCAAACCAGGTTACGAACAGTGGAAAGAAATACTTTACATTTGAACGGAATGACCTTGATTCAGGGATTTATTTCGTGCAGGTGAAAGTAGGTGAGGAGCAGTTTACGAAGAAGATTGTATTAAAATAATCTAACGATAGCAAAATATAATTGACTGTCTCATTGATTGGAAATTCTTAATATGCCACAAAAGCACTAAAACACGAAAGAACACGATACCATTTAGGTGTCAACTTCAATTTTGTGAATTTTAGTGCTTTCGTGTATTTGTGGCAAGAATTATAACAATGAGACAGTTTTTTTATCCCTTCGAAAAAAATCTGGATTTGATATACGTATAAACTTCACTCACATTCATGCGGGTGGTGGCTGGTCCGGTTCGCACGTACAAATATTCTTCACCATTGTGTTCCAGATATGCAGGCGAGGTTGAGGGCCGCACATCAATCCTTAAAATTTTCAGACTCTCCTTGGTCTCTATAATGGCCCTCACATATTGTGTTTGTTTGATCCCGATACGTTCCTGAATCATTTTGGTGAGATGCAACAACATATGATCATCATCTTTGAAATTATCCTTTCCAAGGCCCAGCAAATTTTTATGATCATCCACACCCACTAAAAGTGTTCCCCCTGCTGAATTTAAAAATGCGGCGATGGTCTTTAAGGCTGCATGTTCGATGTTTTTATCAAACTTGTTGGTATGCAGGTTATATCGCAAAGTTGACTTAAATTCCACAAATTCACTTTCTCCATTTTCGATCAAGGTGGCCGTGGAGGTGTTTTGCGCTGTGGTGAGATAGGAACTGATCAGTTTGGCCATTTCAACTACAACCTTGATTGCCGTTTCAGCCGGAATTTTTTGAAACAGATCATTTCCATGCAAACCAAAAAGTAAGGTTGGTTCGGCCGCCTTGATCGTCCCGGTACGGTAATGATTGTTGATCACAGCAATTTCACCAAACACATCTCCTTTCTTCAAAATACTTTCGCTGTCCAGACTGGTTTCCAGCACCAGCTTGCCATACCTAACGATATACAGCACCTGCTCATTTTCGAAACGGGCAAACACATTCTGACCTTCCTCAATTTCTTTAATGAATAAAAGGGGAGCGATGCTTTTGATCTCGTCATCACTTAACTTACTGAAGATGCTGACTTCCTTTAAAAAGTCGATGTGTTTTCGATCCAGGATATTTGTCATGATGGGAAATTTAAAACAAGCTTTCTATAAGGCTGTCATCGGCGATGTTTGGGACGGTAACGGTGAGTTTAGGTTCCATCTCCATCGCCCTTTTGATTGCAAAAATAGCCCCGTCATTTCTTGCCCAACTTCGGCGGGCGATCCCGTTATTGACATCCCAGTGGAGCATCATTTCGAGTCTGCGATCGGCATCGGCCGAACCATCCAGCACCATCCCGAAGCCACCGTTGATCACCTCGCCCCAGCCAACACCCCCGCCATTGTGGATCGATACCCAGGTTGCTCCCCGGAATGAATCACCAATCACATTGTGAATCGCCATGTCGGCTGTGAATTGCGAACCGTCATAAATATTGGAAGTTTCCCGATAGGGTGAATCGGTTCCCGAAACATCGTGATGATCGCGGCCCAAAACGATGGGAGCAGAAATTTTCCCGTCGCGGATCGCTTTGTTAAATGCTGCTGCGATTTTAGTCCTGCCTTCGCAATCGGCATAAAGGATACGCGCCTGTGATCCAACCACAAGCTTGTTTTCCTTGGCTTCACGGATCCAGCGGATATTGTCTTTCATTTGTTGAGTGATCTCTTCAGGAGCTGTTTTAGCAATTTCTTCCAGCACTTCCATGGCAATGTTATCGGTCAAATCAAGGTCTTCCGGTTTGGATGAAGTACAAACCCAGCGAAAAGGCCCGAAACCGTAATCGAAACACATGGGCCCCATGATATCCTGCACGTAGGAGGGATATTTGAAAGACCCGTCATCTTTCATCACATCTGCTCCGGCACGGCCGGCTTCCAGCAGAAATGCGTTGCCATAATCAAAAAAGTACATGCCTCTTTCGGTGAGTGTGTTGATCGCTTTTACCTGCCTGCGCAGCGACTCCTGCACTTGTTTTTTAAATTCTTCCGGATTATTGGCCATCATTTCATTGGCCTCATCATAACTTAACCCCGCCGGGTAATAACCGCCTGCCCAGGGATTATGAAGGGAAGTTTGGTCAGAACCGAGATCTACATGTATCTTCCTTTCAGCCAGCCTTTCCCACAAGTCAACAATATTTCCGAGATAGGCAATGGAATGAGCTTCTTTCTTATCGATGTATTCAAGTGCCACATCAATGGCCTGATCGGCCTGCTCGGTGATGCCATCCACCCAGCCCTGCTCAAAACGCTTATAGGCTGCTTTCGGGTTTACTTCGGCAGTAATGCTCACCACGCCTGCAATGTTCCCGGCTTTGGGCTGTGCGCCGCTCATTCCGCCCAGTCCGGCTGTGATAAATAATTTTCCTTCGGTGCCTTCGCCGTTTTTGCTGATCTTTCGTGCCGCATTCATCACCGTGATGGTGGTTCCGTGAACGATCCCCTGAGGGCCGATATACATAAAGGAACCGGCTGTCATCTGCCCATATTGTGACACACCCAGTGCATTGAATTTTTCCCAGTGATCGGGTGAAGAGTAATTTGGAATAACCATGCCATTGGTCACTACCACTCGTGGTGCATCCTTATGAGAAGGGAAAAGGCCCATGGGGTGACCCGAATAAAGCACCAGCGTTTGCTCGTCGCTCATGGTTGCCAGGTATTTCATGGCAATTCGATACTGTGCCCAGTTTTGAAAAACAGCGCCGTTTCCACCGTAAGTGATAAGTTCATGCGGGTGTTGAGCTACAGCGTAATCGAGGTTATTGCTTAGCATAAGCATAATGGCGGCAGCTTGCTTCGATTGGTACGGAAATTCTTCAATACTGCGGGCAGATATTGGATAATCCGGCCGAAAGCGATACATATAGATCCTACCATATTCATCCAGTTCCTGCTTGAATTCAGGAGCCAAAATTTCATGGAACTTTGGATCAAAATAACGCAACGCATTTTTTAGCGCCAGTTTTTTTTCTACTGTGCTTAAAATATCTTTTCGTTTGGGAGCATGATTGATATTGGGGTCAAACGGTTTGGGTTCAGGAAGATTCGAAGGAATTCCCTCCAGCACAGCTTTTTGAAAATCGGTGAGCGACATGATTCTGTTTTTATAATTATAAATCGACTTCAAAATTATAGAATTTTGTCAACTAAATCATGAATGAACCAACTTCGAACTTCGAACTTCAAACTTCGAACTATCCCTTCCGTTAACTTTTCCATCTCCACCGTTAACTGATTTCCCCTTGCTTTGACTTATTTAATATTGTAATTTGGCTATCCCTTTCTTAATAAGGAAATTTCATAGGCAACAGTGTGACTTCGGGAATTTTAAACCTTAAATTCCCGAAGTCTTTTAAAAATGATCGTTACCTTTACAAAACCTAAAAAATATTTGTCATGAAGAAGACTTTTACCCTTTCAGCATTCCTGATTATCACAATCACTATGTTCGGTCAAATCAGTCTCGATTGGCCTCCCAATGAATTTCAAATCGGCACAACGTATTACGATCTGCAAACCTCCCGATCGATGCAGGATCGCATATGCCATTTTACCGACGGAACCATTGGGGCTGTTTTTAATATGAAAGTTGATCCAAACGCACAAGACGAGTTAAAGATTGGCTACAACTATTACGATGGTTCTGCCTGGGGTGAACAACCCATGAACAGCATTACCTCCGGTGAGGCCACCAACCCAAGTTATACCAGTTTTGGCGAAAACGGTGAAATATGTGCTTCCGAAGGAGAGAACGGAATTTACATCAGTTACCGCCTTGAAAAAGGAACCGGCGACTGGCAGGAAATGGTGGTTACCGGACCTACAGGTAACGGTAAATTATATTCGCCTCAAGTGGCCACCTCAGGGGTAGATGATCAAATCATAAATTTATTTACCTTTTGGGAAGATCCGGATTTGGTTAACCTTGGGCAGGAGAATACCTGTAAAGTATTGTACTCCCGATCCACTGATATGGGCGCAACCTGGGACCCTAACCTTCTGGAACTTGATTTAGATATTGGTTCTTTCGGATTTTCTAAAATGTCTATCAAACCTGCTGATCCAATTGATAATACGCTGGCATTTGTAGTGGGCGATTATTTTACAAACCTCCTGCTCGTAAAATCAACCGATGGCGGTGATACCTGGGAGGAAACGGTAATCTGGGAGCATCCATTTCCTTATATGCAATTTGGTGTTACGGTTACTGATACCTTTTGGGCCAATTCCGGTTCGATGGATATTGCCTTGGATGAAAATCTGCGGGCCAATGTTGTATTTGCTCTTTGCCGCATAAAGTCCGACGAAAACGGCTGGTATTACGACCCGCTTGCCGATGGCATTGTTTATTGGAACGAGGACATGGACCTGTTTACCAACAATGTGAATGCTTTGAGTCCGATTGGCCACCCTGATTCTGAGTTAATTGAAGATTACAACTTAATTGCCTGGACACAGGATATTGATCAAAATGGAGAAATTAATTTTATTCAGGGGGAAGATAATCCGCCTTTTTATCCAAGCTTAGGGGTTTCAACTACACCATCAATAAGTACTAATGAATTTGGCTATCTTTTTGTGATCTGGAGTTCGGTGACTGAATCCTATTATAATAATGACCAAAATTTCAGACATCTCTGGGCCAGAATGTCAATAAACAATGGTGCTTGGTGGGGCGCTTTTGATATGCTCACAAATAATTTGGTCCATATTTTTGATGAATGTGTTTTTCCAAATGTTTCAGCTCATGTTGATGATAATCTCCATCTTGTTTACCAGGTTGATCAGGAGCCTGGTTTAAGTACTATCACTAATAATCCTCCTTCAGAAAGTTTTATTAATTATATGCAAGTTCCATTGGAGTATCCACCAGGTCCATCTTTATGGGTATATTTTGCGGTTGATTCTACAACTATACATGAAGGAGATACGGTTCATTTTTCTAATAATTCTGTAGTTGTTCCAGTAGATTCACTTTCCTTTGAATGGATCTTTGATGGAGGTACTCCGGCAACTTCCACTGAATTTGAACCCTATGTGATTTATAATACAGAAGGCGTATATGATGTTACCTTGTTTGCCGAAAGCGCCTATCTTACCAATTCGCTTACCAAAGTGAATTATATCACGGTGCTGCCACAAACTGGATTAAATGAACTAACAAATAATTCGAATATTACTATTGCTCCCAATCCTGCATCAAATACGGTTTTGATTCAAACCAAGGGATATATAATTAATACGATTCGTATTGTTGATTTTCTGGGAAAAGTTGTATTGGAAACGCCTTCTGGTGGAGTCGGGGATATTAGATTGGATGTATCAACCCTACAAAGAGGTATATATTTCATAGCCATTTCAGGTGAGGATTTTACCCACACCGAAAAACTCATTTTGAAATAAAGGGAAATTAAATTTTATCTTTCGAGTTTTTCAGTATCTGGTACAGGAACTCCCTGGCCCTGAACAATTGCGCTTTAACAGTTCCAAGAGGAAGATTCAGTTCTGTGGCAATTTCGTCGTAAGAAAACTCTTTGAAATATCGGAGCTCAATCAGGGTGCGATAATGCGGTTTTAGCTTTTCAACCACCTCACGCATCAACTGGATCCGTTGTTTTTTCATCAGGTCTTCTTCAGGATCCAGTACCTCGGCCGGAATTTTATTGGCTAATTCGGTGCCTGTTTCTTCATCATCGTAATTTTTATCAATGCTGAAGGTGTATTTTTTCTTTTTCCTTATAAAGTCGATGCAATTGTTGGATGCAATCTTAAACAGCCATGTACTGAAAGCGTAGTCGGGTGTGTATTGATGTAGTTTTTTGAAAGCCTTACCAAATGCCTCAATGGTTAAATCCTCCGCATCGTGTGGATTATTGGTCATTTTTAAAAGCATAAAATACAACGAGTCACGGTAATTTTTCATCAATTCTGCGTAAGCATGTTGATTTCCATCACCAATTGCCTGCTGCACAAGCTTGTAATCACGTAAGGCTTTTTCTGTCAAGTGTGAAGTCACTTCCATCTGCTCTCTTTAGTCACCATATTTAAACCAACCATTAGCGGATAAATAAGCGTAATAATTAGTTCAATGAACGGCGAAATTAATAATAATTTTTTTTCCTCTAACTTATCGTATGTAAATTTTAATAATATAATTTGGCTTAATAGTCTGATCCCGAAAAGAATAAGTGTAAATAAAATAAACTTTTGCCAAATCAGAATTAATGCAAAAGAGATCAATAATAACAGGTAACTCATGGAATAGCCACCCAGGATAAATTTATGAATGAACTTATAATATTTGCCTGTGGAAAGATGCCGGCGTTTTTGTAGCCACCAATCGCTAAAACGCGCTTTGGCTGCTGATTTCATGAAACTACCGGGCGATAAAACAATACTGGTATTCGACTTTTTGGCCACTTTGTTTATAAACAGATCATCGTCACCGGAAGCTACTTTATAGTGCGAAATGAACCCTTTTTGCTCCATAAACAAGCGCTTTTTATATGCGAGGTTTCGGCCAACACCCATATAAGGTTTTCCCCAAAGTGCCAGCGAAAAATATTGCAAGGCTGTAAATACCGTTTCGTACCGGATTATTTTATTTAAAAATCCATCGGCTTCATGGTACGGGCCATAACCCAATACAACTTCAAACTTATCCCCAAATCCTGCGGCCATTTCACTGATCCATTGATCACTTGCCGGTTCGCAATCAGCATCCGTTAAAAGCAGGTTTTCGTATTTTGTAGATTTAATTCCAATGGCCAGGGGAAATTTTTTACCCTTGAAAAAATTTAGGTCCTGTTCCAGTGTTATCACCTTCAAATGTTTATAAGCTTGTGACATATCCTGCAAGAAAAATATGGTCTCATCATCAGAGGCATCATTTACCACTACTACTTCAAATTCAGGGTAATCCTGTTCCAATATCAAGGGAAGGTTCTTTTTTAACTGATGAAATTCATTTTTTGCGCATATAACCACCGAAACAGGTTCTGCAATTTTATTGGTTGAAGGGATTTTATAAAAGGTAAAACGCCCGAAAACAAGCCAATAGTAGATAATCTGTATGCCGACAGCAATACAAAAAACCAGAAATATCCAGTCATCAAATGTATTCAAGTATAGGTTCACCAGGCTTTGAAATTTGGACGATGAAATACAAAATTATCCTTTTAAATCAATTCCATTTATCTTTACACGGCGGAATACTAACAGGAAATTGTTGAAGAAAAAAAGCGACAAATGCTGAAATTCAAGCTAAAACAGGAGGATCAGAAATCTTCGGCGCGGGCCGGTGAAATAACAACGGATCATGGTATCATCCTAACGCCCATATTTATGCCCGTTGGAACTGCCGGAGCCGTAAAAGCTGTTCATATCCCTGAACTCAAAACGGATACCGATGCAAAGATCATCCTGGGTAACACCTATCATTTGTACCTGCGACCCGGAATGGAAGTGATTAAGTCTGCAGGCGGACTGCATCAATTCAATGGTTGGGACAGACCCATTCTGACCGACAGCGGAGGCTATCAGGTATATTCACTTTCAAATACCAGAAAGCTAACCGAAGAGGGAGTCGTTTTCAATTCGCATATTGATGGCTCCAAGCATCAATTTACCCCTGAAAATGTGATGGATATTCAGCGGATCATTGGGGCCGATATCATGATGGCTTTTGATGAGTGCACACCTTATCCATGTGATTATGATTATGCTAAAAAATCACTAGCCCTTACGCATCGCTGGCTCGACAGGTGTATCGGTCATTTTTCTAATACTGAACCCCTTTATGGTCATCATCAGGCGCTTTTCCCCATTGTTCAGGGAAGTGTTTATAAAGATCTGAGGAAAGAATCTGCAGCCTATATTGCCGAAAAAGGTGCTGAAGGAAATGCCATCGGTGGTTTGTCGGTGGGCGAACCCCACGAAATGATGTACGAAATGACGGAACTGGTTTGCGCTATTCTCCCCAAAGAAAAACCGCGTTACCTGATGGGTGTGGGAACGCCTGTGAATATCCTCGAAAGCATTGCACTGGGGATTGATATGTTTGATTGTGTAATGCCTACACGCAATGCCCGTCATGGTTTGCTTTACACTTCAGAGGGGATCATCAACATTAAAAATGAAAAGTGGAAAAGCGATTTTTCGCCCATTGATCCAAACGGGAAATCATACGTAGATCAACAATATTCCAAAGCTTATTTGCGTCATTTGTTTCGCTCGCAGGAAATTTTGGCCGCCATGATCGCCAGTTTGCACAACCTTGCATTTTACCTTTGGTTGGTAGGTGAAGCTCGGCAGAAAATATTGGATGGCAGTTTTGCCGAATGGAAAGAGCAAATGGTTAAAAAACTGGATCAGCGATTGTAAATGACCCCAATTAATAAACAGTCACCACATTCAGAAATTGGTATTTTTGCGCAAGATTGATACATGTTGAAAAAACTCGATTTTTATATCATCCGAAAATTCCTTGGTACCTTCTTCTTCGCAATTGCGTTGTTGATCCTGATTGTAATTGTTTTTGATATATCGGAGAAAATCGATGATTTCCTTGAAAAGAAAGCGCCCCTCAATGCCATTCTGTTTGAATATTATTTGAATTTTATTCCCTACTTCGTTAACCTTTTCAGCTACCTTTTCACCTTTATTTCGGTGGTTTATTTTACAGCTAAAATGGCTTCCAACAGTGAGATTGTGGCCATTCTGAGCAGCGGTATCAGCTTCCGGCGGTTTTTATTTCCTTACATGATTTCGGCGATATTTTTAGGATTGATGTCGTTTTATCTGGCCAACTTCCTCATTCCTGTCACTAACAGGCACATGATGGATTTTGAAAAAACCTATGTAAAAAATCCATATCAAAACCGGGATGTCAATATCCATATGCAAATCAGTCCGGGGAATATTGTTTACCTTGAAACGTACAATACCAAAACCAACACCGGCTATAAGTTTTCAATCGAAAAATATGATGGAAACCGGCTTGTGTCGAAGCTAAATGCGCAAAGGATTGTATGGGATTCGATTGATGAAACCTGGAGTATTAAAAATTATGTGATCCGCAAGATCGGACGCAATACCGAATCCATAGTTAAAGGTGATGACCTGGATACCGTTATCAATATGCGGCCAGAGGAATTCAGTTTTATCCTTGAGGATATGAAAACCATGAATTTTATGGAGTTGCGGGCATTTATTGATAAGGAGCGCCTGAAAGGATCGCAGAATATCAAAGAATTTGAAGTAGAAAAACACCGTCGTATCGCCAATCCGTTTGCTACAATAATTCTTACTTTAATCGCAGTTTCCATTTCAAGCCGTAAGGTGCGGGGTGGTATTGGGATGCATTTGGGGATCGGCCTTTTTATCACCTTTTCGTTCATCCTTTTCCAGCAAATCAGTACGGTGTTCGCTACCCGCGGAAACCTTGAGCCATGGCTCGCTGTTTGGATACCAAACCTATTGTTTGCCATTATTTCCGGTTTTCTGATCCGGATAGCACCAAAGTAAATTTTAACTTAATTTCCCCTGCCAGACAAAGCAGTCTTGAAATTCATCAGTCAAATTTATTTCCTGATCAAATATGCCATAAACCGCCGCTCCGGTACCGGTCATGGAGGCATAAACGGCCCCTTTTTCGTAAAGTTTATCCCTAATGATTTTTAACGCAGGATGATGTAAAAATACCGGTTCTTCAAAGTCATTGATAAGATTCTCTTTCCACAAATGAATATCCGAATAGATGATCTGAAGTAAGGAAGATTCCTTTTGCGAGGGAGTTACCCAGGTGTATGCTTCAACGGTGTTTACGTGAATTTCAGGTTTCACAAGTACGATTCTATATTTTTGCAAAGCGAGCGATAAAGAACTTAGCTCATCACCCTTACCAGTGGCCATAGCAGGCCTGCTTTTTATAAAAAATGCGCAATCTGCACCCAGGGGCTTGACCAGCATCTCCATTTCAGCTTCCTGCAATCCGAGTTTAAATTGATGATTACAAAGGTTGATCATAGCGGCTGCATCTGAGGAGCCTCCACCCAGGCCTGCGCCAGAGGGAATCACTTTATGAAGATGAATATTTACCGCAGGCAGGTCGAATCTTCGCTGCATAATTTCCCAGGCTTTCCATACCAGGTTACTTTTTCGGTCGCCTGCAATATCCAGTCCTGTGATTTCAAATTGTGTGTTTCCAATCCGATTCGGAATGAGTTCTAAAACATCCGTGAGTGCTAACGAAACCATCGCTGTTTCTACATTGTGAAACCCATCCGGTCTTTTTTCAATTACAGATAAACCCAGGTTTATTTTTGCCTTAGGAAATAAGATCATGTTAAAACTTTGATCATGTAAAAGTAAGTATGTTTTGTGATATGGTTAATTACCACCTTGAAAGCTTTTTTGTCCAAACGCCCTTTAAAAAGTTGTAATTTTGTTTTCCCTTAAATTTCAATTAATACTTTACACTGAAATGGCCTTAATTAATGCGGTATTATCGTGGTTGATGAAAAAACGGTTCCACCAGATTGAACTGTTCATGAAGTATCCGCATGAGGTTCAGGATGAGTGGTTTAAAAAACTGATCAGTCATGGTAAGACAACGGAATGGGGCAAACAATATGATTATAAAAGCATTCATAATCCGGAGACCTATCGCAACAGAGTGCCTATTAATGATTATAATGCGCTGAAACCTTATATCAATAGGTTAAGAAAGGGTGAGCAAAATATTCTGTGGGATTCGGAGATTAAACTGTTTGCAAAATCATCAGGAACCACTTCAGATAAAAGTAAATTTATTCCGGTAAGCCAGGAAGCCCTTGAAGAGTGCCATTTTAAGGGAGGCAAGGATATGCTATCCATTTATTGCTACAATTACCCGGATACATTGATTTTTGATGGCCGGGGATTGGCCATGGGTGGTAGCTCCAATATCACGGAGATCAACAATGAAAATTATTATGATGGTGATCTGTCGGCTTTGATTGTGGATAATTTGCCCTACTGGGCCGAATTTATTCGGGTTCCCAAAAAATCGGTTGCGTTAATGGATAAATGGGAGCTTAAGATTGAGGAGATGGCCCGGACCACCATGAATCATAATGTAACCAATATTTTAGGGGTACCTTCATGGACATTGCTTTTGCTCAGGCGAATTCTTGAAATTACAGGTAAAAATAACATCAAGGAAGTTTGGCCAAACCTGGAAGTGTTTTTTCATGGTGGGGTTAATTTTAAACCTTATATGAGTCAGTTTAAGGAGATCATTGCTGATGCAAATATGAATTTCATGGAAACTTATAATGCCAGCGAGGGATTTTTCGGTTTACAGGATCAGCGTGATTCGGATGAACTTTTGCTCATGCTGGATTATGGAATTTATTACGAATTTTTGCCCCTTGATCAACTGGACTCAGATAATCCAAAAACCCTTTTGCTAGGCGAGGTAAAAGCAGGTGTTAATTATGCCATGGTGATTTCAACCAATGCCGGTTTATGGCGCTACCTGATTGGTGATGTTGTGATGTTTACTTCGCTTGAGCCCTACCGGATCAGGATTACCGGGCGCACCAGAACCTTCATTAATGTAGTGGGAGAAGAGTTGATCGAGGATAATGCCATCAAGGCACTTTCGGTGGCCTGTCAGAAATGTAATGCAGAAATAGCAGAATTTACGGCTGCTCCGGTTTATTTTGAAACGGGTGAAAATGCCGCCCACGAATGGCTCATTGAATTTGAAAGGCCCCCAAAAAGTATCGAATATTTCGGCGAAACCCTTGATAACGCCCTAAAGTCGCTCAATTCGGATTATGAAGCAAAACGTTATCACAATATGGTATTGCGCGCACCAGTGATACGAAACATGCCACCAAAAACTTTTTTTAACTGGTTAAAAGGTAAAAACAAACTCGGAGGCCAGTATAAAGTTCCGCGCCTGTCGAATGATCGCAAACATGTTGACGAAATCCTTGAAATGGTTAATTAAAATCGGTCAAATCGTTGGAAGGGCATGCTAAAAAAATGTTATTTTTATCCGCAACATTAATCAAATTACTATGCACATAGCAATAGCAGGAAATATAGGTTCAGGAAAAACTACGCTTACAAGGTTATTATCAAAGCATTTTGGATGGGAAGCTCATTATGAAGATGTTGATACAAATCCTTACCTGAACAGTTTTTATGAAGACATGCAGCGTTGGTCGTTTAACCTGCAAATTTATTTTTTAAATAGCCGTTTCAGGCAAATTTTGCAGATACGTGAAAGTGGTAAAACAGTAGTTCAGGATCGCACTATTTATGAGGATGCCTATATTTTTGCACCCAACCTGCATTACATGAACCTGATGACCACCCGTGATTTTGAAAATTATATTTCACTTTTTGAACTGATGAGTTCACTGGTTCAGCCACCTGATCTGCTCATTTATCTCCGGGCTTCGGTTCCTACCCTTGTTAATCAAATTCAAAAAAGGGGCAGGGATTACGAAGAGGCCATCCGGCTTGATTATTTGAAAAAGCTGAATGAACGATATGAATCCTGGATCTCTAATTATAATCACGGTAAGTTGTTGATATTTGAAGTGGATGATATTGATGTAGAGGATCGACCGGAAGACCTGGCGATGATCATCGAAAAAGTGAATGGTCAGTTGCACGGGTTATTTTAAAATTGTTTTCAATGGCAACCATTGATGATTTTGAAAAACTGGATATCCGCGCAGGAAAGGTCATTGCTGTAGAGGAATTTCCTGAAGCCCGCAAACCTGCCTGGAAGCTTACCATCGACTTTGGTGCTGAAATCGGGATTAAGAAATCATCAGCGCAGCTCACACATCATTATACCAAGGAGCAGTTATTAAATCGAATGGTCATGGGTGTTACCAATTTTCCACCAAGGCAAATAGGTCCTTTTGTTAGCGAAGTTTTGGTTGTGGGTGTTCCTGATCAGCAGGGAAAAACAGTGCTTGTTGTCCCTGAAAAAACCGTTTTTCCAGGTGCTAAACTTTACTAAAATGAAATCATACCATATTTTATTGTTAACGTTTTTAGCTTTGTGGTTGGGAGCTTGTAACCAGCAAAAAAAAGCCCATTTCGAAGATGCTGAGGGCCACATTATCGACGAAGTTAGATATAGCAACGGGCAAGTTAAATCACGTATTTTCTACCTGGACCAGAATGGTGCAGATTACATTCAAACCAGCTATTACGAAAATGGTGTTTTGCAGGATTCTATGGTTTTTAAAAACAATAAACCTGAAGGTACAAAAAAATATTATGATGAAATTTCGGGGTTAACTCATTATGAAAACTACCGCAATGGCATTATGCAAGGTATAAATGAAGCAATTTATAATAATGGGATTTCGAGTTATTCGGGCTATCGGCACCAGGGATTTAAAGCTGGAGAATGGGTTTTTCATTATCCTGATGGTCGCCCGATTACGTATGAGTTTTATGATTCAACCGGCCACCTCAAGTATTTGAGGAAATATGATGAAAGCGGTTATTATCAGCAAACAGAAGGAAGCATTATTATTGATGCAGCTATTTCAGAAAGTGAGATAAATGCCGGTGATTCTGTTATGCTTCAAGTGCTTTTGGCAAATCCACCGGGCTCTTCAACTACCATTGAAATTTCAGGCAATGTTGACAATGAAGCACCTGTAAAATCCAGCATTTTGGCAGATAAATCAAGGATGGAGATCCCAATTTACTTTGAACAGAAAGGGAAAGCCAAAATCGACATTTATGTAACTGTATTGGATAATAACTCCGAACATTCAGAAACCGATCACAAAACATTTAACCTCGACGTAATTTGATGGATCAACTCAATGTAATTGGTATTATTCCGGCCCGCTATGCCTCCAGCAGGTTTCCAGGCAAGCCGCTTTTGGATATTAAAGGCAAGTCGATGATACAGCGGGTTTATGAGCAGGCCACCAAATCTGAGGGTCTTAACAGGGTTATCGTTGCCACCGATGATGATCGGATATTTAATGCGGTAAAAGATTTTGGAGGATCAGTAATAATGACCGGCGTATACCATAAAAGTGGAACTGACCGATGCCGCGAGGTTCTTGAAAAACTGGAAAATGAAACCAGGTTCGACATTGCTGTAAACATACAGGGTGATGAACCCTATATTGAACCTGCTCAAATTGATGAGGTAATTGCATTATTCCAGGATGGTGATGTTAAAATCGCCACCCTGGTAAAAAAAATAGAAAACCATGATTCACTCTTTAACCCGAATGTAAACAAAGTGGTTTTTACTGAAAACAAAATGGCGATCTATTTCAGTCGGCATCCTATTCCTTTCCAGCAAAATCAACCCAGGGAGAAATGGATACAAAACATGGATTATTTTAAGCATATTGGAATGTATGCCTACCGGGTTGAAGTTTTAAAAGAAATTACCAAATTGCCTCAATCTAAACTGGAAAAGGCTGAGTCGCTTGAGCAACTTCGCTGGATTGAAAACGGGTTCCCGATTAAAGTGGGAATAACTCAATACGAAAGCATTGCCGTGGATACACCGGAAGATTTATTAAAAATTACCGGCAGGGCTTGATAGAGACTTAACTATTTATTAATTTAGCTGAAAATTATCCCTTGATGGACGTTTCCTTTCATATCAGTGAATTGTTATTTGAGCATGATTGTGTGATCATTCCGGGTTTTGGTGGATTTGTAGGCCATTATTCTCCGGCAAAAATTCATCCAATCAGCCATACTTTTTTCCCTCCATCAAAAAATATTTTATTTAACTCAAAACTCACCCGCGACGATGGCCTTTTGCTTGACTATATCAGTCAGCGCGAAAATGTTAGCTACCAGGAAGCACAACAGGCAGTGGGTCATTTTGTTTTTGAGATAAAATCCAAACTGGAGCAAAAGCATAAAGTAATCCTGAATAACATTGGATTACTTAAAGTTGACATTGAAAATAAAATTCTGTTTGAGCCTGATCAGGCCACTAACTACCTCGAAGAGTCATTTGGTTTGCAGGGTTTTGTTTCACCACCGGTCAACAGGACCAGGTCCATCCGTCGAAAAGAGCCCCTTTTTATTGATCGAAAACCACAATCGGAGGAGGCTAAGCAACGAAGAAAAATATTGATCCCTTTGCTTGTGATCATTCCAGTTTTGTTAATTACCGGATGGGTTTTATTCAGTGAGCAAGGGCTCAATATTACAGGTTCGCAAAAAACCGGAATTGTTACCTTACCTGAATCTACCAGCAAGGATATTACAGCTAATCCTGCTGATTTGGATCGTAAAGATGAAACACCTGCCTTAAAAAATCTTGATTTCACGGAAGATGCCGTTAGCAAATCGCTTGAAAATGGGGAAATGCCTATTCTGCCCAAGCCAGATCCGGTTCAGGTTACCAATGCCGCTTCTTATCATATCATTGGGGGCGCGTTTGCTGATCCCATGAATGCTGAAAAACTGGTAGCCATCCTAAGGCAAAAAGGATATCATGCAAACAGGGCGGGCTTATCCAAATCAGGATTGCATATGGTGGAATATCTTGCCACTATTGACAAAAGTGAGGCTCTTGTAAACCTGGAAATGATTCGCAAAGATGATAACCCATCAGCCTGGCTACTTAAAAAGTAGTTTGAAAAATCAATATTTCCTGCATTTCCCTTTTCATTAATTTTGTTCCCTTAATTAATTTTTTTCAAGTGGGTCATAAGAAGAAATTACAGCATTTTGCTGAAAATAAAACATTCCCTCATTTTTTTGAACCAACCTTTACTGAACTTAATGAAGGTTTTAAGTTGAAAGGCAGTTGGAGCCACGGATTTTTCAAAAACGATAATCCTGTTATTGTTGAACTGGGTTGTGGAAAAGGGGAATATACTGTTGGTTTGGCAAAGCGATATCCTGATAAAAACTTTATTGGTATTGATCGCAAAGGAGCACGAATGTGGCGGGGAGCGAAAACTTCCTTTGAGGATAAAATGAATAATGTTGCTTTTGTAAGGACATGGATCGAATTGATTCCTTTCATCTTTGGTATGGATGAGGTGGAGGAGATCTGGATTACTTTTCCTGATCCACAGCCCAAAGATAAAACGCAGCGGAAACGCTTGACTTCGCCACGATTTCTTGATCTTTACCGGAATTTTTTAAAACCCGGTGGAAAAATTCATTTAAAAACCGATAGTGATTTCCTGTATGAATATACCCTGAATTTGGTACAAAAAAATGGGTATTCCCTTTTGTTCAGTACAAATCAACTTTATGACTCTGATTGGGACGGCGATGCAATTGCCTTCACTACCTTTTATGAAACCGGTTTTCTTGAACAGGGAATTCCTATAAAATACCTACAATTCACTTTAGCACAAAAAACTGATGGATGATTCATTTTTTAACAGGGTATACGAAGTGGTTAAGGAGATACCATTTGGCCGGGTAACATCTTATGGAGCCATTGCTGCATTTCTTGGAGCACGGATGTCGGCCCGGATGGTGGGTTGGGCAATGAATGCATCACATACTGCCGCTGATCCTGTTCCTGCCCATAGGGTGGTAAACCGAAACGGAGTATTAACCGGTAAACATCATTTTGGAGTACCCAATTTAATGGAGCAACTTCTTGAAAGCGAAGGTATACATGTGGAAAACGATAAAATTATCGACTTCGAAAAATATTTTTGGGACCCGATGCTTGAGCTCCGCCACTAATCAGCTTTGATTCTGCCTGCGCTGTCGAAATAAAGAACCACTTTATGTGGTTCAAGGTTTTTCTTTTTTGCAATGAGTTCAACGTAGTAATAATTATCCCTGTCCATTCGGGTAACTTTTTCGGCATAGGTTGGATTATAATTTCCATAATTTTCGTCGATGTAGCGCTGAACCGGATTGTACAGGTTTTTTACATCCAGCTGATTGGTTGTTTGAATCCATTGCGCGGAATCTGAGAAAATTGCGGTAGTGGGTTGATCCCGGTATGTAAAGCTGCCTACAAAAGTGTTATTATCTGTTTGCCAGGTAACATCAGTAGCTCCTGCAAAGCGGCTCTTGAATTTCCGGGCTACCTGATCAGGGATATCAACTGTGAGTAGATATTGATTTCTGAGTTCTTCGGGGCGATTCACTTTTTGTATTTGACCTGCCCGATCAAAAAATAATTCGAAATTATAAGGCCTGGTTTCACCGCGTACCTGCCGTTGCATTTTTACATAAAAATAATCCTTGCGATCAGCACGGGTAACTTTTTCGGCGGTAACAAAATCATCACCTTTATGATGTTCAATAAGGTAAACCTGAATCAGTCTGTGCAGTTCTTTTTCGTTAAGTTTAGTACGAGCTTCCACCCAAATGCCATCCGGCTTAAACTCAGCAGTGGTGGGTTGCTCACGATAGGTAAATGAGGCCTGGAAGTTTTTGCCTTTTTTGGTCCAGTCAATATCTTCGGATCGGGGAAATCTTTTTTGCCATGAATCAATAACCACTTCGGGTATTTCTGAATTTGGATCATCAAAACCAACAATCGTCATATCATTTACACCTTCTGGCATTTTTACCTGCTCAATCCGTCCGGTTTTATCAAAAAACAATTCAATGGTAAAGTACTCTTTGGTTTCCGGATCCTTCCTTTCGAGCTGAACATAATAATAGTCCTGCCTGTCGGCTTTTATGGCTTGTTCGGCAAATAAAATATTATCCTTTTTAAAGTTTTCATCCAAATATTCCTGAATGGGCCGGTAAAGGGTTTTAAGATCAAGGTCGGTTATGGTCATTTGCCAGCTTCCATCCGGGGCAAACTCAGCATAAGTTCCTCTGCCATTAAAAAAACAATCTGCCTTGTAAACAGTATCTACTTTCTCCCAGGCAACATCTTCAGCACGCGGAAATTTTTTATTGAAAGTTTTAATTACCACCTGTGGTACATCATCTATGGTTTTTTGCGCCAGCGATTTAACAGGATTAATAAATGTAAGAGTGAGAATAAAAACCAGTAAATAAAGTATTTTCCTTAGCATAGGTCCGAATTATTTTTTGAGGGTGTTATACATCAACTCCCGGTATAAAGTTATAATGAATCCCGAACCAAATCGCAAATTTTTGACAATTTATATCAGTGCATCGGGATTATCTGGTTTCTGTCAGGACCAACAGAAATCATATCCAGGGGAACATGCGTTTGTTCTTCAATGAATTTTACATAGTTAGCCAACGCTTCAGGAATATCTGAATGGTTTCTTATTTCGTTAATGTTGGTTTTCCAGCCGCGTAAATGGGTTAATTCAGGGATAAGTTGCTCATAAGATGCTTCGAAAGGAACATAATCCAACTCCCTGCCCTGATGCAAATATTTGGTGCCAACGCTGATGGTATCAAATTCATTAAGCACATCGGCTTTCATCATGTAGAGTTTTGTTACACCATTGATCATGATGGAGTATTTCAAAGCCACCAGGTCGAGCCAGCCACAGCGACGCGGGCGTCCGGTAGTGGAGCCGTATTCATGTCCTTCATCACGGAGTTTTTGTCCCTGATCGTTCAGCAATTCAGTGGGGAAGGGGCCGCTGCCAACACGGGTGCAGTATGCTTTAAAAATGCCTAAAACGTCGCCAACCCGGTGTGGAGAAATCCCAAGGCCTGTGCAAACACCTGCCGTTACCGTATTTGAGGAAGTTACATATGGATAGGTCCCGAAATCAACATCCAGCATGGTGCCTTGTGCCCCTTCAGCCAGGAGTGATTTGCCCGCATTTAAACTTTGATTGATAAAATATTCACTATCGATGATCTGAATTATCTTCAATTGCTCTATAGCATCAAACCATTTTTCTTCATACTCCTTAAATTTTATTCCATCCAGATCATGATCATCTGCATTAAAACTATACGCTTTCAGGATTTGAAGGTGTTTTTCTTTGAGTGACTTGTATTGCTGCAAAAAGTCATCCCTCAATATATTGCCGATGCGTATGCCATTACGGGCGGTTTTATCCGTGTAGGTTGGCCCGATTCCTTTGAGTGTGGAGCCTATTTTTGCCTTTCCTTTAGCTGATTCATAAGCTGCATCTAAAAGCCGGTGGGTAGGTAAAATCAAGTGTGCTTTTTTGGAAAGCAATAAATTATTCACGGCATTGATACCACTGGCTTTCAGCTTTTCAATTTCCTTGTTAAATATAAAGGGATCAATGATTACCCCATTGCCAACAATATTGGTAGTGTTTTCATTAAATATTCCGGAAGGAATGGTATGTAAAATGAACTTTTTATTATCAAAAATGATGGTGTGTCCGGCATTGGGCCCACCCTGAAAACGGGCAATGATATCGTACCTGGGGGTTAGTACGTCCACAATCTTTCCTTTGCCTTCATCACCCCATTGAAGGCCTAAAAGTATGTCTGCTTTCATGAAAACGGGAATAAAATATTTTTAATCGGCTACTTATTGATTCGACCATAAAAAGTAAGACTGTGGTGCGCAATTTTAACACCCAGTTCTTTCTCAACGGTTTCTTTTATTTGCTGAATGCGTGGGTCACAAAATTCAAGTACCTGGCCATTGTCCATATCAATAAAATGATCATGTTGTTTAAAACGGTACGATTTTTCAAATTGTGCACAGTTATTTCCAAACTGATGTTTAGTAACAAGATTACAATCGAGTAAAAGCTCAATGGTATTGTAAAGCGTAGCCCGGCTTACCCTGTATTTGTTGTTTTTCATTCTAATGTACAGGGTTTCAATGTCGAAATGGCCTTCAGTGTTATAAATTTCCTGTAAGATGGTAAAACGTTCAGGAGTTTTTCGATGACCCTTGCCTTCGAGGTATTCTGTAAAAATTTTTTTTACAGTTTCCAGGGTATCTTTATGTGCACTTTTCATGGATGTGAAATTTCCTTTTTCCTCTGTTCCGTTGTATTTAAACATCATTCAAATACCTTAAGTTAATAGTAGCTATTTGCTTGAATCAGTGGCTAAAATAGGAAAAATATTATTACTATTTGGAATAAATAAAAATAATTTTCTGCCGGAAAAGCTCAGCTTGAATTCTGATAACAATTACAAAATGAGTTATTTATGCCGGAAATTGATAATGGAATTGCCGCTATTTTGAAATGGCCGACGACAAACGATGGGCTTTTTTAACATTGGAAACTTTTTTCAATTCGGCAATGAGGTTATTTAAATTTTTTACGCTATAAACATACACCATCACCAAACCGGTAGTCATTCCACCTTGTGTGTCGAGGTGAAACGACTTAATATTAAGATGCTGTTCTTCGGTAATTACTTTAATAATATCCTTGATAAATCCCGGTGCATCAATGCCATGAATTTCGATACCGGCCACAAAACCTATGGTCTCCTTATCCGTCCATTGGGTTTTAATGATCTTGTTTCCGTACTTCGACATTTGGTTAACTGCCACCGGACAGGTGGTTCGATGGATTCGAATGGTTTCATCCGGTTCAATAAAGCCAACAATATCATCACCCGGAATCGGCATACAACATGGCGAAATATCATAACTGATTTTTTGGATATCCTCGCTGTTAAGGGTGATATCTTTTCGCTGATTAATTACATCCACTACGGTTTCCGTGAGTGTTTTCTTATCCAGGTTACGAGAGCGAATAAATGGTATTCGCATCATTTTGCTTAACCAGCTTTCTCTCGGAAATTCACCGCAGCACTCTTTAATTTCTTTTATCCCGATTAATTCCTGCGCAATATCATAATACAAGTCAATAGGGCTTGCGTAATTGTATTTTTGCTGTAATTGCCGCTGGTTTTTATTGGTAAACTCAACACCAATTTGTTTGAAATATTCCTGGAGTTTTAGCTTCCCTTGTTCTGTGTAGTTTCTTTTTTCTTCTTTGATTCCCTGTTTAATCTGGGTCCGGGCACGCGCCGTAACCACGTAATTAAACCACTCTTCCTTGGGCACTTGCTTTTTAGAAGTTAAAATTTCAACCTGGTCACCACTTTTCAGCTTTTGATCAAGTGGTGCGAGCTTATGGTTGACTTTTGCGCCAATACAGGAATTTCCTATTTCGGAGTGGATGGCATATGCAAAATCGAGTACGGAAGAATGAACTGGCAAATTTCGCAATTCCCCTTTTGGTGTAAAAACATAAATTTCATCCGTAAACAGGAAGCCCTGAAAGTCATCGAGGAAATCGAGAGGATTGGTTTCTGTATTTTGTAAAATTTCCCGAATTCGCTCAAGCCAATTGTTAAGATTAGTTTCGGATAAGCTGGGGCTGGTGGATTTATAACGCCAATGTGCAGCATACCCTTTTTCTGCAATTTCATTCATTCTGCGCGATCTGATTTGTACCTCAACCCAATGTCCGTCGGCACTCATTACAGTGGTGTGCAGTGCTTCATAACCATTGGCCTTGGGAATGCTGATCCAATCGCGGAGGCGGTCGATTTTAGGCCGGTAATGGTCAGTGATGATGGAATATACTCGCCAACATTCCATTTTTTCACTTTCCTGGGGCGTGTCAATGACTATTCGAACAGCCATCAGGTCGTAAATTTCTTCGATGGGAACACCTTTCTGTTGCATCTTAGTCCAGATAGAATGAATGGACTTATTACGATAGAAAATTTCGTAGTCGAAGTTTTGTTTGCTCAAAGCCTTTTTGATCGGGTAAATGAACCGGTTAACAAATCGTTTTCTGTCATTTTCTGATTGTTCCAGGCGAGTAGATATATTTTGATAAACATCGGGTTCGGTGTATTTTAAAGCCAGGTCCTCAAGTTCGGTTTTAATTGCATACAGGCCAAAACGATGAGCAAGTGGAGCGTACAGGTATGAGGTTTCACTGGCTATTTTGAGTTGTTTATGCTGAGGCATGGCGTGCAGTGTACGCATGTTGTGAAGGCGATCAGCAAGTTTGATGAGGATTACCCGAACATCATCCGACAGGGTTAAAAGCATTTTTTTAAAGTTCTCAGCCTGAATGGAGGCGGTGCTTTTATCCATGATGTCCTTGATTTTAGTTAGGCCATCAATAATGCGTGCTACCTTTTTACCAAAATTGGCTTCAATAAATGAAAGCCCGATGTCGGTATCTTCCACTACGTCGTGTAATAATGCGCAAATAATGGAGGTTTTGCCAAGGCCGATTTCCGATGCTACGATCCTGGCCACTTCAATGGGATGGTAAATATAGGGTTCTCCTGTCCGGCGACGCATGTCTTTGTGGGCTTCCAGGGCTATATTAAATGCCTTCCGAACTTCCTGTTTTGCCTTAATGTCATCAGACCGCCAGGCGCTTAGCAAACTTCGATAGCGTTTAAGTATCTCTTTCTTTTCCTGTTCCGGATCGGGAATAAACATAAATTTTTTACCTGTTACTACTGCAAATGTACAAGATTTAAGTGTAAATTCAATCGGTGTTATTTAACCGCATATTTTTTATAAAACAAATATTCAGGCTGCTTTGTCGTTATATGTAAACTAAAAATATTCGTACTTTTGATCTCTTTTCCTCGTCTCGTATTGGAATGGTGCATATGAAGCAGATTTTATACACATTTATTTTAGTTTTTTTTGCAAGTTTTTCGGTGTTTGCAACACATGAGCGGGCCGGTGAAATAGTATATACACACATTGAAGGATTAACGTACGAAGTTAAAATCATTACCTACACGTATGCACCCAGTCCGGCCGACAGGCCTGAACTCGAAATAAAATGGGGCGATGGAACCACATCCATTCTCCCCCGGACTTTAAAGCAGGATCTGGATAATCCTCCTTCCATACGTCGTAACGAATACACGGGCCAGCATACTTTCCCGAGCAGTGGAGGTGGTACTTTTACACTGTCGGTGGAAGATCCCAACCGCAATTATGGAATTGTGAACATTCCGAATTCGGTAAATATTCCTTTTTATATTGAAACTCAGCTTGTGATTAATCCTTTTCTGGGAAGCAATAACTCTGTTCAATTGCTCAATCCTCCATTGGATGTGGGTTGTGTAAACAGATTATACATTCATAACCCGGGTGCATTTGATCCGGATGGAGATAGTATTTCCTATAAGTTAACTGTTTGTCGTGGTTCAGGCGGACAACCAATACCGGGTTATACATTGCCATCCGCAAGTAATGAATTTACTATAAATTCCACTACCGGTGATTTAATTTGGGATAAACCTATTGTTCAGGGTGAATACAATGTAGCATTCATTGTTGAAGAATGGCGTTCAGGGATCAGGATTGGTTATGTTACGCGCGATTTGCAAATTCAAATTGGGGCATGTAGCAATATACCGCCTGAAATTTCTACTATACCAGACACTTGTGTTGAAGCGGGTTCTTACCTTGAATTTGAAATAGAAGCTACTGATCCGGATGGTTATTCTGTAACACTTACAGCTCTTGGTAGTCCCTTTTTACAAGACAGTAGTAAAGCCATTCTTAATCCCAACCCTGCTACAGGAAATGGATCAGTTACTGCAACTTTTAAATGGAATACCAATTGTACACATGTTCAAAAAAATCCGCATATTGTTTACTTCAAAGCCCAGGACACATTTCCACTTGCAGGCGAAATTCCACTAACTGCTTATCATAATCTAAACATTACCATTGTTGCTCCGGCACCTGAAATTACTGAAATAACACCCATCGGCAGGTCTATCGAATTGAAATGGGATCAATCGGTTTGCGAAAATGCAAAAGGATACTACATTTATCGTAAGGATGCCTATTATGGATTCAATCCCGGCCATTGCGAAATTGGGGTACCCGCATATACAGGTTATTCCCGAATAGCTGAAATAAATAATATAAATACACTGGAGTTTAAGGATGATAATCAGGGAAAGGGATTGATCCACGGAATTGAGTATTGTTATATGGTGACGGCATTTTTTGCTGATGGGGCTGAAAGTTATGCTTCAACGGAATGGTGTGCTACCCTGCGAAAAGATCTGCCTGTAATTACTAATGTGAGTATCGAAACCACAAGTGCAACAAACGGAGAAGTTTCAGTTGCATGGTCGAAGCCCACTGAACTTGATTCGTCACAATTGCCTCCTCCATACGTTTATAAGATACTTCGAAAAGACAGTGCGCCGGGCAGCGAGGCAGTATTGGTGGCTACTTATTACAATTTAAATGATACTTTATTTAACGAGGCCGGACTTAATACCCAGGATTTGAAATATTTCTACGAGGTGGAGTTGTATCATGGAGAGACTTCAAATCTTGAATTTATCGGATCAACGGAATTGGCACCCTCCATTTTTATTATTCCGGCCGGATCAGATAAATCAGTTATATTATCATGGAATAATGATGTGCCATGGACCAATGAGCAGTTTGTAATTTACAGGCAAAATACTGCAACGCAATTGTTCGACAGTATCGGTTTGAGTAGTGTTCCTTCGTTTGTGGATACAGGCTTAATTAACGGACAAAATTATTGTTACAAAATTAAAACAATAGGTAAATATTCGGCACCGGGTTTTGTTGAGCCCATTATCAATTTTTCGCAAATCAACTGTGCCAGGGCCATTGATAATGTCCCACCCTGTACACCTGTTTTGAGTGTGGATGTTAATTGTCTTGAACTAAAAAATGAACTTACCTGGAATTATCCCGATAGCTGTGCCGATGAAGAATTGATTTATTACATTTATTACGCTTACGAGGAATCATCGGATTACATCCTATATGATTCAACCATCATGGATAGTTATACCTTTACCACCGAGCCACCTTCCGTTGTAGGTTGTTTTGCGGTAACTGCTCTCGATTCTCTCCGAAATCAAAGTGAATATAGTAATGTTGAATGCGTTGATATTAATGCTTGCGGAAGAATTTGGTTTCCCTGGGTTTTTACTCCCAATGGGGATAATTTTAATGATTATTTCCAGGCCGATTCGGTAAACTCAATTCATAAACTTGAACTCACAATTTTCAACCGTTGGGGTTTGGTGGTTTATGAAACCAATGACCCAAAATTCATGTGGGATGGCCGCGATCAAAAGAACAATGGGGATTGCAGTCCGGGTGTTTATTTTTACGAGGCAATCGTGTCGGAATATACACTCAGGGGGCCTGTTGAACGAAGGGTTAAGGGGTCGGTTACTTTAATAAGAGATTAAAAAAAAAGAGAAATCCGCAGATTTCTCTTTTTCGTTATATAAAACCAAGATTTACTTTTCCCATTTCATCATCATCTCCACCAGGTCGACCACACGGTTTGAATAACCCCATTCGTTATCGTACCAGTTGAGTGTTTTTACAATCCGTTTGCCCAATACCTTGGTAAATTCAGGATCGTAGATAGATGAAAATGAATTTCCAACAATGTCAGATGAAACAAGCCTTTCATCAGAATAATGCAACACACTCTTCATTGCTTCCGATTCACTTGCTTTTCTTACTGCAGCATGGATATCCTCAACAGTAACATCTTTTTCAACTTCTACTACCAGGTCAACAATTGAACCGTCAGGAACCGGCACACGTGATGCCATTCCATCCAGTTTACCTTTAAGGGCAGGAATTACTTTACCAACTGCTTTGGCAGCTCCGGTAGTGGTTGGAATAATATTTTCAGCAGCAGCTCTACCCCGACGCCAGTCTTTATGAGGCACATCGGCCAATCGCTGATCATTGGTATAAGCATGAGTTGTGGTCATCAATCCCTCTTTTATCCCGAAAGCATCATTTAATACTTTTGCCATGGGAGCAAGACAATTGGTTGTACAACTTGCGTTTGAAATGATCCTGTGTTCGGGTTTTAAACCATCATCATTTACACCTATTACAACCGTATAATCAATTTCATCTTTTGAAGGAACGGTAAGGATTACCCTTTTGGCTCCGGCTTTTAAATGCGGCTCCAGTGATTCACGTGATCTGAAAATACCGGTTGCTTCAATTACAACATCAATATCAAGTTCTTTCCAGGGAAGTTGGCTGGGATCTTTAACGGCAAGCATCTTTACCGTTTCATTGGGGGTGATCATCAGGTCACCTTCAATTTTGATATCCTGTCCAAATCCTTTCATTACAGTATCGTACTTAAGCAAATATGCCAGTACTTCATTGTCAAAAAGGTCGTTGATTGCAACAACGTCGATATCTTTTCGATGGTTCAGAATTCTGAATACAGATCTTCCAATCCTGCCGAATCCATTAATTGCTACTCTCATTGTGCACCTCCTTTCTTATCAACTTCGTGATATGCTAAAATAAGTTCTTTAATTCTGTGAGCCATTACGTAAGCACTATGGTACCACGATAAAGTTTTAACCATTCTTCCCGGCGACATCATAGTTGCCTGTGAGTCATAAACTATTGAATGGCTGTTGTCAATAACATCTGATGATACAATAGGATCGTCCATCACCTGAACAAGGTGTGGAAGTTGCATCGATTTTTCCCTAACGGCTTTTGTAACATCTTCTTTAGTTACTCCGCTATTCTTTAATACAGTGGTGAGGTCGAGCACCGAACCGTTTGGAACAGGTACATTGAGTAAAGTACCTTCAACACGGCCAGCCAACTCGGGCATCACTTTTTCAACCCATTTAGGAACCACAGTGTCAACAGGTATTATGTTTTCAGCAGCTGAGCGGCTACGACGATAATCGGAACCGGCACGGTCGCGAAGGGGCTGATCAGAGGTGTATGAGTGAACACTGGTAAGCATTCCGTAATCAATTCCAAATTTATCAGCCAGTATCTTCAGCATCAGCGCTGATGCATGTGTGGTAGCAGAACCTGCAGATACCACTTTGTCTTCATGCGAAATTGTGTGATCATTGATCCCCTGGATAACGATCCTGTCGAGGTCGTCATTTGGGAGCGTGGTTAAAATAACCCTGTTTGCCCCTGCATGAACATGTTTCTCAAGTTCGCTTTTGGTTTTAAAACGCCACGTACCTTCTACTACAACATCTACGTCAAAAGTATCCCAGGGAATATTTCCGGGTTCGCCACCTGCAATAAAGCGGGCTTTCCCGTTTTCTGAAACCAGGTGGTTTCCTTCCAGTTTCGCTTTGAATTTACCTTTTGTTTCGGCGGAAATAAGATAATTCAATATCTCAGGGCTTCCCAGGTCAGAGATGGCCACCACTTCAATCCGGTCGTCATCCAGGCATAACCTGTAAAGGTGCCTCGGAATCTCACCGAATCCTTTTAATCCTAATCTAATTCTGTCCATAATTTTTCTTTTTATAATTTTTTCCCGGACCATTTCCGGGAATGCAATTTTAATATGCTAAACGGATAAAATTATCAGTAATTCTATCAAGCGATAAAATTATAATTAGTTCCAGATACTAAAATTAAAGAATTGTTAAATATTTAACGTACAAGTAGTTTTTGGGAGAAAGTGTGGTTCAAACCATTAATATTTATAATGTAAATACCCGGTTTAAAGCCACGAATGTCAATGTTGTTATTTGCGGATGTGCAAAGTTGCTCAGATACTTTTTCACCACTTGAATTGCAGATGTTTATTGTGGCAGGAATATTATCAAACAAGTCAATTTGAAAAAAATCTTTCGCAGGATTCGGGCTAATTTGGATAATTCCTGTTTGATTGTTTTTATGTTCAATTCCGGTATAAACAACCGTAAAACTCATTTCATCGCTGAAGGCAGACGCTCCAAAGGCCGGATCGATGGCTTGAACGCTCCAGAAATATGTCATTCCTTCTTCCAGGCCCTTTATTCTCCACCAGTTGGTTTGAGTTGTATTTCCAGGAGTTGCAAGTAAGCGGTAACCATCACTGAGGTGAGCCATAGGCGATAAGTTACTGCAACCTTCGGGCTCAGTCCCGAGGCGTAAATTATAGGATAAACCATCAGCCGGTGTTTGCTGGTCGAAAGCCGGATCCCATGAAAAGATCACCTCATCACCCGTAAAATCCACGGTCAAATTTTGAGGTGCTTCGGGCAGAAAATTAGGCAATCCCATATCATTTCGATAGATCTTTGTAAAATGAGTACCGCTATAATTTGCCCCAGATAAAACCAGGTCAAGATCAGAATCGTTATCATAATCGCCCCATGCAAGATAACTATACTCTGCATCAGCGAGCCCGGCATTTATTCCGTTAAAGTAATCGTTGCCGATGTTTTCATACACTTCCGAAACAAAAACACCACATCCCGACAATTTACCGGTTACTGCGCAATCGAGGTCCCCGTCATTGTCAACATCGCCCCAGGAGGCTTTACCTAAGGTAACCGGAGCCAGACCTGCATAGATAGGCGTGAAATTCAGGTCTCCATCATTTCTGAAAATATCGGCATGCGGCTCCAGATAATCATTATATCCCATCATCAGGATATCAGGATCGCCGTCATTATCATAATCCCCTGTTTCAATTGAGCCAGCGCTAAGACCCTGTATCATAATCTGTTGTTCTGTAAAAACACCATGATCATTACCATAATAGTAAATTTTCATGCCTCCGCCTGTATCGCCAGTGAATAGTAAGTCCAGGTCGCCATCTTTGTCCATATCCGTAAATACAGCTCTGCCGCTGTTCATCATGACGAAAGTATCATCGGTGGCTATGAAGTTGTCATCACCGTCATTTCTGAAGAGGGAACTGTTCCAGTTTCCGGTAATAAATGCATCCAGATCCCCATCGTTATCATAATCACCCCAGCAACAAAAGCTGTATGCATCAAAGTATCCCAGGTTCACAGAAACCATTTCAAATGAACCTTCATTGTTTTTGTAAAGAAAAGTTTTTTGGTCGGCGTTGATGCCTGTCATTAAAATATCAAGGTCGCCATCATTATCATAATCGCCCCAGGTTGCATCCCCGTTGTTCAGTCCGGGCAGGCCCGCATTTATATCTGTAAAAATACCAGCATCATTGTTATAAATTTTAGTCATGGCTACATTTCCTGAAGTGATCCCGGTAATCAGGATGTCGAGGTCCTTATCATTGTCATAATCGCCCCACATTGCCGAGCCATTGCTCAATCCTGTAAGACCGGCATTGATATCAACAAAGGATTGTGAAAAGAGGAGATTTGTATTTACTCCGAGTAGGATAAGGGGAAGCAATACGAGTGGTGGGTAGTTTTTTAACATGTGGATGTTATTTGTGATTTCAGCAAAGTTAAAATAAAAATTAAAAAACCGGCTTTTGTAAAAACCGGTCAATTATTTATAACGATTTGTATTTTATAAATGCGTCCCTGCCATGTAATTATCCAATCCTTCATCAAGGAATTGAACAAAAGCTTCCACATCCAGATCATAAGCTCGTGGTTGGGCAAGCAAACCTCCATCATGATTAAGCAGCACATAATAAGGTTGTGCATTGATGTCGAAATTATAAATCTGAACATCTGCATACACTTTACCTATGGTTTTTTTCAATTTTCCATCCACCGATGATTCCACCCATTCACTTTCGGGAAGTAATGTCTTATCATCAACATATAAACTGATAATCACATAATCCTCTTTTAAGCGTTTTAATACCCTTGGGTCCGACCATACATTGGCTTCCATTTCGCGGCAGTTAACACAACCATGACCTGTAAAATCAATGTATATTGGCTTGTTCAGTTTTTTAGCACATTCTAGTCCCTGTTCATAATCGTAATAACCTTCAAGTCCGTGTGGAAGGTGAAGAAATTCGTGAAACTTGGGAGTTTCACAAATTGAGGACTCTTGTTCTATACCGCTAGCTGCGAGTGAATTTTCACGTGTAATGCTTACCAGGTCAAAATCATGCGTAGAAAGTGGCGGAAGGTATCCCGACAGCGCTTTCAGAGGTGCACCCCACATTCCGGGGATAAGGTAAATAACAAAACTAAAGGTAACGATTACCAGCATAAGGCGCGGAACACTTATAAATTTTACATCACTGTCGTGTGCAAATTTGATCTTGCCCAGCAGATAAATTCCCATCAAAATAAAAATGATGATCCATAGGGCCAGGTATACTTCTCTGTCAAGCAATCCCCAGTGGTATGTTTGGTCAGCCACGCTCAGGAATTTCAATCCGAGTGCAAGTTCAATAAACCCCAATACTACTTTCACCGAATTGAGCCAGCCACCCGACTTGGGGAGTTTGTTCATCCAGGATGGGAAGAAAGCAAATGTTGTAAACGGCAAAGCAAAGGCCAGCGAAAAGCCAAGCATGCCGACAATGGGTTCGAGCCACGCTCCTCCGGCAGCTTGCACTAATATTAACCCAACCAGCGGACCGGTACATGAAAAGGATACCAACACCAGGGTAAATGCCATAAAGAAAGCCCCGGTTAATCCACCTTTGTCAGCTTTTGCATCGGTTTTATTGATCATCCAACTGGGCATTGTTATTTCAAACATACCGAAGAAAGATGCTGCGAAAATCACAAAAATCAGGAAGAATAATATGTTTGGTAACCAGTGAGTACTCAGCCAATTGGCAAAATTCACTCCCAGTGTTACGGCTATGATGGTACCAACAATAGTATAAATGGCGATTATGGATAATCCGAATGAGATTGCCTGTAATTTCCCCTTTGATTTTTTGTCGGGGTCCTTCATGAAAAAACTTACTGTCATCGGGATCATGGGGAAAACGCAGGGTGTTAAAATAGCTGCTAATCCGGCAAGGAATGAGAATAAGAAAAGTTCCCAAAGTGATTTATCGGTAAGGTCATTCACCAATACCGATTTATCCTTGATAATTACCGTAGTTTTTTTGTATTTCCCCTTTTCTCCCTGTGCCGAAAAATCTGCATTGTCAAATAATGCAGAGCCCTCCTGATCTTTATTGTCGGTTTGTGCTGTTTGGGTTTTTTTGGCCCCGTTGAATAAAAATTCAAATTCAACTTCAGCTGGCGGAAGACATTTGCTGTCGTCGCAGCACATAAAATAAATATAACCTTTTACAGAAAGAGGATCCTGCGTTGTGAGATGAATTTTACGGGAAAAGTTTGCTTCATGCTCAAAATAAGTAACAACCATACCGAAGTTCGGATCATTTTCTTCAATTCCATCGGGTTCTGTAAAAGGAATGATATAATCTAAATTATTCTCTTCAGTAAACGATTCCTCTTCTATTATTTCAATGTTTTTATCTAGCAGTTCAAACCCATCAATATCGTAAAAATAAAAAGCAGTTTTTTCCGGTCCTCCCTCAGGAATTTCCTGAGAATATAGGTGCCAGTGCTCATCAATACTGGCAGTAAAAGTTAACTCCCAATTATTATCACCCAAATCAGTTTTATTGTATGACCATTTTACAGGTTCTAAAACCTGAGCAAAAACATGGGTAATCAGAGAAACAAATAACAGAATTATAAAAGTCCTTTTCATGTTCACAATTAATATTAATAACCTGCAATAAGATTAACAGACAAATCCGCTATTTCGAAGGTTGTATTGAAGCCTGCAAAGGTAATCAAATCCATATTTTCAGATGCTTTTAGCCAAAGCGAATCTTTATTTAACAGCAGATTTAACAATTATTATGACTTAATCATTTGAAATTCCTTTCAGTTTAAACTCAAAAACCTTTTTAGTTGAATTTGTAATTTTAAACCTCTCATCAATCCTGTGCCCAACAATCCATGCAATTTGATGGTCAGATTCAAGTATCCAGGTGTTATCCTTTTCAGGAATTGAAAACTTATTATCGATAAAAAAATCACTCAGCAATTTTTTATTTGACATGCCAAGCGGATAAAAAATATCTCCTTTTTGCCACTTTCTCAGAATTAATGGAAACTTCAGCTTGCCGCCATCAAGCATGGCTATTAAGGGCGATGAATTGATGGCAATACCGGAATTATGCTCATGGGAAATTACCGACATTTTTATGGGTATCTCAATTTCCTGATCATCAGCTTTTACCTGATATACTTCCGTTTTTTGTTCATCGTGTATCTCTACAATGAAATATTCCCGATCGATCACCAGCCGGTGTGTGGTTGAATGAAAAACTGCTCCCTGACTGATATTTGCATTTTTTATAATTGACTTTACCTGGGAAATATTAAATTCGAAAGGGTTGAGCAATTCAAACAATACCGACTTCCTGTTTTCCAAATCAAGAATTCCTTTTTTTACAATTTTTATTAATCCTGATTCCTCTTTAACAAGTGTTCTTTTGAGCGAATCAATATAGTTTTGATAAACATTTTCAGCAGCCTTCAGGTTTTCGATATTCCTGGTCATTATCCATTTAAAATCAGGTTTAATCGTTTCAAATACAGGGATTAAATTGTGCCTGATTTTGTTACGCTGATAATCGGTTTTATTATTCGAACTATCGGTCCGAAAAGCAATATTATTGTCGGTGGCGTATTGCTCAATCTCATGCCGGTAACAAAACAACATCGGATGAATCAGTTTATCCTGCCGCGGCAAAATGCCATGCAATCCATGAATACCTGTCCCCCTTAGAAGGTTATTAAAGAAGGTCTCAATTTGGTCGTCGAGGTGATGTGCGGTAGCATACCTATCGTAGTTGTTTTGGAGGATCAAATTTTCAATCCAGTTTATACGGAGCTCACGCGCAGCCATTTGGATTGAGATCTTACGATCTTCTGCATGCTTATGCGTGTTGAAAGAGGCGCTGAAAAAGGGGATATTATTTGTTACTGCAAAATTTTTTACAAATGTTTCATCTTCATCCCCTTCGCGTTGTCTTAAATTAAAGTTGCAATGAGCAATGGCAAAAGGGAATTGCGATTTTAGGAATAAATGAGTCATGACCATACTGTCGATACCTCCGCTAACAGAGAGCATCACCTGCTTTTTGGCTGAACAAAGTCCGTGTTTGCCAATAAATGCTTCAAATCTTTGCTGCATAAAAACAAAAATAGTGTTTTCGTGTTAAGCAAGAAATAAATCAAATAAATTAGATTTAGTGCGTTAATTTATAGTGAAATAATAAAAAGGTATAATATTACCTCAATTAATTATTTGTACCTTTGCCGATCCAAAATCGGGTTATTCCCAAAGAGAATTATTAATCAACGAACATAAAAATTTCAGTTTAATAAAATTAAATTATCATGTTAGATTTTGAAAATATTGCAGGTACTATTTATGAATTGTCGATTAAGTATGGATTAAAAATCCTGCTGGCCATTGTAACCCTTATTATCGGTTTATGGATCATTAAAGCTCTGATGGGTGCCATCCGCCGAAATATGGAAAAACGGAATGTTGATGCTACGTTGCGCACATTCCTGTCATCTTTACTTACCATGTTATTGAAAATTATGCTGGTGATCAGTGTGATCAGCATGGTTGGCGTAGAAATGACCTCCTTTGTTGCCATTTTAGCGGCAGCAGGTTTAGCAGTAGGTATGGCTTTATCCGGCACACTTCAAAATTTTGCAGGTGGCGTTATGATCGTATTATTTAAACCCTTCAAAGTTGGTGATGTTATTGACGCCCAGGGATATGTTGGAGTTGTAAAAGATATACAAATTTTTAACACAGTGTTAAAAACACCTGACAACAAAACCATTATTATCCCCAATGGAGGCCTCTCAACAGGATCATTAACTAACTTTTCTACTGAATCGACCAGGCGTGTTGATTTTACTTTTGGAATTGGTTATGGTGACGATATTGATAAGGCAAAATGTGTGATACTAAGTGTAATCAATACTGATACAAGAATTTTTAAAGATCCTGAGCCATTTATTGCTGTTTCTGAACTGGGTGACAGCTCGGTAAATTTGGTTGTTCGCGTTTGGGCCGAAGCCTCGGATTATTGGGGTATTTTCTTTGATACAACTGAGAAAATGAAAAAAGCATTCGATAAAGAAGGAATATCCATTCCATTTCCTCAAAGAGATGTGCACATTTATAATGAAAAATAATTAAAACCACTTTTAAAATTAAAAACAGATGAAAAAAATTCTATTGGTTATCACCAGCTTTGTCATTGCTGGAGTGATGTATGCGCAGGATCAAAAAGCAGATTCTGCGTGGAAAATTAATGGCGATGTAAATTTGATGTTTTCACAAACGTCATTCTCTAACTGGGCTTCCGGAGGTGAAAATAGCCTCACTGTTAATGGCTTTTTTAATTTTTATGCCGGATATACAAAAGGAAAATCGAAATGGGAAAACATTTTAAACCTGGCTTATGGACAAACAAAAACCGGTGAACAGGATTACAGGAAAAATGAAGACAAAATTGATTTTTTGTCAACCTATGGTTTGAAGGCTTCTGAAAAATGGTACTATTCAGCGAACCTGAGTTTTAAGAGTCAGTTTGCTGAAGGATTTGACTACCATGATGATGTGGATTCCATCGGCCCCGAAAAAATATCAAATTTTATGGCTCCGGGATACCTTTCAGCAGGTATTGGTATGGAATACAGACCTTATGATTATATGTCGTTTTATATTTCGCCCATTACCGCAAGATGGATATTTGTTACAGATCAAGATCTGGCTGATGCTGGTGCTTTTGGCGTTGAACCAGCAGTTTATGATGCAAATGGCATAAAAACACAGGATGGAGAAACCATTCGTCAGGAGTTTGGTGCTTATTTCAGGTTCATTTTTGCAAAAGAAATTGTAAAAAATGTTTCCTTTAATACCAAACTTGAATTGTTCTCTGATTATCTCGATAATCCTCAAAATGTGGATGTAAACTGGGACAATATGCTTGACCTGAAAGTGAATAGTTTCCTTTCTGCAAAAGTAGGATTGCAGCTTGTTTATGACGATAATACCAATATCACTGATAAAGATGGTAATGTAGGGCCGCGTACGCAAATGAAACAATTACTTGCTGTTGGTATAACCTATAAGTTTAACAATTAACAATTGTGAGTAAATCCGTTAATAAATATTGATTGAGTGAATTTGTGCGTGATAGATGATCTCTATTTTTGGCACAGAAATAAAAAAGTATAAAAAGTTCATAATTTGGAATAATTGTAAATAATTATTACTTTTGCTGGGATTTTAGCCTAATATGGTTGGTGCGTTTGAGAAGATAAAAAGTTGAAAATCAGGCAAAATGTTAAGTAAATTGAACTTAAAAGCAAAACCATTTATAATGAAAAAAGTTATCTCTAGATCGTTTGCAAGTGCGTTATTGGTAGGATTCCTGATGATTTCAGGATCAGTATTAGCTGATGCTCCACCGGATCCGGGTGGGGATCCAAATACTGGAGGAGGAACTCCTGTTGGAGGTTCGCCAATAGGTGGTGGAATAATAATTTTAACAACACTTGCAATGGGTTATGGTGCCCGTAAAGTGTACGAATTAAGAAGTGAGAAATAGTTAACAGATATACTCAAAGATACAACCCTGACGGTTATCGTCAGGGTTTTTTTATCCGAATAATTTGGCAAAAACTTCTTCCACTCTGCCCACAGGAATAATTTCTATGGAATAGTCCTTTTGTTGTATTCCTTTCAGGTTGTATTTTGATACAAATATTTTTTCCAATCCCAGTTTATCGGCTTCAGCCAGCCTTGGCTCAAGTTTGTTAACCGACCTAACTTCACCCGATAAACCTATTTCGCCAGCAAAACATATATTTTGATCAATGGCGATATCTTCGTTGGAGGATAAAACAGAAACCACCACCGAAAGATCAATGGCCGGATCATCCACCCGGATCCCGCCGGCAATATTTAAAAACACGTCTTTGGCTCCAAGCCTGAAACCACTTCTTTTTTCAAGTACTGCTAGCAGCATGTTTAACCGCCTGGTGTCAAATCCGGTTGATGAACGTATGGGAGTACCATAAGAAGCGCTGCTGACCAAAGCCTGGGTTTCGATCAACATCGGCCTGACACCTTCAATCATCGCGGCAATTGAAATTCCACTCAGGTTTTTCTCACGGTTTGAAAGTAAAATTTCAGAAGGATTAATGACCTCTCTGAGACCGGTGCCCGACATTTCATAAATGCCAAGTTCTGAAGTAGAACCAAATCTGTTTTTAATGGCCCTCAAAATACGGTAACCATGATTTCGTTCACCCTCAAACTGAATTACAGCGTCCACCATATGTTCCAGTAATTTTGGTCCGGCAAGGCTTCCATCCTTGGTAATATGCCCGATTAAGATCACCGGCGTATTGGTAATTTTGGCATATTTCTGAAATTCAGCAGCACACTCCCTGATTTGCGAAATGCTCCCTGCTGATGATTCAATTACATCGGTATGCAATGTTTGGATGGAATCAACCACAACCATTTGTGGCTGCATGTTTTCAATGATCTGAAAAATTCGTTGGGTATTGGTTTCGGCCAGAATGTAGCAACTGTCGCTGGCTTCACCTATTCTTTGGGCCCTTATTTTAATTTGTTGTTCACTTTCTTCACCTGTAACATACAGGATTTTTTTCCCTTGTAGTTTTAAAGCAATTTGTAAGATCAGGGTAGACTTGCCAATTCCCGGTTCACCACCTAATAAAACGAGGGAACCAGTTACCAATCCACCCCCCAAAACCCTGTTGAGTTCGCCATTCAGTGTATTTATCCTGTTTTCTTTCCCGGCTTCAATTTCCGAAATCAGGTGTGGAACGGCGACTTTACCATCGCTTTTTATGGGAGATCTGTTTTTGCCAGTATCCTTCTGCAGCACTTCTTCAACATACGTATTCCATTCGCCACACGACGGACAACGACCTATCCACTTGGGTGCCTGGGCCCCACAATTCTGACAGAAGAATGTAGTTTTGGTTTTCGACATAATCTCTATTTCCTGAGTTTTTCAATTAATCCGGAAGTGCTGTAGCCATCTAAAAAATCGATGGTTTCGATGGTTCCTCCTTTGTCTAAAACAATATCTGCCCCAACAATATCTTCAGGTTTATAATCACTGCCTTTGACAAGTATATCGGGTTGAACAATTTTGATCAATTCATAGGGAGTATCTTCGCCAAAATATACGACGGCATCAACGAAAATCATGGATGCCAGCATTTGTGCCCTGGCTTCCTGTTTGTTAATTGGGCGATCATTTCCTTTCAATCTGGTAACGGAATCGTCGGTATTGAGGCCTATTATCAAAATATCCCCCAGCAAACGGGCTTTGCTCAGATAATCCACATGACCGAGGTGTAAAATATCAAAACAACCGTTCGTAAAAACGATTTTAAATCCTTTGAAACGCCAGTATGACAGAAGTTGAGGTAGTTTGTTTTCGGGAATGATTTTATTCCGGATCAGGTTGTGAAAATTCATTTTTGTTGCGATTTAAAACCGGCAACAAAGTTAATGAAAGAATGCCTACGATAACTATGGTTAATGTTTGCCCGATCCATAAAAGCCATCCCAGGGCATAGCCTTTTACTTCAGGAACATGGTAAAGGGCTAATATTTCGGCAACAATCCAGGGATAAATTCCAATTCCTCCCTGAACCACTACAATGCCAATGGATCCGAAAACCAAAACCGCCAGTCCTATGCCCAGGCTCAATCCGCGGGTTTCATCAATACTGTTGAAAACTACCCAACTCATCATTAGGTAAAGAATCCAAATAAAAATGGAATGAAAAATAAACCAGAAAGGTTTTTTGATTTTTGTGAGCGACTTGATCCCTTCCAGAAACCCAAGTATAATCTCTTTGATTTTTTGATAAAATTTGGTGTGTTCAATTTTATGTCTGGCTCTGTAAAAAATAAAAATGAGAAGCGCGATAATGCCAAAAAATATCCAGTATATAATTCCCGGGTTCTCGAGCTGCTGGTACTTTCCAATTATATTTTGAATGACCCTGGTTTCCTGAAAAAGTTTGAATTTATCAATATGAATGATGAAATTGATCAAAAAGGCCAATCCCAAACTGATAAGATCGATGGTGCGTTCGGTAATCACTGTTCCAAACCCCTTTTGTAGTGGTATTTTTTCATATCGTGCAAGAACACCACATCTTGAAACTTCGCCAAGGCGTGGTAATGCCAGGTTAGCAAGATAACCGATCATGACAGCAAAAAAAGTTGTCCTTAACCGGGGTTTATATCCCATTGGTTCGATCAGGATATTCCATCTGGCTGCCCGGCTCAAATGGCTTGTTAATCCTAACATGATGGACAAAGCCAGCCACCAGTAGTTTGCAGAAATTAATGAATTGTAAATCTCCTTTTTTTCTTCAGGAGTAAGGTTGTGCATGAATAGCCAAATAAAAAAAGCGCCAAGACTCAGAAAGAACAGGATCTTTAAGGTATCAACGATTCTTTTTTTCAAGTTTATTTAATTTTATTTTGATCGTCAGGGAAAAGAATGGTGGGTTTATGCGATTTGGCTTCTTCAAAATCCATGGAGGCATAGGATACAATAATAAGCTTATCGCCAATGGCTGCCTTGCGGGCTGCTGCTCCGTTAAGTGAAATTGTGCCGCTACCCCGTTTTCCCTTAATAATATAGGTTTCAAGCCGTTCACCATTGGTGATATTGTAGATGTGGACACGCTCATTTTCAATGAGGTTGGCAGCGTCCATTAAATCCTCGTCAATACCAATACTTCCGATATAATTCAGATCGGACTCGGTAATGGTGGCGCGGTGTATTTTCGACTTTAAAACTTCAATGTGCATAGCAATGCAAAATTATGAAAATAAAATGATATTATCGATCAGCCTGACATTTCCAACCCAAACTGCTATACAGGCAATAACAGTGGTGCTTTGAGCCCAGGTTCTCAGTGGTTGAAGTGAGTACATATCAACAATTTCGAAGTACTCGAGCTTCATGTTTTTTTGTTTTCTGAATTGTTTTTCAACAAATTCTTTAACCTCGGTAATGGTTGCAAAACCTGATTTGATTTTAACCATCTTCAAGGTTTGGTAAATCAATGCTGCCTGTGTCCTTTCAGTTAAAGAAAGCCGCTCATTTCGCGAGCTCATGGCCAGGCCATTTTCCTCTCTTACAATGGAACAGGGGACAATTTCAACTGGTATATTGTAATCCTTGGTAAGTTTGTGCACGATTACCATTTGCTGATAATCCTTTAATCCAAAATAAGCCCTTTGAGGTTCAACAATTTCAAAAAGCTTTTTAACTACAACGGCCACTCCGTTAAAATGTCCGGGCCGATGTTCGCCTTCCATTACTTTATCAAGGTCGCCAAAATCATATTGCTCAGTAGATGGTACCGGGTACATCTCTTTTTCATCCGGGAAAAATAATACATCACAATCTTCCTGAATCAGCAATTGCATATCCGTTTCAATGGTTCGTGGATATTTTTCCAGGTCACTTGAATTATTAAATTGAATGGGATTAACGAAAATACTGCAAACTACCACATCGTTTTCTTCTTTTGCTTCTCTGATCAAAGAGAGGTGCCCTTCATGCAAGGCGCCCATTGTAGGCACGAAACCTATGCTTTTTCCATTAGCTCTTAAATCATCGAGGTAATTCCGCAGATCATGTATAGTTTTAAATGTTTGCATAGCAATGAGTATTCAACAAATTAAAACGCAAAATTACTTCGAAAGTATGAGAAGGGCATCTTTTTCCAGGCTAATTTCAGGAGACTCAATGATTCGTCCTATTTCATCGCCATTCCGGTAAAAGATAAAAGTGGGAACGAAATCGACTTCAAGCGAAGATATATCTGCGGATCCTCCCGTTTTTTGCCTGTCAACACAAATCAGATCAATTTGATTTGTATTGTAATCCAGTTGATCAAGAATTTTATAAAACCGGGGCACTTGCATTTGGCTATCCGAACACCAGGTAGCCATTACAATAACAATAGAAACATTGTAAATTTTGTTTTTAAGCTGGTTATTGGTTTCACTATCGGGCTGGTATTCAGCATATTCATTTTTAAAATGATTTCCAAAATCGCCTTGCTGGATCATTTCACGGCTTACCTTACCAACAACCATTTGAGGATTATTCATGGAATCAACCTGCTCAGTAGTTTGAGAAATTACAGGTATTGATCCCAATACAAAGATTAATAAAACAAGAAATTGTTTATTCATGAATTCGGGATTCTGATGAAGATTTATGCAAATTCGATTATTAACTCGTTTTTTGCTACCCGGTCGCCGGCTTTAATATTGATAGCTTTAATGGTTCCGTTGATGGGTGATAATATGTCATTCTCCATTTTCATCGCCTCAAGCACAAGCAATTTTTCACCCTCTTTTACCTTTTTTCCTGTTTTTACAAATATTTCTTTAACAGTTCCTGGGATAAAAGCCGTGAGTAACTTGTCATTTTTTTTCTCCCAGGGCTTTTTACGCTTGTACTTCTCAGTTAGCAAAGTCCTGTACTTAATGTTTTCAATAAGTAGCGTTTTATAGGAGGGTTTGTTGTTTGCTGCTTGTTTATCAGTTGATTCTGACATAACTGAGTTTGTTTGGTTCGACATAATAAGTTAATTTAGTAGTTATTACTCACATTTTAGAATGGGGGAATTCCATGTTTTTTATTCGGCCCCTTTTCGGCTTTCAGGCTCGAAATCTCGAGTGAATGAATGAGGAAGTTTCTTGTTTCGTAAGGTTCAACTACAGCATCCACATAGCCATAAGCGGCGGCTACATACGGATTGGCAAATTTTTCCTTATATTCTTTAATCTTTTGCTTGCGCATTTCATCCGGGTTTTCCGCATTTTTAATTTCATTTCTGAAAATGATATTAGCGGCTCCTTCGGGACCCATAACTGCAATTTCAGCCGTTGGCCATGCTGCCACAAAATCTGCCCGTAAATGGTGCGAACACATGGCAATATATCCACCTCCATAGGCTTTCCGCATGATCACAGTTATTTTGGGAACAGTTGCCTCGGAATAGGCATATAACATTTTGGCTCCATGACGGATAACTCCCGCATGCTCCTGGTCGATACCCGGCAGGTATCCCGGCAGGTCAACCAAGGTTACAATCGGAATATTAAACGCATCACAATACCTGATAAACCTGGCAGCTTTGTCGGATGAATCTACATCAAGCACCCCTGCCAGAACCAATGGCTGATTGGCTACAAAGCCAACCGTTTGACCAGATATTCTCGCAAAACCGATTACGATATTTGCTGCAAATAATTCCTGTATTTCAAAAAATTCCGAATCATCCGAAACTGCTCTGATCACATCTCTTACATCATATGGTTGACGCGGATCTGTGGGAATAATTTCATCCAGGTTAAATTGTTTTGTTTTGGGTGGTTTTTTAGGGAAAGTAGCAGCCTTTTTCTCATTATTCCACGGAATGTAACTGATCAGTGATTTAATTTGATCGAAGCATTCTTCTTCAGTAGCTGCATAAAAGTGTGAGTTTCCTGTAATTTCAGAATGGACCCTGGCGCCTCCCAGCTCTTCCATGCTGATCTCTTCACCCAGAACCGTTTTGATAACTTCAGGACCGGTGATAAACATCTTTGAAACACCATCCACAACGAAAACGAAATCGGTAAGGGCCGGCGAATAAACCGCACCTCCCGCACAGGGCCCCAGAATTACTGAAATCTGAGGTATAACTCCACTGGCTTGTGTGTTACGGTAAAATATTTCCCCATAACCTGCAAGGGCATTCACTCCTTCCTGAATACGCGCTCCACCAGAATCATTGATCCCGATAATAGGGATCTTCAGTTTCATAGCGTGATCCATGATTTTAGTGATCTTTTTTGCATGCATCCATCCCAACGAACCTCCGGCCACTGTAAAATCCTGGGCATAAATACACACCGGATGGCCACTAATGGTTCCAGTTCCTGTAATTACACCATCTCCCGGAAGATATTTTTTATCCATATCGAAATCTCTTCCGGCGTGTTCTACAAATAGATCATATTCGTGGAATGATTTGGCATCAAGTATTGAAAGAATACGCTCCCTGGCAGTTTTTTTGCCAATGGCTTTTTGCTTTTTGATAGCCTGAGATCCACCCCCCCTTATCGCTTCACGCATTCTTTTCTTAAGATCGGCTGTTTTGCGCTTCAAGCCCATATTAAGAGTTTTTTGTTTCTAATTGATTGATTTGATCCAAAGTATTAATTCTACCCTTTGCTATTGTGAGAATTAATAAAAATCTGTAAAGAACATTTTCCCAAATTACCTGCAAAAGTAATCCAATTCTGGATGAATTGCAATTTTGATTTTCCACAGATTAAGCTTAATAACTTTATTAAGTTGAAAATAAGCTTAGTAGATATACATGTTCATCAACCTGGCCGCTAAAACCGGCGGGCAAATATACAATTTCTGATTTTCATCGGGTGTTCTTGCATCTTTTTATCATAGTTTTGTAGAAAAACCATGAATATTGAGGATTTCAGGGCTTATTGCCTAAACCTGAAAGGGGTAGATGAATCATTTCCATTTGGAGAAGATACACTGGTTTTCAAAGTGATGGGAAAAATGTTTGCCTTAACTGGATTGGATGAAGATTTTAGAATTAATTTGAAATGTAATCCCGAAAAAGCAATTGAACTTCGTGAACGTTACCCTGGTGTAATTCCGGGATATCACATGAATAAAAAGCACTGGAATACGGTGATAGTGGATGGTTCAATAGAAGATGGAGTGCTCCAAAGTTGGATTGATCATTCTTATGAACTCGTGGTTGAATCGCTGCCAAAACGGATGAAGGCCGAAATTCATCAAATTAAATGATATGATTATTCACTATTGCCTTTTCGGAATCATTTTGAACCAAACCCTTGATGGTGGAGCTGTAATACTAGCCGTAGTGGTGATTTTCATTAGCATTACCTTATTCAAGCAAAATCAATATAATAAAAGGCTTAATAATACTCGTACGTTAAATAAAAATAGCACAGATTTTACATTTAATATATTCAGATCCAATAGAAAAATGCCGCCTTCAGGTTACAGGTTCTTAGCTGATAATTTTGAATTTTACCGGAAGTTCTCCCCAAAACAGCAGAAATTATTTGCCGCAAGAACCATCAAATTCGTTTATGATAAAAATTTTGAAGGGCGCGACGGACAACAGGTCAGCTTTGAAATGAAGGTGTTAATTGCCGCTACAGCCATCCGCCTAACCTGGGGATTAAAATATTATCTTTTCCCTTCCTTTCATAGTATCTTGATCTATCCCGGAGAATTTTATTCCGGATTCTCTAAAGCCGTTGTTAAAGGTGAAACAAACATGGCCGGTGTAGTTGTTTTTTCATGGAAGGACTTTTTGTTCGGAGTTTCTGATCAAAATGACAATCTAAATCTTGGCTACCATGAATTTGGCCATGCCCTCTTTGTTGAACGTTTTAAAGAGACGATGGACGATGTTTTTATTGATAATTACGACCGCTGGCGCAGGTTAATTATATCAAAAGGAAAACTAAAAGAAGCTGAGCTCAAACATACCTTCAGGCAGTATGCAACTTATAATGAGCACGAATTTTTTGCCGTGGCGGTTGAGAATTTTTTCGAACGGCCTGAGAAATTCAAAAACGATCTGCCAAAATTATACAACCTGATGGCCACCATGCTTAATCAAGATCCGCTGGCTTCTGCTCAGCGTTATGATCGGAGCTCGTTTTAATTTTTTTCCCGCGGAACATATCAAATATCAGGTAACCCAATGCCGCTCCCCAAAGGGTACTCATCCACGGATTGGAGGTGATTGCACAAGTGCCGGATACGCAACCGACCTCGTGATAATAGAGATATCCACCTGCGGCGCCAACCAGCAGTCCAATCAGTGATATAACTGGTATTTTTGAGAAAATCCCGGATTTATTTTTATCAGTTGTATTTTCCATTTTTCTGTTTTAAAAGTGTGGTTGCATTGCTTTTAAGATGGCTCCTTTGGGTTTTACGCCAACAAGTTTATCCACCGGTTTTCCATCTTTAAAGATTAACATAGTCGGAATGTTTTGAATGCCGTATTTGCGAGCCGTATTCTGGTTTTTATCCACATCCAGTTTGCAAATATTTGCTTTTTCGCCCATTTCATCCGCGAGTTCATCCACGATGGGTCCCTGCACTTTACATGGTCCACACCATTCAGCCCAAAAATCCACCAGTGAAACACCTTTGCCGACAACTTGCCCAAAATTCCTGTCATCAAGTATTTTGATGTTTTCGGATGGCGGCCTGTTCATTCGTTTCCGAACGGCAAAAAAGTTGAAAAATATATATCCAATCACCAGGGCCGAAATAAGGATGGCGATGATATTTCCTGTCGTAACTTCCAATAGAATCATTTTATTTTAAGTTTTTTTCGATTGCTTGTAAAATTCTTGTTTTTGATTGCAAACCAACAAAATGCTCCACCCGTTCTCCATTTTTAAAAAGAATAAGCGTGGGAATGCTGCTGATCCCAAAACGGGTAGCTAAAGTCCGGTTGTCATCCACATTCACTTTCCCAATGAGTGCTTTTCCACTCATCTCTTTTGCCAGTTCCTCTAAAATAGGATACTGTGTTTTGCAGGGGGCACACCACTCGGCCCAAAAGTCAACCAGGATGAGGGATTGACTTACCACCTTGTCGAAGTTGGGGTAATTTATATGTATCGGTTTAGACGTATCAACCATCGTTTGCTTACATGAAAATTTGCGGGCAAAGATAATCAATTTTAATACCAATTTATCACTTAAGTATCACTAATGTGATTCCATGTCCTCCCCGTTCGACATGCTCATCTTTGAACTGCCTGATTTCAGGTACACTGCGGAGATAATCGTGGATAATATTGCGAAGTATACCAAAACCTTTCCCATGGAGGATACTGACTTCGCGGATATTGAGCAAAATAGCATCATCAATATACTGGCGAACAAGCTCTATGGCTTCATCACCGCGTTTGCCACGGACATCAAGCTTTAGCTTGAAGTTTGCCAGTTTGTCATTCATGTCATTGGTGACAGATGAGTAACGGCTGCTTAGTCTTTTGGCAGCCTTGATTTTCTGCCCGGTTGTTTTTTGAACTTTGGATAGTTGAGTTTTAAAAGTAATGGAATTGAAAACAATGACTACTTCATCATCCTTAATTGATACAACCTCGCCGCTGATATTTTGCTCAGGGAGGCTCACAAAATCGCCCACCTTTATTGCTTCAGTTTTTACAGGGGTTTCTCTCTTTTCAATTTGAACCTGCTTTTTGAGTTTAGTCGGTTTTTCTGCTTTTGTTTTGGATTTAATGACTTCGGCCTGCTCTTCGATCTTCTTCCGGAGTTCTTTGGTTTTTGATTTGTCAGCCTGAGATTCACGAATATCTTTTATGGTTTTTTCAATCAATTTATTGGACGATTCAATTACTTCCAGTGCCTCTTTCCGGGCTTTGGCAATGATCTCTGTTTTGCTGGTTTCCAGGTCGCCGGAAAGTTTTTCATATTTATCAATCATTTCACTCAGAAATGAATCTGCCAAACGCAGCTCTTCTTCCTTTTTTTGTATTTCCCTTTTTTTGAGGTCGAGTTGTTGCAATTGCTGCTCAAAATCAAGTTGCTGCGATCCTGTTTTTTCTTCAGCCAGCTTGAGGATTTTTTTAGGGAATCCGATTTTTTTAGCAATCTCAAAGGCAAAACTACTGCCCGGTTGCCCGATTTTCAATTCATAAAGTGGCTCGATCTTTTCCGCATCAAAAAGCATGGCCCCATTGATGATGCCGTTTCCTTCCCTTGCCAGTACTTTTAAATTGGCATAATGTGTTGTGATCACACCAAATACATTTTTCTGATTCAGGTTTTCAAGGATGGCTTCTGCAATGGCTCCTCCCAGTTGCGGTTCGGTTCCGGTTCCAAATTCATCAATAAAAAAGATGGATCGCTCGTCACTGTTCAACACAAAATTTTTCATGTTGAGCAGGTGCGAACTATAGGTACTCAAGTCGTTTTCGAGCGATTGTTCATCACCGATATCGATGAACATATTGGTAAAAATCCCTGCCTCAGAGTCGGGCTGCACCGGGATGAGCAAACCGCACTGCAACATATATTGAATCAGGGCAACTGTTTTCAGACATACCGATTTACCTCCGGCATTCGGGCCTGAAATCACCAGGATTCGCTGATCTGTATTTAAATGAATATTCAAAGGAATAACCTTTTTACCTAGTTTTTCATGGTGTAAAAACAAGAGCGGATGCGTTGCCCTCTGCCAGTTGATGAGAGTTTTATCATGTAATTTTGGTTTAACTGCACGAATGGCAATGGCAAATTTTGCTTTTGCACGGATAAAGTCAATGAGTCCAACTGTTCGGTATCCTTCAGTTAAATCAGGGATGTGAGGCCTGATGAAATCACTAAAATCTTTCAATATTTGAATAATCTCACGCCTTTCCGCATTGTACAATTCGCGGATTTCATTATTGAGTTCCAATACTTCACCGGGTTCCAGGTAAACTGTTTGACCCGTAGCCGATTCATCAAGTACAAAACCTTTGATTTTCCGCTTGTGGGTGGCAGGCATTGGAATTACCGGCCGGCCATCGCGAATGGTGACCTCGGCATCGGAAGCCACCCAGCCGGCTTGTTTGGCAGCTTTAAGTGTTTGATTGATTTTACGGTCGACGGCGCCAAGTTTACTCTTGATTTTTTTTCTGATCTCCGCAAGTTTAGAAGATGCATTATCCTGAATCTCACCTTTATCATCAATCAGTTGTTCAATTTTCTTAGGAATCGATTTGTCAATAATAATGCGGTCTGCAAGGCTTTTAATGTTGTAAAAGTTAGTTGCATGCTGTGTATTGAAATAGGTCACAATATCCAGCATGGTTGACAGCGACGATTTCAGGTCGAATAATTTTTCCAACTCAATATAACTGCCTTGAATTTGAATCCGGTTGAGTTCATCAGTAAGGTCAAAATAATCCTGTGAAGGGAAATTGGGTTGCACTAAAATCAATTGCCTGAATTCTTCAGTTTGGTCGAGCAATTTTTTTAGTTGATCAAAATCCGAAACAAATCTGATCTTCTCCGCATAGCGTTTTCCCTGTTCACTCAAACAGGAATCAGCCAGTTTCAGGCGAATCTGATCAAATTCAATTTTATTTTCGAAATTCTTCGGATAAATCATCCTATCTACAAAATTTGCTTTGCAAAAATAAAATTCCCGGCAGATAATTCATAATGAAATAAATAGTGAAAGAAAATGAGGATTGCTGCGTATGCTAATTTAGATTCATTCTGAATGAAAATATGACTTGAAAGATTATCTTTGCAGAAAATAAAATCAGACTGAATTGACTTTAATTCAGCTCATTGAGAAAACTAAAATCTAAAATAATTTAAAAAACAAAAAAATGATCAGGAACTTATTTTTATTAATGGCTCTTGCTTTTGTAATGGCATCTTGCGGAGGTGCAGCAAACGATGAAGGGCAAAATGATGAAACTTCTTCTGTTGAAGCTACTGAAACACCAACCATTGCGCTTGGCGAATTTGAATCAAAAGCTGCTGATTTTGTTGATCAGGAGATCATGGTTGCCGGAATTGTGGATCATGTTTGTAAACATGGCGGTAAAAAATTATTCCTTGTAGATGATGAAGGTGATGTTCATATTGACTCGGATACCAGGTTTGATGAGGCTTTAAAAGGTAGTAAAGTTAACATTAAAGGAATTGTTCGCGAATTTCGCGTGGATGAAGCCTACTGCCTGAAAATGGAAGAGGACAACGTAAAAAGTCACAGCGAAGGCCAAACGGAGGATGAATTATTTGACAGAAAAAAAGCTGAAATTCAGTTTTACCGTGATTCGATGGCAACAGCCGGTGTTGATCACCTGTCTTTTTATTCCATTGAGTACCTCAACCTGGATGTGCTGGAAGAACCAGCAGATCAACCACAGGAAGAAGAAATATAAACTTTTTCTTCCCGGGTAATTCTTATAGCCCTGTTGTTCAATTTGCCTGTAAAAGTTTGAATTGAGCGGCAGGGTTTTAAAATTTAATATTAAAGATGCCAATGAAAACAATCAGAAAGTGGAGCCGGATTTTACACCGCGATATCGGATTCTTTTTTGTGGGAGCCAGCATTATTTACGGGCTTTCGGGAATTGCACTCAATCATTTAAAAGACTGGAATCCAAATTACCATGTTAAACTTAAAAGTGTTGAAACCAATATCGATTTACATAAATCGCCAGAGGTAAAAACAAATGTGTTGAATTTCCTGGAAGAACAGGGTTTGCGAAATGATTACAAAAGCTATTATTACCCCGAACCTGGTTATATGAAAATATTCTTATCCGGGGGTTCTTCCATTTTTATGGATGTGGAAACCGGTACCGGAACAGCTGAGTTTTTACGCCGACGGCAGGTTTTTTACCAGGTAAACTTCCTGCATTACAATCCAAATGCATGGTGGATGTGGTTCTCTGATATTTTTGCCGGCGCGTTGATTTTATTTGCCATAACATCCCTGTTTATGGTACGTGGCAAAAAAGGAGTTGTGGGTCGTGGTGGCATTTACATTGCCCTCGGAATCATTTTACCGATTGTGTTTTTGATTGTTTTTTCCTGATACCAAAATTTTATAATACTCCTGAAATTTTAACTAAAAATAGCTAAGATTCGTTATTTTTGTTTAAAACTTCCAAATGACAGAACTCAAGGAAATTTTACAACTTAGTGTTGAAAAACGCATACATCTCGTACAAACAATTTGGGATAGCATAGCAGAAGAAGCGCTTAATGCGGATTTAAGTGAGGAACATAAAGCAATACTGAAAGAGCGCTATGAATCTTATCAATCAAATCCTGATGATAATGTTAGCTGGGAAGAGGTGAAAAAGAAAATCCAGGACAAACTATGACGTTTCAGGTTGAATTTCGTAGGGAAGCACTTCAGGATGTAGAAGAAATTGTCGATTGGTACGAAGACAAATTACCTGGATTAGGCGATGAGTTTTTTATTTCGCTAACCGAAGTTGTATATATTCTCCAAAAAACACCTGAGATTTATAACCCCCAATTTAGAGAAGTCAGAAAAGCAATAACAAGAAAATTTCCATACCTGGTTTATTTTAAAATAGATAAGCCAGATAAAGTTATCATTTTTGGTGTTTTAAATATGAAACGTGAGCCAAAAAACTGGAAGGGAAGAATTTAGAATTTATAGTCTTAGATGAACAAAATTGGTTATTTCCTATTTGCGAATTATATCATTTCTTTATTGATTCTTTCGATATCATGCCAATCCGATAAAAGCAAAATCAGTTCTATCCCTTTACAAAACTGGCAATTCCATCAATATTCTTCAACTGAATGGCTTCCTGCCACGGTTCCAGGCTCAGTGCAAACTGATCTTTTGGCAAACGAAAAAATCCCTGATCCATTTTTTGGTTCAAACGAGCAGCAGCTTCAATGGATTGGTGAGTCGGGTTGGGTTTACAAATCAACATTTAATGCCGATAAAATCATTGGTAATGATCAGGTAGAGCTTGTTTTTGAGGGCCTTGATACATATGCTAAAGTTTGGTTGAATGATTCATTGATTCTTACGGCAAACAACATGTTACGGCAATGGACAATTCCAGTAAAGAGCTTATTAAGAGAAAAGGACAATGAACTAATGGTTCAGTTTTACCCACCCGAAAAAATAGAGTCAGAAAAAGCGAGTAAGTTGCCCTATAAATTGCCCGATACGAGAGGTTTTACACGCAAGGCACCTTATCAATATGGCTGGGACTGGGGGCCTAAGTTTATTACCATGGGAATTTGGCAACCTGTTTATCTACGAAGCTGGAATCAAGTCAGAATCGAGGATTTAACTGTAATAACCAGCGATGTGCTTGAATTGGAGGCAAAGGTTAAAATATATGCTGAATTTGAAAGCACAATCGATGGCCCTGCAAAAATAGAGGGAACAATGGGCAGGTACACGTTTTCTGAAGAAATAGATTTAAGCCAAGGCATAAACAACTATCAAGATGAAATAGTGGTAGATGGCCCTGAACTTTGGTGGCCCAATGGCATGGGTGATCAAACTTTGTACGATTTAAATCTTTCGGTTTCTACAAAAAACGCAATCGATTCAAAGAGCCTTAAATTTGGTTTTCGGCAGATTGATCTGGCGCGGGAAAAAGATAGCATCGGTGAATCGTTTTATTTTAAAATCAACGGGCTTCCTTTTTTTGCAAAGGGTGCCAATTATATTCCGCAGGATAATTTTCCGGCTCGCGTTACCGACGATAAATACCGGCAAACCATCGCACAGGCTGTGGATGCTAACATGAATATGTTGCGAATATGGGGAGGTGGTATTTATGAAAAAGATCTGTTTTACGACTTGTGCGATGAAATGGGAATTCTTGTTTGGCAGGATTTTATGTTTGCCTGCAACATGTACCCCGGTGATGATGAATTTCTTGAAAATGTTAAGCAGGAAGCTGAATTCCAGGTGAAGCGTCTGCGAAATCATCCCTCCATGGCTTTATGGTGTGGCAACAACGAAGTTTCAGAAGGATGGTTTAACTGGGGCTGGCAGGATGCCTTAAATTATTCCTTGTCAGATTCGACTGAAGTTTGGCACAATTATCTGAAAATTTTCGAGGAGATACTTCCGAAAACTGTTTCAGAATATTCCCCCAATTTACCATATACGCCCAGTTCTCCTAAAATCGGATGGGGACATGATGAAGCTTTGTACGAAGGTGATATGCACTACTGGGGCGTTTGGTGGGGCGAAGAACCATTCGAAATTTACAAACAGAAAGTTGGGCGATTTATGAGTGAATTTGGCTTCCAGGGATTTCCTGATTTAAGAACCCTTGATTCCTGCATCCTGCCTCACGAACTTAACCTGCATTCCAAAACCCTTTTGAATCATCAGAAGCATCCACGGGGTATGCAACTGATACAAAATTATATGGAACGCGATTTCCCGGTTCCGGACGATTTTGAAGATTACCTCTATGTCAGTCAGCTGGTTCAGGCTTATGGATTAGGAATCGCAATTGAAGCACAACGACGAAGTATGCCGCATTGCATGGGCACACTTTACTGGCAGTTAAATGATTGCTGGCCCGTGATCTCATGGAGCAGCATCGATTATTATAATCGCTGGAAAGCCTTGCATTATAAGGTTCGGGAATTATATAAAGATGTTCTGATCTCGTTTGAAGAGAATGGGAACGAATTGGAAGTTTATGGAATTTCTGATATGCAACAAGATTTTGATGCCGATCTGAAATTAAAGATCATTGATTTTACAGGGAACATTATTTGGCAGGATCAACAAGCTGTAATGCTTAAATCCGCTGCTTCGAGCGTTTTCCAAAACGTTGATATATCTGGCGTTATCAAAAGTAAACAAGTGCTGGTGGCAGCGCTTTATTTTGATAATGAAATCATAGCAAGAAACCTGCATTATTTTGTGCCACCTAAAGCTTTGGATTTGCCGGATGTTCGAATCAAAAAGGAAGTTACCCAATCAGCGGAAGGATATTCCATTAAAATCCAAAGCAATAAACTTGCAAAAAATGTTTTTCTTTTCTGCAATTTCGATGGGCACTTTTCCGACAATTTTTTCGATTTATTGCCTGGTGAGGAAAAAACAGTGTTCTTTACTACCACCGATCTCATTAAAGATTTTGATTTTAAAATCACCTCACTGAACGACCTTCTTAATTAAGTAGTACTCCTTCCTATTTTAAATTAAAGGATCTGTTTTACACCGTAAAATACTCCAAATAAAACTTGACAATCAGGATTTTAGGTTGTATTTTTATGTCTCTTTAAAAACCATTTTCTCAATCAAAAACAAGTACAATGAAGAAGTCATACCTGTCAGCATTTATCATCATTATAATTTATTCAATTTCATCCTTATTTGCCCAGGCTCCGGATACACTTTGGACACGAATGCTTAGCGGCAATGTTGGAAAATCGGTTTTTGCCACATCGGATGGAGGGTTTGTGGTGGGCGGATACAAAAGTGTAAACGGTTACTGCGATTTTTACATTGCTAAAGTAGATGCATTAGGCGATTTGGTATGGGAATATACTTACGGCTTTGAAGGGATCAGTGAAACGATGAATTGCATGATTCGCACTTCCGACGGAGGTTTTATGATGGCTGGAAATACCATGGAGGATCCGCCTAATTCGTCTTATACAGATAATTTATTGGTTAAAACCAATGAAGATGGTCAGCAGGAATGGTATTCCATAGTGGGTGCCAATGATGAATCGGATTCACCGGCTTGCATTGCCGAAACTCTGGAAGGAGGCTTTGTTATGACCGGTTCCATCTGGTGGGATGGCTATAATGGTTATGATATTACTTTAACTAAAGTAAACCCTCTGGGTGCATTTGAATGGAAAGAGCACTACAATTTTGAGCAAGGTAAGGCGGAATATGGTTTGTGGGTGGAGGTGAATGCAGATGGCGATTTTATTATTACAGGCGAAACTCAGGCATATACTACCAACTATGATTACGATGCTTTCATCATGAAGACCACACCGCTTGGAACCTTGTTGTCATTTACCAATTATGGTGAAAACTGGCCCATGTACGAAGGAGCTTATCGTTTACTGCAAACCACGGATGGGCATTATCTGATTTGTGGATATCAAAACAATGATAACTTGGATAACAACTGGTACGTGGTAAAAACCGGGGAGAATGGATGGACACACATCATTGGCGGAACCTACCACGACAAAGCTTATAATGCATGTGAAACTGCTGACGGCGGATATGCAGTTACGGGTACTTACCATGAGGGTATGTGGAACAGCTTTATTGTGAGGTACACCTCAGATGGCGACACATTATGGACGAAATTGTGGGGAGATGGTGAGCACAACAGGTACAATTATGATATAAAGGAGCTTGACGATGGTGGCTTTATCACTGTGGGTAGTATTTCCACAGGAACTTACACAACCAGCTTATACATTACGAGACTTGTACCTGTTTCTCCAAGCAGCGTAAGTTCAGGTAATGATTTCCCTTTTGAATCTGTTCAGTTGCAGCCCAATCCATATGATGAAAAAACAACGCTTACTTTTACGCTAAACAGGCCAATACTGGTCAGGATAAAGATTTTTGATATAACCGGAAGCCTGATTTCAATAATTTATGAATCGGAAATGTCAGCGGGCAGGCAACAAATCAACATCCATGAGGATATTAGCCCCGGTGTTTATTTTTGTGAAATTGGAGCAGGAGATCAAAGAATTACTAAAAAACTTATTCGAACGAAATAGCTTACATTTGGCCTAAATTTTATTCATGCCTCGTCAGCTATTTTTAATCTTCATTGCCTGCTTTTTCGCAATTGCCGCCCTTTTTGCTCAAAAGGAAATCGTTGTGATCAGTTATAACATCTGGTATGATAATCCTTCAAACACAGAAAACCCCTGGTCAGCGAGAAAGGCTGGTGTTATCGAAACCCTGGAGAGGCTTAATCCTGATATTTTTTGTGTGCAGGAGGCGTTGATAAATCAAGTTTATGACCTTGAGTTTGACAGGTATAAACATATAGGTGTTGGGCGTGATGATGGCAAAAAAGCGGGAGAGTTTTCAGCCGTATTTTATGATACCACCCGATTTGAAATTTTAAAAACAAATACTTTCTGGCTTTCGGAAAACCCTGATATTGTTGGCAAAAAGGGCTGGGATGCAGTTTGTGTGCGGATTGCCACCTGGGTGCATCTGAAAGAGATCGAAACCGGAAAAACTTTTTATGTATTCAATACGCACTTTGATCACATTGGGGATACGGCAAGGCTTGAAAGTGCAAGATTGATCAAAATGGAAATTCAAAAAATTGCAAAAGGGGAACCGGTTATTCTCTGTGGGGATTTTAATTGCAAAAAGGGGTCAAAGCCTTATGAGTTGATTACTGTGGAAAATTCGACAACTTCCCTGGTAGATGCAAGACAAGCTCCTCAAATTTCGTTAACGGGTCCTGAGTATTCTTTTGTTGGTTCTGATTTTACTGGTAAAAACGGCGATATCATTGATCATATCTTTGTAACATCAAATATTAAGATTTTATATTCCCGCATTGATTTTAATTGTGGTGAAAAATGCCCTTCTGATCATCTACCTGTAGAGGCAAAATTATTGCTGCCGTGATTTATTCCGTAAATTGGGTTAAAGTGCTTGACTTTCAGCGTTTAATTTCGTAAATTTAGCGTTTTTAACCATTGTATAACCAAACATTTTGCACCATGAAAAAAGTTGTGCTTACCCAGGTGCTGTTGCTCTTCGGAATCCTTTTTGGATATTCGCAATTTGAATGGCAAACGGTGACCTGCCCGGTCACAGAAAATTTAACATCCGTTTTTTTCATTGATTCAAATCATGGTTTCGTGCTTTCCGATGGTGGAACCATTCTTGAAACCACCAATGCCGGAAACTTATGGTTGCCCATGGTTCCTGTTTCAAACATGTATGCTGCTGCTATCTTTTTTTCTGATAGCTTGCATGGCTGCCTTGTTGGCTGGATTAATGAAGATACTCAAAGTAGCCTGATCCTGGTCACAAATGATGGAGGGAATTACTGGCTTTTTGTTGAACATACCTACGTTAACCGTTTTAATGATGTATTTTTTATCGATAATAATGTAGGTTGGGCTGTTGGTTCCAAAGGAGAACTCAATACGAACTGCATTTACTACACTGCGGATGGCGGAAATACCTGGTCGGATCAAACCGGAATACTGATCGTTAATGCCGAACTTTTTGGCGTTGGATTCAGAAATGAATTGCTGGGTTCAACCTGCGGCGCCGACGGAGCATTTTTTATCACAAATAACGGTGGAATGAGCTGGGCAATGGGTATTTCGATGCCGATCCTAAATCTGAATGATATTTATAATTTTGGAATACTGAATGGCTGCATTGTGGGTGATGAAGGAACTGCTTTGTTCACTGTTAACAATTGGTATCAGTACATCGACCAAAATTCAAATACGGAGGAAAATCTGAATGCAGTATCTGGTGCTCCCGAAACCAGCTTTTTATGGGCTTGTGGCGACAACGGAACGATCATTTACAACTCAAATTATCTTTTACCCTGGGCGCCCCAGGTATCTAATACCCCCGAAAAATTGAATGATATTCAAATGTTAAGCCCCATTGAGGGCTGGGCTGTAGGTGACAATGGTACTATCCTTCATTTTAATCCCCTGTCAGAATTGCCACTAAAAACTGAAAATCAAAGGCCAGAAATTTACCCTAATCCAACGAGTGGAGATTTTTTTGTTAAACTTAAAAATGTTAACCAATTCATTACAATGAAGATCTTTCAACTAAACGGGGATTGTATATTTGATGGAAAATGGAAAAATACCGATCAAATAAATGTTCAACTGCCTGATCATTCTCCCGGTGTTTATTATGTATTGATAAAATTGGATGTTGATATTATTACAGAAAGTATAATTTTTAATTAATCACCTGGAGAAAATAGAAAGTATCAAAAAGCAATAAAAAAGGCCGGTGATAACCGGCCTTTTTATTCATATTATTTTTTCAATGCATCGCGTATTTCCTGGAGTAAAACAACCTCTTCACTTGGTTTAGGTGGTTCGGCCGGTTTTTCTTCTTCTTTCTTTTTCATTGAGTTCATTCCTTTTACAACCATAAAAATGGAGAAGGCTACAATGATAAATTCGATAACAGTATTAATGAAAACACCGATGTTCATTGTCACAGCAGGTTCTTCGCCAACAGCTTGCTTAAGCGTTAGCATGATTTCTGAAAAATCAACCCCACCCAGCAACAGGCCGATTGGGGGCATGATCACATCCGTAACAAGGGAAGTTACAATTTTTCCGAAGGCAGCACCAATAATGATACCTACAGCCATGTCGATTACATTTCCGCGCATGGCAAATGCTTTGAATTCTTTTAACATAGTGGTAATTTTTTAATTTTTAGTTTTGTGAATGATTAGTTGGGATTGGTTTGCAAAAATACAACTAAAAATTTTATGAAATTTACACATTATAGTGAGGCATATTAATCTGGCGTACGATTAATTGGTGAAAATGAAATTTGATCCGGGAAAAATAAAACAGGATGCGAATAAAAAACATAAGGAGAATAAAACCTTTCTTGCGCGATTAAAATCAAAAAAACCAGGGAATCTTGACCGGATTGTGAGCGACTTGCACACTGAGGCCTTTAATCGGATAAACTGCCTTGATTGCGGAAACTGTTGCCGGACGCTGGGGCCGCGGATATTGCAAAAGGACATTGACCGGATCGCTAAGTTTCTTGGTTTAAAACCTGATGGCTTGATAGCAAATTATTTGCGCATTGATGAGGACGGAGATTATGTTTTCAAGTCGATGCCATGCCCATTTTTAGGTGAAGATAATTACTGTTTCATTTATGAAGTACGACCAAAGGCCTGTGCAGAATATCCACACACCGATCGTCGTAAGTTTCACCAAATAATTGACTTGACTTTAAAAAATACGGAGACCTGTCCGGCAGTGTATGAAATTATTGAAGGGCTGAAGGAGAATTATGGCAGGTAGGGTAGTCGTTTTCCCGGAGGACATTTAAGGGAAATTGGAGGAAATGCCAAAATACTGGAAGATCGGAATAATGCAATATTTGATATTCAAGTTATAATTTTTTTAAAATGTCGAGATTCCAGGATTCCTATTAAGAAATCCACTCATATTCTTGATACCTAAAGTTTAATTGAAAAGAATCACAATAAAACTTGTCTTTAATTTATCTTTTGATCAACCCACCTTTTGTTGTTGGCTTCTGCTGTTTATTGTAATACTTCATTGCAGTAGGCATATAATCATTCAATGCCTGAATGCGCGATTCATGCGACGGGTGTGTCGACATCCATTCGGGTGGTTGGCTTCCCCCGCTTTGACTTGCCATTCGTTCCCAAAATTTAGGTGCTTCATGCGGATCGTAACCTGCCATTGCCATAAATATCAATCCCAGCTTGTCAGCCTCCGATTCGTGTAAACGGCTATAGGGCAGCATCGCTCCGTAAGTCGTTCCAACAGCATAAGCTGCAAAAAACAAAGCCTGTGTTTCTTCCGGTTTATCCTGCATCGCAACAGCCAGTGCAACGCCTCCCATTTGCTGAACCAGTCCCTGGCTCATCCGCTCACGGCCATGATTGGCGATGGCATGGGCCACCTCGTGTCCCATCACCACAGCCACTCCAGCTTCATCCTGGCAGATGGGCATAATGCCTGTATAAAAAGCCACTTTGCCGCCGGGCATACACCAGGCATTTACGGTAGCATCATCTTGTATCAGGTTAAATTCCCAGGCATAACCATCCAGTGCATCGGCCATTTTATGCTGGGTCATATACTGTTCAACAGCCTGCTCAATTTTAACCCCCACTTTTTTAACCATGGCTGTTTGCTCCTTATTGGTTGACAATTTACTTTCACTCAAAACCTGTTGGTAGCTGTCGAAACTCAATGGTAAAATCTGGCTGTTGGGGATAATCGACAGTTGCTTGCGGCCTGTTATGGGTACGGTGGAGCAGGCGTACAGGAATATAAAAGTTATAATGAATAAAGCTGACCTCTTCATATCGGTGTGTTTTTACAAAATTAACGATCTTTCCGACCAAAACTTTTATATTAAATATATTTATCTATATTTATTATGAAGAACAAAGGAATATCCATTGCGTTTTCTTACTATGAGTAATAGTCAAAAAAAGTTTACAAATCAGCTTATTCACGAATCAAGTCCCTACTTATTGCAGCATGCCCACAATCCGGTTGAATGGCATCCCTGGAATGAAGAAACGTTGGCCAAAGCAAAGGATGAGGACAAGCCGATTTTGGTGAGTATCGGGTATTCGGCCTGCCACTGGTGCCATGTGATGGAGCATGAGTCGTTTGAAGATGATGAGGTGGCCCAAATGATGAATGAAAATTTCATTTGCATCAAAGTCGATCGGGAGGAAAGGCCCGATGTGGACCAGGTTTATATGGATGCAGTGCAGGCCATCAGCGGGAGGGGAGGCTGGCCGCTCAATGCATTTGCCCTGCCGGATGGCCGTCCGTTTTGGGGAGCAACTTATTTCCCCAAAGAGCAGTGGCTGAGCTTACTGGATCAGATCCGGAGTTTGTTTTTAACACAGCGTGAAAACCTGGAAAAACAAGCAGCTGATATTGAAGAAGGTATCCGGCAAAATGATCTGATCTCCTTTAATACAAAAGAATCTGAGTTTGAAAGCGCTCATTTGGAGCAAATGGTCACCGGGCTTTCTCGTCGATTTGATCCTAAAAACGGAGGAACCCTTGGAGCCCCTAAATTCCCCATGCCCAATATTTATCAGTTTTTGCTTCGTTTTTGGTATCACAGCAAAGATCAAACAATACTGAATCATGTGGAAAATACCCTGACGAAAATGGCATGCGGTGGTATTTATGATCAAATTGGGGGTGGATTTGCGCGATACTCGGTTGATGACCACTGGCATGTTCCTCATTTTGAAAAAATGCTATATGACAATGCCCAGTTGGTTTCGTTGTATGCCGAAGCTTATGCTGCAACAAAAAGAGAGCTATTTAGGGATATTATCCAGGAGACTATTGATTTTGTGAGCAGGGAACTCATTTCTACGGATGGTGGCTTTTATTCGGCCTTGGATGCCGATAGTGAAGGGGAGGAAGGAAAGTTTTATGTTTGGACAAAAAGAGAGATTGATGAAGTTTTAAAAGCAGATTCTTCCCTGGTTTCCGAATATTTCGGGATTGAGGATGAAGCTTATTGGGAAGATGGAAAAAATGTTCTGGTTAAAGCAAAGTCTCTTTTAACCCTTGCCCTCAAATACAATTTATCTGAAGAAGAAGTTAAAAAGAAAATTAGCGAGGCTACTCATAAATTGTTTTTAGAAAGAAGCAAACGCGTGAGACCCGGTTTGGATGATAAAATCCTGACTTCCTGGAATGCACTGATGCTAAAAGGTCTGGTGGATGCTTACAAGGCCACTGATGAAAATCAATACCTGGATCTGGCAATTGGTAATGGTAGTTTTTTAATCCAAAACCTTTTGCAGGAAAATGGGCAATTATACCGGAATTATAAAAACGGAAAAGCTACCATACCTGGATTCCTGGATGATTACAGTTTCACAATTGAGGCTTTTGTTGCACTTTATGAAGTTACCTTTGATGAAAAGTGGATTCAACATGGCAGGCAATTAACCGATTATACCTTGGAACATTTTTTCGATCCGGAATCCGGGCTGTTTTATTACACTTCCGATCAGCATACCGATATAGTTAGCAGGAAGATAGATGTGCTGGATAATGTGATCCCATCAGCAAATTCGAGTATGGCAAAGGTTTTATTTCAGTTATCGCTGATCTTTGAAAAGCCTGAATATTTTAAAATGGCCAATCGCATGCTGAGTGCTATTGAAGAAAAGTTGCAGCAATTTCCGTCGGCTTTCACTAATTGGGGCATCCAGTTGATGAATCTGGTTTATCCTTACCATACCTTTGTGATTACCGGGCCGGGAGCCATGACAGAAGCAATATCAGGGTACAGCAGGTTTTTGCCGAATATATTCTTTGCCGGAGCTAAAGCAAATTCAGATTTACCTGTTTTTAAAGATAGATTTTCTGGTATCGGCACCCGTGTTCATGTGTGTACCGGCCGGGAATGCTTACTTCCCGTTAATGATATTAATGCAGCAATGAAACAAATCAATCTATAGTTTACACTATCAGAAAAATTTTTTTGTCAAAGATTTGTTAAATTTGTACATACAAATAAAATTTGAATTATCTTTGTTGCAATAATTATGAAAAATCCTTCACCTTATTGTCAATGTTTGCATTTTTCGGCCAACGCACTGGCACGGAATATCACCCGCTTGGCAGAAGAGGAGTTTGCCGTTACCGGGCTGGCACCCAGCTATGCATTCCTGGTGATGACGGTGAATAATAAACCGGGAATTACTGCAGGTGAACTCGCACAAATTATGATGTTGAAACCCTCAACGGTTACCCGGTTGGTTGAAAAAATGGAAGAGAAAGGATTATTGAAACGAATGAAAGAAAACCGGTCAACCCTGGTATTCCCGACAGCTCAATCAGTAGTTTTGCAGGATGGGATTAAAGCTGCGTGGATGGCACTTTATGAGAGATATGTAAAGTTACTCGGCCAAAATGAAGCTGCTGCATTAACAACAGAAGTCTTTAACGCTGCTACTAAACTGGACAATCAATAAAAAATTTTAACTTAAAATTTGTATATACAAATAAATAATTATAAATTAACACTTAAACAAATGAAAACAAAAATTGGAATTTTAGGATCAGGCGGAGTAGGGCAAACCCTCGCCAATGGATTTATCAAACACGGATACGAAGTAATGATCGGATCACGTGATACCTCAAAACTAAATGATTGGAAAGAGCAGGCAGGCAATAAAGGGCAGGTGGGTAGTTTTCAGGAGGCTGCTGCCTTTGGTGAAACTTTGGTTTTGGCTGTGAAAGGTACCGCTGCTAAAGACGCCTTAACGCTGGCAGGTAAAAGCAGCCTGGCAGGAAAAACGATTATTGATGCTACTAATCCGATTGCTGATAAGGCTCCGGATAGTGGTGTGCTGCATTTTTTTACAGACCTCAATAATTCACTGATGGAGCAATTGCAAAATGAATTTGCCGAAGCAAATTTTGTAAAAGCTTTTAGCAGTGTGGGTGCCGCGCTAATGGTGAATCCACAGTTGGGCGGGATCAAACCATCCATGTTTATTGCCGGAAATAGCAGCGATGCCAAATCAGAAGTGAAACAAATTCTCGACAAATTTGGCTGGGAAACAGAAGATATGGGTCCGGCAATTGCCGCAAGAGCTATCGAACCGCTTTGTATCCTTTGGTGTATTCCAGGTTTCGCTCAAAACGACTGGATGCACGCTTTTAAAGTTCTCAGATAATTTAACCTTTAACAACTAAACGATGAATACATACACAATAACTGGGGCTACCGGCAATACTGGTAAACCCATTGCACTCGGATTGCTCGATAAAGGCCATAAAGTCAGGATAGTCAGTCGAAGCAGGGAGAAAGCCCGGGAGCTTATAAGCAAAGGTGCAGAGCTTTTTGAGGGCGATCATTCAGATGTTGAATTATTAAAAAGGGCCTTTAATGGGGTAGATGCAGTTTACGCAATGATACCATTTAATCCGGCACCCGACAATTATTTGGATTTTCAGATGTCATATATAAACCCGATGGTGGAGGCAATCAAAGTCGCAGGAGTTCGATATGTTGTAACGCTAAGCAGTGTAGGAGCACATTTGACTACAGGTGCCGGAGTTGTTGAAGGAGTTGCGATTATGGAGAAACACCTGAATGCCATTGAACACTTGAATGTAATGCATTTGCGACCAAGCTATTTCATGGAAAATACGCTGGCACAAGTAGGTGCTATCAAAGCAATGGGAATGATGGCTTCACCCGTGAAGGGAGATTTAAAATTTCCGATGGTAGCAACCCGCGATATTGCTGCAACAGGACTTGCTCAACTGCTATCCCTCAATTTTTCAGGGAAAAACCACCATTATGTTCTGGGTTCGCGTGATGTGAGCTATGATGAAATAGCCAGCATTTATGGTGAAACAATCGGGAAACCGGACTTGAAATATTTGACAGTTTCTTATGAAGATGGCAAAAACGCCCTGATGCAGGCCGGATTTAGCCAAAATGGAGCAGAACGAATGGTGGAATTTGTGAAATCATTGAACGAAGGCCGCGTATTTGAACAAGCCTTGCGTAGTTCTGATAATACTACTCCAACTTCTATTGAGGAATTTGCAAGTGTATTTAAGATGGTTTACAATAGCTAAAATTAAAAATGTGAAATTCCCCGGCATTGATGGAATGTTAATTCATGAATGCTGGGGTTTTTTATTGGTTAATCGCAGGTGAAAGGTTTAGGCAAACCGGCCACCTTGCAGGCTCCTTTGGCAGGTCCATGTGGAAATAACTTGTAAATCTCGATCAATTTAAATCCGGTTTCGTCGCATAAAAATCTTAAAACAGGTCCTTTGCTCTGCATTTCATAATATTTTCGAATAACGTGGATAACTTTCCAATGCTCTTTCGTAAGTTCTGTTATTCCATCAGCTTTCGCAAATAAAACCGCTACCTCCTCATTCCAGCAAGCCGGATCTTTTAAATATCCATCTTCATCCACTTCAAATGTTTGTCCGTCGATAATTTTATGAGGCATGATCGTTAATCATTTTGTTCGTCGAATTTGGTGATAATCTCAGCAAGGGTCATCGTAGTATCAGGAAATACAAAATCAGGGCACGATCCCAATTCATTTTTCATTTCATACCTTTTACATTTCGACCAGGTTTTGTGTGTTTGTTCACAAAATGACTTGAGGTATTTCTGCCGCGTTGAGTCATCTTTACAGAAGCCCGCCAGGTTAACGAGTTTGCAGGTCGTGTAGTTTGTGCACCAATGATCTTTCATTACAAATATTAAAGGTCGAAATTAACAAAATATCAAATGCAATTGTTCCTGATTATAAGGTTTTATAAGATTTTAGGGGCAAAATAACTGCCTAATTTTGTATTTTTGAAAAACATTGCAACTATTATGACCATCATTAAAAATCCTGTTTATTTTCTTTTTATCATCCTACTTGGCTTGCAAAATCTCAATGCCCAGGATGAAAATGAAGCAAGAAAGGATATTTTGTTTTCTGCCTCGGGTTATACTTTCCCATACGAGATGAACAAACCGGACAAAAAGGTGATACTTCCAAATCATCTGATCGAAATTTCAGGATTAACCTGGATGGGCGATGGTAAGCTGGCCTGTATTCAGGATGAGGATGGGATCATTTTTATTTATGATCTGAACAAGGAAGCCGTGGTCAGAGAAATCGAGTTTGAAGATGCAGGGGACTATGAAGGAATTGAAATTGTGGGCAATGATATTTGGATTTTAAAAAGTAAAGGTGATTTATACAGGGTTAAAAACTGGTTGGATGATCAGAAACGTTCAGTGAAAAAATATGAAACTGAACTTTCCAAAAAAAATGATTGCGAGGGTTTCGGTCTCGATCCGGCTGATAGCACCATACTTATTGCCTGCAAAGGGTTTCCAAACCTGGATGAAGATAAGGATGGAAACTCAAAAAAGGCTATTTATCGTTTTGATCCAACCACTAATAAGCTTTTTAAAGACCCGGTTTATACCATCGATCTGGAGCAGGTAAAATATTACAAAAAATACAATACCATGACCACCTGGGGAGTTGAAATTCTTTCGCTCATCGATGAATCAAAAGGTGATGTTTCATTTCAGCCCAGTGGAATTGCCGTTCACCCCATTACCGGAAATATTTACGTTACAGGTGCCGTTGGAGACTTGATCATAGTGCTTCATCCTTCCGGTGAAATACTGGCTATGGTTAGTTTGGATATGTCCAAATTCAGGCAACCTGAGGGAATCTGTTTTGACCCCGATGGTAATTTATATATTTCGAATGAAGGTAAGGATAGTCTAGCAAACCTGATGATGTTTAAACCAAAACTATAAGTCTTTTAGCTGCAATGAATAACCGCAAAACCATAATTCTACTCACCTGGCTATTTCTGGCATTGGCATCAAATTCATTTGCACAAAAGATTTTTTATGCAGATGGTTTTGAAGATTGGCAGACGCAAACTTACCCTGAAAATGCAACAATAAATTATACGGTTTTTCTTATCGGTGACGTGAAATATCCATCTACAGATCCAACCATGATAAACCTGCTGGGCCATTATCTCGAAAGCAGTACTAAAGCAAGTTCGGTGGTTTTTTTAGGAGATATAGTTTACCCTAAAGGGCTGCCTGACGAAGATGAAAAAGGTTATGATGAAGCTGTTTCCGATTTAAATGCGATTTTAGAAAAACTCAGGGATTACAAAGGTGAAATAGTTTTTACCTCCGGAAATCATGATTGGGAGCAGGGTCGTAATGAGGGTTGGAACCGTGTGTTGAACGAAGAAAAATTTATTGAATCGGGATTGAATGATAAAAATGTTTACCTGCCTGATGATGGTTGCCCCGGCCCCGTGGAGGTGGAGCTTTCCGACGAGCTCGTTTTAATTTTATTAAACTCCCAATGGTTTTTTCAGAATTACCGAAAGCCTGGCATCGAGGACGGCTGTGAATTTGAAGATGAAGCAGGGATTTTTATTGCTGTAGAGGATGCCATTCGTCGACATCAGGGTAAAAATATACTTTTTGCAACACATCATCCCCTGATCAGTGCCGGAAACCATGGTGGCTACTTCCCGGCCTCCCGCATGTTATTTCCGCTACTTGACGAAAATAAAAATCTTTATATTCCGCTCCCTGGTTTTGTTTATACAGGTTACCGAAAATACCTGGGCGATATTCAGGATTTGGCCAATCCAAATTATAAGTCTTTCAGGGAGCAGCTTACAGTTTTATTGTCGCAATACAATCCAATTGTGTATGCATCCGGGCATGAACACAATTTACAATACAAAGAATTTGATAGTATATCCCACATCATAAGTGGTGGCGGTGGTGAAGGATTATACATCGCCCGAAAATCGAAAAAGGCTGATTTTGCTGCGCAAAGCAGGGGATTTTCAATATTAAAGTATCTGTCGGATGGGTCGGTTTGGACAGAGTTCATTATTCCTGATGGAACTGAGGAGGGATCAATAATTTTCAGGAAAAAATTATATGATAGGCCAATTGTTAATGATGGCATTGAAGATAAAAACCTTACACCTGAACTTACTGATCAAACTGTAAAGTTTGCACTTGATTCAAATTACCTGGCCGGATCATTCCAGCGATTTTGGATGGGCTCCAATTATCGTGAGATTTGGGCTCAGCCTGTAACATTCCCGGTTTTTGATATTGGAAGTGAGCAGGGTGGACTCAAGATTTTAAAGCGGGGTGGTGGTCAGCAAACCCGCTCAGTACGTATGGAAAATGGTGACGGTAAACAATATGTTTTGCGTTCGGTAAACAAATATGTTGAAAAAGCGCTTGACCCCGAATTACGCAATACCATTGCGGAGGATGCCGTTCAGGATGGAATTTCGGCATCCAATCCATATGCAGCCTTAACGGTACCAAAAATGGCCGAAGCCGCCGGTGTTTTTCATACCAATCCAACATTAGTTTGGGTGCCGGATGATCCGAATTTGGGCATCTACCGCCACGATCTGGCAAATAATGTTTTTTTATTTGAAGAGCGGCCTGCTGATAATCGTGAAGACGTGGCCAGTTTTGGAAGGTCAAAAAAAATTGTAAGCACCCTTAAGATGATAGATAAACTTCGCGAGGAGCAAGATCATCGGGTGGATCAGCAGTCTGTTGTGAGGGCGCGGTTATTTGATTTTTTGTTAAATGATTGGGACCGGCATGACGATCAGTGGCGCTGGGCTTCTTTCAGGGAGGATGACTTAAGGGTTTACCGACCTATCCCACGCGACCGCGACCAGGTTTATTTTGTGAATCAAGGCGTGATCATGTGGCTCGCAAGCCGTGATTTTATCATGCCTAAATTCCAGGGTTTTGACTATGAAATCAAAAATATAAAAGGACTTGGATTTAATGCCCGCTATTTTGACAGATCATTTATGACCGAACCTGATTTGGAGGATTGGAAACGAATGGCTCATCAGTTAAAAATCAAATTGACTGACTCCGTTATTCATCAGGCCATCCTTGATTTACCTCCCGAAATTTATAATATGCAGGGCCCGGATATCGAAAATAAACTAAAAGCCCGTCGCGATAATTTACCTGAGTATGCTGAGGAGTATTATCGGTTTTTGTCAAAATCAGTGGATGTGGTGGGTACTGACGAACGCGACCTGTTTGAAGTAACACGCAAAGAAAATGGAAATACCCATGTAAAGGTTACAGCCATTAGCAGCAAAAAGGGAAAGCGGAAGTTTATAATGTATGAGCGTGAATTTTTACCCGGCGAAACCAGGGAGATCAGGTTGTATGGTTTAAAAGATGAGGACAATTTTTATCTGACCGGATCCGGCAAAAAAGGAATTAAAATCAGGTTGATCGGTGGATCGGGCGATGATACCATTGTGGATGAATCACGGGTGAAAGGTTGGGGTAAAAAAACCCTCGTTTATGACCGTAGGGATAAAGACAATTATATTGCCAAAGGCAGAGAAACCAGGCTTAAGCTGATGAACCGCAAACAGGTAAATGATTATGACAGGAAACAATTCAAATTCAACAAAAACTTACCCCTGATCAACGGTGGTTTTAACATAGATGATGGCATTTACCTGGGAGCCGGAATACAAATGAACAGGTTTAATTTCAGAGATTCAACCATCCAAAAAATAAGGGGAACTTTTGCCTTTGAAACCAATGCTTTTAGTTTGAACTATAAGGGCCTGTTCAGTGGGGTTTCGCAACATTTTGATCTGTTGGTGGAAGCTGACCTGTCCATGCCCAGAAATGTCGACAACTTTTTTGGAATTGGAAATGAGACCAAGCTAGAGGTTGACGATAAATCCTATTACAGGGTAAGATATGAATATGCGAATGTGGATGTTATGCTGCGAAAAGAGATAAGCAGCACTTTTAACATATTAGGAGGAATATTTTACCAATATTTTAAAGTGAATGATACTGCCAATAAGTTTATTGGAGAACTTGCTCTTGCGCAGCTTGATTCGCTCGCATATCGCGATCATCATTTTGGTGGACTTAGTTTGTCTGCTGAATTTGATACCCGGGATGATAAGTTGATCCCCAATCGGGGCCTCTACTGGAATACTACGATTAATGGGTTTTGGGGAGCGGATACCGAAGCAAGGGATTTTGCCAAACTGCGTTCAGACTTGAGGTTTTATCTAAGTTTTAGAACTGACCCGAGAATGGTGCTGGTACTTCGTTTTGGTGGGGCTGTTAACTTTGGTGAATATGAATTTTATCATGCCAATTTTCTCGGAAGAACTTCAAACCTGAGAGGATTCAGGAGCAATCGTTTTGCGGGCGATCAAATGGCTTATCAAAATACAGAATTGCGTTTTAAGCTCTTTAAACTTAGAAGCTATTTGTTGAACGGTGATGCCGGGATCCTTGCCTTTAATGATGTTGGAAGGGTTTGGGTAAAAGGTGAAGACTCAAATCGCTGGCATGATGGTTATGGCTTTGGTGTGTGGTTAGCCCCTTTTGAAGCACTGGTACTTACTGCCAATTATAACATATCCATTGAGGAAAAAACGTTTACCTTTACTTTTAACTTTTTGTTTTAGACGAATCCCTGAAAATTTGTATTGAATAAAACAAACTGAATGAATACGATTGATGATAAATTGCTGGAAAAATCAGCATCTTTTGTAAAGCAATATCTGGAACAAAACCTTCCCGGAAATTTGATATTCCATACCCCTGATCACACGGAGTATGTGGTAGAAGCCTGCCGGCTGATAGGAGAAAAGGAAGGATTGACCAGGGATGAACTCAATGTGGTGATGTTTGCGGCCTGGTTTCATGATACGGGCTATGTTAATAAATATGCCGGTCATGAAGAAGAAAGTATAAAAATTGCTGCTGATTTTCTGAAAAAGGAAGGTGCATCAGAAGATCTTATCCAAAAGATTTCGTCCATGATTTCGGCTACTAAAATTCCTCAAAGTCCGGCCGACAAACTGGCTGGAGTTTTATGTGATGCCGACTTGAAACACCTTTCTGAAGTGGATTACTATGACTATGCTGAAAAAATACGGCAGGAGCAAAAAATAACACTCGAAAAAAAAATAAGCAAACTCGATTTTGACCTTGTGTCGGTTGAATTTTTTGATCTGCACAGTTATCACACAAAATTTGGCAAAGAGGTTTTGAATGCTGGAAAAGCAAAAAACCTTGAAGCGATCAATAAAAATATATCTAAAAGAAAAGCAAAAATGAACCAGGAAATGAATCAAAAAGATAAGGAAATGGCCAAACTTCAGAAGAAGGTGGAAAAACAAAAAGGCTACTCCCGGGGTGTTGAATCCATGTTTCGTTTAACGGCCCGAAACCAGATCAACCTGAGTTCGATAGCAGATAATAAATCCAACATACTGATCTCGGTAAATACCATTATCATATCTATATTGCTTTCGGTATTGGTGGCTCGTTTCAGCGAATATCCCAATATCATTCTTCCAACCCTGATTTTTCTTCTTTTCAGTTTGATCACTATTATTTTTGCCATCCTTTCTACACGCCCGAATATTTCATCAGGAATGTTTTCGAAAGAAGATATCAAAGAAAAGAAAGTGAACTTGCTCTTTTTTGGGAACTTTTATAACATGAGTCTCGATGATTATGAATGGGGCCTCGAAGAGATGATGAAAGATGATGATTACCTGTATGGTACCATGATCAAGGATCAGTTTTTTCTTGGAAAGGTATTAGCAAAAAAATACAAATTGCTGCGGATAGCTTATAATTTTTTCATGTTCGGACTCATTATTTCTGTCCTTGCATTTGTATTGGCTTTTACCAGTTTATAACAAATTAAGATAATACGAAAAGTTGCTGTTCCGGCTTACCATCCGTAACTTTTCTTACCCCTGTATCTTCCGCGACTGCTGCCATATCCACTGTTTCCAAACGAAAACCGGATGCCAACATTGGTACACAAGGAAGCAGGAATGGTAATTTCAACCTGTTTCCCATTTACTTCATTAGCCGGCAAACATAGTTTTGACTCAATGAAAACATTACCAAAACCGATATAGCCTTCCAATCCGAGTCCGGCATTTATCAGGAAGTTTTGCAAAGTTTCAGAACCTTCTTCATAAGCCGAAACTTCATACAAACTTTCGGGGTATTCCTCCACCACTGTAGACTTTACAGGTGCGAGAATTAAACCCATTTCAGCCATTCCATAAAAACCTACAGTACTTGATCCATCAGAAAAAAAGTATCTTTTGGCACTCAAAGTGATCATCATAAAACTCACGCTGTATTCCATATCCACATTAATCGACGAAGGTATCATTTGGTTTGATAACGCATAGGCCTGGGTTGTGCCATCTTCCTTATAGGGTAAATAATAATTAAAGCCCAATCCTGCGAATGTTTTGTTATTTACGGAATATTCGGCCTTCAAGCCAAAACCAAAATTACTGACATCAGACCCCCCGAATAACTTGAGATAGGAACCTTGCGGAGAAATACTGATTTGTGAAAAAACCGGAAATGAGAGCACTGAGATCAAACTCAGCAGAATAAAGTTCTTTAGAAGTTTCATAGCTGTGATTATTAGATTTATTAAAATTTATTGGCTGGTGATTGAAATATATATTATCACACATCGTGTTTCGAGGTATTAAAGTCACAGTTCAGCTTCGGTTAATAATACCGTTTTACAGCTTTGAGCAGGAGTAGTAAATATCATCAAACTAACAACCCAATAAAAATATAATCATTTTCATTAAGAATCAATATGAATAAGCAATGAAAGAATCCTGTCATTAATGATTTTAATTGCTGAATGTTCTTGCTTTGTTTCAGAGATTTAACACCAATCTGACTCCATTCGCCTGACCAGTAAAAGGAACGATGCTCAGATTGTAATTTTTAATTTTTTTGTGCAGGTGAGGAACCAGGATTCCTGTAGTGGCGCCCACAAGCATACCGGTGAAAATGTCTGTCGGGAAATGTTTCATAGCCTTATATCTGTAAAACCCCACCACCAGCGGTGGAATGACTGCCGCACCAAAAAGGAAATATTTTTTATTTCCCATCTCCGGATGATAATCGGAATAAACTTTAGCTGTAAAAAATGAGGAGGCTGCTGCTGTGGAAACATGCCCGCTAAAAAATGAATTTAAAGTACCATTTTCTGATCTTTGATTGAATAGAACACCGGGATTGTAAACCAAAGGCCTGGGTCTGTCAACAAGACTTGCTGCTGCAATGTAGAGGTTTCCGTTAATGGCATGTGTTTCACCGTAAAGCACGATCAGGTCAAACCAATCTTTCCGTATTTTTTTATCCAATCCAAGAAAAACAGGAAGCGCCACTGAAATATTCAAAGCCCAGTCGGAAATGTGGTGTGCCCTTGGTGCAAAAGCCGGATCCTGTTGAGTTGCCTTTTGATCTATGCCCCACAAGTCAGCTGGATTTAAGGCAATGATGTCCAGTGAATCCAATCCCGTTTTTTTGCCCACATATTGTAAACCAACGAAATTGGTCCCGAACATTCCCAAAGTAAGCGGGATTTCCCATTTTTTATTGATGGAATAAACGGATCCAGCATTTGCTTTTTCCTGTGCAGAGCTGGTAAAAATCGAGAAAAAGCAAATAAACCCCAGAAGCAGGGAGATAATATTGATTTTGATAAAATAAAATTTCATGCAGGATAATTCTATGCGTATTCCTGTTTCATGCTGAGTTCTTCAGCAAATTCGAGCCGTTCAAGTATAACTTCTTTCTTACGCTGATAGTTTTGCATCCTCCGAAGTATTCTATCAAGCAATTTCACCGCCTTTTCGATATGAGGCCCTTTGTTGAGCATAACACACTCGGCCCGTTGTGCAGCCGCTGCATCAGTAATCTCTGCCCTTGACGGGAGTCCTTTTTTTGCCATATTTTCGAGCACTTGTGTGGCCCAAATATCGGGAACATGAGCTGCTTCGCAAATCCGGAGGATTTCTTCCTGGATGGTTGCAATGTTTTTCCAGCCGGTTTCGATGGCAAGGTCGCCGCGGGCGATCATAACACCCACGGGATATGTTTGCATGGCAGAAAGCATTATCTGTGGAAGGTTGTTAAAACCCTTTCGCGTTTCTATCTTGAGCACAATTCCTATGTCCGACTTTAGTTCTTTAAGTTTGGTGAGAAGTTGCTCCACGTCGTTTTTATCATTCACAAATGAAACATTAACCGCATCAGCATATTTAGCCACAAATTCCAAATCAATCATATCCTTTTGCGTAAGCCCGGTTACTGATAAATCACTTATGGGCAGGTTGATGCCTTTATCTGCCTGAAGTTTACTGCCAGATTCTTTTGCGTTGATTATTTTAACAATCAGTTCTTCATCCGCCCTGGATTCGATGATCCCTTCTATTTTACCATCATCAAACAAAATGGGCTCACCCTCTTTTACATCTTTAAATATCTCGGGCAGGGTGCATGAAAGGTGAGCCATTTCGAGCAAAGCGCCGTTTTCGTCATATTTGGCCGGCTCACCTGGAGTCGGGTCTTTATGGATTCGTATTTTATCTCCAATGCTGAGTGAAATGTTTTGAGAAATAGCAGCCAGTTCACCCATTTCAAAATGTTGTTCACCTTTTTCATTCTGCCTGTAAATCTCCAGGTGAACTCCCGGTGAAATATAGGCCGAGTCCATGGTAGTGGCCCATTTCCCTTCTTTCTGTTTGCGAATGATTTGGAACTTGCACTTTTTATCCCGGCTGTCTTTAAAACGTATTTCATCCCCTCTTTTGGTTAGGCCTAACCATTCAGCTTCTACCGGTATATGCACTGCCGAAACATTTGCAGGAGGCGAAACTTCGGCAGGGGCCAGCCATATCAGGGCAGGGTTTGTGGTCCTTCCGATTTCGTCTTTTTCCGGTTTAATATGTATTACTTGGGGCCCAGGAACAATGGTTCCGGTTCTGAGTTTTGGACCACCCAAATCCATCATCACTTTCACCTGCTTGTGTTTTTGCACACTTGCCTCACGGATGTTGGTTATCATTTTTGACCAGGTATCCGTGTTATCATGGGCGCAATTGATCCGGGCACTGTTCATACCCAGTTTTATGAGCCGGTTCACAAAAGTTTTATCCGAGGCTGCAGTATTTGGTATGGTGACCATGATACGTGTACGGCGTTTTTTCCCTTTATTGCCAAAAAGTGCACGGGTATTTGCGTTCATGATCTTTCCGCTTTTTTTGATGGACAGGGTTCCTTTATGACTTTCATTTTTCGGATTCCCACTCAGGTAGTTCAAAATGGTTTTAATGGCAAGAAGGCTGCGCATTACATGGCCTTCACAATTACTCAGGCCGGGTAATCCCATGAGCCTTAATTCCTGTTGCAAATCCTCAATATAATGGCTGCGAAGCGCCATATAATGAACAAGGTTTAAAGCGCTTTTGCGATAGGTGGGATGTGTTTTTTCCAGTTCGTTTTTGTACTGGAGTTCCATTTCCTGGGCTGTATCAATAATTGAATTAATGCGCGAATGAAGCCTCTCCAGCTTTTTTTGTGATAATTTCATTATTCGTTATGGTTGTAGTTGTGTTAACAAAAATAACGGAAAGATTTTTAAAAAAGGGGAAGAATCGCTTGAACAAGTTCGGTTTTTGGATTTATTCGTCAGAAAACTCTTCAATCAATTTGCGGTAGGTTGAAAAAACTTTAGCACGCGAAACAAACCCGAGGTATTTGCCTTCCTTGATCACAGGCAGGTTATAATTTTCCGACTCACTAAATTTTCGGGCAATATCCTCCATGGATTCATTGGGATCAACCAAAGGATCTGGCATATACATTAAATCGCGGATAAAAGTAGTTTCGTAAATCTCCCGGTTAAAAATAATATTTCGGATATCATTGATAAAAATTATCCCATAAAAATTGTTTTCACTATCCACCACAGGGAATACATTTCGTTGCGAATGGGGAACTACTTTCACAAAATCACCCAGGGTGGCATTAACGTCGATGGTCTGGAAATTGGTTTCAAGCAGGTTGTCAATCTTCATCATCGAAAGCATCGCCTTGTCTTTATGGTGGGTGATGAGCTCACCGCGTTCTGCCAGCCTTTTGGCGTAAATGCTGTGTGGTTCAAAGTATTTTATTGTAAGAAAAGAAATGGTAGCAGTAATGATAAGGGGAGTAAGTAAGGCATAACCACCGGTGATTTCAGCAATGAGAAAAATTCCTGTTAACGGGGCGTGCATAACACCCGACATAACCCCGGCCATTCCAACCAGTGCGAAATTGGATTCTGAAACAGTGATCCCCGGAATCAGATTGAGCAATTTTGCTGCTAAAAATCCGGCCATTCCTCCCATAAACAGTGAAGGGGCGAAAATACCACCAACGCCACCGCTGCCATTAGTTACAGAGGTTGCCACCGCTTTAAAAACGAGGATCAAAAACATGATCAGCAATAAAAACCAGGTGTGATCTTTCAGGCTGTAGAAAAGACCTTCATTGATCAGGTCTTTATCCTGCCCGGATAAAACTTCTTGCAGGATTTCGTATCCTTCCCCGAAAAGGGATGGGAAAACAAAAATCAATACACCGAGGATCAAGCCGCCAGCAATTAACTTACGGTATGTTTGTTTGATGGTGCCAAATAACTTTTCGATGAAAACCGTAATCCGCGTAAAATAAACTGAAACCAGGCCGGTGAAAACACCCAGTAAAATGAAGTAAGGAATTTGTTTGATCAGGAATGGATCCGACACATCAAAAGAAAACAACACCCTGCTACCGCTCAGAAAGAATGCCACCGTGGCACCGGCCACCGCTGAAATGAGTAAGGGTATAAGTGCTGAAATGGTGAGGTCGATCATCAGTACCTCGATGGCAAAAACCACCGCCGCGATAGGAGATTTAAAGATTCCTGCAATGGCACCGGCAGCTCCGCATCCTATCAAAATATTCAATGTTTTACGGTTCAACCGGAAAATATGGCCCAGGTTGGAACCGATGGCCGAGCCCGTTAAAACAATAGGCGCCTCCAGTCCAACACTTCCTCCGAAAGCAACTGTAAAAGTACTTCCCACCATCGACGACCAGGTATGATGCAGATCAATCACACCATTTTTCTTTGATATGGCATACAGGATCCGGCTCACGCCATGACCAATGTTTTTTTTCAGGATAAATTTAGTAAACACCACCGTAATGCTGATACCGATCAGTGGCAGGGCAAGGTACAGGTAGTTTTCCCTTTCAAACTGAAATCCCTTGGAAATTAAATAAAAAGTGTAGTGAACGATGTTCTTTAGCAGCACCGCGGCCAATCCACTCAATATTCCCACAACCATGCTCAGGATCAATAAAAACTGGCTGGCGCTGATCCGTCTGTTGCGCCAAATCGTGATCCGATTGATGATGCCGGGTAATTTCATAGTATCCTGAATAGTTACAACAAATATAACCTAATGTTCAGAAATATCTTTCAGAAGTTCGCGGTACTTGGAAAAGACATTTGCCCGCGAAACGAAACCAACATACTTATCGTGGTCAAGCACCACAAGATTATACTTGCCTGAATGCTGGAATTTTTGAGCAACCTCTTCCATCGGTTCATCAATTTGAACGGTATGAGTTGGCATGAACATGAGGTTTTTTACGGAAGTAGTGTCATAAAATTCCGGCCTGAACATGATATGCCTAACCTGGTCCATGATGATCATTCCGTGAAATTTTTTGTTTTGATCAACTACCGGAAAAACATTACGCGATGATTCTGAGATTACTTTCACAAGATCACGCAAAGTAGCTTTGGGGTGAATGGTTGCAAAATTGGTTTCAATTAAGGCATTGATCTTCATCAACGATAGGAGTGCCTTGTCCTTGTGATGCGTAATTAAATGAATTTTTTTGGAAAGCTGAATAGTATAAACTGAATCGGGCTCAAAAAATTTAACAGTGCCATATGAAATGGTTGCCACGATCATTAACGGTAACATCAGATGGTAACCGCCTGTAATTTCTGCAATCAGAAAGATCGCAGTAAGCGGGCCATGTATTACTCCTGAAATCATTCCTGCCATCCCTACCAGCGCAAAATTGCTCACGGGAATAGTCCCGAGTCCAAAGTAATTTATACTTAAAGCATATAATAAACCGATATGAGCACCTGTAAACAGGGTAGGAGCAAAAATGCCACCAATGCCACCTGCTCCAAAAGTGGCTGAACTTGCAATAACCTTAAAAAGGGTAAGAACGAGCAACATCACCATAATAGCTATGATATTATCGCGGTAACCATAAAAAATACTGCTGTCGAAAATGGTGAAATAATTGCCATTCAAACTATTATTTACCGTTTGGTACCCTTCTCCAAAAAGCGGTGGAAATAGAAAAACGAGCACACCCAAAATGGTAGCGCCAATGCTAAACCGCAAAACCCAACTTTTGATTTTTTGAAATTGTTTTTGTGCAAATGCAATGGTGCGAATAAAGTAAAGTGAAAATAATGCAGTAACAATTCCAAGACCGATGTAATAGGGTACGTTGCCAAGTTTAAAAGTGTTATTTATTTCAAAGGGATACAATACATTTTGGCCCAGAAAAAAATATGATGTAAGTGCTGCAACCACCGAAGACGCTAACAACGGCACCAGCGACGACATCGTGAGATCAAGCATGATCACCTCGAGGGCAAAAACGATGGCAGTGATGGGGGCTTTAAAAATGGAGGCCATTGCACCCGCACTTGCAAATCCAAGCAAAGAAACGATTTGTTTGTAATTAAGGCCCAGGAGTCGTCCGGCATTTGATCCGATTGCAGCGCCTGTAGCCACTGTAGGTCCTTCCAGCCCAACTGAGCCCCCAAACCCCACGGTAAAAGCAGAGGTAATAACCGATGAAAAAACATTGTGAGGTTTCATTAGGCCGTTGGTTTTCGAAATTGCAAATAAAACATTTGGAACCCCGTCGCCTATGGGCTTTTTTAAAATAAATTTGATAAAGATCATCACCAGTAAAATACCTACAGCCGGATAAGCAAAATATAGCAGGTTTCCGTAGCTATCGGCAAACCAGCCGGTGAGGAAATGCTGGATAAAATGAACGGAGTTTTTAATGATCACAGCAGCACCGCCAACAGCCATCCCAATCAAAACACTCAAGATGATCATGAACTGTTTGTCGCTAATGTGTTTTAGGCGCCAGGTAGTAAAACGTTCGAGTAATCGTTCAATTTTCATTTCGGGCGCGAAAGTAATTAATTTTTCGGTGATAAAATTTTCGGATTGTACATGCACCGGACGAAATTTAAGTATTTTAGTGCCATGATGAAGATTATATCTTACAATGTGAACGGAATCAGAGCTGCTGTTAAAAAAGGATTCCTCGAATGGCTTGAATCAACAAATGCGGATGTGGTTTGTATTCAGGAAACCAAAGCCCAGCCTGATCAATTGCCCCTTGAAGAATTGAAGGAACTGGGCTACCATATTTATAGCTTTTCAGCCAAAAAGAAAGGGTATAGTGGTGTTTCTATATTTTCAAAAAAGGAACCTGATCATATTGAATATGGGATGGGTATTGAAGCTTATGATAACGAAGGCCGATTTATCCGTGCCGATTTTGGTGATTTGTCGGTAGTAAGTGTTTATCATCCATCTGGCACCACCGGTGATATTCGGCAGGCATTTAAAATGAAATGGCTGGATGATTTTCAGAATTATGTAACGGATTTGCGAAATACACGTCCTAACCTGGTTCTGGCAGGGGATTATAACATTTGCCATAAGCCCATTGATATCCACGATCCTGTAGGCAATAAAAACAGCTCCGGATTTTTACCCGAAGAAAGGGAATGGATGAGCGGATTTTTGGATCAGGGATTCATTGATAGCTTTCGGCAGTTTAATCAGGAGCCTCACCATTACACCTGGTGGAGTTATCGCGTAAATGCAAGAGAACGGAATTTGGGCTGGCGTATTGATTATCATATGGTCACTAATAATATGAAGGATCGTTTGAAACGTTGTGTGATTTTACCGCAGGCTGTTCATTCTGACCATTGCCCGGTTTTATTGGAGTTGAATTAAATTTATTTAATCAGTGAAAGTACTTCTTGTTGGGAATCCCCGAACCGTAATGGGCTTTAACCGGCTTACAAAATTGCCCAGCCTGAACCTGGCTTCGCTGGCTGCCAATATTGAGGAGGGTTTGGCGGAGGTTAAGATTGCTGACATGGTTCTTAAACAGAAACATGCTGAAAAAATCCTGTTACAACTTCTTGCTTCTTTTAAACCTGATGTGGTTGGATTTACAGCAATGAGTTTTCAATATCAAACTGCACTTAAGCTTATTCGGGCTACCAAGAGTTTTTCACCAAAAATTGCCACCATTCTAGGTGGTTACCATGCAACAGCTGATGCTGATGCCATTCTTTCCGGTCCTGATCATGAGTTGATTGATTATATTATTGAGGGCGAAGGCGAGGTGCCCTTTAATGCCTTAATTAAAGCACTCCATAGTAATAACGCTGTAGATGACGTTCCGGGGATTTTATTTCGAAAGAACGGATCAATTATTAAAAATCCGAGAGCTGAACTGCTGGCAACGGAAAATATACGTCTTCCAAAACGAGATGCACGCATTTACCGCAAGGGTTTTCATATAATGGGCATGCCAGCAGATGTAATTGAAACCTCAAGAGGTTGTGTTTACGATTGCAATTTTTGCAGTATCCGGCACATGTATGGGAAGTCGTTCCGCAAATTCACTACGGAAAGGATCATTGAGGACCTGGAGGATGCCAAAAGGTTTGGTGCAAAAAGCATTTTCATTACCGATGATAATATTACCATTGATCCAAAGCGGCTTCAAAGACTATGTGATGACATTGTAGCTGCCAAACTCAATATGACTTTTGCGGTTCAGGCAAGTGTCAGGGGTTTCAAAAAGAACCCGGATTTAGCTGAAGCAATGGCCAAAGCAGGGACAAAATTTGTGTTTTTGGGTATTGAAAATGCATCTGATTCGGCCCTTGATTATATGCAGAAAAGCAATCAGCTCACCAGTGCCGATACGATTGCTGTGGTTAAACAACTTAAAAAATTTGGGATCATCATCGTGGGTGGGTTCATTTTTGGTTACCCCGAAGACGATAAGCAAACATTAATTGAAAACTTCAATTTTGCGAAGAGAATAGGTGTGGATATTCAATTGTTTAATATCCTTACGCCGCATCTTAAAACTGAATTACGTGATGATCTGTTGGAAAAAGGCCTCATCACAAACATTGAAGATTATACCAAATACAATCATTTTGCTTCCAATGTAAAAACCAATCATTTAAGTTGTGACGAGTTATTTGAAATTCGTAATAAACTTGATGCAAGATATCCAGTGGAGTCGGGTGCCATTTTCAGGCTGATCAGGGCCTATCCGGGGTTTTTTACCAGCCTGGTTATGAAAATGATCCTTGACGAACCGAAAAACTGGATTAACTTTACTACTGGATTTTTAACCAAACGTTTTTAATTATGAAACAGCACACCATTTACGTTTTATTTTCAGTTTTGGCAATTTCGATCTTAATCACAGGATGCAAAAAGGATGCAGAAGAGGAGGAGCCGAAATGCGATCCGTTTTCAGTTGATCTGGGTGAGGATAAAGTTTTAAACGAGGGTGAGATTATCACGCTCGATGTTACCGTAATCAATGCCAGCTATATGTGGTCGACCGGCGAAACCACGGCATCCATTAGTGTAGATACGACTGGTATGTATTGGGTAGCTGTTACAACTTGTTTTGGAACAGTGTCAGATACCATCAATGTGAACATCAGGTACAAAACAATAAAATTAGCAACTGATTTTGGTGATATCTCCATTTGGCTGTATCATCAAACACCACTTCATCGCGAAAATTTTTTAAATCTGGTTACTGATCAGTTTTACGACGGATTAATCTTTCACAGGGTTGTCGAAAATTTTGTAATACAGGGTGGCGATCCTGAAGGAACCGGATATGGAGGTCCGGGTTATACAATTCCAGCAGAGATTATTTCCGGCATTAATCATTTGTATGGCGCTGTGGGTGCAGCACGCCTGGGTGACGATGTTAATCCTGAAAAAGCAAGCAATGGATCGCAGTTTTATATAGTATCGGACCAAAACGGAGAACCCGGATTAAATGGTGAATACACGGTTTTTGGGCAGGTTTTTAATGGTCTTGATGTTGTGTATTCAATATCTCTGGTGGCAGTTGATGGAAATAAACGTCCCCTGGAAGATGTTTTGATGAACTCTGTTTCCATTGAGTATTTTACAGCCTCCGAACTCGAATCTTTATATGGCTTTATAGTTCCTCAATAAAGTTACAGATACCAATACCATTGTTTTTGTTAATGCGTTAATAAAATTAATTGTTAAGAATATTTTTGTTGAAAAATAATATTTCAGTATTCCTGGCAATTAAAAGGATTTATAATTTTGGTTCATTGTGAAACAGAAAACAGAATAAAGAGTTTAACAAACAAAAACAAGAAAAGTACCATGATAAAACACGAAAACAACCGATTTGTAAAAACTGTGGAAGGGATGGAGTCGGTATTGGAATACGAGATGTATGGATCTGAAACGGTAGTGTTTTCGCATACTTTTGTTCCGGTTGAATTAAGAGGACGTGGTTTGGCCACAGAGATCATTAAAGTTGGGCTCGACTGGGCAAAAAAAGAAAACCTGAAAATTATACCTGCTTGTTCAGCAGTACAACGGTATATCGACCGGCATCCTGAATATCAACTTAGTGTAGCATAAAAAAAAGCCCCGTGAGGGGCTTTTTTATTTTTTGTATTTGCTTTCTAAATTTCCCAAGTTTTACCGCTGTTAAGCAAATCGTCAACACATTTGATTTTTCCCTTCTCTTTTTCCTCTTTAATGATGGCTTCCATTTTTCCATCAAAAGTAAAATCAGAAATTGACCTGATAACACCTACAGCGATTGGATATTCAGGAGGTTCCATGGTGGCCAGCAATACGTGGATTCCTGATTCCCACTGGTATTTATCATGAACCAGGATATCATCAATGGTGATTCCTTCCTGCCCGAGCTTAACTACTTCCAGGCGTGTGCCCCTCAGTACAATACCCTTATCATTTTCTTTACCAAACAACATCGGTTTTCCATGTTCGAGGTAAATCTGGCTGTCATCGCGGGTTTCACGTGAAGTAAATTCCGCGTGAATTTTATCATTGAAGATCACACAATTTTGCATGATTTCAATAAGTGAGGTCCCGCTGTGGCGTGATGCCTCCAGCATGATTTCTGCCATCATTTTAGGATTGGTATCCACTGCACGTGCAAAAAAGGTTCCCTGTGCTCCAATGGCAAGCTCACCAACATTAAAGGGATGCTCGATGGTTCCTTGCGGTGATGACTTGGTACGATGACCCGTAGGTGTAGTTGGCGAAAACTGACCTTTGGTCAATCCATAAATTTTATTGTTAAACAACATCACATTGATGTCGAGGTTTCTCCTCAGTAAGTGGATAAAATGATTCCCACCAATTGCAAGAGAATCTCCATCACCGGTGATCATCCAAACCATTAATTCAGGATTGGAGATTTTAATACCGCTTGCCAATGCTGCGGCCCTGCCATGAATCCCATGAAATCCGTAAGATTTTACATAATACGGGAAACGTGATGAGCAGCCAATACCGGATACAACAACAACATCCTCTTTTTTAACACCAACCTGAGGGAGTACTTTCTGAAAAGCGGAAAGAATAGCATGATCGCCGCATCCGGGACACCATTTTACCATCTGATCGCTGATGAAATCTTCTTTGGTAAGGGTTGGCTTGAGTTGTTCAGTTTTTATCTTTTCCATCTATTTACCCTCCAGCATTTGATTGAATTTATCAACAAGTTCTTTAACCATAAAGGGCAATCCCTGTACTTTGTTGTATTGCTCAAAATTGAATTTCTGGAAGTGCATTCGCAAATGAAGTACGAATTGGCCCATGTTCAGCTCAGGAACAATAATGCGCTTGAATTTACTGAAAATTTCCTCCGTATTCCTGGGTAGTGGATTGATATAATGAAAATGCGCCAAACTAACACTTTTGCCTTGTTTATGCAATTCCTGAACTGCTTCCATCATAACGCCGTAGGTTCCACCCCAGCTTACAACAAGCAATTCACCCTCTTCAGGTCCATATACTTTTTGGGGCTCAACATATTTGGCCACACGCTGAACTTTTTCATATCGGTATTCCGACATGATCTGGTGATTTTCCGGATCATGTGAAACATGACCGTAAATATCTTCTTTTTCGAGTCCTCCGATACGGTGTCTCAATCCCTCGGTTCCGGGAACGGCCCACTTACGGTTTAACCTTTCCGGATCCCTTTTGTATGGAAAATATTCCGGATCGTTTGCCTCGGCAAGCGGAGGTTTAATTTCCACTAAATCCGACATTTTCGGAATTTTAAAAACCTCAGAACCATTGGCCAGGTATCCATCTGTGAGTAATATAACTGGCGTCATATGCTCCATGGCAAGCTTGGATGCTTCAAATGCATAATAAAAGCAATTGGCTGATGATGAAGCCGCAATAACAATACATGGGGCTTCCCCATTGCGGCCATACAAAGCTTGCATTAAATCAGATTGTTCTGATTTTGTGGGCATTCCTGTTGATGGGCCAGCACGCTGAACATCCACAATCACAATGGGAAGCTCCGTCATAACTGCCAGGCCGATTGCCTCACTTTTTAAGGATAAACCCGGACCTGAAGTGGTGGTGATGGCAAAGGAACCGGCAAAACTTGCTCCAATGGTTGAAACAATACCGGCAATTTCATCCTCAGCTTGTAACACTTTAACACCAAGTGATTTGTGTTTTGATAATTCCTGAAGGATTTCAGAAGCAGGTGTAATGGGATAGGATCCCAAAAACAATTGCCTTCCCGATTTTTCAGCTGCTGCTAAAAACCCCCACGCTGTTGCTATGTTTCCGGTTATATTTCGGTAAATTCCCTTTTGGAGTTTAGCCGGTTCAACCTTATAGGTAATTGAACTTAGTGCTTCAATTGACTCAGCATAATTATAACCAGCCCGAAGGATTCTTTTATTGGATTCAACCACAAGCGGATTGGCTCTGAATTTTTGCTCAAAAAATTCATCGGCGCTGCTGAGTTTTCTGTTGAAAATAAAAAACATGATACCCAGGGCAAACATGTTTCGGCTCTTGAGTACCATTTTATTATCGAGCCCAAGATCTTCAACACTTGTTTTTGTTAACGTGGATACCGGAGCCTGGATAACATTATAATCCCGAAGTGATTCATCTTCGAGGGGATTATTTGAATAACCAGCTTTTTCAAGCTGTTTATCTATAAAGGTATCATTATCCACAATGATGGTTCCTCCGGGTTTTACCCACATCAGGTTTTTCTTCAATGGTGCCGGATTCATAGCCACCAGCACATCAGCCATATCACCCGACGTGTGGATTTCCTTGTGCCCGAAATGAATTTGAAAACCTGATACTCCTGCAACGGTTCCCTGGGGAGCCCTGATCTCTGCAGGGTAGTCCGGGAAGGTTGCAAAATCGTTTCCTGCAATGGCTGCCGCATCTGAAAAAAGTGATCCTGTGAGCTGCATTCCATCTCCCGAATCACCAGCAAATCTAACGACTACATGTTCCAGTTCAACAACCTTTTGCGCTTTGCTTGTCATAGCCTGTTTTTTAATAAAGTCAGCAAAGTTAAAAGTTTTATTGTTGTATTATCAACGAATTTTAACAATTTTTTAAGGAACGACTGTATGCTATGTTAATTGAGGATTATAGCCAGTTTGAAAGGATAATTTATAATCATTTCTAAATTAGATGCAGGGCTAAATGGGATTCATGATAATTCGTTAAAATATCGTTAAAGTTGGAATTTTTTAATACCAATTTTATCAAATCCCCGTTAAGAGTAATTAAGTTCAATTACAATAAAAAATTCCAGATTTGAGACTTTTTACTTTTATTCAGAAATTGTGTAAGTGATTGTAAATCATAGTGAAAAATGACTTGGTATAGAAATGGGTTGCATATGATTTCTATTATCCATAACAACTTCTGATTAAGAAAATTAAAGTCAAACATTAAACCATCAAAAATGCTGCGCTACACTGAGACCATTTTACAGAAAGTAAGCTTCAATAAAGAACTTTTTAAAAGGGAATTGGCAAAGGCAATGAAGTGGCTGCAAAAGGAAGATGTTCCGTTACTTAAAGCTTATGTTGTTTTAAATTTTGGAAATACACATCATGATGTAATCAATGAAGTGTTCAAACGCTAATCAAACTCAAACATTTTGATCACCGGCATACCATTCGGCAAATGATGTTGCTGTTTCACGAAGTTTGATACTGTGAAGTTGAAGGTTTGGAGGTAAATCCTGCTTAATTCTATTGGCAAAATCAATGACCAGATTTTCACTTGTGGGTTGATAATCAACAAAAATTACCTGGTGAAAAATATCCATCGATTGGTTGAAACTGTTTTTTGGAGTTTCAGAATTCAACACGAGCGCATGGTCAAAAACATTAACAACATTATTTCTTACAATTCTTTTTAAATCGCCAAAATCAATAACCATCCCCAGTTTAGGGCTTTCCTTTTCCAAAACGGGTTCTCCGATAACCGTAACCGAAAGTCCGTATGAATGCCCATGAATAAATTTACAAGCTCCGTCATATCCAAGCAGTGCATGGGCCATTTCAAAAGTAAATTCTTTAGTAACTCTGATTTTTGACATTATCTCAATGTTAAAAGTGCTGCAAAATTAGAACAATTTATGAATCCTGATGGTTTTACTATTTTTGAAACAAATTTGCAGTTATGAAATACATCGGAGCCCATGTAAGCGCCTCTGGAGGCGTTGAGAATGCACCCATTAATGCTCATGAAATTGGCGCAAAAGCTTTTGCTTTGTTTACCAAAAATCAAAAACAGTGGTTTGCCAAAGCACTCACCGAAGAAAATATAAACGGATTTAAGGAGAACTGTGAAAAATTTGGCTACACCCCTGAGCATATTATGCCACATGACAGTTATCTCATCAATATGGGCAATCCCGATGAAGAAAAACGTAAACTTTCGCGTAACAGTTTTCTGGATGAAATGCGACGCTGCGAACAATTGGGAATTCAATTGCTTAATTTCCATCCGGGTGCACACTTGAAGCAAATTTCAGAAGATGCCTGCCTCGACCTAATCGCCGAGTCGGTAAATATTGTCTTGGATAAAACCAAAAGCTGCATAGCGGTAATCGAAAACACTGCCGGACAGGGAAGCAACGTTGGTTATAAGTTTGAACACCTTGCTCACATAATTGATAAAGTGGAGGATAAAACCCGGATTGGAGTGTGCCTGGATACCTGCCACACCTATTCTGCGGGTTATGATATTAAAACCGAAGAGGGATACAAAAAAGCTTTTGAAGAATTTGAGAAAATTGTTGGCTTTAAATATTTAAAGGGAATTCATCTCAACGACACCAAAAAGGAGTTCGGTAGCCGGGTCGACAGGCACGACAGTATTGGAAAAGGTTTGTTGGGCGAGGACATTTTCAAACGAATGATGAATGACCCCCGCTTTGACAACATGCCCATTGTGCTCGAAACTCCTGATGAGAGTTTATGGGCCGAAGAGATAAAATGGCTGTATGGACTTATAAATTAGTTATTCCGGTTGATTCAATTTTCAATTTACTGTTTTGTATAAATAGAATCATATTCTTATTTATAACCCCTTTAAATTGCAGAAAATGTCGATATTAAGGAATTAATTTTTATCTTTATCCAACAAGTAAGGGATACACTGCCTCTGAATTTCTACATTGTATTATTTAATCCAACTTGTCATGAAAAAATGCAAACAACTATTCTCAAAAATCACAGATCAATCGTTCCCGAGTTCATTTTTAACAGTTACTTTCCTGTTAATTTTAGTTTGGGGCTTCCATCTGGATTCTGCAGCCCAGGGTTGCCTTCCCGAAGGAATAACTTTTACTAACCAGCAGCAAATAGATGATTTCTCCGCAAATTATCCGGGGTGTACATTTATTGAAGGTGATGTAATTATTCTGGGTTATGACTCTATCACGAGCTTACTTGGCTTAAACCAAATATCTCAAGTAGGTGGAGGATTCGGTATTCTGGGCTGTGAAGTTTTAAATTCATTATCAGGGTTAGAAAACCTTAGTATTATAAATGGTGGCCTGGCTATAAATTATAACTCTCTTATTTTAGATATTGATCCTTTGTCTAACCTGGATTCTATTGGTGGGCAAATAGGTATTTCTAATAATACCTCCTTGATTAATTTTGATGCACTGGCAAATGCCTATTTTTTCAATCCTGTCCTTATAAGTTCAAATCCTCAATTGCAGAGTCTGCATGGTTTTGATAATTTAACAAGCTGCAATTTTCACCTTTCAATTTCAAATAATACCTCATTAACGAGTTTAGCAGGATTGGATAACCTGGTTGTAATTCCTGGCTTTTTGAGGATCTCAGGCAATTCAGCTTTGGCTGATATAGATGCCCTAAGCAATCTTAGTTTTTCTAATGTTAATGAACTTTCTATCATTGACAATGATATTCTTACAGATTTATCCGGGCTTATTAATTTAACCGGCATTGGTAGTCTTGAAATTATTGACAACGACAACCTTACCTCATTTTATGGTGTAAACAATCTAACATCTGTGGGGGCATTAAAGATCGCAGGAAACCCAATGGTTTCAGATATGTCGGATTTTGCAAATCTTTATTGGATCAATGGAATTCTTTATATCGGAGATCCGAATGAAGGGTCAAAACCTGGGCTGTCAAGTTTGTCAGGTTTGGAAAATGTCGATGGTATTGTTCATGGATTATGGATTTATAATAATGAAAATCTATTAAGTATTGAGGCTTTAAGCAATGTTAACTATATTGGTGGTGAGATCAGGATAGTCAATAATGCATCCCTTTTATCGGTGACTGGGTTGGAAAGCATTTCTACAGTGAGGGGTAGCTTGATAATTAGCAATAATGATGTACTAACTAATATTTCGTGCCTGTGTAATATTGATTCTATTAGAAATGATCTGGTTATTGAAAATAACTTGCAATTAGCTAATATTTCATGTCTCGAGAATCTGGATTCTGTTGGTGGAAATCTTCAAATTAAAAATAATCCTGAATTGTTGGATATTCCCACTTTTGATCAATTAAACAAAATTTGGGGAGATTTTTCAATAAATAATAACGATAATCTGCAGAGTCTAAATACGTTGAACAATATTGATGCTGTTTATGGAACCGTTTCAATTGGGCAGAATGATCACCTACAAAGCATAAAAGGATTTAATTTATTGGATAGTATTTCAGGAAGCATGCTTGTCTTCAATAATCCTTTATTAAATTCTTTCAGTGGATTTCAGAATCTGTCCACCATTGGTGGGAATTTAAAGTTTGAACTTAATGATCAATTAAATTCAATTGATAGCCTATTAAATCTCAAGACGATTGAAGGAACATTGCGATTTTACGGTAATGAAAATTTACATACAATTCAGGGTTTTGAAAATTTAAATACTGTAGGTTATGATCTCCTCCTTCAGCAAAACGGTTTAAATTCCTTAAATGGACTTTCGAATTTGAATGAGATTGGAGGAAGCTTAAGAATATATAAAAATAATTCATTGGCGGATATTACAGGTCTCGAAAATGTGCTTGAGCTTCACGAATTTCTTCAAATAGAGGCGAATGAAAATTTAACTAACATCAATTCCCTATCATTAATAAATTTGGATGGACTGAATAAATTAACTTTGAAATATAACCCATTGTTATCATATTGTGCTGTTGAGAGTGTTTGTCAGTATTTGAATGATCCGGGAGCTAATTTTACCATTACTAACAATGCTTCGGGCTGCAACGATCAAACAGAAATATTAGAGGCTTGTCAAACAAATACCAATGAGTTTGCTGAAACTTTGGATGATTTCGTCATCTATCCTAATCCGGCTGATGAGTTTATCTATATTTCTTTACCCGCCGGGGATAATGAAGGTGAAATTATTATTTACAATCAAAACCAGGAAGTTGTTTTAAATAAATCCCATTTAGTAGGAAAAATAGATATTTCACAACTTGAAAGCGGTTTTTATTTCCTGGAATTTCAAAGTAAAAACAAACTCGTTTATAGGAAACTCATTGTAAAATAGTATTGGAAAATCCTTGGGGATTGTTATCCCATTACATCAATTTGCAGCGAACTCAAATTTCTGTAAATACCGTTTTCAAGTGTAAGCAATTCTTCATGGGTTCCCATTTCCCTTACTTCTCCCTTGTCGATCACTATGATTTTATTTGCGTTGTGAATGGTTGACAATCGATGGGCTATGACGATGGAAGTACGGCCTTTCATCAATTGCTGCAGTGCATCCTGCACCAATCGTTCCGATTCCGAATCCAGCGAACTGGTAGCTTCATCCAGGATAAGAATGGCTGGATCTTTCAAAATAGCCCTGGCTATGGCAATCCGCTGACGCTGACCACCCGAAAGCTGAATGCCTCTTTCGCCTACCAGGGTGTCGAGGCCTTCAGGGAAATTGGATATAAATTCCAGTGCATTGGCCTTTCGGGCTGCTTCCAGGATTTCTTCCTCTGATGCTCCGGGTTTGCCATATTCAATATTTTCGCGGATTGACCCACCGAAAAGCAGAACCTCCTGTGGTACAATTGCCATGTTTGATCGAAGCGCTGATAAATCAACCTGCTGAATGTTCGTGTTATCTATCAGAATCTCGCCACCAGAGGGATCATAAAAACGAAATAATAAGGAGGTGATGGTACTTTTGCCCGCGCCGGAAGGTCCAACCAATGCAATCTGTTCTCCCTTTTGGGCATTAAAACTTATATCTTTTAATACAACGACATCTTTCCGTGTTGGATAGGTAAATGAAACATTTCGAAATTCCACATTACCCCGAAAACACAACTTTTCCGATGAGACTGAAGTCCCTGATTTTTCATTCTTTCCTTTGTCTTTCAGTGCATATTTAAAATCCGGTTGGTTCATTTCGATGGGTTCAGTATCCTCATCAAGGATGTCGAGCAGGTTTTCGGTAGCACCAATGGCTTTCTGGATTTGTGAATAAAGATCAGCCATTCCGCTGATGGAACCTGCAATAAAAACGGTATATAGAATAAATCCGAAAAGTTTACCTGATGTGAGCGATCCTCCCTGGTTAACCAGGTAAACGCCATACCACACAACCCCTGAAATTGATCCCAACATGGCCAGCATGATAAAGGAAACAAACAAACCTCTCCATTTGGCACCTTTCAGCGCAACGTCAATTACCTCATCCGTTTTCCGTTTGTATCTGAATATTTCAAAAGCCTCGTTGGCAAAGGCTTTTACATTGGTAATCGCCTGCAGGGTTTCTTCAACGATCGTGTTTGATTCAGCCACTTTATCCTGTGTTTTTTTGGATAATTTGCGGATAAAAGTTCCAAAGAACCTCGCCACAATTGCCACTATCGGAACAATGGCCAACATAAACAGGGTTAGCTGATAAGAGATGGTGATCATCATGATAGCCAGGCCTCCAACTACCGTAATGACTTGCCTTACAAACTGTGCCAGGGTAGTGGTAAAGGTTTCCTGCAAAAGCGCAATGTCGGCTGAAATACGGCTATTCAATTCTCCTACCCGACGCGCTGAGAAAAAAGCCATGGGTAATCGGATAAGGTGATTGTAGGTGGTTTGCCGTAAGAGAGCCAGCGTTTTTTGCGTTACGATGGCGAAGGTGTAAATCCGGAAGTAGGAGAGGATGGCATTGAAGATAAAAAGCCCGATTAATATAAATCCGATTTTGTTGATTTTATCCAGTGATCCGTTTTCACCAAGATCCACAAGGTCGCCCATCAGTTTTGGGAAAATAAGTGTAGTAGCGCTGGAAAGCACCAGTAATACCAGTCCAAGAGTGAATATTCCTTTTTGCGGGCTTATAAACCTGAACAATCTAAGTAGTCGTTTAAAGCCAGTTCGGGTGATCTTTTTCTTGGGGGTTTCTCTTTCGTTTGAAATTTGTCCGTGATGTGCCATAACTTCCTGTCAACAAAAGTAGACAAACCAGAACGGTGATTGTTCAATTTGTTTCAATAATCATCCGATGACTTCAAGTCATCGGATGATTATAAATAAAAAAATCCCGGCCTGTATTTAAACAGGACGGGATTTTCAAATCTGTTAGCAATTTGTTTAATCGTTATTTATTTGGTATCGACCATTCAACTTCTCTCCGGATAATTCTTCGTAGAGATCAAGGTATTTTTTGTGCATTTTTTTTGATTGCAAATCTCCATTAATTTCAAATTTCTGATCGCTTAATTCAAGTGAGTGTAAATCATCCCAGTTATCGATCAGGCCATCATTTATCAATTCTTTCTGTAAACCAACCTCTATAGTTCTTGCTTGTCTTTCCAATTCCCTGACTTCCCGTTCCATTGCTCTGGCATCCCGTTCATGAGCAATAGCCAGTTCCTGCATTTCGCGCTCCTGCATCTGTTGTTCATATTGATATTTGAAATCTTTTATAGCTTCTTCTTGTCTGATTTTTGCTTCCTCCATCTGGGCTTTCAACTCCTCTTCATCAAAATATACTTCGGGCACCTCGGGAACCGGAAAATCTTCCATGTCAAAATGAAAATCTTCCATATTTTGCCAAACTTCGGCGGTAGCAGCATCAAAATATTCAGGTTGAACCATGGTCCATGAACTCTCTGTTGTGGAAGCAATATTTTCGAGATAGGAATTTAATACCTGGTTATACTCAGCCTGAACTTCGGCCATTTTAACTTTTACCTCCTCAAGTTGTTCTTCCAGTTTTTGCAGTTCTTTCTCCCGTTCTGACTGATTTTTTTCAGCATCGAAGGCTTTTTTTGATTTGGCTGCAAATTTTTCATATTTCTCCCGTTCCTCCCCATTTACTTCTTTGCCATTTTTAGTAACATTCAGAAGATTCATGTCCTCATCAAATTCCATTAAAACATATCCATCTTCCGTTTTAATTTTGCTGCCGTATTTAATTTCATTGGTATCAGGAACACTAGCAGGTGGAGTTACTGCAGGTGAGTTGACGATAGTCTCACCTTCGTTCGCTTTGGTATCATCAACCTGACTCCTTACGTCGGGCATTGAACCAATTCCCATTTGCAGCGGTGCAGACGGATCGTTATTGAAATTGAAGTTTGGCAGATCATTTTTACCTGGTGCAAAAGCGGTAATCAGGCCAAACAAAAGCACGAACACTGGCAGAATTAATAATCCTGTGATCGGTTTGGGGTTTACATGGTTTAAATTGTTTTTTGATTTCATACGCTTAATACGATTTAATAATTGAAATTTATTTCTGTATAATGCCGGAGCTATATTTTGGCGTTTTTGGTTGTACAATTCAATATTCAGAAGTGCTTCCGGAAATTCCCAATTGTTATTGCATTCTGCAAGGGTAATATCATCACAGCAATGTTCCCTTTCATTTTCGAGCTGTTTGCTGATCCACCAGAAAACAGGATGATAGAAGAAGATTGCCTCAAAAACTGATTTTAGTAAATTGATCAGGAAATCATTCCGCTTAATATGAGCCATTTCGTGAATGAGTATGGCTTCCAACTGGTTAAAAGGAATTGAGGTAGCAAGTCCCAGGGGTAAAATAATTACCGGCTTCACGTATCCCATCGCAATGGGTATTTTGATTACAGCCGATTCGAGAACCTCAATGGTTTTCCTGATATTAAGCTTTTGTTTCACCTTGTATGAAAGATCAATAATATTTTGATTTACGCGGATTGAATCCTTTCTGAGTCTGGCCAAATACCAGTAGCCTCCAGCAAACCGAATTGTGAAAAACAAAAATCCAATCAGCCAGAAGAGGGTAATGAGGTGAGCGTTGTTTTGTATTTTCGATTGCAAAATGGTGAATATTGTCGGGTCAGAGGCGATGACGTTTTGATTGTTATCTGCATTGTTCTCTGTGGTTATGTTGCTTTCAATTGCACTCATTTGTTGCATAGCAGTGTTTGAATCAGCAACAGGTTCGTAAAGTTTATAAAACGTTAGTGCTGATGCCAGGAATATGGTGACCATTCCTGCAAGTATCAAATGAAATTTGAGCTCGGGTGAATGGTTTTTCAAAAACCAAAGAAGCAATCTGAGCATCATTCCGATCAATAAAATTTGCCATATTGAGTGGAGGATGGTGATTCCCAGCGTTTGAAGCAGATTTTCGTTGATAAAGTAAATTGTTTTCATGATCCGGCTCCTTTCAGTTCGTCAATATAATTTTGAATTTCCTGAAGTTCTTCAAGGGTTGTCTTGTGGCTACCCAATGCCTCGAGAACTAATTTTTTGGCTGATCCACCAAATGCGCCCATCAATAATTTATCGAGCAACTGTTGTTGGGTAGCATTTTTTTCAGCAGCAGCAGCATAGATGTGGTTTCTTCCATCCTTTGTTCTTGTTACCAGGCCTTTGCTGGTCATGATTTGTAAAATTTTGAGGGTGGTTGTGTAACCGGTTTCCCTTAATTTATTGAGTTCGTCATTGATTTCTCTAACGGTGGAAGGGCCTTTTTCCCAGATCACCTGCAGGATTGCAAGTTCCGAATCGGTAGGTTTTATATTACGTTTAGCCATTTTTTTGAGTTAGGATTGGATACTAAACGCAAATGTAATACGAAATATTTCGTAATTCCAAATTTATTTACGAAAACTTTCGTAAAATTAACAAAGATTAACAACTACTGCCCGTTTGACAGCACTATAAAAGACCAGGAAAGTTATTTTAATTTCTATCTTTGTTTAAAGAATAACTCCAATGCAATTTGAGCCAAACTACATTTACCATATTTATAATCGTGGTAATAACAAGCAACTTATTTTCTTTAATGATGAAAACTATTTGTTTTTCCTTAGAAAAATCAGAAAGGAATTGTTACCACATTTTAGCTTTCTGGCATATTGTTTAATGCCGAATCATTTTCATTTTTTAGTTCAGGTAAAGGATGTTTCACATTCATCCGATGACTTCAAGTCATCGGATGATTTCAGCAAGATAATCAGCAATAAAATAGCAATCCTCCTTCGATCTTATACACGAGCTATCAATAATCAGGAAAATAGAACTGGTTCGTTATTTCAGCAGAAAACTAAAGCAAAATGTCTGAATGATTATTATAGCTCTATGAATGAATATGTTACTGTTTGTTTTTATTATATTCATCAGAACCCATTACATGCCCAATTAGTTAAAAAAATTGAAGACTGGAAATACTCTTCCTTTCCCGACTATGCGAAATTGAGGAATGGTACATTATGCGATCATGAGCTGGCGCTTGAGATTATTAATTTTGATGAAATTAACTTTCTTGAGCATTCAAGATCAATTCTAAATGAAAAGTATTTGAAAGGAATCTGGATGTGAATTAATTTTATCGACTTGCCTATCCAAGCAAAGGGCAGGTTATTAATGTCTTACACTCAGCTTAACTGTGCTCATTTTTCCACCCACTTCCATTGAAATAATATATAAGCCGTCAGTGAGTGTTGAAATGTTTAATTTGAATTGTGAAATACCCGGATCTAAATCTTCTGTCATTATTAGCTGACCAAGCATGTTTCTTACATGAAGTTTTCCACTTTGAGTCAGGCTGTTTGTGAAATTAATAGTGGTAAATTCATTTGCCGGATTTGGGTACATTGTAAAATCAATTCCTTGCGAGAACTCACCCACCGCATTTGTAGGATCATAAATCAGGATCAAAAACTCAGGATGATCGATAAAAGGATTACGGTTTCCCTGGTACGAATAAATCACTTCATTCCGGTTTATCTCGAATGCATCAGGTGGATCTTGCTGATGCCATTGGTAAAGGGTTGAGAATTTTCCGTGCTCCGGTGCCGGCGAGGTATTCACTTCGTCAACCACTTCCAGATCTGGCTCCCCACCGCCTCCTTCATACCGTACCGACATGTAAAAGATCATTCGTGCCACATCGCCCTTAACCTCATCGCGTGGTTCCCATGAATCATTGTCATAATAGCATCCTGTCGCCTCGGGGTGCTGTACTCCGCCATTATCAAAATCAAGATTTCCTCTTGAACTATTTACCGAAGCATCTGTCGGGCGCATATGATGTGCATCCGTACCTGCCGGAGGAGTTGTTCCAAAGTCACCATGAGATTTTGCCCAAACATGTTCCCTGTTCCAGTCATTGGCGCCCCCGCCAAAGGTATTTTTATTTTGTGATCTGCCTGTATAAAGCAAAATGATATTATTGGGGTTATCAGGATCTTCATCAGTATCCATCAAAATAAAATCCCTGAGATCATCATAGGAATATTCCACATGGTCATCAATAATTTCATGCAAAGCCTGCTTCAACGGTTCGCCTACCAGCCCAATTGCAGAATCGTAATACCCGGGGGGTTGGGCATTGGCAAAAGATGCGGAAAGAATAACTATCAGGATCAGAAATTTTTTCATATTCGAAATTTATATCGCAAAATTACACTTTAAATACGGGTTTACAAATTTGCTTTTCAACAATTTATATCTTTGTTGGAAACAGATTTGATATGATAAAATATACATTGTTATTTGCAACACTTGTTTTGTTGTTTTCATGCGGACCCCGTGAATTTGAACCCCCGGCTGAGGTTAAGGAAGTTTTGGAATTAGCTGGTGATAACCGCACCGAATTGGAAAAGGTAATTACTCATTACAAGGAGGAAGGGAATGTAATTAAGGAAGAGGCTGCTTATTTTCTTCTTGGAAACATGAAAAACCACGGGTATCTTGAATACAAGCTGGTGGATTCGGCTGGCAATAATGTTGATTTTAATGTTCTTGAATACAGCGATTATGAACATCTGCTTGATGGTTGGGATGAAATTGAAGATAATCGCGGTAAAATTCATTTCGAGAAGGATACATTTTACAATGATTACAATGAAATAACGGCTGGTTATCTGATTAAAAATATAGATCTCGCTTATAAGGCCTGGGATGAAAATCCTTGGGCACAGCATTTGGACTTTGATCAGTTTTGTGAATATATATTGCCTTACCGGAGCAGCAATGAACCCATTGAAGAATGGCGTGATTATTTTATCAAGGAATTATCCTGGGTAAAAGACTCTGTTAAAAATCCATCAGATCCTATCGAAGCTGCGTGTTTTGTAAATGATTACATTAAATCGTGGTTCCGTTTTGATCCCCGGTACTACGAGCATCCCACAGATCAGGGACTACAGGAAATGCTCAATGTAAAACTAGGCCGATGTGAGGACATGACTAATCTGGCAATTTATGCCATGCGTGCAATGGGAATTCCGGTAATGAGCGATTTTACTCCCTATTGGGCCAATACCGGGAACAATCATGCTTGGAATGCAATCATCGGTAAGGATGGAAAAACTGTGATATTTATGGGCGGTGAAGCCAACCCCGGCGAATATGAACTGGGCCATAAACTGGCTAAAGTTTACCGAAAAACCTTTGCAATTCAACAAGCCAGTCTGCCTGAAAAAATGGAGAAATGGGATAAGGCTCCTCCATATCTTAATAGCAATAGCATTCGGGATGTAACCGATGAATACGTTCCGGTTCAAAGGGTTAAAATTGAATTGACAAAAGGCATTCCGGATAGCACACAGTTTTCATATTTATGTGTTTTTAATTCAGGAGAATGGAAAGCCATTGATTACACCCGGTTTTATGGTACAAAAGCAACTTATTCGAAAGTGGGGTTAGGTGTTGCTTATCTTCCGGCATTTTATTACGACAATGAAATTGTTCCCGCTGCTGATGCTTTTATTTTAAACGATACATTAACAATTGATTATAAAACACCAAATGGAAATGATCGGATCGCTTTAACACTTTATTCTACAACTAAAAGAATTACCAAAGAAACTACTGACTTTATTGCGCATGCAGAATTCAATAAAGGCAAAACGTATATCCTTTATTTCTGGCATGACAAATGGGAAGAAGCCGGAAGGAAAGTGGCCGGAGAAGGTCCCCTGATCTTCAATAGTGTTCCTTCTGATGCCATTTATTGGTTAGTTGAAGATGGCTCAAGAAAAGAAGAGCGTATATTTACCATTGATGAAAACGGAAAGCAGATTTGGTGGTAGATTCGCGGAATTAAGAATTTATTTTATAAATATTTGCAGGAGCGAAAAGGGTTAGGAAAACACCTCTGCTAAACATAAAAAGCAGCAGGGCTAACCATAGCCCATGATTTCCGAGAGGGTTTATTAAAAGATAAAATGCCGGAAGAAATACCAGGAAGGTGGACAATAATAATGTATTGCGCATGGGAGCAGAAGCCGTAGCCCCAATATAAATTCCGTCCCAGATAAAAGCTGCAAAGGTGATTAGAGGCACCAACCCGATCCAAATTAAATATGGTTTGGATGCTATAATAACCTCGTTGTTATTTGTCAGAAGTCGTAACATCACATCGCCACCGAATACATAAATTAATGTAAATGGAATACTGATGATGATCCCCCATATAAAAAGCAGCCGGATTGATTTTTTTAAATTAGGTTGATCCTTTGCACCGATATACCTTCCCACCAGCGATTCGGCTGCATAAGCAAAACCATCGGTGAGGTATGAAAATACAAAAAAGTATTGCAATAACACTGTGTTTACGGCCAGGATAGTATCATTCATTTTAGCGGATTGAGCCGTGAAAAAGGCGAGTGTAAAAATTAAACAAAGAGTACGGATGATAATATCTGTATTGACTTTAAAAAAACGTTTCAGCTTCGAGAGGTTAAAAAACTCAGCCTGCTCCCAAAAAGCTAACAGGTGCCTGTACTTTTTGTAAAAGAGAATGGTTGCTAAAATAAATCCAAGATATTGGGCAATTACTGTTCCCAATGCCACTCCATCCGATTTCATATGCAAACCATACACAAAAAAGACATTGGCCAGGATATTTACAACATTTATAAATATTGCTACAAACATAGGATAACGGCTGTTTTGCATGCCAATGAACCAACCCGACATGGCCAATATCCCAAGGGAAGCAGGCGCCGCATATATTCGGATGTAAAAATATTCACGCGCAAGAACTTCCACATCAGTTGAACCATTAAGCAGCGAAAAACTTAAAATATCAATGGGGTACTGAAGAAGGATTATGAGGATGCCTCCGGCAATTGCAAAGAATATGGATCGGCCCATCATCAGGATACTCTCTTTTGAATTATCTGCTCCGTAAGCTTGTGCCGTAAAACCGCTGGTACCCATGCGCAGAAATGAAAAAACCGCATAAATAAAATTAAAAATGGTTCCTCCAAGGGCGATGGCTCCAATGTATAATTCTGATCCCAGGCGACCCATTATAGCCAGATCAACCATGCCAAGCATTGGCACAGTAATGTTGCTGATTATGTTGGGAATGGCTAGTTTAAGAATTTGCTTGTTCATGCTTTAAAACCCGGGCTGCGAATGTATAAATAGTTATTCAATTAATTGGTAAATGAAAGGTGAACAACTTCTGCTTCCGGCTGTTTATTATCAAAGTTTAAAAAAGAGATTAATGAAAGCTTTAACCTACATTTCTATATTATTCATTTTATTAAATATTGTCCCGAAAATGCAGGCACAGAATAAATCATTTTTTGATTTTACAGTTGAATCAATTGATGGCAAACAAGTCGACTTGAGTACTTTTAAAGGTAAAAAGATATTGGTTGTAAATACCGCCTCCAAATGCGGATTGACGCCCCAGTATGAAGACCTTGAAGCTTTGTATAAAGAATATGGTGGAGATGATTTTGTTATCATTGGATTTCCGGCCAACAACTTCATGAGTCAGGAGCCGGGGAGCAATGAAGAAATAAAGGAATTTTGTACCGTTAATTATGGAGTTACATTCCCAATGATGGCAAAAATATCAGTGAAAGGCGATGATATGCATCCATTGTATCAATGGCTAACGCAAAAATCAGAAAATGGAGTGATGGATTCGGAAGTAGCCTGGAATTTCCAGAAATACATGATTGACGAAAACGGTCACCTGGTCGATTTTGTATCGCCAAAGGAAAGTCCGAAATCTGATAAAATCGTCAATTGGATTAAAAGCTAATCGTTAAGTTAAATTAGATAGTTTTCTCATAATTTTGTTTGGACCAGGAAATGGAAAATATTTCCTGGTTTTTTATAGCTGCCAGTTGATAGCAGGTAAATTTTGAGATTCAAGATACTCATTCGTTTTCGAAAATGGTTTACTTCCAAAAAAACCCCGTTCAGCAGAAAATGGGGATGGATGAGCCGATTTTATAATAAAATGCTTAAATGGATCAATCATAGGTTCCTTGGCCTGTGCGTATTTTCCCCATAAAATAAAAACCAGATTTTGTTTTTCATCCGACAGTTTCCGAATAGCTGCATCGGTAAATTGCTCCCACCCTTTCCGCTGGTGTGAGCCAGCCTGATTAGCTCTAACAGTTAAAGTTGCGTTTAATAATAGTACCCCTTGCTTGGCCCATTTTTCCAGGTTGCCATTTTCCGGTACATGATAGTCCAGATCATTTGATAGTTCTTTGAAAATATTTTGTAACGAAGGTGGTTTCCTGATACCGTCGTGAACCGAAAAACAAAGTCCGTTTGCCTGTCCTGGTCCGTGATAGGGATCCTGACCCAAAATCACAACTTTTACATCACTGAAAGGCGTATAGTTAAAAGCAGCGAAAATCTCCGATCCCGGAGGATAAATTCGGTATTTCTTTTTTTCTTCAACAAGGAAATTTTTTAATGCTCCAAAATAAGGCTGTGAAAATTGATCGTAAAGTGCAGAAAGCCAGCTGCTTTCGATTTGTGGATTAACGGTGCTCATAGATTAAAAATTCCATTGATTACTTCTGGCAAATTAATTGCAATAAGGTCACCAAATTTAAGTTTTATTAACAAAAAGCTAAAATTCTAAAATAATTTTATCTTTGTAAACGTCAAATTAAAACTATGAAAAGGCTCATCATCCTCATCCTGGCAGTTATCACAATCGGAATTATGATGTACTCATGTAAATCAGCTGAAAGTTGTCCTGCATATGGAGAGGCAAAAAAATTCCAGGTAGAAAGAAGGTACTAAAGAGGTTATCAATTGCCGGTTTCTTCGCAAAATATATATTTATCAGATTTCGTTATCTGATAAATATTTTTTATTTTAGGGCTGTCTGAAAACCTTGTCTCAACGTATAGATATCAAATTATGCGAATAGTTATACTGGCAGTATTTACAATAATTTCGGTGCACTTACTGGCTCAAACAGAGCCTGTAATTGATACGTCCAAAAATATCATTTTGTTAAAAGAAAGAAGTTTTGGGGCGCTTTTCCACACACAAGGATGGGGTGTTAAATACAGTCAGGGCTACAATAAAACTGCTTTCAACCGGCGTATGCTGATTTTTGAATTTGCAGAGATACAATCATTACGGCAAATCCGAACCATTAATCCCTATTTTACCAACTCCAAGAGTTACGTGTATGGTAAACTCAATTCGATATTTATGTTGAGGGGAAGTTTTGGTTACTATAAGCAGTTGAATCGAAAACCTTATTGGGGTGGAGTAGAGTTACGGTTTTTTTATGTAGGAGGTTTCTCCCTTGCGATTGCTAAACCAATTTATTTGTACATTCTAAATGCATCTCCGATTATTTATGAATATAGTTTAACTGAGGAAAGATATGACCCGGATGAACATTTTGTGGATAATATCTTTGGACGTGCATCCTTTACCAGGGGATTCAATCACCTCGATTTTTTTCCCGGTATTCATGCAAAGGTTGGGCTGGATTTCGATTATGCATCGTACCGAAACAAATTAAAATCACTTGAAGTGGGAGCTACGCTTGATGTTTTTCCAAGGCCTGTTCCAATCATGGCATTTAATGATCCCAACTATTATTTCCTTACGCTTTACCTAAATTTTAATTTTGGTAAACGATATAACTAGCAGCAAAACACATTTAATAACAACGTAAAAGATTAAAAATTAAAAGCCGATGGATATTTAATATTCACCGGCTTTTACCAATTACGGGGTAGGCTCTCTCCCGTTTATCTTTCAATGATAATTTTCTTGGAATAGCTTGCAGCACCTGCTTTCACTTGCAGGATATACAAACCATTTTCAAGGCCGTTTACCATTATTATTTCTTTTGCATTAGGATGATCCAGTTTCAGCGGCTGGCTGATAACGGTTTGTCCGAGTAAATTAGAGATGGTTAATTCAGCATTTCCTACTTCAGAAGTGAGGGCCTTAATAAAGATTACATCTTGTGCCGGATTGGGATAAATTTGAAGATCGTTTTGATCAATAATTTCTCCTACACCATTCACACCTACTGTAAAACTCCAGGTGGCGCTCCATTCGGTGGTATCTCCATTTTCAAAAGCTCTTAATTTCCAGAAATAAGTTTTATCATAGGTTAGAGCTGTTAAAATATCGTATGAACTTTCAGTACCTTCAGTTGAAAACTCCATAGGGTCCATGTTAAAGGACTCCGATTCATCAAACATGATCTGGAATCCGCTTACACCGGCGATCGGCTGCCACTCAAGTGTTGGGAAAATATCGTTAACATAGGAAGCATTTGCCGGACTCACTTGGATAACCGTATTAATGGCCTCGAAACTCCAGGTTGGTGACCAATCACTTGTGTCAGTTGTATGTAAAGCTTTTACTCTCCAATAATAGGTTGCACCAAACATAACTCCCTGGGGATTAGCAGTATTCGTTTCTGAAATTGCCATACAAGGAAGTGTAAAGTTTGGATCGGTACAAAACTCATAGATATATTCAAAAGCTCCGGTCATTTCATCCCATTCCAGGGTAATTTCAAGATCCTGATTAGTAGCTTCGTCAACAGGTGAAACCAACGTAACAGCGTTTAATGTGGTAAATGAAAATGGATCTGACCATTCCGACTCATCTTTCGCATGACGTGCCCGAACCTGCCATTGAAAGGTAGTTCCAAAATCCAACTGATTAACCCAGGCATAAAATGCAAGTGTGTCTTCAGGAAATGAAGAAAAAGGAACTGAACCGGACGTGTAGATTGTATTGAATGTATCAACACTAAGCCGGTAATCATAATGCGATAATCCGGAAATAAACAGTGGGCCTTTTTTGTTGCTCCAAATTAATTGTGCTCTGGGTGTTACAATGGTATTCCCGTTTGTAGGCTTTGTTAGGCCAACCTGATCGAAAGTGCTGAAACTGAAGGTTTCGGACCAGTCACTTGTCCCTACATTATCAATTGCTCTTACTCGCCAATAGTAAACAGTGCCGAAAAGCAACTCTGATGTTTTCATAGAAGTAACATCAACAGAATATATCATTGGATCAGTAAAATCAGCTGAAGTATCAATGCTTACCTCATAGCTTACTTCGCCTATACCGCTTGAAGCATACCAGTCAAGCTCAGTATCAGGAAGCTGGTCATCGTCTCCATTGGTTGGGAGCACCAACTGTGGTGGCAAAACATCCGTTTGGGCTACAAGGAAAAGGGAAACAATAACTAAAATTTTGGTTAAAAGTAACTTTTTCATCACTTTATATTTTTCTTATTTAATATCTAATTTATTTAATCACAATCAGTTTATGCGTACCTGTTTGGTTCCCTGCTAAAACCCGAATCAAGTAGGTCCCTTTTTGCAAATCAGACAAGCTGACATTTACTTCATTCATACCTACTGAAGTAACACCGAACTGTTTGTTAAGGATTTGCTTACCGGCAAGGTCGTAAATTTCAACTGACAGGTTTTCTTTCTGACTTGTGTTTATTTTCACAGAAATATTGTCAGAAGCAGGGTTTGGATAAATTTCAAACTGGATTTCTGAAATATTTCCGGCAGGTTTTTCATTAATGCCAACTGCTTCCGTATTGTATTTAAATACACCACGACCGTAGGTTGCTATGTAGATATCCTGATAGTTTTGGATTCCGGGGTAGGTTTCGTAAAAAGCTTGTCCGGTTCCCGGATCATAAAGGGTAATTACAAAAGCACCTTTCCATAAAGTCTGCTGTTTGATGGCTGTAACCGGAACTTCCCCGGCTTCTTCGGCTGCAAAATACCATTCGCCCGATGATACGTTATCAGTAGCATAAAGTCCCATATCTGTACCTATCAATGCAACATCTGTAGTTTGATCGTATTCGAGTAATGAGGAATAAACCGGAACAGTTGGTAAATTACCTTGAACTGAGGTGAAACTGGGTACATCATTGGTTCCGTTTGAGCAATAGAATACATAATCTGTATTTCCATAGTTACCCATTGTAACAAGTACTTTATCAGGATTTTTTGGATCAACAGAAATGGAGGTAACTGCTTGTGTATTTTCTCCGTTGATTGCCACTTCTGTGGTGGCAATAATACAATTAGCGCTGTTTACATCAGCTTTGTCGTAATCATAAGCGTAAGCAATTCCGGATATTCTGTAAAGTTTACCTTCGGCAGTTCCAACCCATAGATAATTTCCATCAGTGGAGTAGGCCATCGACATAACAAATCCATCAACGCCGTTGGATGTTCTTTTAGAAATAAGGAACCATTCCGGTTCTACACCAAAATCAAGTCCTTCCAAAGTCATATAAACCTCGTCTTCGATACCCATAAACAATTTGGTGGTGTAAATATCCTGAATATTCAATGAATCACCAGCCGAAATAGCCGATTCAAGCACATAACAAAATGGTTGATTCATCAGGTTACTTCTTACTACAACTGAATCTCCGGCAGCATAATCATCAGGGGCAAACCATTTAATTTCAAACTGGCTGTAGGTATCATTGTAACTTTCCCAAAGAAGCATGGGTGTCATGTATCTGTCATCGGTGATGGAGGCAGAAATATCATTTGCTGAAAAATCGTAACCCAAAGTTTCTGATCTGTGAGTTCTGTCGTTCAGATTTTCATAGATATCAGGAAACGGACTAATTGAGAAATAAGCCGGTGGGGCAACTTTGTCGCCGGCAGGAGTTGTATAGCGAATGGTTGAAAAAGCAACAGATCCACCGTTAGTACCAATCGGGTAACGCGTATCAGTATTGGCAACTCTCCACATGTCTTCAGCACTTTTGCCGGTGCCACCTTTGCCTTCATTGTAGATTGGTCCGTTGTCCTGTGTGCCTCCTACATACTCATCAACTCCACTTGAGATATCAAGGCTGTAGAATTGTGCTGACACGTAATTTTTATTAATTGACTGGAATACAAAATTATTGGAATTGATTTTACCTAAAAATAATCCACCGCTGGTTCCGGCTATAAATTGGTTTCCTGTTCCCGGGCGGAAAACATAGGTATGATGATTTCTGTGTACATATTGCTCATCGAAAATACCATCGATGACATAAAGTGCAAGATTTTGAGATTTTACATCCCAAGAATAATAACCTGTTTCATTCACTTTTTTGCCATACCAAAGGTCAACTCCTCCTGCAATAATGCGGTAAGGATCATTTGGTAAAACTGCTATAGTGTTGGCAAAATCACCAACAAAATATGGATTGGTACCTAAAAATGGAATTCCTCCAAGTACGTTTACCAGATCTGATCCTCCCGGAGCAATTATTCTCCATGTACGGCCTGCATTTTCCGAAAGATATATTCCCATCAGGCTATACCGGTCGGGGCTCTTGGCCCTAGCTACCTGAGCATAAACAATATTTTGATTTGACGGAGCAATAGCAAACTCAGTTCGTCCTCCGTCTTCAAATTCCGGGAATCCTTCAACTATTTGACCATCACCAAAATAATAATCGGTGTGCCAATCGTAAGCTTCAAAAGTGTTGGAAACGGAATCCAGGAGCACATTTCCTTGTTTATCCTTTAAAAGGTAATGTGCCGACCAACTGATATTGTCAAATCGCACACTTTCTTCATTTTCAGGATAAACTGATTTGCTTTCGAATTTATTTACATCTCCATTTGCTGATACGTAAATTTTTTCTCCAAAAGTTGTGATCACCCATCCGTTTTCACTTACTTTCACGTCATAACAGTTGGTATATTCTTCAAATGGAACATATGCAGAAAATTTTTCCTGTTGACCGGTAGTATCGTTAGATGTTACATTCACTTGCCAGCCAGTGGATCCATAAGCTTTTACTTTACCTTCTACAATTGCGAAGCTATCGCAGGTTACCGTTGAGTCGATACTAATAGCACGATCATAAATTGTACTGTCGAGTTTGTATTTGAATTCCGAATTCCAGGTTGAGAGGTCACTCAGGCTGGCTACTTTTAAACCGGTATTGGTTGCGGCAAATAATCTTCCTCCTGTTTCATCAATAGCAAGTTCGTTAATATAACCCCATTCAACTGCATCTTCTCCAATAACAGGTTTTGTGCTTTGAACCAGTGTAAAGTTATCGTTGTTATCTGATTTGAAAATACCTTTTCCCAGAAAGCCACCTTCGTAACCATAATAACCGCTACCTGTGTAGTCCTGGGCATTGAAACCTTCACCTGTTGCCACATAGATGGTTCCGTTGCTATGCTGAACCATGGCAGTTACGTTTAAGCCGTCGCCGCCATTGTTATTTACTTTGGTCCAGTTCGACCCCAGGTTAGTAGATTTAAAAATTCCTCCCATGGTGCTTCCAGCATAAATGGTATTTCCTGCAGCATCCCTGTTGTCGAAAATAACGGCTCGTGTTCTGCCCCCCATATTGTCAGGGCCCAGGTTTGACCAGGTGTAATCTGAAACGTTGCCTGATTTTAAAGATTTTTGGCTGGATGCCTGTTCCCTTGCCTGGATAACATCGGCAGGATTAATTACTCCACTGTGTTGATTGTTCCTGATAGAAGCAAGGTATTCAATTGCCCCTTCATTTTCATTCTTTACACTTTTTGATGTCCGATCATTATCTTTATTATCGGCAATGGCATTCGAAAGCAAAAATGCTGCTATGCCAAAAACCAATAAGGATAAAAATCCAAAAGGTAAAATTCTTTGTTTCATATCAGTCTTATTTGATTATTTGTTTATGTTAGACTCCAATACGTGCTTCAAAAAGAGTGGCACAAGTTACACCTTTTTTGTTTACAGTCAAGAATGTTTTTTCTAAAATAATATCAACAAAACTAACCCAACCCGGGGGTTGGAAAGTCTGATTAGAAAGATTATTTAGATTTTGTTGGACATAAACAAATGGTACCAACTGTGCTTCATTTATATACAAAAATAGTCGATTTTTTAAATATCGCAATCAGTAATCAGTTAACGGCCTGTTTTAATCAGTTTTCGGTACTCATTTAGAGCGATTCTAAATACCGAAAATGAAAAAGCCGGCTGAATTTCAACCGGCTTTTAATTCAGAAACTTTTAAACTAAAGCTTTAGCAGTTTTTCTGTGTATTTAATTCCTTCCGATTCAATCATCAGGTAATATACACCCTGATTATTTTCAGAAATATCAAACTGGTAGGAATTCTGGATTAGATCACCCGTGTTGAAGGAGTCAGCAAAGATAGTCTTGCCTGTTATATCAACCACTTTAACTTGCATTTCAACATTTCGCTCTTTTGCAAAATTTACTGTGTAAGTTCCTATGGATGGATTTGGATAAACCTGAAGCCAAAGCTCATTTGAAATATTAGGAACATTGGTGAGGTCTGATATTGAAATATCGTCAATTGCCAGGTCGCACAATTCGTCCATTCCGGTGTATCCTCTGAATCTTACATTGATTTCTTTACCGGCAAAGTCAGCAAAAAAAGCAAAAGCTTCCTTCCAGCCCTGGCCCTGATCTCCTGAAATAGGAACAATCACATCTTTATATAGCATACCATCACTGATCACATCAATATGTAATGAACCCATGTCGGCTCCATACATGTTAAACCAGAATGACATGCCGGGATTAGCCAGGCCGGTAAGATCGATACAGGGCGACATTAAAACTGCCTTTTTATCTTTGCAATCACCCGAACCTTCCAAATAAAGGAAGTTCCCTGCAAGGGTGCCTGTTGTATGATCACCTATCGGGCCGGTATTAGGAGTAGGGGTGATACCGTTCATCAGGCGCCAGTCAATTTGATCATTCAATCCATTTTGAAGATTATACCACTCATTGTCAATATAACAATTTATATCTTCGCAATCAGGATCCCATGAGCACTGGTTAAACTCATCAAAACTAATATTTTGATTGATGGGTGCCGATTGGGCTGTTTTTAACTTACATGCTCCTGTAATAATATCATTGGATGCATTTTGATCTCCATCTGTTTCAATCCATGCTGAAAGATCATATATGCCATTGGATGGCAAGCTAACGGAGGATGCAAATTCATGAATATAACTTTCACCCGGTTGAAGTGTTCCATTGTAAACTTCTGTCATCACTGATCCTCCTTCGAACTGGTAATTCATCGTTATATCCGACATCGCTTCCTGACCGCCATTGGTAATCTCAATCCGCACCGGAACATCACTAAAGTCCTGGCATCCAAATAATACACCAATGGGTGGGGAGATGATATCAGAAAGCGCCATATCCTTGCTGAAAATACAATTCCAAACCCCTGGTGATTTCATTACTGCAACTGCTCTTCGGCTTTTTGCATCATTGGGTCCATTGGCACTTACACTGAACCAGTACTCGTTTTCAAAGCTGATATCTTCCACAAGCAGCGAATCAGTGGGAGTTGTTCCAATAACTTCCATATATTTTTCACCGAGCATATAAACATCATAGGATTCAGCATCCTGCACTGTTTCCCACTTTATGAGTACTGTAGTTGGGCAGGCTCTTACAAACTCAATTTCATCAGGCACATACATGATAGAAAATACCTCATCACTGCTGCTTGAAGAGCCACCATTGCTTATACGAACCATTGCCTGTCCGGTGAGTTCGGTAGGTAATGTCATATTATATTGTCGCATTGATGCATTTATATTACTATTTGCAACTGTCCAGTTAGCTCCTGCATCTGTTGAATACTCCAAAGTAAAGTTTTCCTCTGTATCATAACTATCCCACCGGACAGTTATATTTTCACCCGGTGTAAATGATTCGCCACCAATTGGGTAAGTTAAAACTACTTCTTCAAGTATGAATTCATACATTACAAAGTATTCCTGCGGTCCGAAGGGAATTTCAAAACCATTAACATGGAGTGAATATGAACCGGCCTGCGGATCCGTAATACTCACTTGCTCCATATTGTTTAAATTGTCAATTCCCTTTATTGCTGGTTTGTTGAGGCTGTCGGGATGTGGATAGTGATTTAATAACCAGGGTAAATGTTCTCCATTGGATGGATCGGTCATGGTGATGTTAATGTCATTAACCAGGGCTTTGCTTGTTCCAACATTACCTTCTTTATCTGTCCAGTAAACCATAACTTTCACTTCTTTAACTCCTGTAGGGACCTCAATGGTATGCGAATTATTTTCTCCCTGACTGATTTCATCCGTCATGTATCTTTCTTCTTCTAATGCTTCAACAGCGCGGCGAGCATTAATCCTTCCCCATCCTGTTTTAAAATCAGGTCCTTTGTTTAAAAGATCATCCGCAGTGTTTAATACCAGTGCTTTAATAAACCCTCCTTTTGGATCAGCACCTCCATTCAGGTCACGATATGCCTGGTATAATTGGGCCAGTGTGCCTGATATTGCCGGGCAAGCCATGGATGTTCCTGACTTTACGGTGTAGCTGTTGGGATTGGTGGTACTATTCACACTTGAGCCTTTTGCACTGATGTCGGGTTTAATCCTGCCGTCATGGGCCGGACCACGACTGCTTGATCCGGAAAGTCCATCGGCGTAATCGAGATTTGCAGTTGCAATTACATTCTTTCCTATTTTATGCCCGCCGGTTACATTTCCCCAACCTGCACCTGCTCCATAGCCACAGTCACTGGATCCATCATTGCCCGCCGAAAAAACATGCATCAATGCTGGATAGCCAATAATTTGAAGGTCCATGGTACGTGCAAGTGAAGTATAACCTGCATTACATCCATCTGAATAAGAAGTGGAGGTGATCCTGATGTCGTAGGTGTTGTAGTGATTGGGGATGTTTGAAAATCCCGGATATAGTGGTGCTGCCTGGTAAACATAAAGCTGGGCGCCTGGTGCCTGTCCGGCAAGGCGGGGATCAAGATTGCCGGATCCGAAAATGATACCTGCACAATGATCGCCATGATCACCACTGTTATTGGTTAGAAATTGATCGCCAATGCGTCCTTCATAATCAATATGGGGCCCGATAATCCCGTCGTCCTGAAGCATCACATTTACTCCGGTTCCATCATAATGACGGCCTGCTGCGTAATCAGAATCCAGAACATTGGACCGATGCTGGGTCTTACCAGTATAATTTTCTGGTTCGCCCGGAGGATAAACAGGTTCAACAAAACTTACAAACGGTTGTGATACTATTGATTCAATATTGCTAATATCAGTCCGGATGATTTGATAATTTGCTATTGCTTCATCCTGAAGCAGCAAATGGGTATAACCCGTGAGTTCATTTCGTACTGTGTTGTAAGGTATGTTCATATAGAACGAAACCATCAAATCAATTTGATCATCCGGCCGCAAGGCGTAAGCAGGATAATTTTTATCCAGCAGATACATATCTTGTTTGTACTCGGGAATGATGTCGGAGATATTACGAACATTCAGTGATTTAAATACCTGGAAATTAAAATTTGAAGGAATAGCCAACGTGTAGGCTTTATTGGGGATATAATCAAGAAATTGCAGCCCCATATTTTCCATCATTTGTTTTTCTGCATTGGTTGGAATGGCATAAAACTGGATGATTTTATACAGATAACCATTATAAACATCCTGATCAGATGCGCTGAAGTTATTAGTATACTCATCAACATTTTCAACCATATTAACCTGCCCGAACTTAAGCAGAAGGTCATAATTGTCAGAGGCATTCTGAGCATTTACAAAATTAGCCAGAAGCACAAAAAATCCGGCCATAATGAAAGTTCGTAAATCTGAAGATTTCATAATAGGAAGTTTAATTTTATAAATCATTATTCATTGTAATAACTAGTAAACACCGAAAGAGTTCAAGTGTTTAAATAGATGTATGAGGAAAATACCGTTTGTGTCGTTAACACAATAAATCGTTATAATTTCCTGAAATAAAGAAGGTATAAAATTAAACTTTTTCCAGAACAACTGCAATTCCCTGTCCTACACCAATACACATGGTGCAAAGGGCTTTGTTTGCTTCAGAATTAATGAGTTGATAATAGGCTGAAGTTACAATTCGCGCACCGCTCATCCCCAGCGGATGCCCGATAGCTATGGCTCCTCCCAGAGGATTTATCCTCGGGTCATCATCGGCCAGTCCAAGTTCGCGAATGCATCCCAGGGATTGCGCTGCAAAAGCCTCATTTAGTTCAATGATATCAAGATCGTTGAGACTAAGATTCAATCTTTTTAAAATTTTGCGTGTGGCAGGTACCGGTCCCATTCCCATGATACGAGGCAGAACGCCTGCAGTGCTCATACCTAAAATTTTAACTTTAGGGGTGAGGTTGTATTTTTTTACAGCCCGTTCCGAAGCTATGATCAATGCCGCAGCACCATCATTCACCCCCGATGCATTTCCGGCTGTAATGGTTCCTCCCGGATGTGTTATGGGTTTTAATGTCGCTAATTTATCTAGCGGACTCAGGCGCAAATGTTCATCTTTATCAGCTATGATCGGATCTCCCTTTCGCTGTGGAATTTTTACCGGTACTATTTCTCTTGCAAGGCGTCCGTCATTTTGTGCGTTTTGCGCTTTTTCCTGGCTGCGAAGTGCAAATTTATCCTGATCCTCTCGGCTGATCTTAAAGTCGGTGGCGATATTTTCGGCGGTCCAGATCATCGACTCCGTGCCATACATTTTATCCAATTTAGGATTTACAAAACGCCATCCAATGGTTGTATCTTCTAACTTATGATTGCGGCTAAAAGCTGAATCGGCTTTTCCCATAACGAAAGGAGAGCGCGACATGCTTTCAACACCCCCTGCGATAATTAAATCGGCTTCACCGGCTTTTATTGCCCTTGCGGCAGTTCCTATTGCATCCATACCCGAACCACACAGCCGGTTTACGGTCATACCCGGAATCGTTTCGGAATATCCTGCAAGTAACAGAGCCATTCTGGCCACATTCCGGTTATCTTCTCCGGCTTGATTGGCACATCCCATAAACACATCATCCACCTCATTCCAGTCGATATTCGGATTTCTGTCTTTAATTTCCTGTAAAACAATCGCGGCCAGATCATCGGTTCGAACGGAGGATAATGACCCTCCGTATTTCCCGACCGGTGTTCTTATGGCATCGCATAGATAAACAGCTGACATAACAATTTTATATTTTGGTTTTATTTGGCAAATTGATGAATTTCTGCTTTGAATTTTTTAAAACCGCTCAACAGTGATTCTGTTAACCGATCCACCTCAACCTGTGTAATCGTTGTAGCAAACATACAGGCGAAAGTATTGATCATGATCAAATCCTCATGCAGGAAAAGATAATCCAGAAAATCAACGATCAATCTTCTCTCATCCGGACTCTGGTATGATTCCCGATACATTCGTGGCGCCTTTTTACGAAAGTGGAACCTGAACATGGATCCGGCGCCAGTTAACACCACCGGTACATCAGCCTCTTTTATGGCTTCCCGGATTTGCTTTTTAGCAATGTTAGTCATCTTATTGATGTCGTCTACAGCTTTCCTGTCGAATAATTGCATCGCTACTTTTCCGGCTGTCATGGTAATAGGATTTGCTGAAAAAGTACCGGAATGTGGCTGTTTGATCACCCTTCGTGTTGGGTCAAAGACCGACATGATCTCGGCATCGCCGGCAATGGCACCAACAGGAAATCCGCCTCCGATAATTTTCCCTAAAGCAGTCATATCGGGCTTAAACGGATACATTTCCTGAGCACCACTATAGGTTACCCGGTAAGTAACTACCTCATCAAAAACCATTAAAACTTTGTTTTTGCGGGTCCAGTTATAAACTGCTTCCAAAAAATCTTTCTCGATCGGGAACATACCCACCCGGTGCGAAACAGGATCAATCAGCACGCAAGCCAGTTCATCCTTGTTTTCTTCAAGGAGCTTTAAGGTGCGTTTGATATCATTATATGGAAAAATAACGACATCCTTTTTAACACACTCCGGTGTTCCCATGGTTACCGGAACCGAATTAGGATGGTCAATATCACCCCAGGTATCCGGTGTGGCTATCTGGCTGATCTCTGCAAAATCATAGGTTCCATGGTAGGCCCCTTCAGCTTTGGCGATTTTGGGCCTGCCGGTATAAGCCCGCGCGGCTTTGATCATCGACATCACAGCTTCGGTTCCCGAATTCACAAACCGGATTTTTTCGAAATTGTGGTTTCGTTCCACCAGCAACTCTCCAAATTCTACTTCAACGGCGGTACCCAGGGTATAGGCTGTTCCTCTTTGTAATTGTGCAATCACGGCTTCATTAATCGCCGGATGTGCGTGTCCATGAATGAGCGATGCCATATTATTGGCAAAGTCAATCCGGGTGTTGGCATCAATATCTGTTACATAACTGCCTTTGGCGGTAGCTACGTAAAAAGGGTGGGGGCGGCGAAATATCGTGTTTCGGCTAACTCCACCAGTCATCACTTCCTTGGCTCTTTTATAAAGAGCGGAACTGTACTTACGATTTACATTGTAAGAATTACTCATTATATTTGACTTATAAAAATTACTGAATCAATGGTACTTCAGTGTGTTTTTGCAAATATTCGAAATTCACATTGGGGCCCATTTCCCGGACGAATAGTCCGTCTTTTTTAACATCGATTATAGCTAAATCTGTATAAATGGTTTCAACAACCCCTTTACCTGTTAACGGGTAAGTACAGTTGTTTACGATTTTGGATTTTCCATCCTTGGTATTGTGCTGTGTTATCACAAAAATCCGTTTAACTCCTGCCACCAGATCCATGGCACCTCCTACAGCCGGAATTGCTCCGGGTTTACCTGTTGACCAATTGGCAATATCGCCATCCACAGAAACCTGGAACGCACCCAATACACAAATATCAATGTGCTTTCCGCGGATCATTGTAAAACTGTCGGCATGGTGAAAAAAACAGGCTCCTTTAATAGAGGTAATATGCTTTTTGCCAGCATTGATCAGCTCCGGGTCTTTTTCACTTTCTTCGGGAACAGGTCCCATCCCCAGCAGTCCGTTTTCAGTATGATAAATCACTTCCCGGCCTTCCGGAACATAATCTGCCACCAGTTCGGGCATGCCGATACCAAGGTTTACATATGCCCCATCGGGTATATCCAAAGCTACCTTTTGGGCCATTTCTTCGCGGCTCCAGCCAATATTGTTTTCATTTAATTCCATGGGTAATTCCTTTCATCAGCTATTAATTGCGACTCATCTGCTGGATTGTTTACTCCCACAACTTTTTTTACAAAAATCCCCGGGGTGACTACGCATTCAGGATCTATATCACCAAGCTCAACCAGCCTCTTTGCCTGCACAATCGTTGTTTCGGCCGCAGTACACATGATCGGTCCGAAATTCCTTGCTGTTTTGTTGTAAATAAGGTTGCCATATCTGTCAGCTGCTTCGCATTTTACCAGCGAAAAATCGGCCTTAATACCGAATTCCATCACGTAAGGAACACCTTCAAATTCGCGAAGTTCTTTACCATCAGCTAACGGTGTGTTCACAGAGCTGGGCGTGAAAAATGCTGGAATGCCTGCCCCTCCAGCCCGGATCCTTTCAGCAAGTGTTCCCTGTGGGACCAGCTCCAACTCAATTTCTCCTTTTGAATAGAGGTCGGGGAAAACAGTTGAGTTGGCAGTCCGCGGAAATGAGCAGATCATTTTTTTTACACGCTTATGCTCAATCAATGCTGCAAGCCCAACATGGCCGCTCCCTGTATTATTGCTGACTATGGTTAGGTTTTTTGCTCCCTGATCAATCAAAGCATGAATGAGTTCAATGGGACTTCCGGCTTCACCAAATCCGCTGATCATGATCAAAGCACCATCGAAAATATCGGCCACTGCTTCGGCCGGTGAACTAACAATTTTATTAATCATATGCTGCTACTATCGGTTTTATGACTGGGTTCAATGTTCGTGCTGGACTTCCATTTTTTTGGCAAGGGCATTCATTTTATACGCTTCAATGGCTGTCAGCTCGTCTTCAAAGAAATGTTTATCACCTTCATAAGGTTTGAGTCTTTCTACGGTATTTTCTTTTTCATCAAACTTTGCCAGAAATACCTGGTCCATCCATTCCATATTCCGCGATTCATTGAATTTAAGAGCAAAAACTTTTTCACCGTTTACCTCAAGGGTCCCGAGAATGGAAGTTTTACCGGCTGATGAGGTCATGGTGATGTAGCGCGAAGGACGGCTAATGGAAGGAAGTGAGCGGTAAACTTTACTGAATACCTTATCAATTTGTGCCAGTGGAACCGTGAAATAATGATGTTCGCCGGTTGGGCGGGCACAATACATGGAGTGGAAACCAATGCCTACCATAGCAAAAATATTACCCAAATCGATCCAGTTTTGAGCTGAACGGTCCACATCCACATTGCCTTGCTCATCTGTGAACAGGCTGATGTGGTTCATAATCGGGCTCTGGCTTTTTACCAGTAATCCATAATTTTTAAGTCTGCGAATGGCAGCTATAGTAGCCGGATTCAGAATTTCGCGAGGAGTTGAAAAATGAGCCATCCAGGCCACCTGAACGCCATTGTCGTGCAGGGTTTTAAACCATTCAAGCGTTTTTTCATACTCTTTTGTCAAAATCAATTCAGGATGGAAGGTTAAAGCTCTTGAACCAATCCGAAGTGTTTTTATATGAGTAAACTCATCATCTTCAATAATAGGTTTAGTATACTGAATCAATCGGTCATAAGTCAGGTAAGCCCCGTCGCCACCGGTTACGAGTACATCAGTAATTTCTTTGTGTCGTTTTATGTAATCCACCACCGGTTGAATCTCCTTTTGATTGAACATATCCTCATCACCCCTAACCTGTGCGTGGCGGAAACAATAGGTGCAAAACGAAAAACAACTTTGTGTGGTTTTATCAAAAAGGAGCTGTACTTGCGGGTATTTATGCTGACTTCCGTCGAGGATCACCAAATCACTATTTTCATTTTCATACCAGGGTTTGTTCAGCAATTGTTTGCCATCATGCGGATTGGTATTGCTTTTAATATAATCGGCAACCAGTTTTTCTTTTTCCTCATCTGTATTGGCTTCGGAGTAAGCTTTAAAAGCGGCGGGCTTCACCATGCCGGGCTGAGGAAATACAAGCTGAAAGATCAGGTCATCTTTAAAATTATTCCAGTTGATTGTGTTCAAAACATGCTTGGTAGCCAAAAAACGATATATTTTTATGAACAGTTCCCTTTCTTCAATATGGCCGATATCTATTCCATTTTCATTCAGGGTGGCAATAATTTCGCGGAAACCTTTCAATCCACTATAGTGGTTTTTAGTAGTAAACATTAAATCGGAATCATCCATAATTCCGGAGTATTGCCCATAGTTTTTATGCAAACGGTTAAGCAAACCCATCGGAAGTAAGTTTTCATTTTCGATGATTGTTTTTGTGTCATCTGAAAATTGATTCCGTTCCATCAGTTTTTTAACTAGTTCATTCATAATCGGGTGATTTTTATCTTTATACTTTTAATTTATTTCTATGTTGTTTGTTAAATCACATTTAAACAGGCATTTTAAATTCAACCGTTTTGTTGGTTAACGATCCAGAGCAACTGTGAGTTTTCATTGCTGGTATTTGTAAACAAGTGGTTTACGTTTGAATAAAAGTAAAAGCTGTCTCCTTGATTTAACTGATATGTATTGTTATTTAATTTTACCTCGAAACTACCTTTGAGCACAAAACAAAATTCCTGGCGCGGATTGGCAGGAGTCATAATATTGGTTGAATTTCCCTTTCTCTTAAAATCAATGATAAATGGGTCCATTTGTTTCATGGGGTCGTGATTTGAAAGCAAATAAACATCCGCTCCGTTTTTGTTCCTCTTGGCAAATTTCCGATCTCCTTCTTTCAGCAGCGGATTTTCCATGAATGTTTCATTTTCACCAATGAGTTCACCCACGGTAGTTTGGAGTGCATCTGCAATTTTTTTGAGTGTAAGAATAGATGGAAAGGCTTTGGCTCTTTCAATTTGTGAAATTAAACTGGGGGTTACACCTATGGTTTTTGCCAGATCATTGATCAAAATACCCAGGCTCTCCCTGCGTTTCCGAATTCGTTCTCCCATTCTGTGCATCGCACATCAAATTAAATGTGATTGCGCAAAATTAAATAGGATTTAATTTATAAAAAAAATTTTGACAGCTTTTTTATTGAAAATCAGTAATATGGAATTGATCTAAATAACTTAGGTCAATTTGCAGATTTACAGCTATTTAATTTCAAATTAAATTGAAATGATGAAGTGCTTATTGTTAATCCTTATTTTTATTGTCGAAAAAAATGAAAATCATTTTAGTGAAAAGTCTTCATTCGTTGTAAAAACTGGCATTCATTAAGTTTACAATATGAACCTGTTAATTCTGGCCATAGCCCCGGTAGTCATCATTTTGATATACATCTACATGAGAGATATATATCACAAAGAGCCCCTGGGGATGCTGATCAGGGCATTGGTAGCGGGTGCAATAATTACTATTCCGATAATTGGTATTGAATTGTGGTTAAGCGCTTATGTGAGCTTTTTTACTGGTTTGCAAGCTGCGGCTTACAATGCTTTTGTGGTAGCAGCAGTTACCGAAGAGCTTTTCAAATTTTTAGCACTGTATATCCTGGTCTGGCGAAGTAAAGCATTCGACGAACAGTTTGATGGCATTGTTTACGCCGTGTTTATCTCATTGGGTTTTGCCATGGTTGAGAATATTATGTACGTTTTCCGGTTTGGTGATCAAACGGCATATGCCAGAGCATTTACTGCAGTTCCGGCACATGCACTGTTTGGCATTACCATGGGATATTATTTTTCCCTGTCTAAGTTTTTTACAAAACGACGAAGCATTAACTTTATATCCGCCCTTGCCATGCCGATTTTACTTCACGGAGTTTACGATTTTATTTTAATGTCGCGGCATCCCCTGTATTTTGTGGTTTTCCTTCCTTTTCTTTTTTATTTATGGCGATCGGGTTTTAAAAAAATGAAGCTCCTTTCGGGCAGGTAGGTATTAAAAACCGGTTGTCGAAAACAATAATTTCAAGCCAAATCGTTTGCACCTTTTTGTAATATTTTTGCAACATGATTCCTTAATTAATGTACTTGAATTGTGAATCGAAATTTCAGCGACCGGAAATATATCATAATCATACTGATTCTTACAGTGGGATTCATTTTTACATTAAGGTTATTTTTCATCCAGGTCCTGGATCAAAGTTATTTGTTAAGTGCTGAGAGCAATGCCACCCGGCATAACACCATTTATCCTCACAGGGGTTTGATTTACGACAGAAATGGCGAGTTGCTGGTTTATGATGAAGCTGCGTACGATTTAATGGTTATTCCCGGGCAGGTAGAGGAGATGGATACGCTCGAATTTTGTCAATTGCTTAATATTTCAGATTCTACTTTCAAGGCAAGGCTCAGGAAAGCTAAAAACTGGTCAACCTATAAACCATCCACTTTTGTAGCTCAGATTACCAAAGAGGAGTTTGGTTTTATTGAGGAGAAACTTTATAAATACCCTGGCTTTTTTGTTCAGTCGCGGTCACTCAGAAAATATCCCCAACCCATTGCTGCTCACTTGTTGGGTTATATTGGAGAGGTTAACAATCGTGAAATTGAAAAGGATGCCTATTACCGCAGTGGTGATTATATAGGTAAAAGCGGACTTGAACGATTTTATGAAAAAGAGTTGAGAGGGAAAAAAGGGGTTAAAATTGTGATGGTAGATGTTCATAACCGGGAGCAGGGAAGTTATCGCGACGGGAAGTATGATACCGTTGCTGTACCGGGTGAAACTCTGTACCTTTCACTGGATGCCGGGTTGCAGGCCTATGGAGAACAGCTGATGCAAAACAAAATAGGGTCGGTAGTAGCCATTGATCCACGCACAGGCGAAATTGTTGCTTTCATCACTAGTCCTACTTATGATCCGAATTTGCTTGTCGGACGAATTAGAAGTGAAAATTATTCTAATCTTTCCCAGGATAGTTTAAAGCCATTACTTAACAGGGCCATCATGGGAACCTATCCGCCGGGCTCCACATTTAAAATGGTGAATGCGCTGGTAGGACTACAGGAGGGTGTATTACACGATTATACGGCCTATTCATGTTACGGTCCGGCAAGTACACCCATTCGTTGTACCCATGATCATATTTCACCACTCGAATTGCAGGAAGCCATTGAGCAATCCTGCAATCCCTATTTCTGGAATGTGTTCCGAAGTATAATCAGTAACCCGAAATACCCAACGGTGGTGGATGCTTTTAATGTATGGCGCGATGACGTTACAAGCATAGGTTTTGGGAAAAAATTCAATACGGATATTCCTTTTGAGCAGAGCGGCAATATTCCGACTGCGGAGCTGTATGATAAAATTTACACAGCCGATCACTGGAATGCATTAACCATCCGTTCGCTTGCCATCGGTCAGGGTGAAATACTTGTAACACCGCTCCAACTGGCAAATTTGTCGGTTGTAATTGCAAACAAGGGTTTTTATTATCCGCCTCATTTGGTTAGTGCAATAGGAACGCCCGATGCTAAAATTGAAGCTTTTAATGAACGGATAAAAACCAATTTTGATGAAAAATATTTTGATGTTGTTCAGCAAGCTATGCTCGAAGTTTTTGAAGGTGAACATGGAACGGCACGCTGGGCAAAACTGGAAGGGGTAGATATTTGCGGAAAAACCGGAACGGTGCAAAATCCACATGGAAAGGACCATTCCATGTTTATTGCATTTGCTCCTAAGGATGACCCGAAAATTGCATTATCCGTAATCGTTGAAAATTCAGGATATGGATCCACTTGGGCTGCTCCCATAGCCAGTTTGCTCATTGAAAAATATTTAAATGATACCATTTCACGGCCGCAGGTGGAAAAACGAATTTTAGATGGAAATTTAATTCCCAAATAGTGAGACAAAAAGGCATTGCACAAAATATCGACTGGATTACTATCCTGCTTTACCTGGCACTTGTGCTTATTGGTTGGGTTAATATTTATGCTGCCGTTTATGACGACCAGCACCGCAGTATTTTTGACCTGTCGCAAAACTATGGACGGCAGCTGATTTTCATTGCTTCATCCATTCTTTTGGGGGCTGTAATTTTAATTATTGATGCAAAGTTCTTTTCAACCTTTGCATGGGTAATTTACCTGGCAGTTTTGGTTATGTTATTGGGTGTCGTTTTTCTGGGAAAGGAAATTGCCGGGGCTCGGTCGTGGTATCAAATCGGGCCATTTTCATTGCAACCTTCCGAGTTTGCTAAATTCGCAACTGCACTTGCGTTGGCAAAATATCTCAGCCGTATTGATCTTGATATTTCAAAACTTTCAACCCGAATTACTGCAGCGGTCATTATTTTTACGCCATCGGTCATCATTTTACTCCAACCCGACACCGGTTCAGCCATGGTATTTGCCGCGCTGGTTTTGGTGCTTTTTCGCGAAGGGTTGTCAGGGAGTTTGCTAATACTTGGGTTTGTAGTGGCTTTGCTATTTATTTTGGCCTTGCTGGTCAATAAATTTATTCTCATCGGGTTTCTAGCCTCCAATGCCTTATTGGTCATTTGGTTGTTTAAAGAATTAAGAAAAAAGTGGATTTGGGTTGCGGGTATTTTGCTTGTTGCAGCAGCGTATGTATTCAGTGTGGATTATGCATTTGAAAACGTATTGGAAGCTCATCAAAAAACAAGGATCAATGTGTTGCTTGGAAAAGAATCGGATCCGCATGGGGCCGGGTATAATATCAATCAGTCCAAAATTGCCATAGGCTCCGGTGGATTTGCCGGTAAGGGATTTTTAAAGGGCACACAAACCAAATTTAAATTTGTTCCGGAGCAAAGTACTGACTTTATTTTTTGTACCGTGGGTGAAGAGTGGGGTTTTGTAGGAAGTACCCTGGTGATCGTTTTGATGATGGGCTTAATGATCCGAATTATTATTCTGGCCGAACGACAGCGATCAAAGTTCAGTCGGATATACGGGTATGCGGTGGCATCCATATTATTTTTCCATTTTGCTGTTAATATCGGGATGACTATTGGATTATTCCCGGTAATCGGTATCCCATTACCGCTGATTTCATACGGGGGATCATCACTTTGGGGATTCACCATCCTGCTTTTTATATTTATCCGGCAGGATTCGGTTAAGCTCGAATTATTATAAATTTTAAGGGAGCTACTTTTTCCTTTCAATGGTGAAATCAACCAAATTTTTTAATGCTGATTTTGATTCCGACTCGGGGAAAGTACTAAGTATATCAATGGCTTCATTGTGATAATTTTCCATTTTTTGGCGGGCATACGCAATGCCACCACTTTTATTCACCATATCAATCACTTCTTTCACTTTTTCCGGGTTGGTATTGTGGTTTTTAACAATGTTAACGATCTTCCTTTTTTCCGACCAGCTTGAATTATTCAAAAGGTTGATCAAGGGAAGGGTCATTTTTTGTTCTTTAATATCAATGCCGTTGGGCTTACCGGTTTTATTGGAGCTTTCATAATCAAAAAGATCGTCTTTAATTTGAAAAGCAATTCCCACTTTTTCGCCAAATAACTTCATTTTATTGATCACCTCCGGTGAAGCGCCTGCGCTGGCAGCACCAGAGGCACAGCATGAGGCAATCAGGGATGCAGTTTTTTTCCGGATGATCTCAAAATAAATGGCCTCATCCACGTCCAGTTTACGTGCCTTTTCAATTTGCAATAACTCCCCTTCACTCATTTCGCGCGTGGCTGCCGAAACAATCTTTAGCAGCTCAAACTCATCGTTATCAAGCGAAAGTAAAAGCCCTTTCGATAATAAATAATCTCCAACCAGCACCGCTACTTTATTTTTCCACAGTGCATTGATGGAGAAAAATCCACGGCGTTCGTTTGAGTCGTCCACAACATCATCATGAACGAGTGTGGCAGTGTGCAAAAGCTCAATTAAGGAGGCCGCGGTGTAGGTTGATTCTTTGATTTCGCCAACAATATCAGCAGTAAGGAACACAAACATCGGCCTCATTTGCTTTCCTTTCCTTTTAATGATATAACGAGTAATTATATCAAGCAGGGCCACATTGCTTTTCATTGAATCCCTGAACTTGGTTTCAAAAATATCCAGATGAGATGCGATGGGTTTTTTTATTTCATTGAGTCTGCTCATTGATCGGCTTCTTACAGCGTTCAAAATTAGTTGAAAATTACTATCCTCTGATGATTTATCCTAATCAACTTGTAATTGGATACAATTATTTTATTGATAGAGAGTTTACTGAAGTAATTATTTTTGCAGATCAATCTTTCGGGTATGACCATTTTATTTGATGACATAGTATTCGGACCGGTGAACAGCCGGCGATTCGGTATTTCACTTGGCATGAATTTGCTGCCGGTCAGCTACAAATACTGCACATTTAATTGTGTATATTGTGAATGTGGCTGGACTTTCGATCAAAGCAAGTCGAAAATTAAACTACCCACCAGAATAGATATCATTACCGCTCTTGAAGCGCGCTTAAAGGAGATGTTGAAATCAAACCAAACGCCTGATAATATTACTTTTGCCGGAAACGGTGAGCCCACCGTCCACCCTGAATTTGATAAAATAATTGATGATACCATCGAATTGCGTAATCAATACTTCCCCGAAACCGGGATTGCAGTTTTATCAAATGCATCGCAATTACACAAGCCAAAAGTATTTAATGCCCTGAATAAAATCGAGCATAATGTTTTAAAACTTGATTCGGTGATTGAAGAAACTTTTCAAATGATCAACCAACCTGCTCCTGGGATTAAAATTGAAAAGATCATTGAGCAAATCAAAGCATTTGATGGTAATCAGGTGATCCAAACCTTGTTTATCAGGGGAACCCATAACGGGCGGCAGTTTGATAACACCACCGAAAAAGAAGTGAACTCCTGGTTGAATACCCTGTTAGAGATCCGGCCTAAATATGTAATGATTTACCCGATAGAAAGAGATACTCCATTGCATTCGCTGGAAAAAATTACAGAAACAGAACTAAATGCCATTGCCAATCGGGTTGAGGATGCAGGAATTCACGCTAAGGTTTATAATTAAAAGGAGGTTAATAAAAGTCATCTGAATTTTTTAACTTTACATGCTATTATGCCCAACGAATATCTGAAAGGACAACTTAACGACTACCCCGTTAAAATCTTACTCGCTTTTGGTGAGGCCATTGACGGAAACGATAAAATTTTTATGTGGCTGCTTAAAAATGGCTTTGCTGAGCTGGCAGCTCTTTCCAAAGCCATACGTGGCAGCGAAGAAGCTTTTCAATGGTTGATGAAAAACGGGTATCCGCAATTTGCGGCCCTTGATATGGCCATTGTAAATGACCAGAAAGCGCATAAGTGGCTCATTAAAAATAAATTTGAAATCCTTGCCAGGTTTGCCATGGCTGCTCAAGGTGACAACAATTCCATAAAATGGTTTGCCATAAACAACTTGCACATCTACATCAGGTTGGCCAAAAAAATCAAAATCTTCACCGACAATCAAAAATTCGATTACCACAAGCTTCATTTCTGAAGGTAGTTAGTTAATTCTATTACCCTTAAAAGCCAGATTAAATCAGCCGGATTAAAGCCCGTTCTACTTTTATAATTGACCCTATTTTTTCACAAACAATTTCCTATCTTTGCACCCAATTTTTAGCACTTAAAAAACTTGAAGAATACCCGTAATTTCTGCATTATTGCTCATATCGATCATGGTAAAAGTACCCTGGCCGACCGTTTATTGGATATGACCCACACCCTTGATGATCGTGAAAAACAGGATCAGGTACTCGATAGTATGGACCTGGAAAGGGAGCGAGGCATTACCATTAAAAGCCACGCCATTCAGATGGAGTATGAGCTCAACGGGGAAAAATACATCCTGAACCTGATCGACACTCCTGGTCACGTTGATTTCTCCTATGAAGTGTCGAGGTCCATTGCCGCCTGTGAAGGCGCTTTGCTTATCGTGGACGCCACTCAGGGTATTCAGGCGCAAACCATCTCCAACCTTTACCTGGCAATTGATCATGATCTGGAAATTATTCCGGTTTTGAATAAACTTGACCTGGAGGCAGCCATGCCCGAGGAAGTGAAAGATCAAATCGTTGATTTAATTGGTTGCGATCGTGATGATATACTGGAAGCCAGTGGGAAAACAGGTTATGGTGTTGAAGAAATTCTGGAGGCAATCGTTCACCGGGTTCCGGCTCCAAAGGGTGACCCGGATGCTCCATTACAGGCCCTGATCTTTGACTCGGTTTATAATAGCTATCGCGGAATTGTTGCTTATTTTCGGATCATGAATGGTACCATTAATAAGGGTGACTTTGTGAAATTTGTGGCAACCTCCAAAGAATATGATGCTGATGAAATCGGGGTTTTGAAATTAGGAATGGTCCCCAAAAAGCAGCTTTCAGCTGGTGATGTGGGTTATATCATTTCAGGTATTAAAACATCCAAAGAGGTTAAAGTTGGTGATACGGTAACCCATGTTGAAAATCCGTGCAAAGAAGCAATTGCCGGTTTCAAGAATGTTAAACCGATGGTTTTTGCCGGGATTTATCCCATTGATGCGGATGACTACGAGGACTTGCGGGCCTCCATCGAAAAGTTACAACTCAACGATGCGTCTCTCACTTTTGAACCGGAATCGTCAGCGGCACTTGGTTTTGGTTTCCGGTGTGGCTTTTTAGGCCTTTTGCACATGGAAATTATACAGGAGCGCCTTGACCGGGAATTTGATATGGATGTTATTACTACGGTTCCCAACGTTTCTTTTAATGTGATCAGCAACAAAGGCGAAATTATTGAGGTGCATAACCCAAGTGGTATGCCCGATCAAAAGTACATCGATCATATTGAAGAGCCCATGATCGTTGCCCAGATCATTTCCAAATCGGAGTATGTGGGCGGCATCATGAAATTATGTATTGATAAAAGGGGAACCCTCAAAAACCAGATTTATCTCAGCTCCGACAGGGTGGAGGTTACTTTTGAAATGCCCCTGAGTGAGATTGTTTTCGACTTTTATGATAAATTGAAAAGTATTTCAAAAGGCTATGCCTCCTTTGATTATTTCCAGAAAGGCTATCAACCGGCCAAACTGGTAAAACTCGATATACTTTTGAATGGCGACACTGTTGATGCTTTGTCATCACTCATCCATGTTGATAATGCTTACAGTTTCGGTAGGCGTATTTGTGAAAAACTCAGGGAACTGATCCCGCGCCAGCAATTTGATGTGGCGATACAGGCAGCCATTGGTGCTAAAATCATTGCCCGCGAAACCGTTAAAGCAGTCCGAAAAGATGTAACAGCCAAATGTTATGGCGGCGACATCACCCGTAAACGCAAGCTCCTCGAAAAACAGAAAAAAGGTAAAAAGCGGATGCGGCAGGTAGGTAATGTGGAGGTTCCGCAGTCGGCTTTCCTTGCAGTACTTCGACTGGATTAATTCATTTCTCCTTTATTTATTGGGATCAGTGCGATCTGAACCTTTGAAATTTTGATGCGTTTTAAACAATATCACTATCAGATTATTGTTTAAATTAGCACACTATTTTTTCTATATATGGCGCAGGAACTGTATGCGTAGAAATGGTAATCAAATAAAAATTTCCCCTTTCCCTGGTGTTTTGCTGGTGATTGTTATGCTTATGATCATAAGTATACCTGTATCGGCACAGTTTTACAATGGTTCGCAAATGAGCTTTGGGAAAAACCGTGTGCAGTATAAAAACTTTCAGTGGACATTTTATAAATACGATCAGTTCGACGTTTATTTTTACCTCGGCGGGCAGGAGCTTGCTTTGTATGCTGCAAAATACATCGAAGAAAATATTGAGTCGATAGAAGATAAACTGGATACCAGCCTCGATGAAAAAATGCAATTCATCGTTTACAATACCCTTACCGATCTCAAACAAAGCAATATCGGTCTTATTCAGGATGAAAGGTATAACACCGGTGGAGTTACGCACATCATAGGTAAAAAAGTGTTTTTATATTTTGACGGTAGTCATAAAAACTTCGACAAACAAATTCGTGCAGGCATTGCGCAAACCATCGTTAATCAGCTATTGTACGGCAGCTCAATTGGTTCGCAAATCAAAAATACTTCACTGTTCCCATTTCCTGATTGGTATTTAAACGGTTTGGTTTCCTATGTTTCAGAAGACTGGAATGCCGAGATTGACAACATCGTAAAAGATGGGATTTTAAGTGGCAGGTTTGATAAATTCAACCAGCTAACAGGCACAGAAGCAACTTATGCCGGTCATGCCTTTTGGCGCTATATTGCTGAAAAATACGGGGAGTCGTCCATATCTAATATTATCTACATGGCCAAAGTGAGCCGCCGGCTCGAAAGTGGATTCCTTTACATATTGGGAGTTTCATTTAAAAACCTGATGACCGAAGCACTGAATCATTATAAAGAAATGTATTCTGCAATCGATGAATCCAGGGAATTTCCCGAAGGTTCACTCCTGAAAAAAATAAAATCGCACGCCCAGTATTTTAATCTCAATATCAGCCCCGACGGAAACTATGCAGTGTATTCCTATAACAGGTATGGTAAATACAAAGTGTATCTGAAAGATCTGAATACAGGCAAACGCAAAAAGATCAAAGGGGGAGGTTACCGGCTCGATGAAAAGATTGACTATTCTTACCCCCTAACAGCCTGGCATCCGAGTAGCCGGATTCTTGCGTTCCTCGAGGAACGAAAAGGTGAGCCGGTGATGAACTATTACCTGATGGACGAAAAGAAAACCGAAGAAGTGATTCTCTATCAGTTTGAAAAGGTGCTGGATTTTGCTTACAATGATGATGGCAGGCAATTAGTGATGTCGGCAGTGGTGCGCGGACAAACAGATATTTTTATTTATGATATTGGCTCCAATTCATTCAAACAAATAACAAAAGACCATTTCGACGATCTCAACCCCAGGTTTATCAATAATTCTTCCGGTATCATCTTCAGTTCAAACCGGGTTTCCGATACTCTTCGTTTTGAAATGAAATACAAACAGGAGAAGGTTCAGAAAAGATATGACCTGTTTTACTATAATCTGAGTACCGAGAGTAATATTCTTCGAAGGGTAACCGAAACACCCCTGGTCAATGAAATCCGGCCCATGCAATATGAAAACGGTTACATTACTTATCTGAGCGATCAAAACGGAATTTATAACCGTTATCTGGGTTGGTTTGACAGCGCCATCAGTTACATTGATACCACAACGCATTATCGGTATTTTACCAACAGTTACCCCATTTCCAATTACAACCGCAATATCCTCGAACAAAGTTTTGCTCCTGACGCCTTTAAGTTCACACAGGTATTGTATAAAGAGGATCAGTATATCATGCAGGTTGCTGACCAGATACCTGTTGAGTCATTGTCTCCAATAAATTTGAGCAATACCAATCACATGGAGCAACAGATAAACCTTTATGGCGAAAAGCAGGCGGAGGAAGCTGAAGGTGCCTCAGGTACCGGTAAAGCAGATGGTAAGCGAAACAGGGGTTTCAGAACTGCTCATCAGAGCGATGCTATCAGGGAAATAATGAAGGCCGATACAACGGTGAAGGATGGAAATTTTGATATCAATAATTATAAGTTTGATTCGGAAAGTGCGATCAACTGGAAATTTACCGATATTGGTGTTCCGCTTCCCGGCCAGGGAAATGCAGATGAAGATGAACCTCCCAAACGATTGAATTACAATGTTGAGTATTTTATCAATCAGATTGTGACCCAGATTGATTTCTCCTATCTGAACCAAAATTACCAACCTTTTTCGGGTGGAAATAATCCCATATACCTGAATCCCGGATTCAATGCCCTTTTCCAGATTGGAGTCACCGATCTTTTGGAAGATTACCGGATTTCAGGCGGCGTGCGACTGAACCTGAACCTGGCCAATAATGAGTATTTGTTTTCGTATGCAAACCTGAAAAAAAGGGTGGATAAAGAGATCGTTTTTCACAGGCAGGTGAATGAGTATAATATTCAAAATGTAGCTTTTTACAGGATTTTTACACATGAGCTTCATTATATCATGAAATACCCCTTCAGTCCGGTATTTGCATTAAAAACAACGCTTTCTTACAAATATGAAAGAGGGGTATTGCGATCAACCGATGCCTTTACCCTTGAGTTTCCCAAACAATCTGCAAACTCAGTCATAGCCAAGGAAGAACTGATTTACGACAATACCAAAAGTCTTGGTATGAACCTATTCGATGGAACCCGGTTTAAAATTTTTGGTGAATATTATCAAAGCATTGATTATTTCGATCAGAAGATGGCCGTAGTTGGTTTGGATTTCAGGAATTATCAGCCCATTCATCGCATGTTTATCTGGGCCAATCGTTTTGCAACAAGCACATCCTTTTTGAACAATAAACTGATTTATTATATGGGGGGTGTTGATAACTGGCTTTTCCCCAAATTCTCCTCTTCCACACCGGTTGATCTGGAGCAGAATTATGCATATCAAACCCTGGCTACCAATTTACGCGGTTTCGACCAGAATATCCGTAATGGAAATTCATTTGCTGTAATCAATACTGAACTGCGATTTCCGGTATTCAGATATTTTTCCAGATCGCCCATCAAATCTGATTTCCTGTATAATTTTATGTTGGTTGGTTTTGGCGACCTGGGAACTGCTTGGACCGGTTTACATCCCTATTCCGAAGACAATTATCTGTTCACCAATGAAATTGAGCTGCCACCCCTAAATATCACCGTGAAGGTGCAAAAAGATCCGCTGGTTGGTGGTTTTGGCTTTGGCGCACGCACACGTGTTCTGGGGTATTTTATCCGTGCCGACCTTGCCTGGGGTGTTGAAGATATGATTGTTCAGCCTTCCATTTTTTATCTCAGTTTAAGCCTCGATTTTTAGCGCAGTTTTTATGTGAATTATTTCACAATTTTAGGTTGTTTTAACTTCCTTGAAAAAAATCGTCAGAAGTAACCTTCAGGAATAAAAATTTTACTAATATGCAAGCCTTTAAGTATGTGGCAAAACCTTATATATCAATGATAACAGCAGTTTGGCATTGATTGAGTAAATGTTGAGAAAAACTAAAAATTTTATTAAATATATGTTAATAAATCAACTGCTGACAGGCTAGTAAATTTGCTTTCAACCATATACGATTTTTTCAACAACAGGGTGTTAAAAATAGAGTTTGCTTTGGCCTTTTTATCTGTTGTATCTTCGCTAAACCGAAAATCAAGGTGTGTTTAAGGGCTTTTTACCTCAAATTCAATATTTTACAAATTAAAAACGACAAATCAAATCACTATCGTTATGGAGGACAATCTCTTTGCCAGCGTCGACCAGCAAGTAGCAGCCACAAAACAAGAATCTTACTACGATACTTTGCTTCACAAACGACAACGGCCGGAAAAAGTGGAAGATGCAATTCCTGAATCAGCTAGCGAAAGCAATGATGCACAAGCGCAAATGAAAAAAGGTTCGTCTGGGCTTAAACCAATTGCTCCGGAGCAAGTTCGTGAAAGTGCGGCTAAATACTTTAAAGGTGATGAGCTGGCAGCCAACGTTTGGATCAATAAGTATTCATTAAAAGATAGTCAGGGTAATTTGTTTGAAATGACACCTGACGATATGCATTGGCGACTTGCAAACGAGATTGCACGTATCGAAAAGAAATATCCAAATCCCTTGTCGGCACACGAGGTATATATGCTGCTCAAGGATTTTAAATACATCATTCCGCAAGGCGGACCAATGGCTGGCATTGGTAATGATTTTCAAATTTCGTCATTAAGTAATTGTTTTGTTATAGGTACCAATGGCAATGCCGATTCATACGGTGGAATCCTCAAGATTGACCAGGAGCAGGTGCAGCTAATGAAACGCCGTGGGGGTGTTGGTCATGATTTGAGCCACATCCGCCCTGAGGGAAGCCCGGTTAAAAACAGTGCCCTTACTTCAACCGGTATTGTTCCTTTTATGGAACGCTACAGCAACTCCACCCGCGAAGTGGCCCAGGATGGTCGAAGGGGTGCGCTTATGCTCACGATTTCCATAAAACATCCCGATTCGGAAAAATTCATCGACGCTAAAATGGACAAAGGTAAAGTTACCGGGGCCAATGTTTCGGTAAAGATCGACGATGAGTTTATGACAGCTGTTAAAGAAAACAAACCTTACATTCAAAAATATCCGATCGATTCGGATAACCCTGTTTATACAAAAGAAATTGATGCCCGCAAATTGTGGGATAAAATCATCCATAACGCCTGGGAATCTGCTGAGCCAGGAATTCTTTTCTGGGATACAGTTTCCCGTGAAGCCGTTCCTGATTGTTATGCCGACCTTGGATTTAAAACCGTATCCACAAATCCTTGCGGTGAAATTCCTTTGTGTCCATACGACAGTTGTCGTTTGCTGGCGCTCAATCTTTACAGTTATGTGGAGAATCCTTTTACAGAAAAAGCAAACTTCAATTCGGAGCTTTTCAGCAAACATGTGCATTATGCCCAAAGGATCATGGACGATATCATCGATCTGGAGATTGAGAAGATTGATGCCATTTTGAAAAAGGTGGACGATGATCCCGAGCCGGATGATGTTAAAATAGTTGAGCATAACCTATGGACCAATATTAAAACGAAAACCCTGCAGGGCCGTCGTACCGGCATTGGTATCACCGCCGAAGGCGATATGGTAGCAGCGCTGGGAAGCCGGTATGGTACCAAAGAAGCAACTGATTTTTCGGTGGAGGTTCATAAACTACTTGCTATCGAAGCTTATCGTTCATCGGTTGATCTGGCCGAACAACGTGGGTCATTCCCAATTTTTGATATTGAAAAGGAAAAAGATAATCCGTTTATAAACCGAATTAAAGAAGCTGCCCCGAAAATTTACGAAAAAATGAAAAGGGTAGGCCGTCGGAATATTGCATTACTCACCATTGCCCCCACAGGAAGCGTTTCGATTTGTACACAAACCACTTCTGGTATCGAGCCGGTTTATATGGTTTCGTACAAACGTCGGCGCAAAGTGAACCCCAATGACAAGGACGTAAATGTATCCTTTGTGGATGAGGTAGGAGATGCCTGGGAAGAATACAATGTATTTCACCCCAAATTTGAAACCTGGCTGAAAGTGAACGGTTACAATGTGGCCGAAGTAAAAGCCTATAGTGAAGAAGATTTGAATCCGGTTATAAAAAAATCACCTTATTACAAAGCTTCTTCCAATGATGTGGATTGGGTGGAAAAGGTGAGGATGCAGGGCGAAGTTCAGAAATGGGTGGATCATTCAATTTCCGTTACTGTGAACCTTCCGAAAGAGGTAACTGAAGATCTTGTAAGTGAAGTTTACACCACTGCCTGGGAAAGCGGATGTAAAGGAATGACCATTTACCGCGACGGATCACGCGATGGTGTATTGATCAGCAACAATAGTAAAAAAGACAATGTTGTTGAATTTAAAGAAACCAAAGCACCACCAAGGCCAAAAAGATTGAATGCGGAGATCGTCCGTTTCCAGAATGATTACGATAAGTGGATTGCCGTGGTTGGCTTGCTGGATGGAAAACCCTATGAGATTTTTACCGGTAAATCAGATGAATTTTATTTACCGCCTTGGGTAAATGAAGGAACGGTTACCAAAACCAAAGAAGAAAATGGTAAAAGCCGGTACGACTTTGAATTTACTGATAAAGCAGGTTATCCTATTACTATTCCGGCATTATCCCGCTCTTTCAATAAAGAGTTCTGGAATTATGCCAAGCTGATTTCTGGTATTTTGCGTCATGGAATGCCATTACCTTATGCCATCAATTTGGTTGATAACCTTACTTTTGATATTGAATCAATCAATACCTGGAAAAATGGTGTGGTGAGAGCCTTGAAAAAATTCATCCCGGATGGAACCGTGGCTAAAAAGAGTGCCTGCCCCGAGTGTAAAACAGAAGAAAGCCTGATGTACAAAGAAGGCTGCCTGGTTTGCAAAGAGTGCGGATACTCCAAATGCGGTTAAGAAGTTGATTTTATAAATTATATTCTTTTGAAAATCCTGACCTTAGCGTCAGGATTTTTTATATCAAGCCCGGAAAGTTGGGTAACACATCTTTGGTGATCGATTTCATTTCCAGTTCACCCCGCTGGGCAGCCTCATCAAGCGCTTTATTGATGGTAAGCATGAGCAGATCTTCCAGTTCGGTACGATCCATTTTTATAGCCTCCTCCGAAATTTCAATGCTGGTAAGGGTTTTGTTGGCATTGGCTTTTATCTTGATGTTGCCGCGGTCCGACTCCACCTCAATGATGATGCTGTTGAGTTTATTTTTGGCTTCTTCGATCCTTTGGCGGGCGTCCTGTAATTTTGAAAATAGATCTCCAATCATAACTTAAGTTTAAATGGTTTAAAATGGCGTAGCGGGAAATCAAAGGTAATAAAATTAGTATTGAAAGATAATCAAATTCTCATAATCATCCGATGACTCTGAGTCATCGGATGATTCAAAGGCTCAGCTGATATCATTGAACAACAAACTTACACTCCCCAACCGGCAATCCCTCGCTGTATACCACCGCTACATACATCCCCTGCGGCCAGCGGTTGACATCGGTGGCTGCTTCTTTCTGGCCGGTGAGGATGGTGGTTTCAAAAGCCTGCTTTCCCAAAAGGTTAAAACACTTCAAAAGAATGTTTTTATGGTGCTCTGTGTTCTCCAAACCAAACGTAACTTTATCCTTTGCCGGGTTGGGAAAAACAGTGATTGGAATCACATTTAAACTTGCATAATACTTCTCCGGCGAGGGAATATCCACTCCGGTGATGATGTCGCAATCATCCAAAAAGATAAACCCGCTTTGCGGCAGGCCGGGGGTGGTGCAGAGGCTGTCGTAGGTGTAGGTACCCGGATCAAGGGTGTCGTACTCGAGGTTGAGGTTGAGTTTGGAGAGGACGATGTCCCAATTGCCGATTCCATGTAAAGTGGATGAATTCATCAGTTTACTATTATTTGAAAAAATGATGTCATGCGGTGCTTGTTCGTCTGAAAATAAAGCACTATCATATATTTGTAAGGGCATAGAAAATATACCGGTATCAATACTGGCTTTAAAAAGTGCAAATATTTCACCTGGTTCAAGCTCAGAAATACCGGAAAGAAAATACTTTTCTTCATGGTTTATTATCTGAATAAAAGCTCCTTCAAATATCTCTGTACAAAAGTTTTTAGGATTTTCGCTGTGATAATCCAATTCGTTGCCTTCTTGATCAAATTTCATAAAAAATGGTTTAATCTTGTCAGTCCGCCAGTCCGAGCCGGTGGCAATAAATTCTCCGTTCGCTTTTGGCTCAATGGCCATTTTAGCAGTACCAATAATCGTATCATTTAACCCGAAAGGAAGTACCCATTTTTCAACTCCTGAACTATCAACCAATACAAACATTGGCCTTATGGGTTGCAATCCACCTGGATTCCAGGGATCATTCCAGTAAACTTCGCCAGAAACTAAATAATTATTTTGAGATGTTAGCATAAATGAAACTCCTATTGGTAAATATGCTTCAGGATGAATATTTCCGCTGCAATATGTCTTTTTCCACAATAAATTACCTAATTCATCCAATTTAAAAATATCCATATCTTCCTCATTATCTTCTCCATATTGATTTATCAACACAACTATATCTCCTGTTTGTGTTTCTATAATATCCTGTGCCCAGGGATTTGATTGTGTGCTACTTGCAAATATGTTACACCATTCTTTTTCACCACAAGTATTCAATTTCATTACGTATGGATCAGATGCTCCAATTTCAGACCAAACAAATCCACAAAGTAAAATTCCACCATCTTCAGTCAATTCCATTGCAATAGATCTCATATTTTCATCACCTCCCTCTATGACCTTATCCCACAATACTTCGCCATTTACATCTGTTTTAATTAACCACGACCACTGCTTAAACTCACCGCCGCTATATGTGTTGTAGTTACCACAGATTAAATATCCCTGATCATATACTTCTACTATATCATCAACAAAGGCATCACTATTAACTTGGTTATAATATTTTGGCCAAACTTGTGAAGATACAAATTGATAAGACAGTGCAAGAGCTAGTGTAAATAATATCTTATTATAAATCATCCTGAACTATTATTAAGCTTTATTGATTATCTTATTTTTTCGTAAACTTAACGGTTTCCAGTTCTTTTCGATCTGCAACAATTGTAGCGGTGTATATCCCCGGTTTTAATGAATGAATATCCACTGTCTGCTGGTTTTGTTTGCCGGTCAGTTCAACCTGTATGATACATTCACCTTTAATATTGTTTATTTTAACCAGTACTTTTTGTGGCTCCATTTCCAGCTTATGTTCAATAACAAGGTAATCACCGGCCGGGTTAGGGAACAGTTTTAAATAGTGGTGTTCATCCAAGGATTGCATGATCCGTTGGCGTTCTTCCTGAACAGCCGCCGCTTTAAACAGGTCGGGCAGCAGGATCGGCTCCTCGTATTCGATCTGTTCCAGGGCCAGTAATACATTCCGTGCATACACCGAAGGTTTCCCGGCCTGCATCGCCTCGATGTTGAGCAGCAACTCAATCTGAGTACTGTCAACCTCAGTTACTGACTTTCCCTGTTGCACTAGCCCGGACAGCAGGTTATAAAATGTGAAATACTGCTGATGGGTTGCCAGTTCCTCCTCCGTCAGATAGAACTGCTGGGGAATCTCATTCAATACCTGTAGCCCCTCGCTCCATGCACCCTGCTCCATGCTCAAAAACGCAAGCCTGTATTTGGCCCCTTTGCTGTTCTCATTTTCCAACAATACCTTCAAACTGTCCTTTGAAGCTGCGGGGTCGAGGGTGTCAGACAGGTACATTTTGATCAGGGTGTTCAGGGCGAGGGAATGCTGCTGTTCGTAAAAAGCCTTTTGGGATTGCAGGTTTTCGAAGGCCGATACGAGGCTTTGCCCCTGCAATATCTGCGCGATCATGTATTCCGGCATGGGATCGTTGCGCTCGCCGATCTTCTCCAGCAGGCTTTCATCTTTGGCGTTGTGCGGGTTGGCCACCATCACATCGCGGATCATCACATTGGGCAGCACCTCCTCCTTTTCGATGGCCGACTCCATTACGGTGTCGGAGATGTAGGGCGAATTGTTCATCAGTTCGTTGTACACCGTGTAGGTTTCGGGCGGGGTGCTCATGTCCACCTCCCATTTGAGGGTTTCGGTGCTGCCACCGTCCTTCAGTATCGCTATGATGGCATTCACCGAATCGGCCTTTTGACCTGACAACGTGATCAGCGATTTCATCTCTTCGGTGTCGCCAGAACCGCCTCCGCCACCCTGGTCGGAAGGTGGGCAACTATAGTCATTCCATGGTGCAGTTACAGGGTTAATCGCGACGCCTCCAGACCGGTACTTAGGTAAATGACGATATGGATCATCTTCAAAATAGTGATAAAAATAATCTATTCCATTGGCCTCATTATAAAAGTCGGAAAAGGCGGTGGTGCCGGTTTGGCTGAACTGGTTTCCTGCGGGGGCGTCGGGTGCGGCGAGGTTGGCACCCTGTGCAGCGGCGATGCCGACGTTCTGATTCATAATAGGGCCCCCCTGCCAGGTAACCACCTGGTCAAAGGTGTTATCAATGTATTCATTGCATTTTAATAATAATCCGGTGCCGTCCACGGCGCGGTTTTCGTTTTGGGCATTGATGGCGAATTTCAATCCATCAAAATAATTGAGGTAAACCATGTTTGGTTCCCCTCCCGAATTGTTAACAATGATACCATAAGCATCAGGGCTGTCAGTAAAATTATTGGCCTCAATATGGAAACTTGTGCTGGCGTCAAGGTACAATCCATACCCGCCAAATTGCATGCCTGTAAAATCATTACCAGTGACTAAGGCATCATCTACTCCACTTAGGTAAATATTTCTGCTGCAGGCTTCAAATTCATTGCTTTCAACCACAACCATTTGAGACGCGCTTCCACTCGTCGCTTTTATACCATAGTAAAGTTTGTCAAAAACATTGGGTTGCTGATTTTCAAGAGGGCAGGGAGATATTTCCTCAGTACAAAACGGAACAACATTAAACCCTGAGTTAAAACTGCTGATTCCAGTTCCCCTTTCTGCCAGACCAATTTCAGAAAAATCACGACTGTTGGTAAAAGTACAACCCTTAATATCAACTCCATATACATTGTTTAGATAAATGTGTGCCTGTGGTAAACCGCTTGAATTAAACAAATCGGCTGTTGTTTCAAATGCTGCGTCTTTGATAACACTGATGTGATCATAGTCATACGGATAAAAACAAATTCCATTTTCACAATTTCTGATAATGGAATTGCTTTCAATAACAACCTGTCCCCCGGTATAATGATAATCGAGTTGTTCGCCTTCTGTTTGATCACTGTCGGCTTTGATGGTACGGATGGCATATTTTGCATTTTCAATGACAGCAGAATTTTTTAGAACAACGTGTCCATGCGCATTGTAATTTGAGGGTGGTTCAGAGGCGGTGCCCCAAACTTCGATGCCGGGCCACATTTTAGTATCTTCATTTCCAATAATGTCATCATCAAACCCGGTAATGGTAGCACCATCAATAACCAGTTTGCCTCCGCGTTTTACTACTATCTTAGTTGCAGGCGAAACATAAACCTTTTCTTTGATAACCAGGGTTGCGCCCGGTTCTATGTAAACACAGGAGCCATGTAACTCATAAATTCTTTCCCAGGTAGTATTTTCCGTAATATAATACTTGTCAGTAAGAATGCCAAGTTTCAGGTTTTCAGATATTGTGAAATTTCCATAGGCATATTCCTTGAAATTATCTGAAATGGATTTACTAATCGTATTCTGAGCGATATTTATGTTAAATGAATTTACGAAAAGTATTAAAACCAGGATCTTTTTCAACATGCCTAAATTTTGGATATTAAAGAAGTTGACTTAAATTTATTTCTGATCGAAAGGTATGAAAAAAATCGGATTGGTAATAGATATGATTGTGTTAATTGTAATTTCTATCAAATCCAAATAAATATCCTGCTATATAATAAAAGGAAAGTTTTGTAAAGACAAGGGTAGTCTTATTTAATCATCGAATTCAACTGCTCCACACCCACCAGCTTATCATATTCACCACCATGCTCACGATTGTACACATAAATGGTGTATTCGTTTTCCGTTTCCCAGTGGTTGCCTTCGATGAATGAAACCTCGCCCACAGCCTGTTTATCATACTTCATCACATACCAGTAGTTGTAATAGCCCTGCTTGAGCAACATGGTTTTTGAGTATCCCTGCCGTTTATAATCATATTCCATGGCTGAGTATTCATTGAAGTTCCAGTCGGTAAGTCCTCCCAATATATAAATTGTTCCATCAAGCATCGGAACCGGGTAGGGCAAAAAGAAGTGAACGTTCACATATTCGGCTGCTGTGGCCGTTTCAAACTGATCCTCGGTTTTGATAATGAACTGCCCATTGATATCTTCTTCGGTTTTATACACTGTAAAGGTCTTCCGTTCGGCCGGGCGTAAAGTCACCGAATAACCGTCATATCCCTGGTACTCAATGCTTGCAATGGACTCAGTGTTGTATTCCAGGCTTTTGATATCCAAGGCCCGGAACTCATTGCCGCCGTCCATCACATTTTCAGCATCATAATTATAATCATACTTGCCGTTGATGGCCATTTTCGGTTTCAGGTTGGTAATGGCATTGTCCCAGCGGCCGTTTTGCATGATCACCACTTTCAGATCAGAATATGGATTTAGTATCTGATAGTTGGAAGTGGTAAGCGTAAAATCAATTTCCTGCTTGTATTTCCTGTTTTCGATAATGGTGGGTTGTTTTACATTGCCTTCAATTTTTACCTTGTTATCCAACACATAAAAACGGCGGGTGAAATACACTGAGTCCGGATCAGGGTAATAGACCTTTAAGATGTAATTTCCGGCAATCAGGGGTTTCATATCATCGGTTGGGAAAAGCAACTCGTAATGGGTGTAAGGCACAATGGTGTTTTGTGAATAAGCAAGATCGTAAATATAATCTTCGTAATATCCATCAATGTATTTATACTCCTCCAGCCCTGAAGGATTCCATAGATAATCGCAATGGACAATGGTAAACAAAAACTCCTTGCCATCGGCATCAAGATCATCGAAAACCAATCGCAATTTTTCACTGGTATTTAGTTTAAGCAGGGGGGGAGACATTTCCCATCCCTCCCTGTAAAATTGAACTGATTTAATATTTTCACGATAAACCCGGTTACTTGCCTCCCATGGATTGATTGAATCCGGGATCTGGGCGTTTGAGGTCAAAAAGCAAAAAATGAATAAACTCAAGAGAAAAGCATTTTTTATCATTTTCATCACGGATTATCTGCTGTTTAACTCACTTATAGCCAGCCAGGCCATCAATCCCATGCCGGTTTTAATACTTTCTTCATCCACATTAAATGTTGCGGTGTGCAGGTTGGAGGTGATCCCTTTTTTCTCGTTTCGCGTACCAAGGCGGTAAAAACAACCGGGGATCACTTGTGAAAAATAGGCGAAATCCTCTGCCGTGGTCCGAAGCTCAAGGTTCACAACATTTTCTTCACCCATATATTGTCGTGCAAAGTCAATAGCTCTGAGGGTTAAATTTTCGTCGTTTACCACAAAAGGATAGCCGGTATCTATCTTAACATCACACTGAGCACCCATGCTTTTGGCAATTCCTTTAGCCATGGTTTTAATCCTGTCTTTCATTTCAGCCCGCCAGGCTTCATCAAAGGTTCGCATGATACCTGCCAGCTTAACTTCATCAGGAATAATATTGGTTTGACCCTCAGCCATGAACCGACCGAATGAAAGTACTGTTGGCATAGCCGGATTGGCATTTCTGCTCACAATTTGCTGCAAGCCGGTTACAATATGAGAGGCGATTAAAACCGGGTCGATATTTTTATGTGGAATGGCACCATGACCTCCTTTTCCTTTCACAGTGAGGTAGATCTCATCGGTTGAAGCCATGTATTTGCCGGTTTTAAATCCAACTTTTCCCACTTCCAGCTCCGGAAAAACATGCTGCCCGAATATGGCAGCCGGCTCGGGGTTTTTAAGAACCCCCTTTTCGATCATCACCTTGGCGCCGCCCGGATATTTTTCCTCACTCGGCTGAAAGATCAGTTTTACATTTCCATTTAAATCTTTGCTCATGGCGCTAAGGATCTTTGCTGCTCCTAAAAGGGAGGAAGTATGAACGTCGTGTCCGCAGGCATGCATTACACCCGGGTGTTTCGATTTATAGGGCAAATCATTCAGTTCCATGATAGGCAAAGCATCCATATCAGCCCGAAGAGCGATGGTTTTTTTACCCCCTTTTTTCCCTTTGATCAGAGCAACAACACCGGTTTTAGCAACTCCTGTTTCGTGTTCTATATTGCTTTTGGTAAGGAATTCGGCTACCAGGGCAGCAGTTTTATGTTCATCAAATGAAAGTTCAGGATGGGCATGTATATGTCTTCTGATCTTGACTATTTCATTGAAATAGGTACCAGAAAGTGTTTTTATTTGATCGATCAATTCTTTCATAAAGCTGATATCAATACGCAAAGATATGATTTTATAAGGGACAAATATTTTGCCCGACCTGATAATATATATTCATTATAAATAAGAGCCGTATAATGGGTTTCTGTGAAATAAATAACACAAAATCAAGTATTTGGAATATTTAAATTAATTTTTTTGTAAAAACCTGATTTAAAGTCAAAAGAAACATTGATAAATATCAATATTTGGATATTACATATTCCATTCAATTTTATAATTTAGCGGCTTTATTTTTTATATCTAGATTTGTTTAATATAACATAACGATATAGCAAAAAATTATGTCAGACGTTATTAAGATCAGAAAAGGCCTCGATGTGAAACTAATTGGTGCTGCTGAAAAGCAACTTAGTGAGGTTACTTCTGACAAATTCGCTGTAAAACCACCTGATTTCATAGGTGTATTTCCGAAGCTTTTTGTTAATGAGGGTGATGCGGTTAAAGCCGGCACGCCATTGTTCTTTGACAAATATCGGGATAACATCATTTTTACTTCACCCGTTAGCGGTAAAGTAACAGAAATTTTCAGAGGTGCAAAAAGGAAAATGCTTGAGGTTAGGATAGAAGCTGACGGCAAGCAGGCATATGAAGATTTTGGAGCTGCTGATCCGACAACCCTTGATCGGGAAAAGATCATTGATAAACTCCTGAAAAGCGGGGTGTGGCCATACATTCGCCAGCGACCCTATTCAGTGATTGCCGATCCTGAGGACAAGCCGAAATCTATCCATATAAGTACATTTGATTCATCACCTTTGGGCGTTGATTTCGATTATATTGTTCAGGGAAAAGAAAAGTTATTTCAAACGGGAATTGATGCACTTGCCAAATTAACGGATGGTAAAGTTCATTTAAATATCAAATCAGGGCAAACGGAGGCAAAAGCTTTTACGGCAGCCGCCCATGTTCAGGTAAACCGTTTTAGTGGCCCGCATCCGGTAGGAAATGTTGGAATTCAAATTCATCATATTGATCCGATCAATAAAGGTGAAGTGGTATGGTTCCTTGATCCGCAGGCGGTGCTTATTATTGGAAAACTGTTTACAGAAGGTAAATATGTAGCTGAAAAAATAATTGCATTTGCAGGCTCTGAAGTAAATAAACCGGCTTATTGTAAAATCATCTCGGGAACATCAATATTGCCAATAGTTAAAAATGCGGTTTCAGATGGTGATCTTCGTTTTATCAGCGGAGGTATTTACAACGGCGACCATATTGAAAAACATGATTACCTGGGATTTTATGCCAATCAGCTATTGGTGATCCCCGAAGGAAATTATCATGAATTCCTGGGCTGGGCGATGCCACGATTCAATAAATTCAGTTACAGCAAAACCTTCTTCTCATGGTTAACACCCAATAAAAAATACAGGCTCGACACCAATATCAATGGTGGTCACAGGGCATTTGTGTTAACCGGCGAATATGAAAAAGTGTTCCCAATGGATATTTATCCCATGCAGCTGCTTAAGGCAATCATGGTTAAGGATATCGACCTGATGGAGAATCTGGGGATTTATGAAGTGGATCCTGAAGATTTTGCGTTGTGCGAATTCATTGATGCTTCAAAAACTGAGATGCAGGCCATAGTTCGTGAAGGACTGGATTTTATAAGAAAAGAAATGGCCTAAGCCTTAAACGAGAATTTAAATTTCAATTTCGATACATGAAAGCTTTAAGAAATTATATCGATAAAATTAAACCGCAATTCGAGAAGGGTGGTAAACTCGAAAAATTGCATTCAACATTTGATGCTTTCGAAACCTTCCTTTTTGTTCCTGATACGGTAACTTTCAAGGGCAGTCATATTCGTGATTCACTGGATATGAAACGAACCATGATCGTTGTGGTCCTGGCCACTGTTCCTGCATTATTGTTTGGTATGTGGAATGTTGGTTATCAACATTTCCTTTCGGTAGGCGAATCAGTTGGATTCTGGGATCAGTTTCTCTTTGGGTTCCTCAAAGTATTGCCTTTAATTGTGGTTTCATACGTGGTGGGGCTTGGAATTGAGTTCGCTTTTGCACAAATTCGTCACCATGAGGTAAATGAAGGATTCCTTGTTTCGGGGATATTAATCCCGATGATCGTTCCGCCGGATATTCCATTGTGGATGCTGGCGATTGCCGTTGCATTTGCTGTAATTATAGGTAAAGAAGTATTTGGTGGAACAGGCATGAATATTTTGAATCCTGCCTTAACTGCAAGGGCATTTTTATTCTTTGCTTATCCTCAGGATATGTCGGGAGATAAAGTATGGATTGCTGAAAAAGCCGATGCTTATGCGGGTGCAACTCCGCTAGGAAATGCACTGGTTGGAGATTTGGCACCGGTAAAAGCTGCCCTCAACGACATGTTTTTTGGATTTATTCCGGGTTCAGTAGGTGAAACATCAACACTGGCCATTTTAATTGGGGCCGTAATTTTGATCATGACCGGTATTGGAAGTTGGCGAATCATGCTATCTGTTTTTGCCGGTGGATATGCAATGGGATTGATCTTCAATTTGTTTGCTGTAAATGATTACATGGCGCTTCCGGCATACTACCATTTTGTAATGGGTGGTTTTGCATTTGGGGCTGTTTTTATGGCAACCGATCCTGTTTCGGCATCACAAACCAACAGAGGTAAATACATATACGGATTCCTTATAGGATTAATGGCAGTTTTGATCAGGGTAGTAAACCCGGCCTATCCAGAGGGAATGATGCTGGCCATTCTGCTAATGAATGTATTTGCCCCGCTGATCGATCATTATGTGGTTGAATCCAATATCAAACGCAGGCTCAAACGCCTAAAAGTTAAAAGTGCATAATATTATAAAAGTATAATCTCATGTTTACAAACAGATATATCTTTTTATACTCCTCCGTGATGGTGATCGTGGTTGCGGCTATCCTTTCATCGGCAGCACAGTTGCTCAAGCCATACCAGGAGCGTAATGTGAGAACCGAAAAGATCATGGATATCCTTAAATCTGTAAATATCGTTGTGGATAAGGCAGATGCTGAAAAGGCCTATGATCAATATATCATTGCTGAGTACACCATCGACAGTAAAGGTGATATTGTGAGCCTTTATAAGGGTGGTTCTTTTGAAAAAGGAGACGTTAGGGCATTTGATATCAATTTGAAAACAGAACAAAAAAAACAGGCTGATTTGAAAGCAGGTAAATCGAATGAAGAACCGGTTTATCCACTTTACGAATGTGAAAAAGACGGAGCACATTTTTATATTGTTCCGCTACTTGGTAAAGGTCTTTGGGGTCCGGTTTGGGGCAATTTGGCACTCAAAAATGATTTCAAAACAGTATATGGAGTAACCTTCGGTCATAAAGGCGAAACCCCGGGTTTGGGAGCAGAAATTGCTACTGAAGCATTTCAGAAACAGTTTATTGATAAAACTATTTTTGATGACTCCTATAATTTTACTTCAATAAAAGTTGTAAAGGGAGGAGCCGTGACATTGCCGTCAAATGAGCAAATTCATGGAGTTGATGCAATTTCAGGAGGAACAATCACCAGTAATGGTGTATCTGATATGCTCCATGATTGCCTGATAAACTATGTGCCCTTTTTTAAAAATATGCTTGACAAGGAAGATGCAGGTCAACCTGAAGCATAATAGCTAATTTCGATTATAACATAACAATATTATACTTATGAGTACAGAAGCAACACAAAAAGAACCCTTGTTCTCTGCTAAAAACAAGAAGCTCATATTTAATCCGCTGAGTAAGGAAAACCCGATTACTGTTCAGGTATTAGGGATCTGTTCAGCGTTGGCAGTAACTGCGAAACTCGAACCGGCTGTAGTAATGTCAATATCGGTAATGGCAGTTTTGGCGCTTGCAAACGTTGTGGTTTCCATGCTTCGGAATACAATACCACCAAGGATCCGTATTATTGTGCAGTTAGTTGTTATTGCTGCACTGGTAATCCTGGTGGATCAGGTTTTGAAAGCCTTTGCTTATGATGTAAGTAAACAACTTTCAGTATTTGTGGGATTAATCATTACTAACTGTATCCTGATGGGACGCCTGGAAGCATTTGCAATGGGTAATAAACCCTGGCCTTCTTTTCTTGATGGAATCGGGAATGCACTAGGATATGCCTGGATATTGATTGTGGTTGCATTCTTCAGGGAGCTGTTTGGATCAGGTACCGTTTATGGTTTTCCGGTTATGGAGTGGCTTGGTTTCTATAACTTCGGTTATAAAAACAATGGGATGATGATTTTACCTCCTATGGCTCTGATCACTGTTGGTATCATTATCTGGATCCAACGTTCAAGAAACAAAGATTTAATCGAAGAAAATTAACGATCTGAAAATTAAGAGTTATGCAAGAACTTGTAAACATATTTGTCAAGTCAATATTTATTGACAACATGGTATTTGCCTACTTTTTAGGCATGTGTTCCTACCTTGCTGTTTCAAAAACTGTAAAAACTTCAGTGGGTCTCGGAATTGCAGTTGTGTTTGTTTTGGGTATCACCGTTCCAGTGGATTTTTTACTCAATAAGTATTTATTGAGTGCAGGAGCTTTATCCTGGTTAGGAGACGATTTTGCCAATGTTGACCTGAGTTTTCTCAGCTTTATCATGTTTATTGCTGTAATTGCCTCTATGGTGCAATTGGTAGAGATGGTCATTGAAAAATTCTCGCCGGCACTTTATACCTCACTCGGTATATTCCTGCCGCTGATCGCTGTAAACTGTGCTATACTTGGAGGTTCATTATTTATGCAGGAGCGCGAATATGAAACCATCGCTGAAGCCACCTCATTCGGACTGGGTTCAGGTGTGGGTTGGTTCCTGGCAATTGTTGGAATTGCTGCTATTCGCGAAAAAATAAGGTACTCAAACGTGCCTGCTCCCTTACGTGGCCTTGGTATCACTTTTATCATCACAGGGCTGATGGGTATTGCATTTATGAGTTTTATGGGAATAAAACTGTAGTTGAAATTTATAAGTCTAATAGTAAAACTTAATAATAATGGTATTACTTGATGTAGGAATCGGAACTGTAATAGGAATCAGCGTTGTGGTATTTCTATTGGTCATTCTGTTACTTGTTATGGTATTGCTTTTTGCACGTAAAAAGCTTACCCCCCAGGGTGATGTTAAAATTACGATCAATGATGAAAAAGAAATTGTGACCAGTCCTGGTTCCACTTTGCTGTCAACCCTATCGGCACAAAAAATATTTCTGCCCTCAGCATGCGGCGGTGGTGGTACCTGTGCCATGTGTAAATGCCGCGTACTGGATGGGGGAGGATCAATTCTTCCTACAGAGGTTGGTTATTTTACTCGTAAAGAGCAAATGAACAACTGGCGTTTGGGTTGCCAGGTGAAAGTGCGTGAGGATATGAAAATTGAGATTCCGGCTGAAATCTTTGGAATCAAAAAGTGGGAGTGTGAAGTGGTTAGCAATCACAATGTGGCAACTTTTATCAAGGAGTTTGTGGTTAAATTACCCGAAGGTGAAACCCTTGATTTCCGCTCGGGTGGTTATATTCAGATTGATGTACCTCCTGTTGAAGTTGATTTTGGTAAAGATATTGAGATTGAAGATGAATATCGTGAAGACTGGGATAAATTTAATATGTGGAATCTGAAAATGAAAAATCCGGAGCCAATTTTCCGGGCTTATTCTATGGCTAATCACCCGGCTGAAGGTAATATTGTAATGCTCAATATCCGTATTGCAACGCCACCATGGGATCGGTCAAAAAATGCCTTTATGAACGTGAATCCCGGTATCTGTTCTTCTTTTGTATTCTCCAGAAAACCAGGTGATAAAGTTACCATCTCTGGTCCTTATGGTGAGTTCTTTATTAAAAATACGCAGCGTGAAATGATGTTTATTGGTGGTGGTGCCGGTATGGCTCCTATGCGTTCGCACATTTTCCATTTATTCCATACGGAACACACCAAGCGTAAAGCTACTTTCTGGTACGGAGGACGGTCACTGCGTGAGCTTTTCTATGTAGATCAGTTTGAAGATATTGAAAAAAATAACGCCAATTTCAAATTCAATATCGGCCTGTCAGAACCTTTGCCAGAGGATAAATGGGAAGGATATGTTGGATTTATTCACCAGGTGATTTATGAAAATTATCTTAAAAATCACCCGGAACCTGAAGAAATTGAATATTACCTCTGTGGTCCGCCGATGATGAATGATGCGGTACAAAAGATGTTAGATGATTTGGGTGTTCCCCAGGAGATGATCGCCTTCGACGACTTCGGAGGATAAAATTATTATCACAGGCTGAGTATTCTCAGCCTTTTTTTATTTTTGAACCAAAAAGCAATAAAATGTACCGGATTTCCTATTTCAGCATTCTGATTATTATTATCATGATAGCTTGCATGCCCCAAAGGCAGAAGCTTGTAAAATTTCAGGGCGATACGCAAGGAACTTATTATATGGTTTCGTATTATGATATGCAGGGCAGAGATTTAAAACCTCAAATAGATTCATTACTGTCGGCTTTCGATCGGGTTGCCTCCATGTGGGTCGACTCCTCTATAATCACAAGGATAAACCGGAACGAAATGCTTGAAATAACCAACTCCGATTTTATATACTTATATCAACTTTCGAAAACCATTTATGAAGCGTCTGGTGGCGCTTTTGACCCTACAGTGGGTCCTTTGGTTAACGCCTGGGGATTTGGTTTTACTGATAGAATGAAAGTGGATCAGCAGGTTGTTGACAGTATTTTACCTTTTATCGGTTTTGATAAAGTTAGTTTTGAAAATGGTAAAATCGAAAAAAAGGATGCCCGGGTTCAGTTTGATTTTAACGCAATTGCACAAGGTTACTCTGTTGATCTCGTTGGTGAATTTCTTGAAAGTAAAGGAATCAAAAATTATTTGATTGACATCGGGGGAGAAGTTTTAGGAATTGGGCACAAACCAAATGGTGACATCTGGAAGGTGGGCATCGAAAAACCTGCTGATAATGCAGAATATGGTGATGCAATAGAAGCCATTGTTAAACTTGAAAACAAAGCAATGGCGACTTCTGGTAATTATCGTAAGTTTTATGAAGAAAACGGAGTTCGTTATTCACATACAATTGATCCAAAAACAGGCTATCCTGTCCATCATTCAATATTGAGTGTATCGGTAATGGCCGACAATTGCGGTGAGGCTGATGCATGGGCAACTGCTTTTATGGTGTTGGGTCTTGAAAAGTCTATTGAAATTTTAGGTAAAAACAAAAATCTTGATGCCTATTTTATATATTCGGGGGCATCAAGTGGCGACTTTCGGACATATTTTACCAATGGATTTGAAAAGATAATCGTATCGGAGGGTGAAACTCAATATTAAGCGTCTTTTAAAACACCGTGATGCTTTTCATAATTAACACACTTTGTTTCATCACCATCACTTCCACACACACAGCCAATTTTTTCACCGGTTCCTGAATCAACGGAGCTGCATGATTTGGTAAACTGACCATCTTTTAACACAAACATTTTGATAGCGATTCCAGCAACAGCCACCCCGATTAATATGATTGATATGATTAAAATCTGAAACATTTCAATAAATTTAAATACTAAAAACAGAACGCAAATTTACAGCTTTTGTTGGGTTTATCAATTATGAAGGTTAATTATTCTGCCTTCTGAATTCACTGCATAAAATGGCGGCTGCAACTGATGCATTCAATGATTCGGCTTTAGAGCCGTGGGGCTTTTCAATGGCTGGGATGGAAATTTTTTTATCCACTTTTTGTAATACCTCAGGAGATATCCCGTGCGATTCACTACCTATAACCAAAACTGCTTTTTTGGGTAATGAAAGTGTATATACAGAAGTTTCATTCATAACCGCAGCAAATGACATGGTGCCTGAAATGTTTTGCTCAAAAAATGTTAAAATATCCAGGTAGGTAATTTTAACACGGGCCAGAGAACCCATGGTTGATTGAACAACTTTTGGATTATAAATATCCACACAATTTTCGGAACAAATGATCTCTTTGATGCCAAACCAGTCTGCTGTGCGAATTATCGTTCCCATATTCCCCGGATCGCCAATATCCTCCAAAACCAATGTTAAATCCTCAATTTCAATTTTTGGGATTTGAGGTTCAACCGGAATTTCAAAAACTCCTACCACCTGGTTGGGAGTCTTTAATTGACTTATTCGATCAAGTTCAGGCGCTTTGACCATTATAAGCTTCTCACTGCTTATTTGTTTTTTTAAATCAGCAAGATATTCAGATGTGGCAAAAAGTAAATGTAATGTATAATGGCTGTTTAGAAGTTCTCCAACAACCTTCGGCCCTTCAGCAACAAATAGTTTCATTTGTTTTCGAAACTTACTTTGCCTGAGCGATTGAATGAGTTTGATATGGCTTTTATAAAACATTGTTTTTTTGATTCTCTGCAAAAGTAGCTATTCTTATTAGTTGCCTGGTTAAATTAAAATCCCGTCAATAAAAAACCCTGTACTTTGAATGGAGTACAGGGTTGGTGTTTTAAGACACTCTAACTTTTGCAGACTATTCAGCAAAAACCTCAAAATTGATTTTCACTTTTACTTCTTTGTGAAGCCTGATTTCTGCGTCGTAAGTGCCTAATTCTTTAATGTGTTCGCCGTTAACAACAATCTTTTTGCGATCAATATCATAGTTGAACTGATCTTTAATTGCATCTGCAATTTGGATATTGTTTACCGAACCGAAGATTTTACCAGTTTCAGCGGCTTTAGCACCAATTTTAACGGTAATGCCTTCCAGTGCTTTACCCAGTGTTTCAGCTTCTTTAATGATTTTCTCTTCTTTAAATGCTTTCTGTTTCATGTTTTCAGCAAGCACTTTTTTATTCATTTCATTGGCGGTGATGGCATACCCGTTTGGAATCAGATAATTGCGGGCATAACCGGCCTTTACATTAACGATATCATTGGTATAACCAAGGTTTGCGATATCTTGTTTTAAAATTACTTCCATAATGCCCTCCTTATTTTAATAAATCTCCAACATATGGCATCAAGGCAAGGTGACGAGCCCTTTTAACTGCCTGTGCTACTTTTTTCTGGTATTTTGTAGATGTACCGGTAATACGACGAGGTAAAATTTTACCTTGTTCGTTTACAAATTTCAGAAGGAAATCAGCATCTTTATAATCAATGTATTTGATTCTGCTTTTTCTGAAACGGCAATATTTTTTCTTTTTAGTTTCAACCGCTATCGGGGTTAAATACTTAATGTCTGAATTATTTTGAGCCATTTTTAATCGTTTTTAAAGGTTAATAATTAAGCGTTGGCTTTTTCTTCTTTAGCCTTATTGCGTTTTTTCTCGTTGTATGCAATTGCATGTTTGTCGAGTTTAACAGTTAAAAAACGCAGAATTCTTTCATCCCTTTTAAAGGCTACCTCAAAATCGCGGATGATCGAACCTTCGGCTTTAAATTCAAACAAGTGGTAAAACCCGGTTGATTTTTTCTGGATGGGATATGCCAGTTTACGCATTCCCCAGTTGTCTTCAAGTACCATTTCCGCTCCTTTGTCGAGCAAATAGTCTTTGAATTTTTTTACCGTTTCCTTCATCTGTTCTTCAGATAAAACGGGAGTCATAATGAAAACGGTTTCATACTGATTTGTCATAACTACTTAATAATTTTAAAATTAAACTTTTATAGTTTTCAAAAAGGAGTGCAAAAGTAGGTATTATTTGCTAAAAAACAAATTCTTAAATTGAAAATTAAACCTACTTGACCTGACGGAAAAAACTAAAATTGACCTTGCCATAATTTCTGTGGTCCAGAAAGCCCTTATGGTTTTCAAAAATTACAGTTTGATCATGCTCAATGATGAGCAACCCGTTCTCTTTCAGTAGTTGATTATCGAATACCATCTGGTGAATATCGGTAATATTTTCCAGGGCGTAAGGGGGATCTGTGAAAATAACATCCCACTTGCGGTAATTTCGGTTCAGGAATTTTCTATAATCTGCCTGAACTATTGTGATTTGATCAAAATTAAGTTGCTCGGATATTTGTTTGATAAATCGCACACATTTGTGGCTAATATCAACGGCAGTTACTGATCCTGCTCCTCGCGAAGCAAATTCATAAGCAATGTTACCTGTCCCTGAAAACAAATCAAGTACATCTATTTGGTCAAAATCAATAAGGTTGTTTAGTATGTTGAACAGGCTTTCTTTGGCCATATCTGTGGTGGGTCGCACCGGCAGGTCATTTGGCGGATTGATTTTACGGCCTTTATTTTTGCCACTTATAATTCGCACAATCGGCTGTTAATTAGGTTGAAAAAATAATGTTGGGGAACATCACTAAAATGATAACTGTAACTGAACTGGTCACTTAATTCAAGGAAGTTAATATGACGAACGTACTTGCGCATAATTTCATACAATTTTGAATCTCTGTCAACAATTCCTGAGAGCAATATTTCAGTTTCTTCAGGATTGATACCCAATTGTTCCATCACAAATATGATGTAGTAGATCACATCTTCACGCGAAGTGTATAAGAAAGAATTCTGGAATAGGAGTCGCCGGCCTTCGCTAATAACAATATCAAATGATCCGGTTCGGATATTCACAAACATCAATTTTTGTTGATGCTGGTTTTTGTGATGGGTAAGTAAAAGCTCAATATAGCTGCTGATGTGTGACGAAATTTTATGATTTGGCTGGAACTCCAAAATTTTACGCATTAAAAGTTCCGAAACCGGGTAAATTAAGCGGGCATCAATGGCATTAATTCGATCTGACAATAAAATATGATCTGCAGGTACATTAAAATTGAAATTTGCAATCTTTTTTACCTGATCCTGATTAAAGAGTGGTTCAGGAACCAGTGTTGACAATGGTGTTTCGAGTAAAACAAGGGCTGAGGGGTACGGTTGATTCAGCCATTCATGTGAGTTTATAAAGGATGACAACGATTTTACCTGTTCAACCGGGTCTCCATCCTTTTCCCATTCTACGGCTTCGATTGAAAGATACTTATTTAAATCATTGTGAAATATGGCAAAAGAAAATCCACCCGGAGAAATTTGGGTGGATAAACTATATTGTTGAATGTGAGCTTTATCTAAAGACTCATCGTATTTTTTCAGAATCTGAACAAATTTTTCAGACATGTTAAAAGTGCCATTACTCCCAGTTACCGTCAGTATTGGCCTCAGTCATGGAGCCCACTTTGAGTCCGGGGTAGCGTTCAATTTGTTCTTTTTGAGCAATCAGGTTGATCACACTTTGTTCATCAAGGTCCTTTAAAAGAACGCTGTATGGAGCTAATACTTCAAAGACATTAACATCAACTCCCCCTTTTTCAATTATTCCGGCACTCATGGTAAACTCCACTTTATCAGTGTACGGAATATACCTGATATCTTCAGGATTAAAATTGTGGCGATTTGCAAACAAAGAGTCAACAACAGAAAGCGCACCAATGGTATCTCTGATGGTTTTTGTAAAAGTAGTGTCAGTTGGGTCAGGAATCATTCTAACTACTGGAATCGAATCTTTTTCAATAAATCCAATGAGTGTATCGAACCCGCCGGTATACTTACCATAAAGGTTTTTATAAGCCATTTGTGCAGATCGAATATCTTTCATATTCTGAATAACTGATTCACTCCTTTTATCTACTTCCTTTTTAAATCTCACCGGACCCATTACACTTTCAAACACAAGATATCCTAAAACAATGATAACTACCAGTAAGAGAATTTTAATAATGTTGTTGACCATGACAATAGTTTTTGTTCGATGCGCAAATTTAGAAATTATTTTAAATCAAAATGAAATGCCAACTCAATAAATATTCACGTGTACATAAAATAACGGCGGATTTAAGTATTTGATATAAAGCATGTATCAATTTTAGAATTTCAATATGTTTCCAGGGTTGTTAACTGTTCTAAACGATTTATTAATAAATATTTAAACCAAATGACCCTATTCGCATTTATTTTTGTTTTTCGAATAACAATAAATGTATGAAATCATCAATGTTTTTATTTCGGGTTTTGATTTTCGTGTTTTTGTTCTGGGCATGTACTTCTGATAATAAAAAACCCCAAAATCAAATTAATAGTGAATTCACTTTTGCATTTCTCACAGATATTCATATTGAACCCGAACGCAGGGCCATGGAAGGGTTTCAAATGGCCATAGATACCATTAACAGCCTTGCTCCGGATTTTGTAATAACCGGAGGTGATTTGATCATGGATGCCCTAGCGCAGGATCATAGCAGGGCCGATTCGTTGTATTTAATTTATAATTCGTTGGTGAAAAAATTTAAGATGCCTGTTCACAATACCATCGGAAATCATGAATTATTTGGAATATACCAAAAAAGTGGGGTTGATCCTGAGCATCCTGAATATGGCAAAAAAATGTTTGAAAACCGAATTGGAAAACGATACTATTCATTTGATCATAAAGGTTGGCATTTCATGATTTTGGATGGAATTGGAATAACCCCTGAACGCACATATGTTGGGTTAATTGATAGTGTTCAGATGAACTGGATTAAAAATGACCTTTTGCACGTAGACGATACAACCCCAATTGCGATAAGTATTCATATTCCAATGCTTACAGTGGCTACACAACTTGAACGGGGCGCTCTGGAGCCCAATGGACCGGCTGGTGTTGTTACTAATTCCAGGGAAGTTTTAGCGATGTTTGCCAGTCATAAATTAAAACTTGTAATGCAAGGACATCTTCATTTTATTGAAGACATATATGTGAAAGGCACCCATTTTATAACTGGCGGAGCTGTGTGTGCAGGATGGTGGAAGGGCAGCCTGAATGGAATGGAAGAGGGATTTATGCTTTTTAGGGTAAAAGATGATAATATCAGTTGGGAGTATGTGGATTATGGTTGGGAAGCAGAATGATATAATAGAATAATAATTTCAATTGTATTAAACGCCAAATCTATAATTCCCCAGTTTAATATCTTCTTTGTACATTTTTTCAACCATGCGGCGGGTTTTATTCGAATAATATTGGGTGTAATGAGCATGGCTTGATTGGTTTTTCTTTACCGGATTTCTATTCAATTTCAATTTATCATTAATGATAAAATCAAAATCATCGGAAAAATTCTCAAACCTGCCGATGAAGTCAATATCATTAACTGGAAAGGAACTCGTTTGCAGACGAATATGACCATCAGCGGTGGGCAGATGTTGCCGTGTTAAAAAATGAATAAAATAGGAAAAATCCTTACCCCAACATTCAGGATAAAGTTTCTTTCTGAGAACTTTGTTTGAATAACAGCTAACAAGGCGATCCCACGGATTGCGGATAAAACAAAATTTAAAATGATTTTGATGCTGTGATTTGAAATAGATGGCTGTTTTCTCATCGAAATCAATTTCTGTCTCATCCCGTAAAACCCGAAGCATACTGCTTATTCCGGTTTTTTGAATAAGAAAAAAAGTATAAGCAGCCTCTTTTGACCAGGTCATCTGGTAAAAAGGAATCGTGAGCGCATGCATGTTGCGCTTCCCGAGTTTTTTCAGAAATTTGTTATTTTCAATAAATCGAATAATCATAATATGACAACAGGGCTGCCCCAAAATGTTTGTTTGATTTTTAGTCGACGGGATTGATCCTTTAGCCCTTAAACAATAATTATATTGTTCAGAATTATTATTAGATGAAATACCTTTCCAATTAAGCGATAAAGGTGAATTTCAATAGATGATAGCATTTTCTACAGGAGAAAAATATCAAATAAGATTTCAATTAACTTGTGGAGCAAAATTAAAAAAAATGTGTTAATCCCAAATAAAAACGCATAATTTGTTGAATTATAGCATTCATTACACAAATGCGTTGATAAAAAATTTATTCAAAATAAATAATTCATTTTATCGGGAAATCTTTAAATTTGCCATCCCAAAAAAGCGGGGTGTAGCGCAGCCCGGTAGCGCGCTTCGTTCGGGACGAAGAGGCCGGAGGTTCGAATCCTCTC